>RCNB010000127.1_pt1 | contig 56561 bp, 60 predicted proteins | sample 2041321 | NCBI WGS metagenome assembly RCNB01 (sample SAMN09708232, study PRJNA481090) | Marine sediment metagenome, whole genome shotgun sequencing project.
CGCGAGGGTGAAACCGATCATAAACTCGGCGCAGCCTGCTGCGGCTGACATGGGTGTAGATCTGGGTGGTCGTGATCTGGCTGTGGCCCAGCATCAGCTGGACTGAACGAAGATCCGCGCCCCTTTCCAGCAAGTGGGTGGCGAACGAATGGCGGAGGATGTGGGGGCTGATCTTCGGGCCCAGTCCCGCCTGCACGGCATACTTCTTAAGCCGTTTCCAGAAGCCCTGCCGGGTAAAGGGCCCTCCTCGCCCGGTCAGAAAGACATAGGGTGACTCGCCCCCGGGCTTCAAGAAATGCGCCCGGGCCTGACCGAGATAGATCTCGATCGCTTCTGCTGCAGACCCGCCCAGGGGAACGATGCGCTCCTTTCCCCCCTTTCCCTTGCAGATGAGGAAGCCATCCTCCAGGTTCAGGTCGGGCAGTCGAAGCAAGATCAGCTCCGAGACCCGAAGCCCCGAGGCATAGAGCAGTTCCAGCATGGCCCGGTCCCGCACGCTGCGCGGGTCATCTCCGGATGGCTGGCTCAGCAGGCGTTCCACCTCCTCGACCTGCAGGTAAGTGGGAAGCTTGAACCACAGCTTGGGAGTCGTGAGGTTGACCGTGGGATCACCCTTGACCGCGCCGTCCAGGACCAGGAAGCGGTAGAAAGCCCGGATCGTCGATACCAGCCGGGCGATGGAGCGGGCAGAAAGACCGGCCCGGCTCTGGTGCTGGATGAACCTGACCAGGTGATCCTCCTCGGCCTTTTTCCACGGAATCTTTTCCTTCTCGAAAAAAAGAAAAAGCTTCCGGAGGTCCCGGTCATAGGAAGAGACGGTGTTGGGGGAGAGGCCCTTCTCCACAGACAGATACTCGAGGAAAGCCTGCCTGATCCCCTCGGGACTTGAGGGAGGGTTTTTCATCTCAAGTAAGGATTCGCGTCCTTCTCCTGCTGGACGGACGTGGAGGGTCCGTGTCCGGGATAGACATGGGTCTTTCCATCCAGGGTAAATATCTTCTCCTGGATGGACCGGACCAGCTCATCCCAGGATCCGCCCGGAAGATCGGTCCGCCCCACCCCGCCGCAAAACAGCGTGTCGCCGGAGAGCAGTATTCCCTCGCCCTGCAGGCTGACGCTCCCGCGTGAGTGGCCGGGAGTGTGCAGAACGCGAAGACTGGCTTCCCCGAAATGGACCTCATCCCCCTCGTTCAGGAAGGAATCCGGATCCGGGGACGCCTGGGATCCCAACAGAAACGCGATCTCGGAGAGGAGTACGTTCTGAAGCATGGGCATATCCTCATTATGGATGAGCAAAGGGACATCATAGTGGTCCTTGATGTCCTTGTTGGCCCCGACATGATCGACATGTCCGTGCGTGTTGACCAGCACCACGGGCTTGACTTCCTTCTCAGCGATGGTGCGGATGATCTTCCCGGGATCTGCGCCCGGATCGACTACGGCACACTCTAGGGTATTCTCGCAATAGACCAGATAGCAGTTGGTCTCCAAAGCTCCCACGACAACTGTTTCGACCTTCATACTTTTATCTTATGGCCTTGATACAACCCCGTCAAGGGTCACCACTGAGGTCATATTGTCTTTTCAGGAAAATATCCATATAATGGCGCCGATGCAGGACACACACTGGCAGCTCCGCCTGGTCGGCAAATCCCTGAAAAAAAAGGAAAAGATTGGGATCCTCAAGAAGCACCTCTCCGTGGCACCCACGGACAGAGTGCTCGACCTGGGCTGTGCTCAGGGGATTCTCAGCTATTTCCTGCGTCAGAAGGGCGGGACCTGGGTGAGCGCAGACCTGGATTCCGTTAACCTGAAAACCTCACAAACCCTACTGGAAAAAAATCTGCTCCAGATCACAGAGGGCCAACTGCCTTTCCTGGACGAGTCCCTGGACCTGGTCGTGAGCCTCGATTACCTGGAACACCTGGACGATGACCAGGCCTGCCTGTTCGAGATCCGGCGCATCCTGAAAAAGGGAGGGAAGCTGCTCCTGGCCACACCCCGCACCGGATTTCCCTTTTTCCTGAACAGGCTCCGCCCCCTGTTGGGTATGAAGCTTGAGTTTTACGGGCACAAGCGGGAAGGATACACACCGAAGAACCTCCAGAGCATGCTGGAGGAAGCCGGCCTGTACGCCGTGAAATACAGACGCTTCTCCGGCTTCATCACCGAGGCCATGGAGCTTGTTCTCAATTTCCTGTATATCCGGCTCTACGGATCCGCCGAGCCTGCTCCGGACCTGAGGGACGGTCATATCCGGCCGTCCACAGCCGAGGAATTTACCCGCCGCAAAGGAATGTTCAGAGTGTATTCTCTGATCTACCCCCTGCTCTGGCTCCTGTCCCGGCTGGACCGGCTCTTCTTCTTTCAGAGGGGATATGGGCTCATGCTCTGGGCCGTGAAGCCCGAAAACATAGGGAAGTGATCCATGGCAAGGCGCAAGCTGGTAGGATTCCTGCTGGGCCCAGCCCTCTTTATCCTGGCACTAGCCGCTCCCGTCTTAAATGAAACTCCCGACGCCCACCGGCTCCTGGCGATCTTCCTGCTGGTCGTGGTCTGGTGGGTGACCGAGTGCATCCCGATCCCCATGACCGCCCTGCTGATCCCGGTCCTGTTAACGGCACTCGGCGTCGCCCCCGCCTCTGAGGCCCTGGCGCCCTTCGCGAATCCCATCATCTTCCTGTTCATGGGCAGTTTCGTGCTGGCGCGGGCCATGTGTGTGCACGGGCTGGACCAGAAGCTCGCCTATGCTGTGCTCTCGCACAGGTCCATCGCCGGCAGCAAGATCCGCATCCTCTTTGCCATGGGTCTCGTGTCCCTCGTGCTCTCGATGTGGCTCAGCAACACCGCCACCACCGCCATGATGTTCCCCATCGCCCTGGGCGTCCTGGACGCGATCGAAAAAGGCAGCGGAAACGGAAGCCGTACGCCCTACCGGGTAATCCTGCTCCTAACCCTGGCCTATGCCGCCTCCATCGGAGGGGTGGGTACTCCCATCGGCAGCCCACCGAATCTCATCGCCATCGGGATGCTCGAGAAGCTGGCCGGATATCACATCAATTTCTTCCAGTGGATGCTGGCCGGCTCTCTGGTGCTAATCCCCATGTATGCGGCCCTCTTTTTCCTGATGAGGTCACGCGTCAAGGAAACAGAGCTGACATCGGATACGGAGGTCACACTCATCGAAGCCCCCCCACAGCCCAAGGGCCTGACCAGGGCCCAGAAAAACGTGCTGCTGGCGTTTTCCGTGACTGTCTGCCTCTGGGTCCTGCCCGGAGTGGTGTCCCTCTTCCTGGGGCGGGATTCCGGGCTCTATCTCTGGCTGCACACCCGGTTCCCGGAGGCAGTGGCCGCCATCATCGGGGCCCTCCTCCTGTTTGCCCTGCCCGTGGATCCCCGCAGGGGGATCTTCACGCTGGGGCTCAAGGACGCCATGCGGATCGACTGGGGAACCCTGCTCCTCTTCGGCGGTGGCCTGTCCCTGGGATTTCAGATGTTCGAGACGGGGCTTGCCGATGCCATCGGGAGGTCCTTCATCACACTGGGTGGGGACTCGGCAGGCCCGATCCTGATCAGCCTCCTGGCGATCTCCCTGAGCGTGTTCCTCACCGAGCTCACCTCCAACACGGCCTCGGCCAACATGATCATCCCCATCATCATTGCCATCTCCCAGGCCGCCGGCATCGATCCCCTCCCTCCGGTCCTGGGCTCCGCCATCGGCTGCAGCTTCGCCTTCATGCTGCCCGTGGCCACCCCGCCCAATGCCATCATCTACGGATCGGGGATGATCCCACTCCCACAGATGATGCGCTACGGATTCCGGTTGAACATCGCAGGGATATTGATCATCTGGCTGATGATCACGGTGCTGGCCCCGGTCATCGGGCTGATATGAGCTGAATCACACGAAGTCGGTTGGGACGGCCCTCACCTGTCTGGCCACCCCACCGCTTGGGCCAGCAGCTTCTCTAGAGAGGAATCCGACTTTTTATACTCCACTTTCCACTCCGGCTGCAGCCGGTCGAGCAGTATGGCCTGGACCGCTCCGCTCAGGTAAAAACGCAGATCGCCGGACTGCTCACCCAACCGGGGGAGCCGGGAGCTCATATCTGCGCGTGCCCGGTTAAAGGCAACACGGTAGCCCTTGGCCTTCTTCTCATCTTGTATCTCACGGGAGGCCAGCTCTGCAAAGCGGATCTCGGCGTATTTGCCCAAGCCCTCCAGCCATTCCAGGTCCCTCTCGAACGCAAGCAGTTCGGCGGCGAGGCCCGCGGATGCCCGCCTCTTTTCCCTGTGCTCCAGGAACTGCAGAGCGAGGACCTTCATCTCTTTCAGGTCTTTCTGCGCATATGCCTTAGCCAGGATAAGGCCCTCCTCATTCCAGACATTGCTGAAGGCCTCATCTTCAAAGGGGTAATCTTTCTCACAACCATAGGCGGACAGGGCGCGCTCGAACCGTTGGGAAAACTCCATCGCTTGAAACGCATGCATGGCCTCATGCAGCAGGAACGCCACGTGCTGGGCGGGAGTCTGGCGGAAATATGTGCTGCCCTCGAAGAGGTCCATGAGTCAAGGGGCGGATCCGGATGGCCGACCAGGAACTGCCATTCTTCGTTGTAGATCAGGAAGGGAATGACCGCCTCTGAGAATCCAGGCCAGATTATTTCACCAAAATCGTTTTTCAGTTTGAGCGCTTCCGAAAGCTGGCCTTTGTCTACCTCCGAGAGGACCGAATTTTCAAGGGGCAGGTAACGTGTGCCTTCTGCAATCTCATGCGGGAATGGAATCGAAGCTAGAATACACCAGATAGCAATCGAACTTCCCGCACAGACCAGAGTCTTTCGCAACATTATCTCCCCTAAGGCCTCACTCTCTACACTGTACCATACCGCACTCGTTTCCCAATTATTCAAACCGATGTCTGGGGGCTTACAGTGTTTCTCAGCAGATACAGTGCCACCTGTTTGCGGAAGCCGGATGTCGTGCGTACCAAGGCTGCGAAATATTCTCCTATGTTTGCTGTTTTTTTTCGCCTCGGCAAAGGCCATAGATCCCGCATACCACCAGGAAAAAAAGCAGAACGGCACCCATCCCCAACAAAGGCATCAAGGCTTGAAATATATCTACAGAAGACAGTTGAATGGTGAAAGCGGCCGCCAAAACCTCAGGTTGATCCATCCCCCCCTCCTTTTATAAAAAGCCCACCTTTTTGGCCCCCAAAAGCTCGCTGACATCAGAATGATAAAACGGAGAGTGATCCCATTTGTCATCAAAATGCAACGTCCGTGCAAAAGATTTCACAGGGCCCATCTCATCCCCTCGATCTTAGATAGTATGATGACAACATACATCGAGCTGCCTGCAAATGTGTTAAGGAAATATGAAGATATGATGATATTTCAATGACAGCCCCATGGCTTCTGCCTTCGATCAGGCTAGGGAACTCATGACGCAAAAATGCCATGAGAGAGATTTTGAAAACAATAGTATAATAGAGGAAGGGTCTATACAGGTGAACATTTTCGTACTCGACACGGACATCCAGAGGTGTGCACGGTACCACGCCGATCAGCATGTGATAAAGATGATCCTGGAAAGTACCCAGATGCTCTGTACGGTTGTGAATCAGAACGGGGGCGCATCTCCCTATAAATCCACGCATGGCAACCATCCCTGCGCCCTGTGGGCCGGCCGTTCGCTCTCCAATTGGGTCTGGCTGCGCCGCCTGGCCCTCGCGCTGAACGACGAGTATCTCTATCGCTTCAAGGCCCCAGCAGATCACAGGTCTGCCCGGATCGCACGCGGGTTGGAGCCCCCTGCCATAGCCGATCCTGGGCTCACGGAGTTTGCTCAGGTCATGCCAGAGGAATACAGGGTCGAAGGGGACGCTGTGCAGGCATACCGCCGCTTTTACTTGGGGGATAAGTCCCGATTCGCGAAGTGGACCAGGCGCAGGCCCCCTGAGTGGTACACAGAAGGGACCGCTACTCGTATTTCAGGGCGCCCACTGGGTCGGCCGAGGCGGCCTTGATGGCTTGATAGCTGATCGTGAGCAGGGCGACTCCCAGGGCAGTTCCCGCGGAGGCCAGATAAACTCCGACATCCAGAGGGGCCCGATACGCAAATCCCTGCAGCCACCGGCCCATGGCGATATAGGTCAGGGGCCAGGCGATCAGGTTGGCGACCAGGACCCACTTGGCAAATTCTCTGGTAAGCAAAACTATGATCTCCGCACCCGAAGCCCCGAGCACCTTGCGGATCCCGATCTCCTTGGTCCTCTGTTCGACCGTGAAAGAGGCCAGCCCAAAAAGTCCCAGACATGCGATCACGATCCCCAGAGCCGTAAACACCGAGAGCATGCGTCCCAGTCGTTCCTCCGAGAGGTACTGCTGATTGAAGGAAGAATCGAGGAAATAGAACTCGCAGGGATGATTGGGATATAATCGATCCCAGCCCGCTTCAACCGAGGCCAGGACCGCAGACAGGTTGGATGTTTCCAGATCCAGCACGATGTGGTCGAACCGGCCGGGGCTCCACACCAAAGCAAGGGGTTCGATCTCAGACTGCAGCCCCCTGTAGTGAAAATCATCGATCACCCCGATGACCGTCCCCTCAAAAATGGTTTTCAGCTGCGCACCAATAGCCTCCTCCGCGGTAGGCCAGCCAAAGGCCCGAACCGCAGCGAGATTCAGGACAAAGGCCTGCTCAAGGTCGGTCGACATCTCGGGGCTGAAAAATCTCCCCGCCGCCATCCGGATCTGAAACATTTCCTGAAAATCCGGATCCACATAGAGGTAGTTGAGGTCTTGGCTCCATGTCTCTCCTTCGACGACCGTCTCTGTGGTCCAGCGAGGGGTCTGCTGACCCGGCACATTAGCAGACGCCGTGGCTCCAATAACACCCGCTTCCTGACGGAATGCCGCCTTGACCGTCTCGTAGTCCTTGTCCAGGCCCACCCGCTCGCGTACGGGAAGGACCAGCTTCCGGCTCTGCTCCAATCCCAGGCTCTGATTCTTCATAAAGTCGACCTGCCGGAAAACCCCCAGCGTCCCCGCGATCAGGGCGATGGAAATGGCAAACTGTCCGACTACCAGGCCCTTGCGGAGCCCGGCGCCCCGGTTACCCAGGCGAAGATCGTACTTGAGCACCCGAACCGGCTGGAATGAAGACAGGAACAGGGCCGGATACCCCCCGGCCGCAAAGGAGACAAGACCCACTAGCAGGATCAGAAATATCACGACATCGAGCCGGGCCAGCGCAGAGGCGGAGAAGGCGATCCCGGTCAGCCCCGTCAATCCGGGGAGGACCGTCCAGACCAGGAGTAGTGCGCCGACCAGGGCCAAAACAACAATCAGCAGTGACTCCCCAAGGAACTGACGGATCAACTGGTCTCGGCGGGCCCCGATGACCTTGCGCACACCCACATCCCGTGCGCGCCTCAGGGAGCGGGCCGTGCTCAGGTTGATGAAATTTATGCAGGCGATCAGCAGGATCAGAATACCGACCGCGGAGAATACGTAAAGATAGACCGGATTCAGGCCCGGCTTCATCTCGGAGCGCAGCTGGCGATGCAGATGTATTCCCGTAATCGGCTGAAGGAAGTAGGTGATCTTTTCATCCCCTTCATCCAATCTCTCCTCAGGGACGTAATCCTCTACGATGGCCGCAACCCTGGCGGAAAAGTTGACCATGTCGATGCGGGGCCTTACCTTGATGTAGATATAGAGATTGGCGAGAAACCACTCCTCGAAGGGATAGCGGCCTTCCAGCCGTTTCAGGGACACAAAATAGTCGTACTTCAGGTGGGAATTGACAGGCGCGTCCTCCACCACCCCAGTGACCTCATAGTCTCCCTTGCCGATCGAGAGGGTTTGCCCCAGCGCCGAGGCATTCCCGAAATACTTGTCCGCCATCTTCCGGCTGATCACTGCGGTCCGGGGCCGATCCAGCGAGCCGGCTTGCCGTCCCTCGACAAAGGGGATGCTCAGGATCTCAAACAGCTCTTCATCCGCGAGCCAGCAGGAGTCTTCATAGAATTTCACCTCGCCCTTGCCCACCAGACCACCGTCGACTGGCAGGATTCGGCCCACCGCCTCGACCTCGGGGAAGCTGTCTTTCAGGACCTGGGCCACGGGTGCACAGATGGTGGCGGAGCCGACCTCGGCCGGCGCTCCCTCTGAGCGGACCGCGACCCGGAAGACACGCTCCGCATCCGATCGGAGGCCGTCGTAGCTCATTTCATGGGTCACGACCAAAAATATCACCAGACAGCTGGCGATGCCCGCCGTCAACCCGAACAAGTTGATTACGGTATAACCCTTCTGCTGCATGAAATTCCGAAAGGCGATGACCAGATTCTTCTTGAACATGATTGCACTCCAATACGTTTTGCCAACGATGAGGGCCTTCACCGACAGCAGGATCTGGGCCCAATACCAGAGCTGAGCCGCAGCCCTTCCCTTGCTTTTAAGGATCTCCCGGTAGGTCTCAGCAAAGTCGCCAGCCGCGGTCTGGTCCTCAGCATCGGGAAAAAGCCGCTTCAACAGCCACTCACCGAAACCGGGAGGGTGTTGGGGATCCCGGCCGGTTCCCATCAGGTATCCTCGGTGATCCGGCGAGGCAGGCCTTTCCAGGCCGTTTCCTGGATCATGCGGATCTCTTCCAGGGCAGACCGGCCCTTGACCGTCAGGCTGTAGATCCGCTTGCTGCGGCCCCCCCGTTCGCTGGTCGGATCCGCCAGATACGACTCCAGCAGCCCGCGTTTCACCAGCCGGTCCAGGGGCATGTAGACGGCCCCAAAGGACCAGGGCCTGCCGGTCACGGCTTTGAGATCCCCCCGGATCTCCACACTGTACGCCTTGTGGTTCAGGCGCCATACGGCCAGCAGGATAAGCTCTTCTGATCGCGTCAGCATCGAGTTGACTCCCTGTTCATAGTTTTTCTAAATATGTGGAACATATCTATATACGGACGTTTCGGAGATTAGTTTCAATTTTTTAGAAATTATATGGATCATCACGGATCGTTTATCGACCAACAACCGGAATTGTTTCGTGAATCCTAGTGATCTGATATAATGAGGCCCATGGATGTCTATCTATCACGCCAGGCCCTGCTCCAGATCGAGGCCCTGTCTTTGATATCCCCGGCAAGCGAGGGAATCCTCTGTGGGCACAAAAAAGGCCAGCGATTTTTCGTGGAGAATATTCTATCGGCCGTAGGCGTATTTGCCGCGCCGCCCGAGAGGATGCGCCGACTTCAAGACCTTCTTCAAGAGTCCTTCCTGGGGTTCTTCAGCCTCGACCTCAGCGAAGAAAAAGGCGATGGCGTGTTGGGTCCCAGTTCTGTGGGCAAGGTCTTCCTGGATATCCGCAGCCGAACGGAGAAAAAGCCCACCATGTCAGCTTCGGTTTTCGACTATGACGGCACGTTCCGTCTCCTGCCCGTGAAGATCAAAAAAGAAGCATGAAACTGGAGAGGGGGAAGACATGATCGATCCACGGCTCGACATAGACCAGCAGAGATTCCTGCTCAAGCTGGCCCGCGATGCCATCCGCTATCATCTCGAGATCGGGAAACCGCCTCCCGTGTCCGTGGAGGAAGGCGTGCTCAAGGAAGAGCGGGGTGCCTTCGTCACACTCAAGCGCCAAGAGGAGCTGCGCGGCTGCATCGGCTATCCCATGCCGCAGGACCCCCTCTACCTCACGATCATGGAGGCGGCGGTCATGGCAGCCACGCAGGACCACCGCTTCCCGTCGCTGACCCTGCAAGAACTCCCGGAGGTCCGGATCGAGATCTCGGTCCTCACCCTCCCTCATACGATCGAAAACGTCGCCGAGATCGTGGTGGGAGAGCACGGGATCATTGTCACCCAGGGGCTGAACCGGGGCCTCCTCCTCCCTCAGGTCCCCGTGGAGTGGGATTGGGATCTTGACACCTACCTCAAACACGGGTGCCAGAAAGCTGGATTGGAGGAAGATGCCTGGAAAAAAGGCGCGGAGATCCAGATCTTCAGCGCACAGGTCTTTTCCGAATAAAGGCTCCGCTGCTATTTTTTCCTGAACTTCTTGTCCTGTAAAATTTCCTCGGCTAGATCTTTGCTTTGCTTTATCGATGTCACCCAGAGGGGATCGTCGGGCAGGTTCATGACGTAGTCCAGCTCAGCCCGGGCCTTCTCGATCTCTTTCTTTGCCAGGAACGTATCCCCCAGATATGCTCGCGTCATCGCATCCTCGGGACCATATTCCTTCGACTTGAGCAGGTGCTCGAGGGACTTGTCCTTGCTGCCGCCGGCAAACCCGGGCAGCTTCAGATAGACGCGACCCAGCACACGGTCGGGTCCCCCCTCCTCATAGCTCCTGTCCAGCTCAATGACCTTGTTCATGTCGCTCTTGATCGGCTTTACGAGGGAAAGGCTCTTCAAGACGCCTCGTGTCTCGCCGTATTTTCCGTTGTTGACGCCTCGCCAGTAGTAGGCATCCGGCTGTTCTGGCTCCAGGGCCATGGCCTTCTCGGCGTGGTATACACCCTGGGCGAACGTGTTCTGCCGCTCCTTCTTTTTTTCCTTGTGATCGCCGATGTAGTACAGGATACGGGAGATCTTCCAGTAGGCCTCATACTTGTTATCCGCAGCGATCAGAGCATCCCTGTAGAGTGACAGGGCTTCCTCCGCCGACTCCATATCCTGCATCTGGGCATAGAGGGCGTCCGCCCGCTCTATCATCTCCTCGGGGGTCTGGCCGAACGCAGACATCGACACCAGGGCCATTCCTAAAACCAAAAAGAAAGCCTTAAATTTCATCTCCCTCTCCTTATTTTGTTGTCGTGAGTATCTTTGTGCTTTCCAGACTAGCACACATGTTCGCGCATCACAATGCGTTAAAATATCGATCCGCCTGTTCGTCCAGGTCCTTGAGGAGGCCCTCTACACGGAGGCGTTCCCCCTCGAACGCGTCATCCTTGAGATCCGGGTCCACGGTTATGGGCTCCCCAAAGACGGCCACCAGCCGCTGAAACGGCCGAGGTAGCAGGAATCCGTCCCAGCTGCCGAGGATCTTGCGCCTGCCCGCCGAAAAACTGAAAGGCACGATGGGGGCCCCGGTGACCTGGGACAGCTTGAGCGCACCCGGCTTTACCTGCTTGCCGGGGCCCTTGGGGCCGTCGGGGACGATGACTACAACACCTCCAGCGGCCAGCTCTTCCTTCAGGGCAGCCCAGGCCTTGAGCATGGAATGAGATCCCGAGCCGCGCAGAAATTTGTATCCCCAACCCGAGGCAAGCCGTACCAGGAGTTCTCCGTCGCCGGAGGGGCTGATCATCGGCATGATGCCCTGGTTCCGGAAAAAATAGGGAGTGATAAACAGGCGCCCGTGCCAGATCATGAGGATCACGGGTCTGCCCCGGTCACGCAGGTTCCGGTAGGATTCCTCACCCAAGACCGTGGTCCGCGTGGACCACATCCAGAGCCGGTACACCAGCTTCCCCAGGCTGCTGATGAGGAACAGGCGCACCCTTTGACCTAGTGCCATGGACCCCATCATATATCATTCGTTTCAGGCCGTAAAGCGGCCGCGGGGAGCCGCCGGTCCCACACGAAACCGATCAGAAAACCGATCAGGCTCAGGCCCAGCCCATAGGGAACAGAGTACGGCCACTCGGGCAGGGAGAGGGGGACAAAGCCGACCGCGGACAGGAAAACGAGTACGGCATATCCTCCTCCCAGGGCGACGCTCAGCAGGCCGGCTTTCGGAGCCCTGCGCCGCAGAAAGAGCATCGCGGTCCCTGGGATGAAAAATCCCTCCGCCAGGATCTCCGAGGCCAATCCCAGGGCCTGCAGGATACTCTGGAATCGTGTGGCGACGAGGAGGGCCAGGGCAGCCACCACGATCGTGGAGACGCGGCCCAGCTTGAGAGCATCCATCCGGGAATCCTGCCGCAGGATCCTCTGGAATACATCGCGCGTAAGGGACAGCGCACCCGTGTTGATGGCCGTATCCAGGGTGGACATGATGGCCGCCGCCACACCCACGAACAGTATCCCGGACAGCAGGGCTCCCACAGATGAAACCATGACAGACAGCAGCGGCCCGTCCAGCTCGGATTCGGTGAACAAGGGGAGCGCCAAGATCCCGATTCCGACGATCATCGCATAGATGACCAGGAAGGCCAGCGCCGCTGCCAGGAGACCCCTCCGGGCATGCCGGGGCGAGCGGGCCGCCTGGATCCGCTGCCAGGCTATGGGAGAGATGGTCCAGGCACACACGAAGGAAACGACCATCAGAGCATGCCTCTCCCAGCCCTGGAAGAAATTCCAGAATCCCGGCGACCTTCCCTGCAGGGCCACGGCCGCGGCCTCAGAAAAAGACACCTTTCCGGCCAGGAAAAAAAAGAGCCCGACGATCCCGCCCATCAGCAGTACGAACTGCAGGCTGTCCGTCAGCACCACAGAGAAGAATCCGCCGATGACCGAATACACCACCACAACGACCGTGCCCAACAGCAGGGCCTGGACATAGGGGACCTCGAGCAGCGTTCCCAGGAAACTTCCCAGTGCGACCATCTGGGATGCCGCCAGCATGATCATGTACCAGACGATCAGGAAGGCCGCCAGGTTCCGAACCAGGCGGCCGTAGCGCATTTCCACCAGATCGGGCAGGGTGAGGATGGGCAGGCGCCGGATGGGGGCAGCGAAGAAAAGGGCGAATCCCAGGGCGGTGAGGACGGCTGGCAGGCCCATGATCCAGAACGAGCTTATTCCCCCATAAAATGCCTCATCAACGGTCACGAGTGTAGAAGACGCACCGATCCAGGATGCGGCCAGGGACAGGAAGACGAACAGGGAACCGAGGTCCCGTGATGCCAGGAAGTAGTCCTCCAGACTGCGGGTTCTACGGGAAAATACGATCCCGACAAACAGGAGCAGTAGAAAATAACCGGTCAGTCCTATCAGCAGATCGACTCGCACACAGGCGTTATATCAAATCATGGCCTGCCTCTGCAACTCGTCAAGCAACCATTGATATGCTATAATCAGGACACGATGTGGGTGCTGCTGCTCCTTTTTCTGAGCTGGCCGGGGGGACTTTCACAGACGGCCGAAGAGGTCGCATTAAACTTGGAGAACCGGATGAGTGCCCTCCACTCCCTCCAGGCCGAGTTCCAGCAGACCCTGTACCCCGCCACCGTATCCACTCCCCTTCAGGAAAAAGGGACTCTCTATATCCGCAAACCGGGCTGGTTGAGGTTCGATTACGATGATCCCGAGATCAAGGTATTCCTTATCAAGGGCGACCTGTACCAGGAATACTGGCCGGAAGACAAGCAGCTGCTGGAACGCACGCTGCAGGCCGAAGGGTCGGAGGGTGCGCTGCTGGCCCTGCTCTCTGGATCGAACGGGATCCTGGAACACTATCAGGTCGAGCTCGATCCGGACGCACAGGAAGATGCCGGCAGCCACACCCTCAAGCTGACCCCCCGGGAGGAGGACGCCGACACCTACATACTCCTCGAGATCGATGCCCGAGACTGGCTCATCCACAGGGCCGTCTCCTTTGACTGGACAGGAAGCCGCCAGGAGTTCGTGTTCAGTGACATCAAGACCGGCATCCGACTGTCGGACAGCATCTTCACGCTGAAGGTCCCCCCGGATGTGGACATCATCAAGTAGATCCCGCCCCGCAAAAACCATTTTTGGCGGAATCCGTATACACATCTGAGGGCTGGGCGGTCCTCCATGGACGACGATAAACAACTGATCCAGAGAGCCCTCGCCGGTGAAAAAGAGGCATTTGAGATGATCATTCAGAAATACCAGCAGCCGCTCCTGAACTATATCGGGCGCACCCTCGGCCAATATGAGCTGGCGCTGGAGTTCACGCAGGAGGTCTTCATCAAGACCTATTCCTCGCTGCACACATATCAACCTCGCTACAAATTCAGCACATGGCTCTTCAAGATCGCCTCCAACTACATCATCGATTTCTGGCGCAAGAAAAAGATCGACGCCTTTTCCATCGACCAGCAGGAGAGCAGCTCCCACCGGGTTCATCCTATCCAGATCGCATCCAAGGAGCTCCCCGTGTGCCGCAGCTTCGAGCTCGCGGAACTGACACAACAGGTCGAGGAGGCCCTTCAGTCGCTGCCTCCCGCCCTCAGGGAGCTGTTCATCTGGCGGCACATCAACGACCTGAGCTACGAAGAGATGGCAGAGATCAAGGATCTTCCTGTGGGGACGGTCAAAAACCGGGTTTTCCAGGCAAAGGAACTGATCCGCAAGAAACTGGAGGACAACCTATGAGCTGCCTCAGCGCAGACGATATATACCTCTACCTGGAAGGTGGGCTTCCTGGGCCGGATGCGTCCCGCATCCGCACGCATCTGGAACAGTGCGCGGCCTGCCGCGATGCCCTGCAAGAACGCAGCGCCCTGTCCGAGGCGGCGGATCGAATTCCCCGCTGGACCGTTCCCCAGGATTTTGCTCGAAGGGTCATGGAGCGCCTGTTCCCACAGCGGCTCTCCCTGGGACGCGCTCTGCTGACCGCATCGATCGGGACCACCTTGATCGTGACGTCACTCTTCCTCGTGTTCCTCTTCTCGGGCCTCAACCTGCTCAATTTCCTCATCTCGCTTAATCAGTCGATCCTGAACGGCCTGAGCGATGTTGCCGTGTTCGGAGCCAGATTCATCAAAATGCTCACGTTGGTCGTCAGGGTCTTCTCTCAGTTCACCGGCTTTGTCTGGGAGAACCTGACCCGAATCTCGGGGCTGCCCAGCACGGAGCTCCAGGCTGTACTGGTGGGGATGGCCGTCCTCTTCACGGCATCCCTCTATTTCGGCCTCAGGCGGCTGCTGCCAATCGGAGAAAGATCATGACACATCGGAGACGAGCCGGGCTGACCATCGCACTTGTCCTGCTGCTCATAGGGAGCTATCCCCTATTTGGTCAGCAGGGCTTCAACCTCAAGAACGACATCGTGGTCGAGAGCGGTGACACCCAGGAAAACGTCTTCTCCATCGGAGGAAGTATCCACATCAAGGGCAGGGTGGAAAAGACGGTCATAGCCATCGGCGGGACCATCATCGTCGAAGGCGAGGTGGGCGAAGTGGTCATGGGGATCGGGACCGAGATCACCCTCAAGTCCAGCGCCCGCATCGAAGGAGACCTGGTCTCGTTCGGCGGGAGCCTGACCAAGGCTCCGGGAACCGTCATCGAAGGAGATACCGTCTACTTCAAGGCGGACGAAGGGATCGGTAAGCTCATTCAGCAAGGCCTCTTCGGCCGGTCGGGGGCCTCATTGATCCCCCTGCTCATCATTCTCCGCCTGATCATGGCCTTCATCTGGTTCATCCTGGCTGTGGTTCTGTTGGCCATATTCCCGCGCCAGATCACATTCGCATCCGATCAGATCCGCAAGGTCTTCTGGCCCATCGTCGGGACCGGCACATTGGGCATTGTGGCCTTTTCCGGGCTCGTCGTCTTCGCCGCGCTGCTGTCGCTGGTGCTCATCGGGCTTCCCATCCTGGCCGCATTGATCATCATCGGAGTCATCATCAAGATCTTCGGGCAGGTCATCCTCTTTTATTTCTTCGGAGAGCTGATCTACAAGGCTTTCAGCCGCAAGCCCACGCCTCCCTTCCTTGCGGTCACTGTGGGATTTGTGCTCGTCACGGTGATCGGGATGATCCCCATCCTGGGGGCGCTGTTCTCTCTTGTTTTGAGCATCATTGGATGGGGAGTTGTGATCCGCACCAAGTTCGGGAACACACCCAACTGGTTTAAGAGAGCGGCCTAGAGTTCCAGGATCTCTTTTTCTTTCGCGGCAGCGATCTCTTCGATCTTCTTCGTGCTCTGGCCAGTGATCTCCTGGAGCTTATCGTAGCCCCAAAATTTATCGTCTTCAGTGATCTCTTTTTCCTTCTCCAGGAGCTCGATCATCTCTTTCGACTCACGCCGCATTATGCGGAGCGCTGTTTTTTCATCTTCCATCAGCTTCCGGATGTGTTTGGCGATCTCCTCGCGTCTCTCCTCATCCAGCGGGGGGATGGGGATCTTCAGGATCTTGCCGTCGTTGATCGGATTCAGTCCTAGGTCGGCGGCACGGATAGCCTTATCGATGGTCTCAAGCAGGCTGGTATCCCACGGCTGGATGGAGATCAGGGTGGGATCCGGGACAGCCAGGGTAGCGACCTGATTCACGGGAGTCAGCGCCCCGTAATAGTCCACTTTGATGTCCTCGAAGATGCCGATGTTGGCCCGGCCGGTCCGAAGCCTGCTCAGATCTTTGCGGAAATGCTCCACAGAGACCTTCATCTTTTGTTCCAGCTCTTTAAGCTCTTCTTTGACCATGTTTCACCCTACCAAACAAATTCGACCTGTCGATTCAATTCCCAGTACCGGGTTTATCAGTAGACACGGGTTCCGATCTTCTCTCCCTGGGAGGCCTTCCTGATGTTACCCTCCCCCCTCAAGTTGAAGACGACGATGGGCAGGTCGTGTTCGCGGCAGAGCTGGAAGGCGGTGGCGTCCATGACTTTGAGTCCCTTCTGCAGGACCTCATCGAACCGGACGGTTTCGTACAGCTGAGCGCTCTTGTCGATCATTGGATCGGCCGAATACACGCCATCGACCTTGGTGGCCTTAAGGATCACATCTGCACTGATCTCCAGCGCACGGAGGACGCCGGCAGTATCGGTCGTGAAATAGGGACTGCCGATGCCGGCGGTGAAGATCACGACACGGTGTTTCTCGAGATGACGGATGACACGGCGGCGGAGGAATGGCTCGGCAACCGACTTGACTTCGATCGCCGAGATCTGACGCGTGACGACGCCTTCGCGTTCGAGGGCGTCCTGGAGAGCGATGCCGTTCATGATGGTGGCAAGCAGCCCCATATAGTCCGCAGAGGCCCGATCCATCCCCGCCTTGGCCCCGCGTATACCCCGGAAGATGTTCCCGCCACCGATCATGATCGCGATCTCGATGCCCAGGGAGTGGACATCCTTGATCTCTTGTGCGATGGATTGGGCGGTATCGAGGTCGATCCCATAGGGGAGATCGCCAAGGAGAGATTCACCGGAAAGCTTGAGGAGGATCCTCTTAAACGGTTGCTTTATCTCCGGCATTTTTGTGTTTGTGGCTCAGGAATCGTCCAGGGCGAAACGGGCGAATCGTTTCACTTGAATATTTTCTCCAAATTTTGCGATAAACGTGGCAATAAGCTGTTCCACCGTCATCTTGTCGTCTTTGACGTAGGGCTGATTCAGAAGACAGACCTCGGAGTAGAACTTCCCCAGTTTTCCCTCTACGATCTTTTCGATGATCTCTTTGGGCTTCTCGGAATCCTTGAACTGCGCCCGAATGATGTCCTTTTCCTCATCCATGGTCTCGGCCGGGACCTGATCCGACGACACATAGGTCGGGTTGGCCGCGGCGATATGCATGGCGACATTCTTCACCAGTTGCTGGAATTCCTCATTCCTGGAGACAAAATCAGATTCACAGTTGATCTCGACCAGAACGCCCAGTCGGCCGTTCATGTGGATATAGGATCCCACGATGCCGTCGCTGGTGCTCCGGCTCATCTTTTCCTTGGCCCGTGCCATCCCCTTCTTCCTGAGGACGTTGATGGCCTTCTCTATATCACCTTCGGTCTCCAGCAGCGCCTTCTTGCACTCCATCATTCCGATGCCGGTACACTGGCGCAGTTCGTTGACTTTTTGCGCTGTGATCTTCATTGGCTATTTTTCCTTTACGGTCTTCTTCTTGGGTGTGGGCTCAGTCTTTTCTGCGGGGGGTTCCTCTGCTTTCTCAGCGGGGGCTTCTTCCTTTTTTTCGGGTTCGGCGGCAGGCTCTATTGGCTCGGCTTCAGGCTCGGGAGCAGCCTCAACTTCTGCCGGGGCCTCCTCCTTCGGAGTCGGTTCGGGAATTTCCTCCGCGGGCTTTTCTTCTGCAGGTTTCTCCTCTGCCGGTGCTACGTCCTCCACTACTTTCGCTTCTTTCTTGGGTTCTTCCACGACTGGTTCCGGGGCGGGAGGCTCTTCTACCGGAGCGGGCTCCGGTTCGGGCTCAGGCGCAACAGCAGGCTCTGTGGGGGCAACCTCAGCAATTGGAGCGGCCTCGACAGCCGGCTCGATGGGCACGACACCTTCCATCTCCTGGACCGCTTCAGCCTGAGAAGCCTCCTCGGCCGCCTGCTGATCGAGCAGTTCCTTTTCCATCCGGCTCTTCTTGCCTTCCAGGATGGCTTCCGTGATCTTGGATGTAAACAGCTCTATGGCACGGACCGCATCGTCATTTCCAGGTATGGGATAGGTGATGTTCTCGGGGTCCCCGTTTGTATCCACTATGGCTATGATGGGAACTCCGAGTTTCCGGGCTTCCGAGATTGCGATATCCTCTTTCGTGGAATCTATCACCACCATCGCGCCGGGACGGCGCTGCATGGTCTTGATGCCGCCCAGATTCTTGGACAGCTTGCGGAAGACCTTCTCGAGACGGGACTGTTCTTTTTTCGAGAGCAGATCCCATCGACCGTCATCCTTCATCTCTTCCAATTCGATCAGCTTGTCGACGCTGCCGCGGATGACATCAAAATTCGTAAGGAGCCCGCCCAGCCAGCGCTGATTGACAAAGCTCGATTCCGACTGGGTCGCATAGTCCTTGATGATATCCTGGGCCTGTTTCTTGGTGCCCACCAACAGGATATCCTCTCCCTTCTCCGCCACGTCGCGGACAAAGGCGATGGCCTCCTTGAACACCTTCATGGTCTTTTGCAGGTCTATGATGTAGATCCCATTTCGCTGCCCGAATATGAATTCTTTCATCTTGGGATTCCACCGTTTGGTCTGATGACCGAAGTGGACACCCGCTTCTAAAAGCTCTTTCATAGTTACTGAAACCAACGCTCTTCCTCCGTTATCTCTTGTGGTACTGAGGGGCCTTTCGGGCTTTGAGCAGTCCGAATTTTTTCCGCTCTTTTTCGCGAGAATCGCGTGTGAGCAGACCGGCTCCCTTCAGGATCGGCCTGAGTTCTTTATTGAATTCCACCAAGGCCCGGGAGATTCCCAGGCGAATGGCATCGGCTTGACCGCCGGCACCGCCGCCGTGGGCCCGGATGAAGAGGTCAAACTTGCTCTCGGTTTCCGTCAAATGCAAGGGCTGCTTGATGGTGTGCTTATGGCTTTCCAGGCTGAAGTACTCTTCGAAAGGCCTGGGTCTTTTATTGACGTACAGCGTGATGTCCCCCTTCCCGGGGCGAAGATACACGCGGGCGATCGATGTTTTTCGTTTCCCTGTACCGTAATACTGTATTAAGCTCACGGGTCCTCCTAAATCTTGTATTCCTGGGGCTGTTGGGCTTCATGCGGATGATCAGGGCCTGCGTAGACCTTGAGCTTCTTGTGGACCGCCCGATTCAACTTGTTCTTGGGAAGCATGCCCCAGACCGCTTTGCGGATCACATCCTCAGGCTTCGTTTCCATAAGCTCTTTGAGGGTCTTTTCTTTGATCCCTCCCGGATACCCGGTGTGGGAATAGTATTTCTTTTGCTCCAGTTTATTTCCGGTCACCTTGATCTTTTCAGCGTTGATCACGACCACGAAATCTCCTATATCCATGAAATCCACATACTGCGGCTTGTTTTTCCCGCGTAACAGCCTGGCAACAGTTGTCGCCAATCGACCGAGGACCTTGTCGTCTGCATCGATCAGCCACCACTGTCGCTCGATTTCATCTTTTTTCGGCACGTATGTTTTCATCGTATCCAACCTCAGAATCTAATCCAACGGATAGGTTAAGAAAGAAATATACCTATATTGATGAGGAAATATACTAAATCTTGAAGCTTCTGTCAACCGCTCCATGGGTAGGGAACACATCCCATACTCGGAAAGCCGGTGCTTGCTTCCGGCTAATGGACATATTCGTTGGGCACGGGAGGAACGGGCGGACGGCGCCACCGGCTGCGCGAGATCATGAGCATCCCGGCGAGGAAGCCGCCGATGTGCGCGAACCAGGCGACCCCCCCTCCCAGGCCGATGTTCATGACCTGGCCGAAAAACCAGAGCATGAGTAGGATCGCGGCGGGGACCGGGACGATCCAGAACAAGACCAGAGTCAGAACCCTGGCCCCGGGATACAAGATGAGATAGGCGCCCAGGATCCCCGCGATGGCTCCGCTGGCACCGACCATCGGGAGTTGGGAATTGGGGTGAAGGATGATGTGAGTCACAGAAGCACCCAGGCCGGCCAGGAGATAGAACAAACCGAAACGGAGCGAGCCAAGATGATCCTCGATGTTGTTGCCGAAAATCCAGAGATAGAGCATGTTGCCCAACAGATGAAAAAGGCCTCCGTGTACAAACATGGAGGTCAGGAGTGTAAGCGGAGGGGCCAGACGAGGCAGGCCGCGCAGTGTCGTGAAATGAGTGAGTTCATAGGGGATGGCGCCCATCCTGACGACGTGGAATCCCAAGCCCTGGGGCGAGAGTGCCTGGTATATGAAGACCGCAACATTTGCGGCAATGAGGAGGAGGGTGAAGACGGGGACCCGGGAAGTGGGATTGTCATCCTTCAAGGGTAGGAACATATCTATTCAAAAAAAAAGGGGTCAAACGCGAAGCGTTCGACCCCAGTGTGTCTCAGCTAAGCAGGAAAACTAACGAATCTCCCCGCGCTGGAGCTCTTTTTCCAGTTTTTCTCGGTCCAGTCCTCTCTTGCGGACTTCTCTGTATCGTTCCAGCCAGGTGTCGGCTCTCTGGATGAAGCTCTGTTCTCTCTCAGGGTAGAGCTTGGAGTGAACGTTCCGGTACAGCATGTTGATATAGGCGTAAGTGAACGCATGCGCGTTGTCCAGCTCCATGGACTTGAGCAATGCGGCCTCGCTGTCGTCCGAAATCTTGACCTTCTCAGCCTTGGGGAGGACATTCTGGAGCCGGTAGACCTTCTGAAAACGATTGACACCCAGCGTGTACCACACCAGATGGTTCTCGGGATCCATCTCGGTCCGCATCAGGTGAGCGTCATAGGCCTTATCGAACTCCGGCATTGGAGACTGTTCATCGTAGAACTGAGCCAGGTAGGAATACCCCTCGGGGTTATTGGGATCGGTCTCGATCCGTCGCAGATACATCTTTTCCGCGCGGCTCTTCAGATCATTGTCTTCCCCGGCGTAGCGCTTATAGAACCCGGCCACGACATAATAGTTGCTCATGTTGGTGGGTTCCTGCTCCAGGATCTCGAGGAACAGTTTTTCCGCTTCTTCGAAATTCCGCATCTTGTCGTACATGTCACCCAGGGAATGGATGATCTGTTTGTTGCTGGGATCGATCTCCAGGGCCTTGGTCAGCGCATCCAGTGCTTTCTGGGCACGATCGTTGTTGGCCTCGTTATCAACACCGGGTTTGTACAGGCTTTTGTAGCTTTCGCCCAGGAACCGATACGCCTGCACCAGTTCTGGATTGTAGTGCAGGGCTCTCTCATATTCCTCGATAGCCAGTCTGTAGTGCTGTTCGGTGAAATGGTGATTGGCACTTGTGAAATGGTGGTTTGCCTGAAGACTGCTGACTTTGAGCTTTTCGCATCCTGTGGTAGCAAAGACCAGCCCAACGACCAGGATGGCCAGGAGTGCAGTATGTATTTTTCGTCGAGACATTACGACCTCCTACTATTTGGAGTGTTTATATTTTAATTGAAAAGAGTTTTATAGTCAATTCCGGTGATTAAGTCAAGAAACGCCTGAATTCCAGGGGTTGGGCGGCGTCGCGAACGCTCCGCTCATGTGCTGGGATCTTTGCGGGCAAAAAAAATCGTCACGAGATCGCTCCATCACGTCGCGGTTCAATTCCGACATTCGCGGTCAGTTCCGGCGCAGCACGATCCGTATCGGAGTGCCCTTCAAACCGAACGTGTCGCGCAGCTTATTTATGAAGAACTTCTCATAGGCTGGGGCCAGGGGGATCCGGGAATGGGAGAATAAAATAAACGTGGGTGGTGAGGATCGCAGCTGGGTCATGTATTTGATCTTGATCTTGGTTCCCTTGCGTGTCAGCGCCTGGTACCGTGTGTTGATCAGGGTCAGAAATTCATTCAGACGGGCTGTAGGGACCCGCTTGCGCCCGTTCGCGACCACTTCGTCGGCCGTGTCCAAGATTTTGACAATCCTTTGACCGGATAGGGCAGAAATAAAGAGAAGCGGCGCATACGAGACAAAGTCCATTTTCTGCGCGGCCATGCGCTTGAAATCTTCGGTGGAGTGCCTGTCCTTATCCACCAGGTCCCATTTGTTCAGGGCCAGGATCAGGGGCTTCCCCGATTCCAAGGCCAGGTGGGCGATGGCCGTGTCCTGCCGCGTGGGAAAATTCTGTGCGTCCAAGACCTGACAGATGACATCCGCCTCATGGATGTCCTTCTTTGCTTTCACGATCCCCGCCTTCTCCCTCTGGTCGCGGGTGCGGCTCATCTTCCGGATCCCGGCCATGTCCACCAGGATGTAGGCCTTCTTGTTGCGGTGTATCAACGTGTCTGTGCAGTCCCGTGTGGTCCCCGGGATCTCGCTCACGATCAGGCGTTTTTCACCACTCAGGCGGTTGACCAGGGAGGACTTCCCCACATTGATGCGCCCGACCAGGGCGATCTTCAAGGGGGGAATATCCGCATCCTCGCCCTCCTCGAGATTGGCGGGCAGCGATTCCACAAGGAGATTTTCCAGGTCTTCGAGGTTCCGCTTGTGTTCCGCAGAAACCGCCACAAAATCCTGGGGACCAAGCCGAAAAAGCTCCACGAGGCGGTCTTCCTCCGACTCGGTGTCCACCTTGTTGACCACCACATAGAGCGGCTTGTTGAGCTTCCGCAGGGACAGAAACAGATCCTCCTCCGGAGGAAGCAGGGACCGCTTCCCGTCCAGCACAAAGAGCAGGATGTCCGCCTCCTGCGAGGCATCCCAGGCTTTTTCCCTGACAAGGGATGAGAAGGGATCTTCCTGGCTATCGAAAAAGCCGCCGGTGTCGACCAGAACGAATCGCCTGTCCCGGAGCGTGCACTCGGCAACGACCTGGTCACGCGTCATCCCGGGCTGTGAGTGGACCAGGGATTTCTTCTTTCCCAACAGGCGGTTGAAGAGGGTGGATTTCCCGACGTTGGGGAATCCGACGATCACGACGCGTGGCAGTTTCTTCATGGTTCAGTTCAATTGCCGATGAGATCCGACCTGGGAAGCAGAGGGCGCGTCAGATCGATATGGCCGTTGAGGGTTTCCCGTTCGTTCCCTTCGATCAGGATGGAGACCCGCTCGATGGACTCAAAGTTCCGCGTCAGTGTGTTGACGATCGCAAAAACGGTGGCGGCCTCCGCAGCAGTCCCGGAACCGTGATTGTCTGTGAGTTCACGGGAAAAATCCACGTAAGCGATCCTTTCCCGTGTGATGTACATCTCCCGGAGTCGGGTCCCCAGCGGGATGCTCGCCAGGGCACCCTCCGAGGACCCCCGGATCAGCTCCTCAATGGCCTGCTTGGCCTCGAATACGGTCAGCTCATGGGCATAGATCTCCCTCACCTCGGGGTGCAGAAGTTTGTCCTCGTCCGACAGGAAAAAGAGCGTGATGACCCGGGTCTCGCGCGGCTCTGCCGAGTCCAATCCGGCATCATCCGGAACCGGGACCGGATCCAGCATGGGGGGTTCTTCCGTGCCCCCGATAAAGAACAGGACCACCAAAACGACCAGCAGCACGAACAATGCAGCAAGGGGAAAGATGCGCTTGATATCCATCCTGACTCGCTAGTCCCTGGCGTTTTGTCGGATAAACTTAGCCAGGCCGGAATATATGGCCTGGGCAACGGCGGCCTGAAAATCATCCGTCAGCAGTTTGCGCTCTTCCTCTGGATTGGATATGAAGGCGACCTCCACCAGAACCGCCGGGCAAGCAACTCCTGTCAAGACCTTAAACGGAGCTTGTTTTACTCCCCGGTTCCGTGTACCCCGCAGTGTATTGAGCTCGCTCTGGATCAGTTCCGCCATCTCGCTGCTCTGCTTCAGGAAACTGGTTTGGGCCATGTCCCAGAGGATCATCTTGATGTCGTCCTCTGTATCGCCCTGTATCTGGTCGAGCTCTGTGGAGTTGTTCTCCATGAAAGCCAGGCGCCGGGCCTCCTCGTCTGTGGCATTCAGATTCAGAAAATAAGTTTCGGCGCCGCGGGCCTTACTGCCCGGGAATCCGTTGGCATGGATGCTGACAAAGAGGAAAGCCTGCTCATTGTTAGCGATGGCAGCCCGGCGTTCCAGGGGGACATTCACATCCCCGTCTCTGGTCAGGACCACACGGTAAGCTAGGTTGCGTTCGATGATGGCTTTGAGCTTCAGGCCGATGGACAGAGTGATGTCCTTTTCCAAGGTCCCGTTCTGTCCCTTGGCTCCGACCTCGAGCCCGCCGTGCCCGGGATCGATGATGATGGTCCGGTAACCCTGTGCGAGGGATTGGGTCGGAATTGTGGCTGGGGTGTCGGTCGGTGGATCGGTGCGCTCTGCGGCCTGGGCCTCCGCATCCTTCTTGGGAACGGGCGCGGCCTCCCGGCCGGCTTTCGGTGGGGCTTCCAGTCCTTCCGGCAGCACATCGATGACCAGCCGATGGGGGCGCGTGAGGTTGGATGAGGCATGCTTGAAGTCGGACATGCGCACCTTGATGTTCAGAACATAGAAGTCGACTCCCTGGGTCCAGCCGACCGACTCGATGAAGCGGCTCCGGAAGGAGCTCCGTCGGATCCTGAACGGCTGATCGGCACGTATCCTCACCAGGAGATAGATGCCGTTCTTTTCGATCGAAGAACTGAGGGCGTGGTTTGAGGTTACGGTCACGCGGCTGTAATCCGCAAAATCTTCCACGGACAGCTGGAGGAATGGATCCTCCTGCGGACCGAGGGCTGCAGCGGGCACCAGATGACACAGCAGTACGAACAGGACCGCCAGGATACGGACAAAGTATTTCAGCACGTTTCGCTCATACGTGTGCATAGATTTGGAGGCGGCGGGAATCGAACCCGCGTCCGAAGACATTCGACAGAAGGTGTCTACATGCTTATCCCTTTCTTCATTCTCGTTTCAAGGCTGCTGAAAGGGAGAGCGACCCCGAAACATGCTCCGAGTTGTTTCGTGAACCGGGCACGGAGTCAACCTGGCCCACTATCCTGCGAGTCGGCGCTTCCCGGAAGCCGCAGGAAGACGACCGAGAAACGGCATGCCTACTGATTAGGCAGCAAGTGCAATAGGTTCGGCACTTATAAGGGTCCGCCTTTTTAGCGAGGGAGACGGGGCCTCGACATGCTACCTCGGTCTCATTATCTCCGTCGAATCCAGTTCGCCCCCAGATAGCACACAATCAATTATAGGTAATTCCAACGAAAATTGTCAACCTGAAGACCAGGGCAGGGATTTCACCCCCAGGGGTGATTGACTTTCGCCATGGATATGCTTATCGTAAGAGTGGACCTTGTTGTGCTGGCTGGGCAAGGTAACCTCACCATACCCCCTTTTGCTAAATACACACCACAGCCAGCAAACCTCTCGTACGATACACACCACAGCCCTATTTGTTTAGTCGGATCTCATGGAGAAAATTTGAAAAACTTATATAATCCCCTGAAGGTGAATTTTTTCGTAGATGATTTTGAAGGGCCGCCTTATACTAGCCTAAAGAAACACCATGACCGATCTCATGACCTGTCTCTCCCGGAGTTTGGGGCCGCTGGAGGCTCGTGTGGAGGCCTTCGTACGGGAATACTCTCGAATCTGGCAGGAAACACCGGCTGATTCCTGGGCTCTAGAGAGGGTATATCTCCCAGCAGAGAAGAGGGAGATCGAAAAGGACCTGTCCGCCCTGATCGACCGGGTGTCGTCCGAGCAGAAGGCCGCGGCGGCAGAGGACGATGGCCTCGATCCAACTCGGATGGAAGCGATCGCTGCCGAGGTGCGCCCCTTTTTCCAACGCATCCTGAAGCGTGCCGACCTGAAGATCGAGAACGTCTACGATGCCCAATTTGTGGAATCCACGCGTCAATTCCTGAGTGCTGCGAGCGAATTTGATCCCGACCTGAGCATAGCCTCGGTCTACCAGGCCCTGCGCAACGTCTGGATCATGAACACTCTTCAGTTCTACCTGGGGATCAAGGCGGCTCACACGGATGCGATCTTTGGCTACAGCATGGTGTATCCCTACCTGGATAACGTGCTGGATGATGCGGGCCGCTCGATCTCGGACAAGCTGGGGCTGGTCCTCAAGCTGAGGGCCTGGCTGGAGGGCGAAGAGGAGAGCCCTGCGACCCTCCAGGAGGAAAAGCTGCAGGCCCTGATCGCCCTGGTCGAGGGCCAGTATCCGCGCAGCGAGTTTCCCGGCGTCTATCGGTCCATGCTGTCGATCTACAACGGCCAGATCAAAAGCCTGATGCAGCAGCGCGGCTCCGAGGCAGCCGACCGTGAGGACATCCTGAGCATCAGCCTGGAGAAGGGGGGGACCTCGGTCCTGGCCGACGGCTACCTGGTGGCAGGAGAACTCACGCCGCGACAGGAGGACTTCTGCTTCGGCTTCGGCGTGTTCCTGCAGTTTGCGGATGACCTTCAGGATATCGCCGAGGATCTAGAGAACGATCACTGGACCCTGTTCTCTCAAAAAGCCGGCCACTCCCCGCTTGATCCCCTGGTGTATAAGCTCCTGCGCTACATGTCCATTATCCTGGAACACAAGCTGGACGGTTCGATCCCCCATGAGAAGGCCCTGAAAGATATGATCCGGCCCAACTGTACTCTGATGTTCATGGAGTCTGTGGGCAAACATGGCGGATACTTCAGCCGGCACTGCGTCCGGCGTTTTCAGCGGGCGTTTCCAGTAAAATTCGGCTACCTTAGAAAAATGAGGGGCACGATCGAGGGCCGGTTCCTGACCGGGAACGAAAAGATCTCCGATCTCGATCCCGTGTCCGCCGCCTTCCTGACCCTCTCTTCGCGGGCTTTTGCCCTAGATTGATCCGGCTTCGCTCCGCCTTCAGTCAAACAGGACAACGATTCCGAATTTCAGGGACGCGCGGCCTCTACGTTTTCCTGGATCTCACCCCGGTTCGACATGGCGACGGCGGCTGTGCTGATGAATTCGTGATCCAGGACCCATTCCAGGGCACCGCGGAAGGACAAATCCTGGCCCCCCTTAAAGGCATGGGGACCCGCGGAGCAGGTCTTCATGGCTATGATGCCGATGCCGTTCTTGTACGCCTTCTTAAGCTCGACCTCGTTCCGGGGCTGATCCCATTCCGCCGATCGTCCCGAATTCATATGCACGTAGGAGCCCTTGTGATTGTAGGGGAGCATGATGATGTCGAAGAACCCGGACTCATTAGCGCTCTCCAGCAGCGCGAGCTTATTGTGGCAGGAAAATCCATGTGCCCGGATGATCCCTTTCTTCTTGGCCGCGGCGAAGAATTCCATCACGGCCTCATTGGTCAAGACAGCCACCTCACCAGGATCGTGGATGAGCATGATGTCGATGGTGTCCGTCCTCAGGGCCTTGAGGCATGTCTGAAGGTCGGATTCCATGGTCTTGCGGATCTCAGCAGAGGTGTACTCGTTGGAATCGCGGCCCCGAAGCCGGACCCGGATCTTGGACTGGATGATCACGTCCTTCCGGAGATCCTGGAGCGTGTCGCCGATCATGCGCTGGTTGTTGCCGTTGAAGTAGGACAGGCCCGTGTCGATGAAGTTGATCCCGGATCCCAGGGCCTCCAGCAGGAGGGTGGGCTCCATGCTGCGGGAGGCTCCGTAGCCCAGCACCGTGGGCTCGATCCCGGTCCGGCCGAGGGCCCGCTTCTGCAAGGCGTCGCCGCTGTCTCCAAAGAGACTCAGGGGATTCTTCTTCAATACATTGAGGGCGACCAGCCCTGTTATCCCCGCAGAGGATTTTTTGAGGAACTCTTTCCTGGTGATCCTTTTATCTTTTTTTTCCATGGGTTACCCTCCGATCGATCCGCAGGCGGACGACAATCAATTATAATCAATCCGCGTTCCAATCACCAGCAAAATCATCGGATTTGTCGGCAATACACGTCCTGTCGGCTGCAGAGCGCTATGCTTTCTGGGCCGCCTTCCCATGAGGCTGAAACATCGTGTGGCGGGATTTGCCTGGGACGGGCAACCAAATGCAGTGGGATTCGTAAATAGTTATAGAAAATGACGATCCCTTCAAAGAGGAGGATCCCGATGAACCGTCCATCTCTGTTCAGCTTAGTGATACTGGCGTTGTTCCTGGCCTTCTGTTCGGGGCCGCCCGCACCTGAAGAGGCTGTCCCGACAGAACTCAAGGACATCCTGCTGGCGGAGATCCCCCGCCTGATGGAGGCGGCCGAAATTCCAGGGCTGTCCATCGCCGTGGTGCGCGGCGGTGAGATCTACTGGACCGGCGCCTTCGGGGTGCGCAGCACCGAAACCGGGGAGCCAATCGACACGGAGACGATCTTCGAGGCGGCCTCCCTGACCAAAACCATAACGGCCGCGGCCGCACTCACGCTGGTCGAAGCAGGACGGCTCGACCTGGACGTCCCGCTGGTCGACTATCTCCCCTATCCCAAGCTGGCCGGAGACGAGCGATATAAGAAGATCACGGCCCGCCTCGTCCTGACCCACACCACCGGCCTCCCCAACTGGGGGACACGCCTCATCCGGGAGCCCGGTGAACTCTATGGATACTCGGGAGAGGGCTTCCTCTATCTGGGAAAGGTCGTCGAGAAGATCACCGGAAAGGACCTCAATGAATTCGCCCGAGAGGTGATATTCGCGCCGCTGGGAATGACGCGGTCAAGCTATATCGAGACTGAGGAATACAAGGCCAACGGCGCGTGCGGCCACGACCGCCACGGCGTTGCCATCGCGCTGCGGGAAAATCCCTCTCCAAACGGAGGCGCGAGCCTCATCACCACCCCGACCGACTATGCCCGCTACCTGTGCGCACTCATGAATGACACGGTACTGAGCGCCGAGACCATCCAGCAGATGCTCTCGCCCCAAGTCAAGGCCACGGAATTCGACGAGACCGAACACGATGAGCACGTGTCCTGGGGTTGGGGATGGGGGATCCATCCGGGCACCACGGAGAACGGCTTCTTCCACTGGGGAAACAACGGGGAGCTGCGGGGATTTACCGTCGCCTATAAGAATAAGGGCGAGGGCGTGGTCTTCTTCTCCAACAGCGAGAACGCCTTTGCCCTGGCCGACCCCCTGGTGGCGCTCATCACGGACGAACCCCAGTACGGCATGCAGTGGCTGGAGTTCGAGGAGCAGCGCTATGACAATCCCGGGAGGAACGCACAGCGCTCGGTAGAAAAGGCCTTTCTTGAGCGGGGAGCCGATGCAGGCCTGCGCAGGCTGGCCGAGGTGCAGGAGCTGTTCCCGGACCTGATCGATGTCGCCAGCATGGGCTGGACTGCAGGGTACCTGACGAACAGGGGGAAAACGGCGGAGGCGGCGGCCCTCTTCGGCCGCATGCTGGATATCGAGCCCCAACGGATCCAGGCCTGGGAAGGCCTGGGCCTGGCACAGATGGAGCAGAAGCGCTTCCCTGAAGCGATCCAGGCATTCGAGAAGGCGCTCGAGATCCAAGCCAACCGTCGGATGGCAAGGAACGCGGTCCCCTGGATAAAGACGCTGATAGCAGCGGAGGGCAAGGTCGTGGAAGTGCCGCTGTCCCGGCTCGAAAGCTATGCCGGCGAGTACGGCCCCCGCCGCATCACGCTGCGGGATGGGAGCCTCTTCTACCAGCGCCCGGGGCGCCCCGAATACCGCCTGCGGCCGCTGACACAGGACACCTTCATCCTGGAGGGATATCTCAGGTTCCGGTTGAGGTTCGTCTCAGACGGAAGCGGCCGTGTGACCAAGGTCAAGGGCCTGTACATCGAGGGCCGCGAAGACGAGAGCGCGAGAACCGGCTGATCACTCCATTACTATGGAATGAACGTGGAATTTTGTTTCTTCTTCCCCAAAGGTCAGACAATAGATCTTCCCCTGACTGATGGTATAGTACTTCACGTTCGAGTTGCTGAGGTGGGCGACATACGGGGTTTCGGTCAGACCTGATACCTGAAATTGACCCAGTTCCTTTCCCTCGAGATCCAGCACCACGAATTCATTAGGAACCACATATTTTTGTGAGGTTTTTACATACAATTTATCATCGGCTATCACAAATCCGGTGATCGCCGGCAGAAAGTCGGGATAGATCAATTTCGTTTGTTGAACGACGTTGTCGAAACCGAATGCTTTAATCGACGGGTCCTCTTTGAAGTTCTCCAGAAGCTCTTTCTTTTCGCGCCCCCCAACGGCTTTTTTTTTTATGTCTTTCCTGATCTTGCTGGTGAGTTCTCCCTCACTGCTGTAAACTTCGATCAGGAAGCCTTTGCGGCTTTTTTCCACATAGATATTGTCTCTGTACACCGTAAAATTTAGGGCGTCCAGCGGTAATTCTGTGGTTGCTCTTACGCTTTGGGCTGGTGAAAGATCTCGGGCCAGCTCTTTTATGATCTCGAATTGTTCATCATAGAGAACGACGGTCTGGTACTGGGTCTTGCCTTCGATCACTGTCAGTTTAGAACCGACAAAGTTCTGACCCACAGGGATTATGCTGGATACCCCGATAGGCTTTTTTTTTTCTCGGATGAAGGTCCCATCCTTTGAGAAATACAGGACTTTCTCTTGGCTGTCTACGAAGTAGGCATCGGGTAGGGGGATGGCTCTATTGTAGATGTAGGGGAAGGATGTCATCTCACCAGGACCCTGTCCCTTTTTCCCGAAAGATAACTTCATGGAAACGTCCGGGAGCGAAAATACATAGACAGTGGGACCTTCGACCACGATCATCTCTTCATCCCTAACGCTGATCATTCCAGGATCAAAAATGTCCTTGAGCACTGCATCTTGAGAGAAAAGGATCGAGGGTGTTATAAGCAGCATTAGGGCATAGGTCGAAAACACTTTCTTGATACAAAAAATGCACATCAGTGAGCTCCATATCCGGAATAGTCTGCTGTCACTCTTATAATGATACAAGCTTTTGCGATGAATATTCCAGACTTAGACAGGTTTTTTGATTGTTCTATTCGAAGCGGAGTGAATCACCAGAGTTGGCGACCGCAGTTGTTGAAAGTGATGGACGTTCCAGTGGAGTGATCTGGCGGGGCCGACGAGACTCGAACTCGCGACCTCTGGCGTGACAGGCCAGCGTTCTAACCGACTGAACTACGACCCCGCCCTTAGGGCTCACCAATTATACGGATTTCGATGGGAATGTGCAATACCTTTTGCGACGCCCCGGACCTTGGGATCGAGGGTAACAAAAGTTCTAAACGGCGGATAGATCGTAAAAAAGTCTGACCGCAAGCTCGGCAGGTATAGGACTTGATCTCGACCTCCCGGGGCTCATCCCAGGGAAAATCGACCCTCAAGGCCTTGGCTATCAGCAGCCCCTTCTCCATCGCCTGAGCCGAGCTGCAGAAGAAGCAGACAACCGCCTCTTCCATTAGATGCGCCCCCTATCTGGTTTCGGCCAGGACCCGGATGATAGCCAGGTTCGCTGGCTTCCTCAGGTATTTGAACAGGGAGGTCAGCATCTTGACGTAGACATTGCTGGAATTGCAGTGCCTGAAGATCGTCTCATAGATGACAGGGACATCGAGACCCGACAGGCGCTGTTCATAATACTTGGCCAGCCGGGGCAGTTCGTCCGGATGCACATAGCGGGAAAAAGGAGTGCCTGCTATTTCCTCTGGTGTATAACCGAGTACTCCGCTCAGCGAGGAGGCGACGACAACGATCTGCCTGTCCTGTATGATCGCGATCTTCTCCCCGGAATCCTCGATCAGGCTGCGGCACCCATCCTGGAATTCCTGATCAGGGATCTTGTCGCGATCCCTCCGGATCTCGAGTTTTTCCAGCTTGATCAGCCATTCATGCAGCTCCATCAGATCCTTTTCGTGTGATTCATCCGGACAGACAGGGTAGTGCATAGATGTTCTCCCGCAAGATTATAGACTAAACCCTCAAAAGTTTAGTCGTTCAAAAAGAGGAAAATGAGGAATATATTTTGGGCTACATTTTTTCGAGGGCGGCGATGCGCTCCTCTATGGGGGGATGCGTGCTGAAGAGCCGGGACATGGCGCCGGCCCCTCCCTTCGCTCCTTTGAGGGGATTGACGATGTACATATGGGCTGTGGCCTTGTTGGCCGCCTCCAGCGGCTCCTTGTCAGCCGCCAGCTTCCTCAGCGCAGAGGCCAGGCCCGGAGGGTATCGCGTGAGCAGGGCGGCGTTCGCATCCGCCAGGAATTCTCGCTTGCGCGATACGGCAAGGCGCAAAAGCTGGGCGAAGAGGGGTGACAGCACGGCCAGGGCCAGCGCCACGATCACCAGGATGGCGCCGGCATTTCCCCCGCCCTTGTCATTGCTCGAACGCCTGCGGCGGCCCCCGCCCCAGAGGAAGGTTCGGAGGATCCAGTCGCTGAGCAGCATGATCACACCAACCATGACCACGGCCAGGGTCTGCACCAGGATGTCATAGTTCTTGATATGGGCGAGCTCATGGGCGATGACGCCCTCGAGCTCCGCCCGGTTGAGCTTCTGCAGGATCCCGGTCGTGACCACCACCACCGCGTTCTCGGGATTACGCCCGGAGGCAAAGGCATTGGGCGCCGAATCGTTTATGACGTAACAGCGGGGCTTGGGGATGCCGGCCGCGATAGCCAGCCCCTCCACAACGTTGTAGAGATATGGGTACTCCTCCTTGCTCACCGGCTTGGCTCGACTGACTCTGAGGGCGATTTTATCGCTATAATAATAGCTGCCCCAGGTCATGAATACGGCCAGGATGGCGGCGGGGATGATGGCATACTGCCCGAAGTCCGATATCTGACCGAAGGCCCATGCCAGGGCAAAGATCATCACCAGGAAGAACAGGATGAGAAAAACCGAGCGTCTCTTGTTGGCGGCGATCTGTTCGTACACAGAAACTCCTGGGGCCTATCCTTTTGCCTGTAAGTGCGGCGTCCAGAGACCGGGATCAGAACTCGACCTTGACCGGCTCGCGGGCGGCTTCCTCGTCGATCTCGAAGTATTCCATCTTCTCGAACTTGAACATGCCGGCCACGATGTTGGAGGGAAAGACTTCCTGCTTGGTGATGAACTTCATGACCGAGTCGTTGTAGAACTGGCGCGAATATGCGATCTTGCCTTCCGTGCCGGCCAGTTCCTCCTGGAGCATGAGGAAGTTCTGGTTGGCCTTAAGATCAGGGTAATTCTCCGCCACCGCAAAAAGCGACTTGAGTGCGCCGCTCAGCATATTTTCGGCCTGCCCCTGTTCCCCAACAGTCTGGGCGTTGACGGCCATGTTGCGGGCCTCGGTGACGCTCTGAAACGTCTCTTTTTCATGCTTTGCATACCCTTTGACCGTCTCCACCAGGTTCGGGATCAGGTCGTACCTCCTTCGCAGCTGCACATCCACCTGGGCCCAGGCGTTCTGCGTCTGGTTCCGAAGGCGCACAAGGGTGTTGTAGAGGCCGATAAAAAAGACAGCCACTGCACCCAAAATAACCAGGCCGATCAAGGCTCCTCCCATTGTTTATCTCCTTTTCTGTTATATCCGTATCGACGTGTGTGTCATTGTTAATTAACCCTTTCCTGCAGGGCTTGTCAATAACTTTACAGTCGGGCCCGAGGCGAACAGGCGATACACAGATTTTCGACTGAGCAATTTTCTTCCCGGTGACAGATAATTCGCTCTGCCCGCTTCTGTGGCCAATTAAAATACGCATAAGGGGAGATATTTATTCGATCCCCTCCTTGACCTCTGATAAACCCCTCTAAATACATGTGTTAGCTGGGATTCCGAAAATGTTTGACAAAGGAATCTGGACAGTGATATATTTTCCTTTCCTAAAAAATAATGGACTGCCATACATCATTATTTTAATCATCAATTAATCTGCAAAGGAGGTCTATTTATGGCTTTAAAGGAAACCCTACAATCCAAGCTTGGTCCCATGCAGGATCGTGTCAAAACCATGATCAAAGAGCATGGGGACAAGGTCATCTCAGAAGTCACGGTACAGCAGGCCTATGGAGGCATGCGCGGTGTCAAGTGCATCGTCACGGAAACATCTGCGCTGGATCCCTTCGAGGGCATCCGGTTCCGCGGCCACAACATCCCCCAGCTGCAGGAAAAGCTGCCCAAGGCCCCGGGAGGTGAAGAACCCCTCCCCGAAGGACTGTTCTGGCTGCTGCTGACCGGCGATCTTCCCACGGAAGACAACGTCAATGAAGTCACCGCAGAGTGGCGCAAGCGCGGCGAACTGCCCGACTACCTCACGAAGATCATGGACGCAGTCCCCGATGATACTCATCCCATGACCCAGTTCGTGACCGCCATCGCGGCCCTGCAGAAGGACTCCGTTTTCTCCCAGAAGTACAGAGAAGGCATGCCCAAGACTCAGTACTGGGATCCCATGTTCGAGGACGTGTACAATCTTACCGCCAAGCTCCCCAAGATCGCGGCCTACATCTACCGCAAATCCTACAAGGGAAATGCCCACATTCCCGCGGACAACAATCTGGACTGGGGCGGCAACCTGGCCCACATGATGGGCGTGGAAAATCCCCTCTTCAAAGAGCTGATGCGGCTGTATCTTGTGATCCACAGCGATCACGAGGGCGGCAATGTCTCCGCACACACGACCCACCTGGTGGGTTCTGCCCTGTCCGATGCCTACTACTCACTGGCAGCCGGCATGGGTGGGCTGGCCGGACCCCTGCACGGACTGGCCAACCAGGAAGTGCTGCGCTGGATCATGATGGTCAAGGACGACCTGGGTGGCGTGCCCACCAAGGAAGACCTGGTCAAGTACCTGTGGGACACCCTGAATTCCGGAAAGGTCATCCCGGGTTACGGTCACGCTGTTCTTCGCAAGACCGATCCCCGCTACATGGCCCAGAGAGAATTCGGACTCAAGCACTGCCCGGATGACGAGATCTTCCAGGTCGTGAGCGGCATCTACGAGGTCGCGCCCGACATCCTCAGAGAGCACGGCAAGGCCAAGAACCCCTGGCCCAACGTGGACGCTCACTCCGGCTGCCTGTTATTGCACTACGGCGTTGTCGAGTACGATTTCTACACAGTACTCTTTGGCGTCTCTCGTGCCTTAGGCGTGCTGGCCTCGCTGATCTGGGATCGCGCGCTGGGTCTGCCCATCGAGAGACCCAAGACCATCACCACCGATTGGATGGAGGAGACGGTCAAAGGCTGATCCTGGCCAGACAAAGTAACACCCAAGGAGTGGAGGCGGGTCCTCCACTCCTTTTTTTTTGCCAACAATTATGGATTTAGAAGAGGATCGGAGAAGAAGCGGGAGGGCAGAAGGATTAAAGGGGACATCCTGAAAAAAAGGGGACAGGTCCAATTATGAGTCATAATTGGACCTGTCCCCTTTTTTGTTTCCCCTTCAATTTCCCCTTTATTATTCTTAGTCCTGGCGAGCGATCTTGATCAGGTCGATGAGCATGCTGAAGCCGGTCTCGCGCTTGCCGGCTCCGGGGCCGACGATGGTCACGTCTCCCAGCGTATCGGTGGTCACGGTCACTGCGTTGGTGGCTCCCATGACGGCTGCCAGGGGATGGTTCAGTTCGACCTTCTCTGGGGCCACGGCGGCCTTCACCATGCTCCCTTCTTTCCAGACCTTTCCGATCAGCTTGAAGCGCAGGCCGAGTTCCTTGGCTTCCACGATGTCCGCGGCACTGATCTGCGTGATCCCCTCACAGGGATAATCGAAGGGATCGCCCTTGGCATCGTACGCGACCTTGGCCAGGATGGTGACCTTGGCTAGCGCGTCCCAACCCAGGACGTCTGCATCGGGAACGGCTTCCGCATAACCGAGTTCCTGGGCCTTCTGCAGGGCATCATCATACGAAAGCCCCTCCTCCATCCGCGTCAGGATGTAGTTGGTTGTCCCGTTGAGGATCCCCTTGATCTCCTTGACTTCACTACCTGCCAGGGTTTCCCGGAGCAGGTTCAGGATCGGGGTTCCGCTCATCACCGTGCCCTCGAAGAGGAACCGGACGCCCTTTTCTTTTGCCAGCAGGGCCAGCTCCTGATAGTGGAGTGCCAAAGGCCCCTTGTTGGAGGTCACCACATGCATGCCCCTCTCCAAGGCTTTTCGGATATGGGAGGTGGCCGGCTCGCCGGTCTTGATGTCTGTGTATGTGGCCTCAAATACGACATCGGCGTCCACGGACTTGATCATTTCCAGCGCGTCCCCTGTGAATTCCTGCCCAGGGAACCCCGAAAGCTTCTCATCGGAACGGGCCTTGTCCAGGGCTGCGGAGAGATCGATGCCGTCGCCGTTCACCAGACTGCCCTTGAGCATATCCGAGATGCCGACCACGGAGAACTCGATCCCAAACTCCTCCCTGAGGTGGTCTTCCTTTTCTATCAGCAGTTCAGCAAGCCCCTGCCCGACGGTCCCGAAGCCTACAAAGAGTAATCGCATATTTTCCTCCCGGGTGCTGGATTTTGTACGAAGAACTCGTATATATATTATAGGTCCAAATCCGGGCCCTGTCCACTCTGTTCACTAGAAAGCACGAGAAAGAAGCCAGAATGATCTTGAAGCACGAAATATTTGAACGAAGGGGCGAGGATGACATATAATGAAGCAGCACACAAATCACAGCACGGAGGAGCCATGTCTGATACACCTCAATTCAGCCCCGGAGTCATGAAATACATCGAACAAGGCAAAAAATATATGGCCGAGCGGGAAGCCCTGCTGAAGCGCGTAAAGAAATACAAGTTCGACACCCTGGCCGTCCATGGCCTTTATTCGGTGGAAGAGGCCCTCAACAACAACCAGGGCGCCCTGATCGAACCCCTGTATCTTTCCGCCTCCCAGGCCTACCGCGACGCCGACGAGCTGGAGGCCGCCCTGGCTTACCTCATCCCCACCTGGTGCTACACCCGGATCGCCAATCCCAGCACCTATTATCTGGAATGGACCATGGCACTCCTGGAAGGCTATGGAACGGACGTCGACACATCCTGTGTGGTGACCGCGTCGGGGATGGGGGCCATCATGTCGGCCGTGGATCCCTTCCTGGTCAAGCAGAAAGAGGGACCGGAGACCATGAACTTCGTATCCGGAGTCCAGGTCTATGGAGGGACCTTCCAGCAGTTTGCGATCCGCAAGATGGAAGAGCGAGGCGTCGAGGTGCGTTGGGTCCTCAATCCCGAAGACATCGAGGAATGGAAATCCAAGATCGATGAAGACACGCGCTTCCTGTATGTGGAGGCACCCAGCAATCCCCAGCAGTCGTTCTGCGATGTGCAGGCCCTGGCCGAGCTGGCTCATTCATGGGGGATCCCGCTCATATTCGATGCCACCTGTGCCACTCCGGCCCTGCTGCGCCCCATCGCCCATGGAGCAGATATCGTCGTTCACTCCATGACCAAGACCATCACCTCCTCCGGCTTTGCCATCGGGGGAGCGCTCATCAGCCGCAAGCCCATCGTCACCAAGATCAAGAACGACCATCCCCTGTTCAAGGACAGCTTCGCCGAATACGTGAAGTTCCTCCCCTACCGAGACAACGGACCGGCCTCGGCCCCGACCAATGCCATGTTCGCCCTCAACGACCTGCGCACGCTGCGCTCTCGGATAGACATGTTCAGCCGCAACACACAGAAGGTTGCCGAGTATCTTGAATCACACCCTCGGGTCTATCAGGTCGATTACCTGGGCCTGCCGAGCTTCCCGCTGCATCAGCTGGCCAAACGCTACCTGAAGCTGGTGGATTCGGACGACGGGACCGGGAGCGAGGTGAACCGCTACGGCCACCTCATGAGTTTTCGAGTGGACGGGCCCCCTGAGAACGCACGGAAGGTCTTCGACGGCTTCCGCATGATCTATCGGGCTACCGACCTCGGCCGCATCAAGAGTGTCGCAACCATACCGGCAATCTCGACCCACCAGCAGCAGGGAGAGGAGGCCCGGGGAAAAGCGGATGTCCCGCCCCAGCTGATCCGGCTCTGCGTGGGCGGTGAAAACCCGGACGATGTCATAGCCGATCTGGACCAGGCCTTGAACACACTTTAGGCTGCCATGGAAAAGATCAGGATCTTCGGTGATCCCCGCCTTCAGCTGAAAGGCAAGGTCCGTATCAGCGGCGCCAAGAACGCCGCCCTGCCGGCACTCGCCGCCGCCCTGCTCACCCGTGAGAAGATGCGCCTCAGCAACATCCCCCTCGTGACCGATGTCTTCACCATGCTGACCCTGCTCAAGGACCTGGGCGCTGAGTACAACATACGGAAAAATTCGCTGTCCTTGCAGGTGGGAACCATCAACTCCCCGGAAGCGTCCTACAAGCTGGTGCGCGCCATGCGGGCATCCATCCTCGTGCTGGGCCCTCTTCTGGCCCGCTACGGGAAGGCGGTCGTAGCCCTGCCGGGAGGCTGTGCTATCGGCTCCCGACCCACAGACCTCCATATCGGTGGATTCGAGAGGTTGGGGGCCACCATCAGCTTGGAGCACGGATACATCCAGGCCGAAGCCAAACAGCTGACCGGAACCGAAATTCTGTTCGAGAAAAAGACCGTTGGCGGTACCGAAAACATGGTCATGGCGGCCGCCTTGGCCCGGGGTGAGAGCATTCTTAAAAACTGCGCGGTGGAACCCGAGGTCTCAGAACTGTGCCGGCTCCTGGTCAAGATGGGAGCCAGGATCGAGGGTATCGGGGAAGAGACCATTCGCGTCCAGGGGGTACCCGAGCTGGGCGGGGCGACACACCAGATCATTCCGGACCGCATCGAGGCCGGGACCTTCCTCGTCGCGGGGGCCCTGGCCAGTGACGAGATCGTGCTCACGCACGTTCGCCCCGACCACATCTGGACCCTGATCGAACGGATGCGCAGCTCCGGTGTAGAGATCGAGAGGATCAACAGCCGGACCCTCAGGGTCAAAGGGTGCCCGGGCATCAAGCCACAGGACATCACCACCTCACCGTACCCGGGATTTCCCACCGACATGCAGGCACAGTTCACGGTCCTCATGACCCAGGCCGAGGGGACGTCCATCATCACAGAGACCATCTTCGACCGCCGGTTTTCCCATATCAATGAACTTCTGCGCCTGGGGGCGTCGATCGAGGTTTCGGGAGACAAGGCCATCGTGCGCGGCAGGTCGCCTCTGTCCGGAGCGGAAACCACGGCCACGGACCTGCGCGCCTCGGCCTCTCTGGTTCTGGCGGGGCTGATCGCCAGCGGCGAGACCATCATCAACGATGCCTACCATCTGGACCGGGGCTACGAAAAGATCGAAGAGAAGCTGAATGCCCTGGGGGCCCACATCGAACGTTTCCGCGAATAGGGGGAAGAGCCATGACGGACTGCCTGTTCTGTAAGATCGTCGCGGGCGAGATCCCGGCTAAGATGGTGTATGAAGACGACACCATCCTGGCCTTCGAAGACATCGGACCCCAGGCCCCTACACACATACTGATCATCCCGAAGCAGCACTTCGCCTCTCTGAAGGACGTTCCCGGGACAGAAAAAGACCTCCTCGGACAGATCCTCCTCAAGGCCAAAGAAATCGCCCGGGAAAAGGGCCTCGAGGACAGCGGCTACCGTGTCGTCCTCAATACGGGCCGGGATGCCGGGCAGGCCGTGTTTCACATCCATTTCCACCTGCTTGGGGGGAGGCGGATGAGCTGGCCTCCCGGGTAAGACCGAGATAGATTGCCTTGCTTACCGTGGGATTCCATGAATCCCCCGATGGTCGCTGCATCACTCCACTTCAGTCTTTGCAGCATCCTCATTCCGGATCGGAGGACAACACGAAAATATGCGGATTGTGAAAAACGGAAGGAATCCATATAATAATCATACTGTATATATACAAAGGAGGAGAAGAGCATGGAAGTCACATGGTTAGGGCATTCTGCGGTCAAGCTCCAAGGATCCAAAACCATATACATCGACCCCTTCCTCACAGGGAATCCTGCGGCGTGCTGCGGGCCCGATGCCATCCAAGAGGCGGACCTGGTCATCGTGACACATGACCACGGAGACCATCTGGGTGACGCCTTCCCTATATGCAAGAAGACGGGAGCGACGATCGTCACCATCCATGAGATCGCTGTTTTGGCCGAAGCCGAGGGCATCACGGCCGAGGGGATGAACATCGGTGGGTCCGTGGAATCCAAGGGTGTGCTGGTCCACATGGTTCAGGCCGTTCACTCAGCCGGCAACGGGGATCCCTCGGGTGTGGTGATCGAGCTGGACGGCAAGACCATCTATCATGCTGGGGACACCGGCCTGACCTATGACATGGAACTGGTCAAGGAATTCTTCGCCCCGGACCTGAGCTTTATTCCCATCGGGGACCGCTACACCATGGGGATCAATTCCGCCGCCAAAGCCGTGGAATTCTGTGGAACGAGGAAGGTCATCCCTGTCCACTACAACACCTTCCCCATCATCACGGCAGATCCGGCGGCCTTCAAGGCCAAAGTCGGAGACAGGGCGGAGGTGATCATCCTCAAGCCCGGGGAAACGTATTCATTCTAGGGCAGCTGCGAGAGCTGAGGCGTACTGGATAGGCCCCTGATATCATCATGCCGTACCTGATCGACGGAAACAATCTCATCGGACACATCCCGGACCTGAACCTGGCGGACAGGCAGAGCCGCACCCAGCTCGTCTCGCGGCTGAGGCAGTTCCAGAAGATCAAAAATACACGTGTGAGCGTCGTGTTCGACGGCACTCCTGAGATAGACCTGATGACAGGAGGCGCAGAGCAAGGCCCGGTCTCTGTATTATTTCCGGAATCGGGCAGGAACGCGGACAGTCTCATCGAGGAGATCATCGACAAACAGACAGACCTGCGGCGCTTCTTCGTGGTCAGCTCCGACCGCGAGATCCGTTATTTCGCGAACAAACACGGAGCCAAAAGCCTGGGCTGCGCCGAATTTCACCGGGACCTGAAGGCGGCCATGCGGAAGTTTCGGAAGGACGCTGAACTCCTGAAGGAGGACGAATCGCCTACGCCCCTCGAAATCCGGCAGTGGAAAGAGATGTTCGGGAAAAAACCATGACGACCGTGTCCATCCTCGGTGCAGGAAAGCTGGGGACAACCCTGGGCACGGCCCTGCGCCGCTGCGGCTACAGGATACAGGCGCTTTCCTGCCTCACGCTCGAATCCGTGCAGGAGAGCCGGCGGATCATCGGTGAGGGAAAGCCCTTGACCGATATCCGGGAGGCCGCCGCAGGCTCCCAGGTGGTGTTTCTGACGGTCCCGGACGACACCATCCGGGGCGCAGCCGACGACCTGGCCTCCGGCCCACAGGACTGGACGGGTGTCTTTTGCTTTCACTGCAGCGGTCTGCTCTCGTCTGATGCCCTGCTCCCCCTCGCAGAGAAGGGGGCCGTGACCGCCTCTTTCCATCCCATGCAGTCCTTCGCAAGCAAGCAAGCAGGGCCGGAATCCTTTTCCGGCACATATGTGGGCCTGGAAGGCTCCCCTCCTGCCAGGGAAAAGGGGCGAGCGATAGCCGAAGACCTAGGGGGCCGTCCATTTGTGCTGGCAGCCGAGGACAAACCCCTGTATCACACCGCCAACAGCTTGGCCTCAAATCTCCTGGTCTCCCTCCTCCATCAGGCCGGCCTCCTGCTCCAGGATACCGGGATAGAGCTCCCAGATCCGAAGGAAGCACTCCTCCCGCTCGTGCAAGGAACTTTACAGAACGTAAAGATTTTTGACACATCCGGGGCCCTCACGGGTCCCCTGGCACGCGGCGATGAAAAATCTGTGGCGCTGCAGATGGAAGCACTCCGGGGATATCCGCGGGCGCTGGGGATCTACTGCGAACTGGGCCTCGCGGCGCTGGAAACGGCACGGGCGGAGAATCCGATCAACGAACGGAGCTATCGGCGGATCAGGGCTCTGCTGAAAGGAAAATGACCTCCTCCTCGAGATCGACATGAAACCGCTCTTTCACGCGTGACTTCAAGCGTACGGCAAGCTCCCGGACCTGCTGCGAAGTGGCTCCGCCCCGGTTGATGATGAAGTTGGCATGCCCCCGAAATACGGCAGCCCCCCCCTCCTCCATGCCTTTGGCCCCAATCTGGTCCAGCAGAAACGCGGCCGGCACCTTTTCGCCCGATGGCAGGATGGGATTCTTGAAATAGCTCCCGGCACAGGCCACGTCTCTGGGTGGATGCCGGTTCTCGCGCTTGCCGCGGTAATCGTCCTGTTGATCCCGGACGCGGGTGCGCTCCGCCGCGAAGCCTTCCAGCACGGCCTCGAGCAGGATGTGTCCGGCCCTTTTCAGGACACTGTCTCTGTAGGAAAAAGCAAAGAAATCCCTCTCGATCCGGACGATTTCCCCAGAGAGGGTGAGAATCCGCGCCTCCTTCAGGGCCTGTCCGATGGCCTGGTCGAAGGCCCCCGCATTCCCGTAGACCGCCCCGCCGATTGTGCCGGGGATGCCGACCAGGAACTCCAGCCCACCCAGCTCCTGGTCCAGGCAGAAAGTCATCAGCTCTTCCAGCGTGGAACCGGAGCCGACAGCGATGCGAGAGGCGCCCTCCATCCGGATCCCCTTGACCGCGTTGCGCAGGATCAATCCACGGAATCCCAGGTCATCGAAGAGCAGGTTGTATCCTCCCCCGATGATCCGGTGGCGCAGCCCTGCTTCCCGGGCGAAAAGCGCCGCCCGAACCAGCTCATCCTCTCCAACAGCCTCGAAAAAATAATCGGCGGGGCCGCCGATCCGGAAGTGGGAGTAGTCTTTCAGGCTGACCTCTTCCTTCGGAGGCCGGCCCACATGGGATCGAAATCGCTCAGAGAAATTCTGCAGCGCCATAGGGGCATTGTATACCAAAAAACAGAAACCATAAAGCCTCTCGCCTCAGGCGCTTCTGCGGCAGGGTCCTGGCGCGGAAGGGCTGGATATTTGGCACGCTTTTTGCTAGTATATATATCTTGTAGATGCAGTCGTAGTCTCTATACACTTCCGCGTTGACATTTTTCAGATGGGACGCTAATTTGAGAGACTAAACGCAAATAAACATTGAAGGAGAGGCCAGCAATGAAAAAGACAGCCCTCATCGCGATCGCCTTAGTGCTCTTCGCCTACTCACCCCTGCTTGCACAGGACCCGGCCAACGATGAATACATCAAAGCAATGACCAGCAATGACCAGGGAGAGCGGGTCAGGCTGCTCAAGGATTGGCTCAACCAATACGGAGCCGGCCATCAGTATGAAAACTTCGCCAACGCCACCATATGCACAGCGGCATATACCGGAAAAACCGCAGCAGACGCCATCAAATATGGAGAAAAAGCCCTCTCGATCGGGGGCCTGGACGACAGCACCAAGGCTCAGGTCCTGGTTCAGCTCGCCTCGGTCTCCCTCCAGCAGAGCCCGTCCAAAGCCAGGGATTATGCCGGCCAGCTGATCCAGGCTGCGACCGCCGCCAAGGGGAAAAAGGAACAGGAAGGCCAGGCCCAGGTCTGGAACCAGCTGATCGGAGCCGGACACTACATCCAGGCCGAGGCCTACAAGAAGGAAAGCAACGCCAAGAGCGCCCTGGATGCCTACCTGCAGTCCTACAACATCCTCAAGTCCAAGGAGATCGCAACCTCCCTGGCCCAGATCGGCAAATCGCTCTATGACAGCAAGGACTATGCAGGAGCTGAGAAGGCCTTCAAGGTCGCCGTCCCCGCCCTGGGTGATTTCGGGAGCGTCACTCTCTATGCCAAAACCCTCCACCGGGCAGGGAAAAAACCCGAGGCTCTCAAATATTACAAGGAATCCTACAACAAGAGGAAGACCGGCGAGGTGGCCTACAACATCGGGCTACTTTTGGCGCCCCAGGCCCAATCGAACGCCGGCGTGGCCCAGGAAACCATCCAGTACCTCCTGGATGCCAGCTTCCTCTCTCAGGCGAACTCAGAGAGGGCCATGAAGATGGCCGAGGGCCTCTACTTCCACCACAACCCGGAATACAACAGGAAGGTGCAGGAGATCCAGGCCAGGATGCCGGATCTGGAGGCACTGACCAAAGAGTATAACGACAAATTCGGTGAGAAGGACGTGGACGACCTTTCATCCGCGGAGAAGGGCGAGATGGATTCCCTGCTGGGCTTGATCGAGATCGAGCAGAAAGAGGTCGAGAAGCTCCAGGCCGAGCAGCAGGCGGCCCTGGGAAAATTCACCCAGATGGTCGAGCAGACCAAACAGAAGCTCGGCGTGAAGTAAGGCCAACATCGAGTCGAAACCAAGCCGGTCCTTCGCTGCGAGCGAAGGCCGGCTTTTTTTTTGTGGGAGACCGCCCCTGCTGCTCGTTGCAGTTTTGTCGGAGTTTTTATATCATCGGGATAGAATGAGGGAGGGCACGGCGTGAGCAAGATCCAGACCAGGGGCCAGGCGGCAAAACAGGTCCGCAGGCTGCGGGATGAGATCATCTATCACGAGAAAAAATACTACCGGGACAGCGATCCTCAGATCTCCGACCAGGAGTTCGACCTGCTGGTTAAGGAACTCGGGGCACTGGAGGCACGCTATCCCGAGCTGCTGACTCCCGATTCTCCCACGCAGCGCGTCGGTGAACAACCCCAGGAGGGCTTCGCTTCCGTGGAACATGCGACCCCCATGCTCAGCCTGGATAACTGCTACAACACGGATGAGCTGAGCGAGTTCGAGGAACGGATCCGGAAGGTCATTCCGGACGAAGAGCTGGAGTATGCGGTGGAACTCAAGATCGACGGCCTGGGCATCTCCATCATCTACCGTGATGGGAGCCTGGCACAGGCCGTGACACGTGGGGATGGGATCCGAGGAGACGATGTGACCTCCAACGTCCGGACTATCAAGAGCCTCCCCCTCTCCATCAGCCAGACCGGTGAGGTTGAGGTGCGTGGCGAGATCTTCATGCCCTTTGCCTCGTTCCGCGCCCTCAACCAGGAACGCGAGGAGGGCGGAGAGCCCCCCTTCGCTAACCCGAGGAACGCCGCGGCCGGATCCATCCGCATGCTGGATCCACAGGAAGTCGCATCCCGCAGGCTGGATGCCTTCCTGTACACTCTTTTTCTGGCCGGCGGTGAGATGGACAGCCAGTGGGAAAGCCTTGAAGGGCTGCACGAGCTGGGATTCAAGACCAATCCGCGCTCCCGACTCTGCGGCAGCCTGGAAGAGGTCATCAACCTCTACCAAAGCCTGATCGATGAGCGGGATCACCTGGATTACGATGTGGATGGGATCGTGATCAAGATCAACTCCAGCGAGCAGCAGCGCCGCCTGGGACAGACGAGCAAGTTCCCGCGCTGGGCCATCTCGCTCAAGTTTCCCGCGCGCCAGGCCACCTCCCGCATACTGGACATCACGATCCAGGTGGGCCGCACCGGGGCCCTCACACCGGTCGCCTCCCTGGAGCCGGTCAAGCTCTCCGGCACAACCATCAGCCGCAGCACGCTGCACAATGAGGATGAGATCCGGCGCAAGGACATCCGCATAGGTGACACGGTATTGATCGAACGGAGCGGTGACGTCATTCCCAGGGTAGTCTCCGTCATGAAAGAGCGGAGGAGCGGAGGAGAGAAAGAGTACAAATTCCCGACCACATGTCCCGTCTGCGGGACCAGGACGTTCCGCCCTGAGAACGAAGCCGTGGCCCGCTGTATAAATCACTCCTGCCCGGCAATCGTGAGGGAATCTGTACTGCATTTCGCCTCCCGCCGCGCCATGAACATCGAGGGGCTGGGGGAGGCGCTGGTGGATCAACTGCTCGAGTCCGGTCAGGTCCACGAGATCCCTGATCTGTACGACCTCGGCCTGGAAGGGCTGGAACAGCTGGAGCGGATGGGCCGCAAGAGCTCGGAAAACCTGCTGGAGGAGATCGAGAGGTCACGCCGCAGCGACCTCTCCCGTTTGATCTTCGCCTTGGGTATTCGCTATGTCGGGGAAAGGACCGCACAGATATTGGCCGAACACTGGGGATCGATGGACCGGCTCGCGCAGGCGCCTCTTGAGGAACTCATGGAGATCGAAGATGTGGGGCCCAAGGTCGGCGAGAGCATGGTCTTCTTCTTCCAACAGCCCGGAAACCGGGCCCTCATCGAAAGCCTGCGGGCCGCCGGGCTGAATTTTTCCGCCGCTCCCGTGACCGACGTGAGCAAGAGGCCTCTGGAGGGGAAGACATTCGTTCTGACGGGATCCCTCAAGGAGATGTCCCGGCAGCAGGCCAGGGCCAGGATCGAGGCCCTTGGGGGAAAGGTCACCTCCTCACTCAGCGCCCGCACCGGTTTTCTGGTGGTCGGCACCGAGCCGGGTTCCAAGCTCCAGGCCGCAAAAGAGTTGGGTACGGTTCAGCTGTACGAAGGGGAATTCCTGGAGTTGATCTCGGGCTGAAGCTCGTTATTTCTTCTTGAAAAAGCCTTTTTTCAGCAGGTTTTTCAGGCCCTGGGTATCCATCGACAGCAGGCTCTTTATACCCTTTTTCTCGCCTTTGCCTTCCAGTTCCTGCATCTCCTTCAGGGCAGCGCGACAATCGGGGTCCACATGGAGGGCCTTGCTGAAATATTTTTTGGCCATGACCGGCATGCCTTCTTTCCTGTACATCGCCCCCAGTCCCGCGTAGGGATCCGCGCTCCAGGGCTCCATCTCGATGGCCTTATTGAAATTATCCACGGCCTTCCTGTGGTAGTCCGGCAGCTTGGCCTGTGTCATGGCCAAGAGGAGATAGTAGCGGCTCTTGTGGGAATCCAGCCGCACAGCCTCCTGCAGGAGGATGAGAGCCTCGTCAAAACGGGTCTGGTCGAAGAGCGTCTTCCCCTGGCGGAACTTGACCTCGGCCCGCTTTTCGGTGTCCCGGACGTCTCGGCCTCCCGAGCTGGGCTTTGACTTCTTTTTGTCATAGGTCGCTTTCTTAACCTCATCACTCAAAGTATGGTAGGCCTTGGTGATGGTGTCGAATACCTCGTCGATCTTTTCCTTGATCCCGGCATCCAAGTCCCGGTCAAAGAGATCGGGATGGTATTTTCGGGCCAGCTGGAAGTAGGATTTCTTGATCTCTGCAGGCTCGGCGTCGTTGTCGACCTCCAACACCTGATAGTAGTCGAGGTCGGACATGCGATCGCTCATGGCCAGGACTTCCTGGAGCTGCGCATTGTCATCCCGCTCCCCTGGATCGCCCTTCGGAGAGGCTGATGGGGGCTGAGTCCAGGCACGCGCCTCACCTTCCAGCTCGATCAGGTTCAGGCAGTAGAAGAGGAAGATGCTCTTCCAGAAGTTGTCTCCACTGAATCCGCCGTACTCGAGCACGGCGTCCGTGGTCCGTTCGCTGTTGATGGCCTCGAAGATCTCCTTTTCTTCTTCCGTGAGCTGGAGGGAAAACGACTTGTCATGCTGTTTCGGTGTCCTGGTTGCAAGGAAATTCTTCATGTAAGGATCGAATTTCATGCGCCGAATCCCATCCTCGATCAGGTTCGGAGTGGGGATCTTGACATCGAAGGTCTCCCCCTCAAAGGGAGATCCCTCACGGAATTTGTAGCTGGCCTCGAATTCGGAGAACAGGTTCAAGGCGATCTCGCGGAACTGGTACATGAGGCCCTCGACCAGGCTCTCCTGCGTGAGGTGTCCCTCGGACACCAGGACCTCGCCGATCGTCCGTTTGGGCATGATGAATTCGTCGATCCTGCCGTAAACATCTTTGGACAGCTTCCCCGCACGGAACAGGACCTCGCCGATCAGTTCCGTGGGTTGGTTGGTCCTGGCATAGACCAGATTCCCGCCCTGAAAGTAGAGGTGTTTCCTGGTATATTCATGCTGAAAATACAGCTGTCCTACCTTCTTCCCCAGGTAGATGTCCTTGAGATAAAGGGCGATATGCTCCATAATTTTCTCTACGCTTACTTTCTGCTTTTCCCTATATATATATAATGTCGCTCATTTAATCAAATTATTCAATCTATTGCTCAGCCGCTGGAAAGATTAGTCGTACCAATGCAGTTTGAAAAGAAAAGGGGAATGTGTTAATTTTCCACACATGAAGATCGCCCTGGCCCAGATAGCGCCCCACCTGGGGAACCTGGACAAGAATTTCCGTATGCACAAAGAGCTGGTCGAAAAGGCGGGGTCGGCCGGTGCAGATCTCGTGATCTTCCCGGAGTTGAGTCTGACCGGCTATACCCTGCAGGACATGACCCAGGAGGTGGCCCTAAAGGTCGATACGGCCTCCCAGCTGGACGAATTCCGCACAATGAGCCGGGAGATCTCCATCGTGCTCGGCTTCGTCGAGGAAAAAGAAAGGGGGCTGTTCTTCAATTCCGCCGCCTATTTTTCCGAGGGCGAGCTGCTCCACGTGCACCGCAAGGTCTACCTCCCGACATACGGCATGTTCGAGGAAGCCAAGTTCTTCGCGCAGGGGAAAAACTTCCACACCTTCGACAATCCCTTCGTCCGCACAGGGATGATGATCTGCTACGACTTCCTGCACTACGGAGCCTGCTATCTGCACTTTGCAGGGGGCGCGGACATGATCATCGCGATCAGCGCGGCACCGGGGCGCGGCTTTGCCGATGGAGACGCCTACGCCACCAGCCACATGTGGGAGCTTATGGGCGAGACCATATCCCGCTTCTCCACTGCCTTTGTGATCTACTGCAACCGTGTCGGATTCGAGGACGGCAAGGCCTTTGCCGGCGGGTCTTTCATCTACAGTCCAGGAGGGGAACTGCTGACCAAGGCCTCCTACACAGAGGAAGAGCTCCTGATCCAGGACATCGACCTGGACTCGATACAGACCTGGCGCAAGAAGCTGCCCTACAGGAGGGACAACAAGCCGGAGATCATCCTCGAGGCCTTGAAGCGTATCGTGAGCCGCTATGAAGATTAATGCCGCGTTCGTAGAGAATATCCTCACCCGTTTCATTCGGACAGAGCTGTCCAGGTTCGGGTATGAGAACGGGATCCTGGGCCTCTCCGGAGGGATCGATTCTACGGTATCCGCCTTCCTCAGTGCACGTGCCCTGGGCCCGGAACACGTGATCGCCCTGCTCATGCCATACGGGGAGGCCTTTCAGAGGGACACCGAGGATGCCCGGACCGTGGCCGAGGCCCTGGGTATCAAGACAGAGCTCATCGACATCTCCCCCTCCGTCGATGCATATTATTCCCGGTTCGCGACCGACAACCGTGTGCTCAAGGGGAACAAGATGGCCCGGGAACGGATGTCCATCCTGTATGACTTCTCGGAGCGGGAAAAAGCATTGATCATCGGGACCAGCAACAAGACCGAGCTCCTGTTGGGATACGGCACGCTGCATGGAGACATGGCCTGCGCCATCAATCCACTCGGCGACCTGTACAAGACACAGGTCCGGGCATTGGGGCGGCACCTGGGAGTCCCGGACCAGATCCTGAATAAGGCGCCGACCGCGGGGCTGTGGGACGGGCAGACCGATGAGCAGGAGCTGGGGCTGCCTTATCATGAGATCGACGAGATCCTGTTCCACATGATCGACAAGCGGATCCCGAAGCAGGAGCTTCTGGACCGGGGATTCGAGGAGGCCAAGGTGGACCGCCTGATCCGCATGATCCGGGGATCCGAGTTCAAACGACGCATGCCGCCCATCGCCAAGATCTCGGAGCGCACCGTCGGCCACGACTTTCTTTACCCCTACGACCGGGACAAGTGAGACATGCCGACCCAGGAACCACCGGCATCGACACACGGTAAGCTTTACATCGTCGCCACTCCCATCGGCAACCTGGATGACCTGACCTTCAGAGCCCTGAAGACCCTGCAGGGGGTGGATGCCATCGCCTGTGAGGATACACGGCAAACCCGCAAGCTCCTCAACCGCTACGACCTGAGCAAGCCACTGCTGAGCTATTTCCAGCCGCGGGAAAAGCCTCAGGCGGAGGCCATCCTGGGACGGCTCAAGCAAGGGCGGGACGTGGCCCTGGTCTCCGACGCCGGCACTCCCGGCATTTCGGACCCAGGATTCCCCCTGATCCAGCGGGCCCTGGAGGAAGGCATCGAGGTGGTCCCCATCCCCGGAGCCTCCGCACTGACCGCCGCGCTGTGTGCGGCCGGCCTCCCCACGCACCGCGTCCTCTTCCTTGGATTCCCCCCGCCCAAGCAGCAGGCGACCCTCATGCTCCTCCGGTCACTGGGGGAGGAGGCTGCGACGCTGGTCTTCTATCTGCCGGCGCGCCGGCTGGATCGATTCCTGGAAGCGATCCAGGAACAATTGGGCCCCCGACGGATCGTGGTCGCCCGGGAGCTCACCAAGCTGCATGAGGAATTTCTCAGGGGCACGCCGGAATTGCTGCTAAAGCAGCTGCAGGGCCGGACCGCAAAGGGAGAGGTGACACTGCTCATAGAGGGCCTTTCCCGCAAGGCCAGATCCAAGCGCAAGCAAGACGTTTGATCCGCCGGAACCTGATTTCCTCAAGACAACACCGAGATTTCCTGAGAAGGAATAATGTTGCCCCAAATACTTGACATCTATACACTCAGGTATTATATTGTTACTGTGCTCATATTTAAGAGGTGTCAAAATGGCAATTATTCGTTGGGATCCATTCAGAGAGATGGTCACTCTTCGTGAGAAGATGAACCGGCTCTTCGAGGACGCCGTAGTAGGACAGCAGGAAGACAGGGAGCTTATCTCGAGTACCTGGTCACCGGCTGTCGACATCTACGAAACAGAGAACGATATCGTGTTGACGGCAGAGCTGCCCGGTATCGAGGATCAGGACATCGCCGTGAAGCTGGAAGACAATACCCTGACTCTCAAAGGGGAGCGCCTGTTTGAAAAGGAGACCAAGGAAGAGAACTATCATCGGATCGAAAGGTCCTATGGTTCCTTCTATAGGTCCTTCACAATCCCCCACTACGTGGATCAGGAAAAGATCAAGGCCGAGCATGAGCACGGCGTGTTGAAGATATCCCTACCCAAAAAACTGGAATCCAAGCCCCGAGCGGTCCGCGTCGTCAAGCCAGAAAAGAAAGATAAGCCTGTCGAAAAACAGGGCAAGAAGTAATCCAGATCAAGCAGCAAAGACGCCTCCGGTGGCCCATACCGGGGCCGTTTTTATTTACAGCCCCGCCCCTCAAGCCTGGGCCAGGGTGATGGCACGAACCTCTCTGGCACCGGACTCGAGAAGAGTGCGGCTGCATTCCCGGATCGTGGAACCGGTCGTAAACACATCATCCACCAGGATAACAACCTGGCCCGAAAAATTCGCCTCCCCCTTGACGGCAAAAGCTCCCTTCAGGTTTTCCCTGCGTAAATCTCCGGTGAGCGAGGTCTGCGGGAGGGCGTCCCGCCTCCTCATGAGCCCTTTCCTGTTGAGCCGGATGCCGGAGAGGACAGACAGCTCTCGCGCAAGCAGCTCGGCCTGGTTGAATCCCCGCTGTTTGAGACGGCGTGGATGCAGGGGCACAGGCACCAGGGCCTGGGCCTCCCACCACAGGCCCTCCTCACCTTCCAGGCTCGCATAGAGGAACCGGGCCAGATCCCTCCCCAATATCCACAGCTTCTGATATTTGAAAAGCAGGATGAGGTCCTTTGCCGCTCCCCGATAGTGGCAGGCCGAGCGGTGACGGACAAAAGGAGGAGCCGCTTGAACGCAGGCAGGACAGACGTGCGGATCAGCGGAACCGGGATAGAACCGTCCGCAGCACAGACAGAAAGCCTCAGTCTCGGGCTGGAGATGCTCCCAGCACTCCCCGCATACCAGCCGGTCTCCCGGCTTCTCGAGCAGAGCGGAGCATATATGACAAAACGAGGGGAAGAGGACCAGCTCCAGAAGTCTTAGGAGCCCTGCTCTTCCTTTTCCTGACAGACGATACAATGCGGTGTCCAGGGGATCACGTCAAGACATTTTTCCCAATGCTCTTGCCACAGTCTTCACACAGTCCGTATTCCGGGGTCTCCAGGCGCTTCATGGCCTCATCGATCTTTCCCAGGCGTTCCCTCTCCGCGCTTGAGAGGCTCAGCAGGAACTCCTTGGTGTAGGAGCTTTCGGCCTTGTCGCCCAGGTCCTGCGCGGTCCCCAGGTCAATGCTGAGGCTCTCGTTGTAGAACTCGCTCATGTGGGTGATGATCGTCTTTTTCTTTTCCGTCAGCATCTTTCGGTAGCGGTCTTTTTCTCTCTTGTTCACTGGTTCCCCCTTCTATTTTGCATAATTATGTCCCTTCATGATGGTCAATGCCCGGTAGATCTGCTCCAGCAGAACGATGCGGGTCAACTCGTGCGAAAAGGTCATGGGCGACAGCGAAAGCCGCATATCGGCCCTCTGCAGGATCTCGTCGGCCAGGCCGAGGAAACCGCCCACCACGAAGCTGATCGCATGCGGTTGATCCATGGCCGTCCTCTCTAAGAAGACGGCGAACTGATTGGAATCCATCTCACGTCCCTTATCAAAAAGACACACAACATAGTCATCTTTCAGGTGTTTTTCAAGCCCTGCAGCCTCGATCTTTTTTATCTTGGCTTCCTGGCTTTCCGGTATACCCTTGGCCTCCCTGGTTTCGAAGAGCTGGCAGCGCTCCAGGGAATTGATCCTTTTCAGGTAATGAGCCTGGAGTTCCCCGACGGGCCCATGGCGTGTCTTTCCCGGCCACAATACCTTCAGCTGCATATGCGCCTGTTACCTCTCCCTCTGCAGGTGTTCCTTCACACCGGATTTTTCCGTAAGAAAATAATGGCAAATCCGCTAAATGTCAACACCTGTGGCCTATTTTTCTTCTGTGAAGGTGAATTTCCGCTCTCAGGAAAACCGCGAGGGATCGCGGATCACGTGAAGATGGAACAAAATCCAGGAAGGTGCTTAAGACAAATTATCGTCAGAATGTATGCTTGATCCCATCCCCCCACAGCTTTTCCAGGGCATAATAGGACCGGGCCGTTGGAGAAAAGATGTGGACGATAAAGTGCCCGTAATCCATGAGGATCCATTCCGCATGTTTCTTGCCCTCGACACTCAGGGGGCGGGTATCGTGCTTCTTCAATTCGAGTTCAACGCTTTCGTGGATCGCTTGGTTCTGTCTGTTCGAGTTGCCGTGCATGATTACGAAGTAGTCCGTAAACGAGGATATGCCCCGCAGGTCGATGACGAGGATGTCCTCGGCCTTCTTGTCTTCGGCCGCCTCAACACAGAGTTGGATCTCGGTGGGTAGGGTCTCTTGCTTGGTCATGTAAAGTCCGTGCTCCTTGATGTATTCTCTCACAGATTCCGGGGCCATGTCCGCAACAGAGGCCCCCGTGTGCAGGCGTCTTCGGATCTCGCTGGAGGCGATGTCCAGGGCGTCGATCTCCAGCAGGAAGATGCGTGGTCCTTCGCCGGGGGAAAGAGTTGCGCCGGGATCTCCGCCGTCTCCGAGGTCCACCATACGGTCCTGGAGGCGTCCGTCCAGCACGGAACGGGCCTCCTCCAATGGGTAGCCGGGGCGGCTGATCACGATGAATGAACAGCGGTCCAGGACCTTTTCGTATTCTTTCCAGGTCGCGATCTCCAGGAACGCGTCGATCCCGAGTATGAAGAACATCTCCGCCTCAGGCTGGTTTTCCGCGAGCCGGTCCAGCGTGTGGATGGAGTATGAAGTGCCCTGCGCATCGATCTCGAGGGTTGAGGCCTCATAGCCAGCCTCGTCCGCTATCGCCAACTGGACCATGCGAAATCGGTGCAGAGCGGGAGCCACATCCTGGCCCTCCTTGTGGGGAGGGATAAAGGAAGGGATAAGCAGGATCCGATCCAGCCGGCAGCGGTCTTTGACGAGTCGCGCCGCCTGGATGTGCCCCATATGGATGGGATTGAATGTCCCCCCCAGGAGACCGAGTCGTGATTTGACCTCGTTGTCAGCCATGATCATTCAACCAGTCCCAGGCCCACAGCCATGGCCTGTATTAACTCTTTTAGGCCGACACGTTTCAAAGCCGAGATCGCATAGAATGGGAGCCCCACGTGTTTCGCCAGTGACTCGAGCTCTGCCAGCCGCCCTTCATCATCATCTCCCAGGAGGTCGGCTTTGTTGGCCACCAGGATCTGAGGTCGTTCGATCAGGCTGCGATCGAAGGACTCAAGCTCCTTGGTCACCGTGTGATAATCCTCCACCGGGCTCCTCTCGGTGTAGGGCGAGACGTCGATCAGGTGGACCAGAATCTTTGTCCGCTCCACGTGTCTGAGGAAGCGCGCGCCCAGGCCATGGCCCTGGTGGGCTCCTTCGATGAGGCCCGGGATATCCGCGACCACGAAACTCTGATACTCATTATAGTCCACGACTCCCAGGTTGGGGATAAGTGTGGTGAAGGGATAGTCGGCGATGACTGGTTTCGCCGCTGAGATCTGAGAGATGAGCGTGGACTTGCCCACGTTGGGGAATCCGACCAGCCCCACGTCGGCGATGAGTTTGAGCTCCAGGACATATTGGCTCTCCTCGCCCGGCGTCCCGCCTTCGAAATCCCGAGGGGCCTGATTGACGGAGCTGACAAAGGATGCGTTTCCTCGCCCCCCCTTGCCCCCCCCGGCAGCCAGGTGGCTCTGGTCAGGGACCGTGAAGTCAAACAGCACGGTATCGCTGTCCTGCTCCCGAACGATGGTGCCCACGGGAACATGCAGGACGCGGTCCTCCCCTTTCCTGCCTTGTCGTTTGCCGCCCTCGCCATGCGCACCCCGACGGGCCTTGATATGGGGATGGAAGCGAAAGTAAGCCAGGGATTTGACGCTTGCGTCGGAGACGAGGAAGATGCTCCCCCCGTCGCCCCCCCGGCCCCCGTCCGGACCTCCGCGGGGGATGTTCTTTTCCCGGCGGAAGCTCAGGCATCCGTTTCCGCCGCCTCCGGCAAAAAAAGACACTTGGACCTGATCGACAAACATACCTATTGAGAATAAGGGAACTTATTAGGGAAGTACAGAGACAATTTTCCTTTTGGCCTTGGTTTCGAAAACCACCTGGCCTGTGACTTTGGCAAACAGGGTGTCGTCCCCGCCCCTGCCCACGTTTTCGCCTGGCTTGAAATGTGTGCCCCGCTGGCGCACCAGGATAGACCCGGCGCTGACGATCTGCCCGCCGTGGCGCTTCACGCCCAGGCGTTTGGAGGCACTGTCCCTGCCGTTTTTAGCACTCCCACCGGATTTCTTATGCGCCATGGTCTTACTCCTTTACCTCGTCGGCCTTCTTGGCTGCCTTGGCGGCAGGCTTGGCCTCTTCAGCCTTGTCTTTGACTTCGGCCTTAGGCTTAGGGGCCGCTTTCTTTGCGGGCTTGGCCTCTTCGGCCTTGGGCTTGGGCGCGGCCTTCTTGGCCGGTGCCTTCTTCTCGGCAGCAGCTTTCTTCTTGGCAGCAGCTTTCTTCTTGGGGGGCGCTTTCTTCTTGGGGGCTGGGGCGGCTTTCTTGGGAGGGGCCGGCTTGGCTGCCGGCGCCTTTTCTGCGGCTTTCTTCTCTACAACTTCTTCTTTGGCTGCGGGCTCTTTCTTTTCAACGGGCTTCTTGGCTGCCGGCTTCCTGTCGGTCTCTATCTTCTCGATCTTGATGCGGGTCAGCTGCTGGCGATGCCCGGTCTTGATCCTGTACTGTTTACGCCGTTTTTTCTTGAATACGATGACCTTGTCGTCCTTGAAGTTCTCCAGCACGACTGCGGTGACGGCGGCGGTCTCTACGAATGGCTGCCCGATCAGGACCTTGCCGTCGTCTTCCACAAGCAGGACCTCGTCAAATGTGACCTTTTTGCCCTTCTCGACCTGTATTTTCTCGATCTCCAGCACATCGCCTTCCTTGGCTCTATACTGTTTCCCACCAGTTTTAATTACAACAAACATCTTTCTTCAACCTTATCGATTTCGTTTTGGATGATGGAGGAAGCGGCCGTCGGCCGGACTTATTCCATAAAAGTAAAAAATTCCGCCGTAAATGTAGCATAAGCACTTCCCTATGTCAATATCGCCGTCCCCGCGGCCTTGACAAAAATCCATGGTTCTCCTAAGTTAGATTCACCTTCCCGAAACGGACAGGGCGGTTAGCTCAGCGGAAGAGTGTCGGCCTTACAAGCCGAGGGTCGCTGGTTCGAATCCAGTACCGCCCACCAGATTTTCCCTTGGTAGAGGCCTCATTCCTGCAAGTTTTCCTTTAAGCACCATTAAGCCAAGTTAAGCGAGTTTAAGCATTTTTTGTGACACCGGTGTGACACGGATGTACCAGTCTACCTTGCCACCGACCTACCTCAACCTGTCCTGGTAGCCCACCTCACTTTCGCTTCGGTCACCAAGGACGGTAGCCGGTGGCCACCCGTGGCCCCCCAGGGCTGGGCAAAGCTACGATAGTGAGGGTGAAAAAACCTAGGTGATTTTTAGGCATACCGGGTGGTACCCAGAGTGGCAACGGATTCCTAATCCGTGTGTCGCCGGTTCGAGTCCGGCCAGGGGGTCGTTGTCGTGGAGTGGGGGGAAAAACTGCCATTTCCGCTCGATACCATTCGCGTCACTATCGAAGTCCTAGAGGATGA
>RCNB010000109.1_pt1 | contig 56192 bp, 45 predicted proteins | sample 2041321 | NCBI WGS metagenome assembly RCNB01 (sample SAMN09708232, study PRJNA481090) | Marine sediment metagenome, whole genome shotgun sequencing project.
TATCCTGGATCAACTCTGGAGGTAAGAATTTGAGAGCAATGCTGCGTTTAAGTTTAGTATCCTCAGCCTTATAGACTATGCCCATCCCCCCTCTGCCAAGGACCTCGGCAATCTTGTATTTATCGGCCAGCATGGCCCCGGAAGCAAGTTCCTCTATCGGTCTCAGGATGGTCCTGGTCTGTGAGAAGAGGATTTCCTCAGAAGGATGGACAGGTGTTCCGCATTTGCTGCAGAACTGGGAGTCATCCAAGATTTCGGACTGACACTTTGGACAATTCATGGCTTACCCTCCTTTTTATCTCATCGGTAGAAAGAATATCAATTAATGAAAAATGAATCAATCAAATCGTACTACCAGATCTTGGATTATAATAATATGACAGCATATCAAAACGTCGCACAATGTATATATTTCACGACATTTTACTTCTTATTGGAAGAAATGATGTTAATCAGAAGCATGAAATATTTTAATGACGAGATTAGTTGCAGAAGCGTTGTAAAGGTAGGTGAATTATTGAAAAGAAATGGTGGGCGATACAGGATTTGAACCTGTGACTTCTACCGTGTGATTTCTTTTGGGCACAGTTTTAATACTTTGGGAAGCACAATTATTGAGAGAATAATCTGTTCCTAATCAGTAATCTTTCCTTGCTGCCAGGGCCAGGCTCCTACAGTAATGTTACGTCTTTTGAAGAAGATTGATGCCAAAACATAAAATACAGCTGCAACTCCTAATAGAATAATGGTATCTGTTAATTGTGCTCCATCTGTAAAAATTGTTTCGGTGGTATTGTAGTAATTGAAGAGAGAAAAATATTTTATTGGTTCCAATGATTTTACAATACCTGCAATATTTTCCCCAAAAAAGCTGGCTATAAAAAAGATTGTCATAGCAGTTGCGGATAATCGATGATTTGGCAGAATTGCTCCAAGAAAAAGGCCTATCATTATAAATCCCAGCGCCAAAGGCAGACTGCTCATAAGAGCTGTAAAAAGACCAAATGGTGTTACATTTATTGGAGTATTGATTTTTATTACTGCTAGAATAAAAGCATTACCGATACCCGCGATTATTATTATAAATAAGACAGCAACAGAAAGAGCAATAGCCTTTGCGGCTAATATTTGCCAACGGCTTAACGGCATGGCAACGATCAACTCGAGAGTTCCATTATCTTCCTCTCCAGCCAAGGTAGATGTGCTAGCGATAATACAATAGATACCTAATAGAATAGGGATATATACTAATACAATGGAGGCCATATAGCCCTCAAAAGAACCAAGCTGTATGCCTACTAGCTCGTAAATAGCGAGATCCTTTAGAAACTTCAATTTTTCGAATAGTCCAGGAGGAAATATTAATATATATATGGCTCCATAAAGAATTAGGCCAAAACCCCAACCAAGGATTGCCCTCCTACGTGATCTTATTTCATGTTTTAATAAATTAAACATTTTTGCCCCCTTTGTTCTGGGGACCATAAAATGCAAGAAATATCTCTTTTAAAGATACAGCTTTAGTCTCGATATTTATTATTCCATATGGTGCAGCTTTTTCCATCAGTCTATCTAAGTCTTGACTGACTTCAAACATAATAAGATTTCCATCACGATTTATTTCCTTTACACCTTCAATTGCAAAAGCATCATGAGGAGGTTCCTTCCTGAAATTAATTTCAAGGCGTTTAAGCTGCTGGGCTAAGAGAGTTGCTATTTTTTCTGTTTTTATTAACTCTCCATTTTGGATAATACCTACACGATCACAAACCGCTTGTACTTCCTTTAAATTATGTGAGGAAAAGAAAACCGTGCTCCCTTCATCCTTAAATTCCTGAACTAATTCTAAAACAGTTTGTTGAACAAAGGGATCTAATCCAATTGTGGGCTCATCCAAAATAATTAAATCTTTTTTTCCCATAAACGCTGCAACAACACCTATTTTTTGTTTGTTTCCATGAGAATATTCCTTCATTTTTCTGGATGGATCGAGGTCTAAACGTTCTAATAGCTGTTTAAGATAAGATTTATCCAGCTTATTCTCTTGAAGGGAACCGAGCAAATCAAGGAAATAGCTTGCTCTCATAGAGGGATACAAGCTAAGTTCTCCAGGTAAATAGCTTACCCGTTGACGAATAGCTACACCATCTATTTGACTATCAAGACCAAATAGGGTTGCGCTTCCTTTTGTTGGATGAATAATATCCAGTATTGCTCTCAGTGTAGTTGTTTTGCCAGCACCATTTGGCCCTAAGAAACCAAAGACCTCGCCCTTTTGAATCGACAAATTGAGGTCTTTTATGCCACGATGTGTACCATAATACACAGACAAATTCTTGGTTTGAATAATAATTTCTGAACTCATTGCTCCTTCTTTTACCGGCGTGAGTTAGTCACAAACAAGTTACCTCATTCTATGATCTATTTCCATACTTCTTTTCCATTTGAGATAAAGCAATTATAAGTATTTCCTTATGATTTTGTGGCTCCCGAAATTACGCAAGTTGTTGATAATAAAATGGTGGGCGATACAGGATTCGAACCTCCGACTTCTACTGTGTGTAAAAAGCACAAATTTTGGGCACAGTTTGGGCACAGTTCTTAAAAAGAAAGTCTATGTTTCTCCAGTCTTTAGAACACCCAGGAAAGCTTGGCAAAGAGGGTATTTCCTTGGTCTGATTTTGTGCCGAATCTTGAAGTTCCCCTCTGATAGGCGAGCTGCAAGGAGCCGAAAGGTGGGAGAAATCGCCACACAAATTCTAAGAAAATGGCTGTGTTTTTAAATAACCATTATTTTTTATAGAAGATTCCGGTGACCAGTTTTGAATAACCTCCCACTACGGATTCCTGCCAGGAAGTTGAAGGGAAAAAATTTCCACATGAGAGGCTGTGGGCACGGTCTGAATCAGTCCACAGTATTTTGGCTGTCCACTTTTCGTTCTTCAAATAAATCATGGTTACATTTTTCGAGTAGCCGTAAATAATCACTTCATTTCCTGGCAGATTAGGCTGGACATCTGCAACTGCCACTCCTCGCAGGCCTTCGCTGTCCCTAAATATTTCCTCGGAATTCCAGGTGCCTTTCTGTTGTTTCAATAAATAAACTCCACCTTTATCACCCACTATAACGACCTCCGGTCCCCGGAATTCTCTAAGAATTTCACCCGCAGCGATCCGCCCCAGTGCCTCTGAGGCTTGGTTGATTATCTTGGTCTTCCAATTGCCGTTTTCTGCGTATACCTGGATGACTTTGGCTGAGGAACCCACCACTAGTGCTTCCAGTCCCGGGTAAGTCCTATCGAAATCTCCAATGACAGTATCCCTCAGACGGCCCGTGTCTTTGAGAAGAAGTGTGGATTTCCAATCCCCATCTTTAAAAAGAACAAAGAGCCCCCCACCCTCATCCACGGCCACCACCTCCTGAGAGGGATAGGCTGCATTGAGTTCTCCTACTGAGAGCCCATGAATCGAACCCCCTTTGTCAAATATAGTATGGTGTTTCTTGGTATCAAACTGGATTAATTCCACAACGCCTCTCGTGCCACCGACTATGATCTCTCTGCCCGGATGAGTCGCATCCAATTCACCTGCAGCCGCTCCTGTTAGAGATTCAGTGTCAACCCAGAGAATATCATTGACCCACTGACCAGAGGACAGATAAGAGTAGACGACTTCACCATTAGCAGCTACGGAGATAATTTCATCTCCTTCTTGTTTGGGATCGATATCGGCAACGATGACTCTTTGAATCTTTTCTCTACTCTCCCAAAGGGTTTTGGCGTTCCAGTTTTGCGGCGCCTCTTGTCCGCTTAGACTAAAAATTAGAATGAAGATCAGCCCTGTTAAAACAAACATGCTTTTGTTTTTCATTTGTATTGTTTTTCCTCCGATTGAGTTTAAATTTATGACCTTACACATAATAATAGATTTTTTCGGATTTATGGCACAATGATTTCCTAGTAAAACTCAAGAAACATTAAATGTACAATATTCTTATCCTGTAATAAATGCAAAAGAAAATTAAGATATATTCATATATATGGAGATGATGTCAAATTTTGGACAGAGTTTGGTCACACCTGATGATTTTGGGGCTCCCGAGACTATGCAAGTTATTGAAAATAAAATGGTGGGCGATACAGGATTTGAACCTGTGACTTCTACCGTGTGAAGGTAGCACTCTACCGCTGAGTTAATCGCCCATGGTTCTTTGTTTTTAGACGATTTCCACTCTGATGTCAAATGGTTCCAAGATTGCAGGAAATTTGTTTGACATGAAGGCTTTTTCTGAATATAAATAGGGTAATGGCCATTCGGAGATGCCCTTATTGTAAAGCCATCATTGATGAAGGCTCAGAATACTGCTCCAATTGCGGGACCCAGCTTCTTTTTCCTGAGGATGAGCATATCCATGAGGAAGTCCCAGGTGAAAAGATAGTCGAAGAGGAAGTACCAGAGGAGGAGAATCCAAAAAAAGGGAGATCCTCCTCGAAAAGGCGAAAGAAGGAGGAGGAAAAACTGGAATTGGAACCGGTTGAGACCGAGGAAGAAGCTGAGTCAGAAAAAGAGGAGGATGTTGAAGAGGGAGCTGAAGAAGAAATCAAAGAGGATGAAATCCCACAGCCTCCAGCGGAAGAGCATGATGAATTTTTTGTGGAGAAGCAGGAGCCGGCCTTTGGGACCGAAGACCTTGAAAAAGTGATCGATCCCGAAGAGAAGGAAAAGGCAGAAATTGAAAAATTCTTGAGATCCCTGAAAGATGATCGTGATGAGTGGGATGGGGAGATCCCTCCTACAGATGAACTCCCTCCATGGGCAGAGAAGATAAAAGATGAGAAACTGGATGAAATGCCTGCCGTCGATACTGGAGGCGAAGAGGAAGTTCAGGAATTTGAAGAGCCGAAAGAAGATCTGCATGTAGAAGAAGAGCAAACTGAAGAGGAAGAGGCAGTTGAGGAAGAATCTCCTCCGATCGTGGATGAAGAAGGAACGGAGGAGAAGGAGGAAGTCCTGAGGCCGATGGGATTAACCCCTGAAGACGAAGTCCCAGATGTGAAAATTCCAGAGGAGGAAACCGAAGAAGAAGAGGCTGTCAAAGAAGAGAAAGTAGAGGAAGAATTAGCAGAAGAAGAGGTGCCCGAGAAGGAGGAAGCGACAATGCCCGATACAGGCATGGGGATCCCGGAAGGAGTCGAACAGGAAAACCTGCCCTTTGCTGATAAGTCTTCTGAAGAATTAGAGGATGAGGAAAAATCGTCTCCCTCCATACTTTCTACCTGGCTGAAATCAAGAGCTTTTGATGTGCTTTTTATCGCGGCTCTCTGGATCGTTACCCTTCACATTGCCTCTCGGATGCTGTCCACCAACCTGTTCAAACTGATTTCTGCTTCAGTCCTTCCTGTTGTTGCCTTTTATCTTGTTCTCTTAGCGGTATATCTGTTCCTGTTCTTTTTGTTTTTGGGACAGACGTTGGGGGATCACCTGTTCCATTATGAGGAATAAGTCACTTCCTCACCCAGCCTAAAATTCTCCCCTAAGAAGTGCTTTCTTGCCAGCTTGCTCGATACAATTTCTTGAGGATTGCCCTCGATGAGGATCTCTCCTTCGTCGATGACATAGGCGCGGTCGGTGATCCTGAATGTATCCCTTACATTGTGGTCAGAGAGAACGATACCAATGCCTCTGTTTCTCAGCTTGAAGAGGATTTTTTGAAGATCGATAATGGTAAGAGGATCGATGCCTGTGAACGGCTCGTCCAAAAGGAGAAACTTGGGATTCAGAAGAAGGGCGCGACAGATCTCGAGCTTCCGCCGTTCTCCGCCTGAAAGGCTGAACGCCTTTTGATTGGACTGGCTCTTTAGCCCGAGCTCTTCCAGGAGCTGTTTTGCAAATTTCTTCCGCTCTTTCCTTTTGTCTCCCATGATCTCCCAAACCATTTTCAGGTTATTTTCTACCGAAGTCTTGAGAAAGACAGAGCTTTCCTGGGGAAGATAGGTTATGCCACGATTGGCACGCTGGTGGGTGGAAAATGTGGAAATGTTTGAGTCGTCAAGATAAAGTTCTCCCTCGTCAGGTTTGAGCAAACCTGCAATCACCAAGAAGGTTGTGGTTTTGCCCGCTCCGTTTCTGCCTAAAAGACCGATGATCTCGCCCGAACGAACTTGGAGGTCCACTCCTTTGACAACCAGCCGGTTTTTGAAGCTTTTTTGAAGGCCCTTAGCCTTGAGGATCGACCCGACTTGTTTCAACATCTTTTCAATATGCGGAAGCGGCTTTTCCTCTCTCTCTGTTTTGTCGATGTCGAATTTTATTTTTTTTTCTTTTTTCAGGATCTTTCTGTCTTCTTTTTCCAGGAGGGGTAGAAGTTTTGTGTAAGCCCCTTCGATCTGTTGGAGGATTTCTTTGCGCTTTTCTTCAGGAAATTCCTCTGCAATCGGAGAGATCACGATGGAATCCGTGGAATAGAGCCTTTTCAGGTGCAAGTAGGATTTTTTTATTTCTACGAGGGAGGCATCCGGACCCAACTCGAGTATCTCCAGATATTTATGATACTCCTCTCTCGACATGATTACTCTTCCCAGAGGTTAACCTCGTTTCCGCGCAAAAGATTTTCAGTGAAGAGCTCGATTTCTGTGGCAAAACGGGACTCGGTATGATGCACTAAAAAGGGTTTTTGCTGGCGTGTTGACTTCCAAATCGAGTCATCATATTCCAAAAAACCCACATACTGTGTGTCCATTCCCAAATACTTTTGAAAGGTGCTTTTTATCGAAGCCCCAAGGTGGATATCCTGCATGCTTCTTACCTTATTCAGGATCAGGTAAATCTTGAACTCGGAAAATGCTTCATGGACGATATCTTTTGTTTCGGGGAAATGTTTAAAAAAATCGAGGAGTTCGCGGATGTTGCTGATCTTATACATTCCCCGCTTTGCCCACGTATCTTGAGCCAGTCCTTTGAATCCGTAGAATCTGAGCGTCATACGCAATTTTCTGTAGATCACGTTTTTCATGAATTGGTACATGTTTTCTACGGCAAGAATATCCGGTGTTATGACTGCGATCCCTTTGTCGGCGAACAGGAACGTGTCGATGATGTTGTAATGGCTGCCGCCCCCGACATCGAGAAGAACATAATTCGCATTAAGTTGGGTTATGTGTCTGAAGAGCTTTTTCTTTTGGGTGAACCGGATATTATCGGCAGAAAGAGAATGGATGTCCCCGGCCACAAGAGAAAGGTTTTTGATCCCGGTTTCTATCCTAAGTTCCTCAAGAGGAACTTTGAGTTCAAAGAAATCATTGAGAGATTTTTTCGGTTGTTTGAGCCCGAAAACCGAATGGAGATTAGCACCTCCGAGGTCAGCATCTAGCAGGACGACATCTTTTCTTCTTCTTTCCGACAGATAAATGCCCAGGCTGCTTGCCACAAAGGTTTTTCCTGTACCGCCTTTGCCGCCGCCGACAACCCACACTTTGGGCGTTTTAGTTTGGGGTTGCTTTGCCATTTTGAGTTCTTTCGTCCTGTCTCTATTTTATCAAAAACGATAAAAAATGCGACACTTACCTCAAATAAAATTTCCTGAGTTATTTATGGGCCACTTCCTTACATCCTTTAATGCTAGGGTGGGGTGGAGGGTTTGGCCCGTGAATAATCCAGGCTGGGATTGTGATGAAATTATAAAATTTGTTGTTGTATGTTTTATTCGGATAAAATAGATGAGATGAAAAAAGTGATCAGCGCTTCCCGAAGAACAGACTTGGTAGCCTTCTTTCCTGAATGGTTTGCTTCTGTCCTCAAAAAGGGGGAAGCGGAGGTCCCTGGACCCTCAGGATACAAATACACAGTGAATTTGAATCCGGATGTCGTTCATACTGTTGTCCTTTGGTCGAAAAATTTTACCAATGTGATCGAAAACCATGCCGGCTTAAAGGATGTGCTCCAAAAATACGCCCAGCTATATTGCCACTTCACGATCACCGGTTTAGGAGGCACTTTCATCGAGAGAAGCGTGCCTGCTTACCGAACATCTCTTTTGCAACTGGGAGATTTGGTGGACATCGTGAGGATGCCAGAAAGAGTCACCGTACGTTTTGATCCTATTGTTTATTGGAAGGAGGGAGATAGTATTTGCTCAAATCTCCAGATATTTGAAAAAATGGCTCCGTCGCTCCAAAAAAAAGGGATTAAAAATGTCCGGATAAGTTTTGCCCAATGGTACAGGAAAGCTGTTAAGCGGGCGTCAATACATGGTTTTCAGTACATCGATCCTCCGAACGAGCAAAAATTGGAGGATGCCCGCTCTGTTGTTCGGGTGGCCCAAGAGTGGGGACTCGATCTGTTCTCTTGCAGTCAGGACTTTCTCACCGAAATCCCTGAAATCCACCCCTCTTCCTGTATCGATGGCTTTTTTCTCCACAGTATTCATCCAGACAAGGAGGCACTCTCAACAAAAAAGGATAAGACACAGAGAGCTGAATGCCGCTGCACAGAGTCAGTCGATATCGGGAGTTACGCCCAGTTCTGTCCCCACTGCTGCATATATTGTTACGCCAATCCCAAGACTTAGCCTGAATTATTCATAAAAAATGCCAATGATTTTTTGCTTCAGCAATATCAGAAAATAGCCAAGATATTGCTGGAAATACATTAAAGAGGAATCTTTTTATATTCATTGGCATTTTTTACCCTGCGGGCGAGCAGATCTCACTACATCGGCTTCGTTGCGGCCCATTCGCGGTATACAAATACAGATTAATGGGCCACTTCCTTGCCGCTACAGTAATATTGGCTCGTGAATAATCCAGGTTAGATGCCGACGGCCAATCTTTCTGCCAGTGCAGGGGGTAAACTTGCATCTATAATTCTTTTTTGGGCTTTTTCGATATTGTATGGGAAGCGGTAGAACTCAATTTTTTTCGCATTGGAGTCGTAAATAGCACAGGCAGCCATCGGGTTTCTGTCGCGAGGCTGTCCGATCGAACCCGGATTGATCAGATATCGTACGCCTTTTTCGATTTTTATCTCGTTGACATCGCCTGTCAGGAACGTACCCTCGACGATATGGTCTTTTTCTTCATAAACAAACGGAAAGTGGGTGTGTCCGAAAAAGCAGATCTGGACAGGAATATGGAGGAAAGCTTCAGAGGCGTCGAATTCTCCGAAGATGTAATGATCTTCATCGAATGGAGCCCCATGGCAGATCATGATGTCCTTGTTGACGATCATCGGTCCCTGCTTCAGTTTGTAGAGGTAACTCATGTTCTTTTTGGTGATGTGATCTCTTGTCCAGTGAATGGCTGAGGCAGCTATCGGGTTGAATGTCTGCACCGTGTCAAGCCCGCAGACGGCTTTGTCGTGGTTCCCTCTGATCGTGGATATAGGCTTGAGGAGGCGGATTCTCTGGATGATCTCATTCGGGGAAGCGCCGTAGCCGACCAAGTCTCCAAGAAAGAGGTAATGGTCGATTTTGCGTTTTTGTACAAACTTTACTAAAGCCAATAAGGCTTCCATGTTTCCGTGAATATCCGTAAAAATGAGATACCTCATGACTAATGAGTCCTTGTCTCGAGAAACGATGTGTACATCCTATGGGCCCTATAGGAGCTTCGCACCAGAGGGCCTGCTTCGACTTCCTCGAATCCAAAATCCAGAGCGATTTTTCTTAATTGCTCGAATTCCAACGGGGAATAGTATTTTATCACAGGAGTATTATTTCTAGAAGGTTGCAGATATTGCCCAATGGTTAGTAGATTGCATCCAATCCGGCGGAGGTCGGAAAAGGTATGAAGTATGTCTTCAGTTGATTCGCCCATGCCTATCATCATCCCTGATTTGGTGATGGCGCCGAATTCTTTGGCCCGCTCCAATACTCTAAGGGAACCTCTGTAGTTTTCGTTGAGTCTGTTGATAGCTGGATACAAGGACTCGGGGACTTCAACATTGTGGTTAAAAATGTCGGGCTTGGCAGCCACCACTGTCATCAATGCTTCGTCGTCTCCGTTGAAATCCGGGGTTAAGACCTCGATTTTTACTAAGGGGATTTTTTGCCTGATAGCTATTATGGTTTCGACGAAAAGAAACGCTCCTCCGTCAGAGAGATCATCACGGGTAACAGATGTGATCACTACATACCGAAGGCCCATAGAGGAGGCGGCTTCGGCCACTCGGGAAGCTTCGTCTTCAGAGTAAGGGGAAGGGGTGCCTTTTTTCACAGCACAAAAAGAGCAGTTGCGGGTACATGTGTCGCCCAAGATCAGGAAGGTGGCCGTGCGGTGTGTCCAGCACTCCGATATGTTCGGGCACTTTGCGCTTTGGCATATGGTGTGGATGTTGTGCTCTTTGAGAAGATTGGAGACCTGGAAAAAGTTTTGATGAGAGGGGAATTTGACCTTGAGCCATGATGGCTTTTTTTTGGTCTGTAATTCTGATGAAGACAAAATTCTACTTTTTAATGCACAAATTAATTTTGATTATCTTTCTACCGCTTTTTCTAATAAGGAAAGAGATAATATTATTAAATTTTTTATAAGGATTAATAATATTCGAATTCCCGTTCTCTTTTCAGGCGTCTTCTCATGCGTTTGCGAGCTAGGGCATCCTTCATCCGTCTTTTTTCACCAGGTTTGTAATAGACTGAGTGCTTCTTGATCTCTTTAATAATGGCTTCCTGCTGGACTTTTCGCTTAAATCGTTTCAGCGCGCTCTCGAGCGATTCGCTTTCTCCAACAACAACAAATGCCAAAGGAAATCACCTCCTTATAAGATGATGGCCGAGTTTAACGGATTCCCAGGGGATTGTCAAGCGCCTATCCAAGCGAATGTCAAGGCAACGCAGGAAAAAAGGGGACGGTTCTATTTTTTCCGGTAGCGGATTTGGCCGCCGACAATGGTGTAGATTGTTTTGGCTGTGAGGATCTCTTTTGGGGCAATTTCCAGGATGTCTTTATCCAGAACAGTGAAATCCGCATATTTGCCTATTTCGATCGAACCTAAAACATCTTCTTGAAAGGCCGAGTAGGCAGCCCAAATAGTGAAGCCTTTGATGGCTTCTTCGATCGTCATTCGCTGTTCGGGATGCCATCCGCCTTCTGGCCAACCCTCGGGATCCTGCCTGGTCACAGCCGCATAAATCCCCAATAGGGGATTGTTCGACTCGACTGGGAAATCAGACCCACTGGGTATGACCAGGCCGGCATCGATAAACCACCGCCAGGCATAGGCTCCTTTGGTCCGTTCTGTTCCGATTCTGTCTTCCACAAAGTACATATCCGAGGTGCAGTGGGTGGGCTGCATCGCAGGAATGATTCCGAGAGAAACGAACTTTTCGATATCCTGCGGTTCGACAATCTGGGCATGTTCGATACGGAAACGGTGATCTGGTTTGGGATTCTCTTGCAGTGCCTTTTCGTAGGCATCGAGGCATAGGCGGTTTCCCCGGATTCCGATGCAGTGGGTGTTCACACCCATGTCGGCTTCCAGGGCAGCTTTGGAAATGGCGGTGATGTATTCGGGTGTGATCCTGAGCAGGCCATTGTTGTCTGGATCGTCCTCATAAGGGGCAAAAAAAGCAGCCCCTCTTGAACCGAGGGCTCCATCCAAAAACAGTTTGATACTCCGGACCGAAAGCATGTGATGGCCGTACTGTTCGATGCGGTGTTTCTTGAAATAGGCTGCCAAATCCATGTCCAATGGAAGGTCCTTCTCTTCCCCCAGCATGGCATAAACGCGCATGTTGAGTTGGTTGTTATCTATGAGGTTTCTGTATAGATCGATATGTTGGGGCCCGATTCCTGCCTCATGGACACCAGTCAGACCGACCGAAAGGCAGCTTCTGACAGCTTTGAGAAATTTTTGTTTGAATTGTTCATCGGAGTCCAGAGGGATGTTATCCAATACTAGGTTCATGGCTCTGTTGACAAGAACTCCTGTGGGTTCGCCGTTCTCTTTGCGGATGATGAATCCACCCACCGGATCGAGGGTATCCTTAGTGATGCCTGCAAGTTCCAGAGCTTTTTGATTAGCAAAGGCGGCGTTTCCGTCGATTCTTGACAGAAAGACGGGATTGTCGGGAGTAACTTCACTCAGAGGATCATGCACAGGAAAATCCTTATTCTCCCAATCGTTTTGGTCCCATCGTCCGCCGACGATCCATTCTCCAGGCTCTGTAGATTGCACTCTTATCGCAACGGTGTCTATGATTTCCTGGTAACTTGTGGTTCCTGTGACGTTTAAGGATGTGAGCTCTGCGCCGAGGCTGTGAAGATGGGCGTGGGCGTCTATCAGGCCCGGGAGAACGAGCTGTCCTTCCAAGTCGATCACCATTGTGCTGGGAAGGATGTATTTTTCGACATCTTGGTTGCTGCCGACAAAAACGATTTTGTCCCCACGGACAGCCACCGCTTCATGCACAGAAAATTCCTCGTCCACCGTCACCACTTTCCCTCCGTGCAGAACCAAATCAGCCGGTGCCGGTCTCCCGCAGGAAATGATAGCGGCCAGACTGATGATAACTAGAAAATACAAACATTTTTTATATTTCATGATATTTTGCCTCCTTTTGAAGGAAGGATTGCATATTCCATATCCCTAATGAAAAATATATCTCTGAGCAAAAAAATTCAAGAGAAAAAAGACGATTTTATTTGCAATAATTCGGTGCCAATAATTCGGTACCGGGATACCCGACCCCTTAATTATGTTTTTAGATTATTTAGATTTTTTATAGCTGATCGAAAGGCCACTCCCGCGGTTATCGACTGTGGTCTCCAGGTTTGGGAGGCTGAGCAAATAGTCCATGTAACTTCTGTTCCCTCCGCGGCCTCTTCTCCCCCGTCCCATTGACACATTGTGAGTGGTGTAGCAGCCACCGACCTCCAGCTTGGGGAGCACGGCAATCAGATAATTTTTGTACCAGCCCTTGTCCGCGTCGCTGAATACGAAGTCGAGGGATCCCTCCAGGGCGGGAACGATTGTGTGAGCATCCCCAAGGCGAGCATCGATGTATTCTAAAAGCCCTGCCGCTTCGAAGTTTTCCAGGGCTTCGCGGTGTCGCTGCTCATTGATTTCTATGGTGATCAGTTTGCCTCCGGTTTTGCTGAGTGCCCATGCGATCCAGATCCCGGAGTGTCCGGTGGATGTCCCGATCTCGAGCGCTATGGTGTAATTATTCTTGAGAATGATGTCATGGAGAGTCTGCCCATCAACGGCCGGCACATTCATATTTCCCCACCCCCAGTCGTGAGAGTCGAGAAAATTTTTAACCTTATTGTCGAGGTCCTTGGTATCCGTCCTGACTACGGCGCTCGAAAGGGGAGTGATAAAAACCAAAGAGGCAGTCAGGAATAAGATCGGAATGAGCTGCTCTACGAATATCTTCATGTTTTCCTCCAGTCTTCATTTCTTTAGACTCTAAAAGACCAGAATTCTTCCGCTTAAATTCGGGGACATTAATTCGGGGACAGGTACCGAATTAGGGAAATAATTCGGTACCTGTCCCCGAATTAAGATTAATGTCCACAATTTAAATCAGGGCTTTGATGAAATAGAAGGTCATGATGCCGGCAAGGATCAGTTTCAGGAGCATGCCGACCATCACTCCGACAAAAACTCCCCATCCAGCCTTGAGCGCTTTCGACGCTTCTTTGCCTGCGATGATTTCTCCAGAAATCGCTCCAAGGAAGGCACCAATGATTATGCCAAAAGGAGGAACGAAAATGATTCCCAAAAGCATGCCGATAATAGCGCCCCAGAAACCATACTTTGTGGCCCCGAATTTTTTCGCTCCCAATGCAGGCAGTAGATAATCCAGCGCTTGAACAATAACAGTCAGGACTCCCAAAACAATCAGAAGTCTTATCGAAAAGGGTTCCCATTTTTTTACAATGGACAGACATATGAGAGCCAAAAAACTAAACGGAGGACCGGCTACTCCAGGAATTATGCAACCGATGATTCCGATGATGATAAAGATGACGCCGAGAACGATCAAGAATTCCAAGGTTGATCCCAAATCGCATTGTTCATGTTTGGCAGAAGAATATCAATTCAGCAGGAAAAATGCAATACGGAGAAACGCATGCCCTGCCGTTAGGGGGAAACGACAGAGCATGCAACATTGGAAAGGAGGTCTATTCTAGAGTGTATAAAAACCGAATTGGGCGTTTATTTCTCTCTAAACCAATAATAAATTTCCCCTTTTTTCGAAAGCTCTGAAAGGCCTGAAAAAGAGAAAAAGCATCATTCAGTTTGATGCCGTTGACTTCTGTTATGATATCGCCCCCAAGAATTCCCAATCCATTTAGAGGCGAGATGAGGGTGTTATTTTGAATCTCAAATCCTTGGATTTTCCCCTCTTTTACATGGGGAATGATTTGAGTATTTGCTATGATCTCAGGCCATTTTTGAGTGAGCATTTCTGAGACTTGAAGCCGGTTCAATTCTTTTTTCTTTATTTCATGAAAAGGTAATTGGCCAGAGTCGCTGCCAATTGGTTCTAGAAAATCCGCACTCAGAGTATGAATCAACCCTGTGTTTTCTCCTTCTGAATAGATATCTGCATTCGGATAAAAGGCAGCCCAAGCGAACCAATAAGAAATAAAAGAATTGGTGGTTTCCAACTTAGCTCCAGTTCTGGGACCAGAAACTGCGTTCCCGAATGCATCCCATTTGGATCCTCCTTTGTCCTTCATGACTACAGGAAGTTCATTCTCTACTGGTTCGAAGTCAAGAAGAGTCCCGTCCGAAAGCTTCCTTTTAAATGAAATTGCAAAGTTTTTTTGCATATCTCCGACCACAACGATATCTAATCCGTTGAAGGTTTCGTTTACGACTTTGATGGCAGGTGGAAAAGAACCTATGGGATAAACCTTAGTTTTCTCTCCGACGATCACACCATGCACCCGGGCTTTCTTATTCAGCCTGTTATCTTCGTTACTCACAGGAAAAAGGAGCCTGTCGCTGAATTTGTAATCGCCATATGGATATACATCATAATTTCTGCTGAAACCTGAATCTCTGGAAAGAACCAGAGAGTCCGGATACATCAATTTCCAAGTTCCCCATGTGGTTTCCACAACATGTATCAATTTGGCATTCTGGCCGATGAGTTGACCATTCACACTCATATTTATCATCTGAGACCAGTTGCTGTCTGTCCCTCTGTCATAGGGGATGAGATTGGAGTTATAGAGTTGGCCGGAGACACCAAATGTTTTATTCAGGGAAAAAGCGCTTGTATCCCAGGCAATGCCCGAACCGGTTAACGGACAGTATGTCAAGGCAAACGAAGTTGAATCGATGGTGTGGTTGACGATCTCGTGCTGGTCTAGGATAGGATGGGGAAATGCCCGGATAAAAGATCCGATCTGAATTCCGATAACCAGGTCACTATTGAGGGTGGAGGCGTCTTCGATCGGGATGAATTTCGGGCTGTCGATAGAAGGTATGCCGTCTTTCCCCGGCCCACCGTCTCTTATTTGATCTTTGGGAATGAGCCATTCATTCAAAGGGATGGTCTCCACGTTCTCCTCATCACAGTACGGCAAAAATACAAGCATCACGATGAGCAGGAGTTTTAAATATTTTGTTTTAAACAATGTATCCTCCGATTTATATGAGATAAAAAACAGAAACAGAGGCCAAATAAGTGGTTGTGAATTGGCGAAATCCGTTGAGTTTTCGATAAACAGGAAGTTCCACTTCCGCTTTTATGCCCCAGTCTCCTTGGATGTTCAAGGTGATGGAGGGCACGATAAAAATCCACTGCCCCCCTGTGTTCGGGACGTTTCCGTCGAATCGTTTGTCATAATCTGCCCATCTGTATCTTCCATAAATAGCGATGCCCAAGTTGTTTTTCATTTGCAGTCTGGAGCCGACTGAAGCGATGACTTCATTGCCGAAGCTGTAATCTCGGGAATTGGTTCCGTTTAACCTGGCAGAAATACCGCCAAAAACCTCAAACCCAGTCCCGACAGGAAAGAGATGGGAGGCATAACCCCAGACGAGTGTGTCCCAAGAGCCTGATCCAGGTTGCATATCTTCTGAAGCGATGCCGATAATTTTTGCATCATTATGCCCAACAGGGAGTTTCATTCCTCCGCCTAGGGCGACTTCTGTTCGGTTTGTTTGAGAATAGTGAAGGGGCGAATACTGAATGGATAGCATACTATCTCCCAGGCCATTCGTGCTCACTGGGGCTGCATTGCTGATGCCGACATCCCTGTATTGACGGGCAAAGCTCAAGATAGTGCGAAGGGTGATATAACGGGAGAGAGAATAGCGAACATCGAGCATTAAGAATTGAGAGGTCCGTGAACGGTCTGTATCGTCCACCACTTTTTCCGTTCCTTCCACCAAATCGTTAAGAGCATGGTACTTAAAGCTCAGTTCAAAACGCCATTTGCGATCTTTGAGTGTAGAATATTCGATCGGATCGAATAGAGAGGCAGCCGCACAGCTGCAGGTTTGAGCGTACGTATTGAATTGAGATAAAAGAAGAATTATTAAGCCAACGAGCATACTAGCTATGTTTTTAAATCGCCATCTCATTTTTTCGTCCATCCTATCCGCTAAACTCTATAAATATTATAGATTATATAGGACAAACGCGCAAATATGAGTCAATGATTTCCGGTTAATATATTGAAAATAAAGTAATTAAAATGGAGTGTTTATTTTGTTATCCTATACTTTTTTATGTGCTCTTCATAGAGTGTTTTTTCTCTCTGGACAATTGCATGGTAGCGAGGATTTTCACGCAAGTTGTCATAGAACGGATTATTCAACAAATCGAGATAGTAAATATAAGGCATGATCTTTCTTTTCAATATTTCCTCATCCAGAAGATCGATGGCCTGATCCTTCATCCCTAGGAGAGCCAACACTTCGATATTTTTGTCCAAAGAAAGTGATAATTCCCTTTCCCCTTTGGCCGCACTGAGAATGGCTCTGTATTTGTTTGTCCATGTAGCTTCTGGACTCTGTTCCTCAGCTTCATTTAGAAGTTTTTCAACTTTGTCATAATTCTTCATCATGATATTGAGATAGATGTATCGGCCAGGAAGCATCAGAGGCTGAATCGGTGTGAGTTCGAAGTAATTCTCGAAAGAAGATGTGGCCTTTTCGAATTCTCCGGTGTACATGTAGCACACGCCAAGTTTATAAGGCGTCCAAAAATAATACGGATCCAGCTCGATGGCTTTTTGCAATAACGGAATGGCATGTTCATAAAGGCCGTGATAGAGATAGATAGCCCCGACGATAAAATTCACCTCGCCTTCATTAAGACCCATCTCGAGAGCTTTCTTCAGTAATTTGAAGGCTTTATCGAATTCCAATCTGTATTCATAATAATAGTATCCCTGCATTGCATTTGATTTCGCTGAGTCGGGATCCAAAGCATAGGCCCTTTCGCTCATTTTTTGCGCTGTTTCTAAGTCCTCCATTGAACCTGTGACGTGATAATGGTGTTCATAAGCCCATGTCAGGCCAAAATAAGCCATCATATAGTTCGGCTCGATTTTAAGGGCCTTGTTGAACATTTCCACTCCGGCTTTGAAATCCTCTTCCTTAAAAGTGAGGACGAATTTGCTTTTGGTGTAGTGCATTCCCTTCATGTAGTACTCGTAGGCTTCAAGGTTTATCGGTGGGCCTTTTTTATCGACTGATACAGATTTCGGCCCCAGCTCCAGTTGAAGAGCCTGGACTATGGACTGCGAAATATCGTCTTGAAGCTCGAATATGCTTTCAAGCTTTCTGTCATAGGAGTCTGACCATATATTAGTGGCATCTTCTGCATCGATGAGCTGGGCATTGATCCTGATATTTTTTTCCTCCATTTGGATGCTGCCATCCAGGATTGTGTGAACGCTGAGCTCTTGGCCGATGTTTTTGATGTCGCGGGCGGTGTTTTTAAAGGCCATCATCGAGTGGAAAGAAATAACTTTGAGCTTATCGATTTTTGTCAGCCTTCCGATGATGGCCTCTGTCATGGCATCACAAATGGGTTCCTGGTCTTGGAACACGCTGTTGTCTCGGAAGGGAAGTACGGCAATGGAGTTTTCCCATTGGGCATCCATTACCTTTACGACATCATGCACAGGACGTTGCCGCAACCGAATAAAGATAAAATATCCAGCGATGATAATGACAATAGTAGCTATAATAAAAACAGGAATGAGGATGAATCGCATCCTTTTTTTTGGGAGCGAAGGTTTGGTCATTTCTTTTTTTGTTTCTGCGATTGTTGACGTTGTGTCTGTCTCTATGCTTCTCATTTCTGTCAGAATTTCTTCTGCTTTTTGATACCTGTCTTCCTTCTCTTTTTCCATGCATTTTAGAATGACAGAGGCAAGATCATCTGGTATTTGGAGGTTAAATTTTTTAGGATGTAAAGGATCTTCCGTTTTGTGCTTCATGGCGATGCTGAATGGTGTATCTCCTTGGAACGGCACCTGTCCTGTGACCATCTCATACATGATGATGCCCAAAGAATAGATGTCGGAGCGCTGGTCTGCTTCTTTTCCCTCTACCTGTTCGGGCGACATATACTCGGGCGTTCCGATGATAGCTCCCTCTCTGGTTATTCCTTCGGCTTTGAGAGAGCGGGCGATCCCAAAATCCATGATCTTGGCATTGCCCTCTTTATCTATCATGATGTTCTGGGGCTTGAGGTCGCGGTGGATGACTCCCAACCTGTGGGCTTCAGAAAGGCCGTCACAGATCTGTTCGGTGATGCTGATCACTTTCCCTGCGGGGAGTTGGCCGACTCTTTTGATGAAGCTCTTTAAATCTTCTCCGGAGACGTACTCCATCGTGATGTATTGCGTTCCTTCCTCTTCGTTCATATCATGCATACGGCAGACATTTTTGTGGGTAATATCGCGTGAGAGCCTTATCTCACTACTGAACCTTTCGATGGTTTTTTTATCGGCAGCTATTTCTGGCTTGAGAATTTTCAGAGCAACTCCTACTTTGATTTTTGTGTCATAAGCTCTGTAAACCTTTCCCATACCTCCAGTGCCCAATTCTTCGATGATTTCGTATCGTCCGGCAAAGGATGTGCCTCGAGTGAATTCATCTGCCGGAGTTTCGAGAGTTTTTGTTACCGAGACTGCTGCCCTATCTTTGGTATCTATCTCAGCCCCACAATTCCCGCAAAAATGGGTGTTCTCCGAGCTTTCATAACCACACTTTTGGCATTTCATAGTTTATTGTGCCCTAAAAAACACCGGCAATAGAGTTTCATTTTATCGCAACAACCGGCTCAGCTTGGATGAATTTGATTTGACTTGTCTGATAAACGGATCGAAATCCTCAACACCTATCAAGAACACACGCCCTTTATCCGCTTGGATAAAAAGGGCTTTCTCTCCTTGCAGGACGAGAAAGGCTTTCCTACCGTTTTGAAGCCTGAACCAGCCGGTACGAAGATTGCCGAGCGCAGTGCCGGAACTTCTACTGATCGGACGCCATTCTGTATCTTGAAGATCATCCACCCAAGCACGCTCGATATTATCTATTTCGATGACCTGAGTTTTCGATAAAATGGCCTTCAGAGTCAAGCTGTCTTCCGTGACTTTGATCGAGCCGGATGACTTTATGTTCAGGAAAAATATTCCCAGTGCAATACATATGAGGGCGCCCAGGAAGAAGCTGAATTTGCTCCGGCTACTTCGGAAAATCCCACGAATGGCAAGAATTCCGATAGCTATCGATCCGATTCCGACGTAGGTCATAAGTTTGATTGCAGGTAATAGGATTTCCATTTAATCCTCTCGTATGATTTTAGGTTTTAAATTTCAAGATTTTTTTAGTTATTCTTTGTAGAGGACTTCGTAGATCTCGCGGACAGGAGGCGTGATGAAAAATTTAATGAATTTGATCAGTTGTTCCTGGAAGAATCGGCTGTGTTCTGTTTCGAGAAGATCCTCTTCGGTTTCCCACAAGGTGACGACGTTACAGTTGCGGTTTTTCGGTCGGCCATAAAATAGGCACCCTTGTGTCCCTTAGTTTCTTTGACCAGCGGAATGACGTGTTCTTCAAATATCTTCGCTGCTTCATCTATTCTATCGAGGTGGGTTTGAATTCGGAGCATTCTTGCAAACATGGCATTTCCCTCCTTGCTTGCGCGAAATTAGCTTAGCAATTCATGACAAAAAAAGCAAGAAACAGAACCGTCCCCCTTTTTACAGATAAAAAATTTATTCATCCAGGTTCATTTTCTTCAATATGGCCTTGAATCTTGGATCCGAGCGTATGTTATCATAATATGGGTTTGTTTTGAGAAACGTCATTTGATAATCACGCTGCTCAAAGGCTTTTTCAAGCCACATAAATCCCTTATCTTTGTCTTCAAGAGTAAAATATAGAATCGATATTTCTGCTGGACTCACAAATTCATGACTGGACCTTTCTATCGTATTCTCTAATATTTGTTGTGCCTCCGTCATTTTTCCCATCCGTGCATTTGCGATTCCGATTCCAACGTCATCGCCAACTCTTTCACAATCTTTTATTCCCTCTTCATATTTTCCTTGATCGATGTAGAGCCAGCTTCGGAATAATATGGCAGGCGAAAAATTAGGATCAATATCCAACGTATTTTCCAATTGCTTGAATGACCCGTCATAATCACTTGCAAAATATAGAATCAAACCCTTAAAGGCACTGATAATGAGAGATAAAGGATCAAGCTCTTGGGCTCGGTTTATTTCTCTTATCGCTTCATCGAAACGTCCCATTTTCGTCAAATACTCAGCATACCATTGATGGCCTGTGGGATAGTTTGGATTTAGCTCCAAACCTCTCTGGAATTCCCTCTCTGCACCTTCCCAATCCCAATTGTAATCCATCTTATTGCCTGCTAAAGATATGTGAGCTTCTGCCAGTGAATCGTCTATTTCGAGGGCTTTTTTTGCCGCATCTTCCGCTTTCGGCCAAGCATCTTCCGCAGGAAGATAGCTCCAACTTGCCATTGTCCCATAGGAATCTGCGAGTCCAACATAGGCCAATGCATACATGGGATCTATTTCTATGGCTTTTTGGAAATATCCAACAGATTTTTCGAGATCCTCTTTTGTTCTTTTGTTCCAGAAATAACGTCCCTGTAAATATAAATTGTATGCCTCGGTATTCACGGTGTACCGCTTTTTAAGATTTTCCCGTTCTTTGCCCAATAGGCTGACTTTCAATTCATCGACAATCGCAAGAGTTATCTCGTCCTGGATGGCAAAAATATCTTCCTCTTCTTTATCGAATTGATCCGACCACAACACGTCCCCATCAGCGACATTAATGAGTTGGGCTGTTATGCGAATCCTGTTTCCTGCTTTTTGCAGACTCCCCTCAAGAATTGTTTTTGTATCTAGCATCTTACCAATTTCTTTGGCATTTTGTACTTTCTCTTTGAAAAAAAAAGACGAAGACCTTGCCGGCACGCGTATCCCTTCAACTTTGGATAAAGCATTGATGATGGATTCCGACAAACCTTCGCACAAATAGCCTTGATCTTTTTGTGGGCTTCGATCATCAAAAGGCAGCACGGCAATTGAAGGCTTTTCTGGAGTGATTGAAATTTCTTTTTTAGAAGGGAGAATTTGCACCAGGATAACAGCCAGGATTGCAAAGGCAACAATGAAAACAGCAGGAATAAAAAGCTTCTTCATGCTGAATTTGACGGTTATTTCTCTGGAGGTCATGGGTTTTCTTTTAGGGGCGACTCTTTCTGTAGTAGGGATGCCTTTTTCGATAGAAGTCAATTCCGAGGCCAGTTCCTCGACTGTATTGTATCTCTTATCTTTATCCTTTTCTAAACATCTCAGAATGACCGAGTTCAGATCGTCCGGGATCTGAGGGATTAATTCCTTCGGGGACTGGGGAATTTCACTCTTGTGTTTGACACCGATAGTAAAGGGCGTATCACCCTCAAACGGAACTTGGCCAGTGACCATCTCATACAGAATCACTCCTGAGGAATAGATATCTGATCTCTGGTCTGTTTCTTTGCCTTCGACCTGTTCAGGAGACATGTATTCGGGAGTGCCTATCATCACGCCTGAGCCTGTTATCCCTTTTGCTCTTAGGGAACGTGCGATCCCAAAATCCATGATCCGGGCATTGCCGTCTCTATCGATCATGATGTTTTGGGGTTTTAGATCCCGGTGAATAATGTCCAACTTGTGGGCTTCGGTCAGCCCATCACACACCTGTTTGGCGATGGAAATGGCCTGACCGGGGCTCAAGCGCCCCATCTTTCTGATCAATCCTTTGAGGTCCTCCCCATCCACATATTCCATGGTGATGAAATAAGACCCGTCCTTTTTGTTGAGGTCGTACATCCGGCAAACATTTTTGTGGGATATATCCCGTGCTACCCTCAGCTCGTTTCGGAACCGCTCGATGACTTTTTTATCTGCAGCGATCTCGGGCTTGATGAGCTTTAGGGCGATTTTGGCATTCACCTCTTTATCCAGAACCTTGTAGACTTTGCCCATCCCACCTTTGCCGATTTCTTCGATGACCTGATATCGACCGGCAAAAATTGAGCCCGTGGTTAGTTCTTCTTTGGGAGCTTCGATGGTTTTTGTAGGAACTGCGGTATCTTCAGAAACCTCAAGATTGGTTCCACACTTGCTGCAGAATTGACTGCCAGAAGGATTGTCCGAATGACACTTAGGACACTTCATACTGGTTCTCCCCTTACAGTCATCGGCAAAAGATTATCAATTCACGCGAAAAAATGCAACAGAAGATTGCTTTAATTCGTTCGCGGTGGAGAAGTTAGGAAAGTTATGAACGCCTGACCTCGTTACTGGATGCTGGTTAGTCTGGTGCGGGCGTCTTCGAGTTCGGGGATGCCGGGATCGGCGTTTTGCCATAGGGATAGGAATCTTTGGTAATTCTGTTTGGCCAACTGGCTCCAGCCTTTTTGTTCGAAGATCTTGGCCAAACAGTAATAACTCTTGGCGTAGATGTCCCCGTAATCCAGTCTCCCCAACGTGAGTGGGTGAATCTTCCCATATTCTTCTGAAGCTTCATCCTGATTCCCCGACTTGGAATAGGCAAGAGCCAGGGAATCGAGGAACATGGCGCGGTCGTTTCCCACGATCCACGGATGCCTGTAATATTGGTGAGGCAGGAGGGGAATCGCTTGGTTGAAATTTTCGATGGCTTGCGGAAAGTTGTCCCGGGCAAGCTCTATCATTCCGGTTAAGTGAAGGAAGAATCGGATCTCTTTTTGATTCAACCCTCCCTCTATCGATTGTCTCAACGCGGCAGCCGTCTTCTGTGCTTCGGGTAACGCATTCATGGCCACTTCAACAAGCCCCTTGAAGTACATGACTCTCCTCTGCAGATCCAACCGCACACCACCCATATCGATCTGCAAGGCATTGCTGCATACATTTAATGCTTCCTGGTAATTTCCCAGTCTCATATACATATAAGCCAGGCGCGAGGACAACCACGCTTGCCACGCTCTTTCCTGGACACTCTCTGCCAGCTGTAGGGCCTGCGTGATTTGCGCGACAGCATCATCCCACCTTCCCTGAGACACATACAGGTCTCCCAAACAATCCCAACCGTAAAGGCGGGCCACTTCTTCTGCTTCCCTTGGGAGCTTTTGGTATTCGGCTTCTGCGTGGAAAAAATTCTCTTGGGCGTGGTTGATGTCTCCTTTTATCCAGATGGCATGGAAGTGTGTTGGGTCCAGAGCCCGGGCTTTATCCGCCTCGATGTGGGCAAACTCGTATTGTCTCTGGCACAGATAATTCACAGCATAATTCCCATGAATCCAGGCCACTTCGTCAAATTCATCCAAATAGAGTTCAAGAATATGCCCGGCTCGCTCGTACATGCCCTTTGCCATGAAAGTTTCGGCTGCATTCGCGTAGTAGAAGAACCGGTCATATCTGTTCTGGATGCACACTTCGTACCGTTCGATGGCCTTGTCCCATTCTTCGATGCTCTTGTATATCAATCCCAGGCGGTTGTTGGCATCGCCGTCCTCTGGATAGAGTACCAGCAATCTTTCGTAGGCCTCGATTGCTTTGTCAAAAGTTGTTTCTGTTGACCTGTAGTATTCTCCCTGGATCTGGTAGAGCTCTCTTTCGGATACGCGGTTGCTGAATTCGAAGGCTCTTTGAAAATACTCTCTCGCCTCAGAAGTGTATCCTAGATTGTTGTAGGCTGTTGCAATCGCTTCGTATGCCATAGCAAATTCGGGGTCGATTTCTGTCGCTCTTTCAAGAGACTCAAGCGCTCTCCCATAATCTGCCTGACGGATATATTCCGATCCCTCGGTAAAATGTCTTAATGCCTCAGGGGAACTTGTCGTGATCTGTCCGACCTGTTCGTCGATATCGGCAGCGATGATTTCATCCGGGATCTGGAAATTTTCCTTGATTCTTCGTGTCAGCTCGTCCACCATTGAGTAGAAACTTCGCTCTCCGGTTCCCTGTACGCTTTCCGAACCGACAAGCTCACCGGAGTTGGCATCCTGGAGGGTTACGTTTATCCGGAACATGTTGCCTGCTTTTGTGTAGTTGCCGACAAGGACGTTTTCCACGCTCCCTCTTCTGGCTAGATCCCTTAAAACATCGGACGAGTATGTCTGTATTTCCAATTGCCCAAGCTGGTTTAAAATGTCGAACATATTTTCGCCGCTAAGGACACGCAGGTATTGGGATTGGGAGAGGTCAGTTATTAACAGGTCTGAAAGAGCGGTCCTCCAGTGATCTAAGGTAGCATCCCCTGTGTTGTTTTTAAAATACAGGATGGCAAGGGAGGGTTTGTCTGTGGGCACAGGGGTTGCTTGTCTCCCAGACCAAGGCTTCCAGATCACTAATACCAGAGCGGCGGCCAAAATTAAGACTAGGAAGGGAAAAAAATATGTTGGCAGTCCAAAAGGCCGTATGAATTCTTTGAAGGCGATGGGTTTTCGCACCTTTGGGACTTTTTTTGTGTCTTTAAGGCTTGCCTCGATTTCTGCCAACTCCGAGCGCAGTTCTCCGGCGCTTTTATGCCTGTATTCTTTATTTTTTGCCAGGCATTTCATGATGAGCAGGTTTAAGGCATCCGGGATTTGGGGGGCCAAAGTTATGGGGCTTTTTGGCGTTTCTTCTATGTGTTTGATGGTGATGCTGATTGGGGTATCACCTGTAAATGGCACTTTCCCTGTGACCATTTCATAAAGGAGGATGCCTAGGGAATAGATGTCCGATCGCTGGTCGACACCGGTATCCTGGGCTTGCTCGGGGGACATGTATTCTGGGGTTCCAATCATGTGACCTGATTCTGTCATCCCTCTTGATTTTAGGGAGCGGGCGATCCCAAAATCCAGGATCCGGGCATTTCCCTCCCTGTCGATCATGACATTGCCGGGTTTGAGGTCGCGGTGAATGACGTCCAACCTGTGGGCCTCGGCCAGTCCTTCGCTGATTTGCTTGGCGATGGATACGGCTGTTTCCATGCTGAGCTGCTTTGTCATCTTGATCATGCTCTGGAGGTCTTGGCCCGGGATGAATTCCATGATGATGAAGTGTGTTCCTTCGTCCTCTCCCAGGTGGTACATGCGGCAGACGTTTTTGTGAGCCACCTGTCGTGCGAGACGAAGTTCGTTGCTGAAACGACCGATGGTCTGTTGATCGCGGGAGATTTCAGGGTGCAAGATTTTTAGGGCCACTTCTTGGTCGATCTTTGTGTCCAGAACGCGGTAGAGACGGCCCATGCCTCCCCGGCCGAGTTCTTCGATGATCTCGTATCTTTTGGCAAAAATGGCCCCTCGGCGCAGTTCTCTGATGGGCGTTGGGAGAGCTTTGGTGGCTTCTTCGTCCTTTTTAGGTGTTTCAGGTGGGGGAGTGGGCTCTTTGAGTTGGATCCCGCAGTTCCCGCAGAAGTGGGCATTTTCGGGATTATCTGCCTGGCATTTAATGCACTTCATCGTCTTTCCATCCCCTGATTCCCGCGCCAATAAATTATCAATTCATGAGAAAAAAAGCAATAATTTACCTGGATGTTAGTGAGACGAGACGGGTTTTGGCATCTTCGACCTCTGGGAGACCGGGGTCCGCGTTTTTCCAGAGTTCGAGGAATTTTTCGTAGTTCTCGATAGCTTTGCCCTTCCATCCCGTCTCCTCATAAATCTTTCCCAACATGTAGAAACTCTTAGCGTAGACATCGCCGTAGCCAGATCTGCCTGTTGCTAGAGACAATGCTCTTTCATATGTTTTCTGAGCGTTCTCTAGGTCGCCTTTTCTGTAATAAGCCAGTCCCAGGGATTTGGTAAATAACAAATTTAAGCCCAAAGTTGCTGGCAACAAGGATAATCCTTTTTTAATATACTCAGTGGCCTCGGAGTAATTCTCTTTTTCAAGTTCTATCATGCCCATTAAATAATAATAATTCCGGATCAGTTTTTTATTCGGTGCTTGTTCGGTCATCTCCTTCAGCCTCTCTGCGGTGTTCTCTGCCTCCTCGATGGATCCCATTTCAAGATAGACTAATCCCATATCATGCAAAGTAGCTCTTTGAGTGCCTATATCTTCTTCTGCGATCGCAGTTCCCCAAACTTCCTTCAACTCTTCCAGCGCTTGACTAGGATTACCTAGCCGCAGCTCTGCAGTTGATAATGTTGAACGCCACATCATGTTCCATGTTATCTGACCGAGTTTTTCTGATAGCTCAATCCCATCAAGAATCTTTTCTTTGAATTCCTTGAACTTTCCCTGTAGCAAATACAGACTTCGAAATCTTGCAAGGCCCCACATGTGATTGAGAGGCTCATCCCGGTCTAAAAGTTTTTTATAATTCTGTTCTGCTTTCTGCAAATCCCCCATGTAAAAGCAAATGTCCCCTTTGCTCCTGATATTCTGCCAAGAATCGGGATTGAATGAAAAGGCCTTGTCCGCTTCAGCGAGAGCGAGGTCGTATTTTCCCTGATAACGATAAGTAAGAGCTAGACTGCGGCGGATAAAATCACTGTCTTTTATATTATTTATGTAACTTTCAAGGACTTCTATGGCCTTGTCATATAATCCCTCAGATCTGTAAGTACCGGCTAGATTCGTATAAATCACAACATCTTCAGTTTTGTTATTAACACATGTTTTGTAATGTTCGATGGCTTTTTCCCTATCTCCTAAGCGACCATACAAAATGGCAAGTGCATTGTTTCCTGTGATGTCATCGGGATAAAGCTGGATCAACTTCTCGAAAGCTTCAAGAGACTTGTCCCATGTTTTTTCAGACTGTTGCATGTAGAATTGCCCTTCGATGTTATATCTTTCCCGATCGGTCAACCTGTCGCTTAATTCTGATGCTTTCTGCAATGCAATCTTTTCCTCCGCAAAATAACGTAAATTGCCGTAGGCCCAGCCCATGGCCAGGTAAGCAGATGCAAACTCAGGGTCGATTTCGACAGCTTTTTCCATGTTTTCGATGACCTTCTTGTAATCGCCTTTTATGTCGTACCGGATTCCCTCTACGTAATATTTGTATGCCTCAGGTGAGCTAGTGGTGACAATTCCAATGTCCTTGTCTATGTCGCTGGCGATCTCTTCCGGGGTAAGTCTGAAATTGGCTTTGACGCGTCTTGTCAGTTCATCCACCATAGAGAAAATGCTCTGTTCGCCTGTTCCCGAAATGGACTCTGAATCTATGTGTTCCAGCGTTGTTGCATCTTGAAGAATCACGTTGATCCTGAATTCATCCCCGGCTTTAGCATAGGCTCCTGTCAGGATGTGGTTAGCGTGACCTTGAGTAGCTACCTGTTTGAGGACATCTGAGGAATAGGTTTTTGCTTCTGCTTGATTTAACCGGCTGAGTATATTAATGAGTTTGTCTTCGCTTAAAACCCGTATGTGTCTCGATTGTGTGAGATCAGCAATTAGTAGATTAGTGAGCATGGTTCGCCAATGATTCAGCCCATCATCTCCTGTGTTATTTTTGAAATACATAATGGCAAGGGATGGTTTATCGGATGGAGGAGTGGGAGTTATTTCTTTTTGAGGAAGGAGTTGCCAGATCATTATTGCAGCAGTGATAACGCCGATCACGATCAGCGCCGGAATAAAGATCTTTCTGGGACTTAATTGAACGGTTATTTCTCGAGATGTTAAGGGCCTTTTCTCCGGGATGATCTTCTCTGTCGTTGGGATGCCCTGTTCTATAGCAGACAGATCGGAACACAGTTCCCGTGAGTTTGGATATCTTTGTTCCTTTTCCTTCTTGAGACATCTCAGAATCACCCGTCCAAGATCATCAGGAATCTGAGGATTCATTTCCTTTGGATCTTTTGGTGTTTCGCTTTTATGTTTGACACCGATAGTGAAGGGCGTGTCGCCTTCGAAAGGAGTTTGACCGGTCACCATCTCATAAAGGATGATGCCTAGAGAATATATGTCCGATCGTTGGTCTGTTTCTTTCCCGTCGACCTGCTCAGGGCTCATGTAATCCGGAGTGCCGATCATCACGCCGGCTCCTGTGATGCTTTTTCCTTCGAGCGAACGGGCGATTCCGAAATCCATGATGCGAGCATTCCCGTCCTGGTCGATCATGATGTTTTGTGGTTTCAAGTCCCTGTGCACGACTCCCAACTTGTGAGCTTCGGATAACCCTTCACATACTTGCTTGGCTATGGTTATAGCTTGACCTGCGCTGAACCGTCCCATCCGCCGGATCATGCCCTTTAGATCATCTCCGCTCACATACTCCATTGTGATGTAGTAATTGCCTTCCTCCTTACTGAGGTCATACATCTGGCAGACATTTTTGTGGCGGATCTTGCGTGCGAATTTCAGTTCGTTCCGGAAGCGCTCAATGGTTTTTTTATCGGCGGCGATCTCGGGTTTAATAAGCTTCAAGGCGACCTTTTCGTTGACTTCTGTATCGAGAGCCTTGTAAACGCGTCCCATCCCTCCTCTGCCCAGTTCTTCGATGATTTGGTAACGCCCTGCAAACGTGGCGCCGGTGGTGAGCTCTGCTTTAGGCGATTCTATGGTTTCCGTAACCCCAATATCCTCCATTGATGGGCCCATTTGCGTACCACATTCGCTGCAAAATTTAGACTCGGTGGGATTGTCTGCCTGGCATTTGAGACATTTCATACAAATCCTCCCCTCGGATTCATCGGCAATAAATTATCAATTCATGAGAAAAAAAGCAAGACAAGCCTGTCTTATGAATAGAAGGGTAAAACATATTGACAATTGCTTCTTTGTGCCTTATTATCTAATTAGTCAATAAATTGGTCGAAATATTGATCAATTAGGAGGATACATTGAATCACATTTCAGAGACTATTCCTGCCAGCAAGGCGAAGACATATTTCTCCCAACTGCTTCGGAGGATGAGAGAACAGCATGAATCATTTGCCATTACCCAAAGGGGGAAAATCGAGGGAGTGTTGTTGAACATCGAAGATTATGAGAGCCTCATCGAGACGCTCGAAATATTGAGCGACAGAGATTTGATGAAAAGTATCGAAAGAGGTTTGAAAGATGCAAAAGCCGGAAGGCTTTATCCCCACAAGGATGTCTTTAAAGACTAGAAGAAGTCGTAAGCCTTGAAAAAATACACGGTCAAATACACACGAGAAGCCAAAAAGAGAATCGATAAGCTTGACACCTCGATAAAAAAAATCATTCAAAAAGCGATTGATTCCCTTGTCCAAAATCCCCACAAAGGAAAACCTTTGTCGTATGAATTGGCCGGGCTTTATTCATACAGGACTTCAGACTACAGGATTATTTACAAAATCGAAGAAGGACAGCTTATCATCATTGTTATAACAGTTGGCCACCGCAGGGAGATCTATAAAAAGCTGAAGGAATGGGTAAGCTGAATTATTGTTTTTGAAGTTCTTCCAAACGGATTTTGGCGTCTTCGACTTCAGTAATACGGAATCAATCACCGCATTTGCATTGCTTCATTTCATTCGCATTGACAATAGAAACATCCGAAATGACGGCGAAGGCTAATTTCTATACAAGTGAAAATTAGACGTGACTTTTTTTCACTATGGCAAAATAAACAGAACCGTCCCCTTTTTTTATTTTTCGTAGGAGTAGGTGCCGGTAACGAATTCGTTGATGAAGTTGGCCAGGTGGCGGTTGAAAGCCTGGGGATCCTCCAACATGATGAAATGACCCAGTCCGTCGAGATATTCCACCCAGATGGACTTGGCATGGGTTTGGGTCACATTGTAGGAGACATTCATGTGGGTCGTCTGGACACCCCGAACATCGAGCTGGACTTGCATGAAGGATTCGGCAGCGTCGTACCGTTGCAATTCTTCGAGGGCTCCCAAAACCACTTCTTTGGGCGTTTTTATCATGTCGAGGATAATTTTGCTCATTTGGCCGTGGTCGGAATTGGGAGAAAACCAGGACAGACGGACGTGTTCTCTTATCTGTTCCTGGTAATTTTCTTGATATGGTCTCATTGCAAGCTGGATTTGGCCCTCTTCAACGCCTTCCAAGTAAAGGTCATTAAAGGAATCTGCTCCCACTAATCCGATGGCCCTGTCCGGAATCAGCTTGGCTGCCTCCAGGATCACAGGTCCTCCCATGCCGTGGCCGACAAGAACCACTTTCTGGAGGTCGAGTTTTTCCACAACAGAGGCTACATCCTGCCCGAAAGCTTCCATTGTCCAGGTTGTCCGGCCGATTCCGGATTGCCCATGGCCGGCTAAGTCAAGTGTCACAACCATGAAATTCACACCGAATGAGGGGATCTGTTCTTCCCAATATTTCATGTTGGTGCACCAGTCGTGGACAAAGACGAGTGATACGTCCCCCTTTCCATAGAGTTTGTAATGAATAGGGATGCCGTCGGCCGAGGTGGCATCGCCCTCTTCGACCAATAGCTGATTTATCCCAGGCTGCATCTGACAGGAAATAAGCGTGAACAGAGAGACCAACCCGATGATTATTGTAAAACGCAAGTGTTTCTTAATCGCCTCCATTCCCCTTATAGGTTATAGCACAAGACGAGTAGGTTAGGAAGCTGCCCAGTTCGCGATTCGTTCTCTGTGTATGTCATAATCTTCGATGAGCTCATCCACGGTGTTTTTGATGGTTATGATTTGCTCTTTGTGTCTGACACCGTAATCCTGTTCCCATTCGCTGGAACCGAGGGACCGTAAGAATTGTATCAACTCTTGGGCTGAAGCCCGGAGTTCATCGAGCAGTTCATGTTTGTTCTTAGAAGAATACTCTCGGACAAGCACTGCATTCACCTTGCTGTAGTCCTCCCCCGGATCGATATCATAAAATGGCAGTTCACCTCTCATGATTTGGTTGCTTCCCTCGATGATATATCGGTTCCAGCCTACCAGATGAGTCACGATATCTCTTGTGGACCAGCCATTGATATTCCTAAGCAACAATTCTTCATCCAGAGCAATCACACATCGGATAAATGCCTTAACACTTCTGTCAAATCTAGCTATCTGTGCTTCGATGGTCATAACCGCCTCCTATCCTTTTGTACTCAACTCTGAATTATATACTAAGGACCAAATAAAAAATTGAAAAATCTGAAAATAAATCTAAAAAACCACCTAAACTCTCCCCTTCGTTTAATGCCCTTATGGAGAGGGCCTGATGCAAATCTGAGCCAGCACGTAGAACGAATTTGCCGGAGTATTTTTTGTAAATCCCGTTTTATTCGTAGCGGAGGGAGTCGGCGGGATTGGCTCGAGCAGCTTTGAGGGCCTGGTAGCTGACTGTCAGCAGCGCGATGAGGAGGGCAGTCAGTCCGGACAATAGGAATATTTCCCATCCGATATGTGTTCTATAAGCATACTTGCCAAGGATTTTGTTCATCCCAAAATAAGCCGCCGGCCAGGCGATAACATTGGACAGCAGCACCCATTTGGAAAAGTCTTTGGACAGCATGAACACCACGTCCTTGACCGAAGCGCCCACGATCTTGCGGATTCCGATCTCTTTGGTGCGCCGTTCCGCCAAAAAAGCCGCAAGGCCAAAAAGTCCAAGACTGGATATCAATAAGGCGAGCAGAGTGAAGTATCCGGCAATTTTTCTCGCCTGCCTCTCTGTGGTGTAGATGTAGTTGGTGAGAACATCGTTGAAGAAGAAGAGATCAGCCTTAGAGTTTGGATCGATTTTTTTTATGGTGCTTGCGATGTGATCTAGAGTCCCCGAAATGTATTCTCGTCGTAATCTGATGAATGCCAGGGAGCCTGAGTCGGGCCTGAGCATAAAGACAAATGGCTTAACCTCATGATAAAGGGGCTGGAAGTGGAAGTTCTTCACTATCCCGATGATTTGGCCTTCGTTCCGGAAAACCAAGAGCCGCTTCCCAACAGCGGATTCCATACCCATCATCTTCACCGCCTCCTCGTTCACGATGTAAGCCTCTTTTTGGTCCGTGGAATACTCTCGAGAAAACGCCCTGCCTTTTATTATTTCCATGCCGAGAGTCTCAAAATAATCGTATCCCACATAATCCCAGTGCATGCTGACAGTCTCATCCGGCGGTTTGCCATCCCAGTCCACAGCGCCTACCGTTGACCCGATATTCCATACCCCCTGAAGACTTCTCGTTACGCATTGGACCTGAGGATTTGTAATTAGGTCGTTTCTGAACGGTTCGAATCGTTCCTGCATTTTTTGGCTCATTCGGACCACAACCAGATTATCTCTTTCGAAACCCAGGTCCGAGTTCATCACAAATCCCAGTTGTTTGAAAATGACGACCGTGCTGATGATCATGATGATCGTGAGTGAAAACTGCACGACAACGAGGACTTTCCGCAGAGAACTCTTTGTCCCACTCCGAATCAGGCCTTTTAGGATATTCCCTGGTTGAAATGCCGATAGATAAAGAGCCGGATAAGTACCGGCAAGGGCTCCTGTGAACAGGGCTATTCCCAAAAACCCAAAAGCGACAACAGGCGTAAAAATGAGACGCAGTGAAAGCTGTTTTCCCAGGAGTTCGTTGAACGATGGTAAAAACGCTGCCAAGAGGAAAACCGCAATTACCAAAGTGATGAGGGAAATCATTAAAGATTCGCCGATAAACTGACGGATAAGGTCGATCTTTCTTGCGCCGATCACCTTGCGAACACCGACTTCCTTTGACCGGGTGGTCGCCCTGGCCGTGCTCAGGTTCATGAAGTTGATGCAGGCGATGAGCAGCACAAGCAGAGCGATGGAGGAAAATATCACCAGAATTTGGATCAGACCGCCTCCCTCAGGGGAATACAGATGTTTTTTTGATAGAAGGTGCAGGTGAAATGTGACCTTCACAGTATCCCACTGCGCGTGTTGCTCCACGATCGCGGTGATCTTTTGCCCCACTTCAAGACGGTCAACATCCTTGTGCAGCAGGGCGTAAGTGTTGAGCGGATTTCCCCCCCAGTGCTCGGGCTCCTTGAAATCAGGAGCGAATTTAAGAGCATAGGGTATGACACAGTCAAATTGGAAAGAGGTCTGTGTAGGAAGATTCTGAATAACGCCTGTGACCTGGAGATCAAAATCGTCGAGCAGCGTGATCGATTTCCCTATCGGGTCTTCACTCCCGAAATATTTTTTCGCCATCTTTTCTGAAAGAACAATAGAATAATTTTCTGTCAGGGCTGTCGCAGGATCGCCCAGGGTAAAAGGAAAGGAAAAAATATCGAAAAAGGCAGGATCGGCCAGGCCAACGGCATCGTTGGTGAATCGTTTTTCACCATGACTCAGCAATAATCCGGAAGCTGATTCATACCGGATAGCCTCTCGAACCTCGGGGCACTCCTCCTTCAGGATTCTAGCCAGCGGGTAGAAAGAGCTCATGACTATCTGGCTGTCTCCGCTCGAGTGCAACATTTCATAATACACCTGAGCGATATCATTCTTGTTTGTATGAAACCGGTCATATCCGAATTCATCCTGGACCCACAGGAAAATAAGAAGGCAAACTGCCATCCCAATAGAGAGCCCGACTATGTTGATAACCGAATGAAGCTTGTGTTTGCGGATGTTTCTTAGGGTTATGGTGAAATAATTTTTAAACATCGTCATCCTCCAGTACAGTGCAGCATACAGGAATCCTGGAAGGGATCTGAGGATCTCTTTCCAGATCCAGATTCTCGCTTTGAACCAGCCTTCGTCTTGGACCCTGTGCTCATACATGTCTTCGAAATTACCGTTCAGATAGACATAATCCTGTTTGGGCAGCACATGCCTCAGCAGCCAAAAGGCTAATCCGGGTATCTTCATTGGACCTTTTTCATTTTGTGATTAATCTTCGAATGCAGGCGTTTGGAATCCTTCCCACATCAATTTATTCTGTTTTTCGAGAGTTTCCAGCGCGGCACGCCCTCTCTTTGTCAGCTTGTAATACTTGATGGCCTTGCCACCGGTTGAAGAGTCGGGCTTTTTCACTTGTGCTTCCAGGTATCCATAGACATGCAGCCTGTTCAATGGAACGTAGATCGTGCCGACAGAGTAGTACTTGCCCGTATACTCTTTGATCTTCTCTCTTATCGGTATCAGATAGGCCTCATCTTTCAGATGATAGATGGCCAACAGGGTTTGTTCCTCTTTCTTGGTAAAGACTTTCATGAGTCGCTCCTTGTCACCGACTACTTTGAAATTTTCAAAGTTCATTGTAGCATAGGACTTTGAAAAATTCAAACTTCTATTATTAATACGCAGGAATATCGGAAAGGTTTCTTTAATTAGGGGAAGAATCTATAGGAGGGGGATCCATTTGGGGACATCTTTTCTGTAATCGCGATAATCTTGGCCGAACTTATTTTCTAGAAATTTTTCTTCATACGTGGCGATGAAGTTGTAAAAGAAAAAAATACCTACAAAAATAAAGAGAGAGACCAAGGATAGAGTTATGGCAATCAGGAAAATATAGAACAGGAGTGCTGCCAAATAGATGGGGTGCCGCACATGGGAGAAGGCACCGTCAGTGAGGAGGCGAGGGGAGGAGAGGACTTCATCGGAAATGGCTCTGTGTCCTGACCGGATCAGGTATATAGCTGACAGAAGGATCATACCCGCAAAAATCAGCCGGAGATATATCGGAACATGAAGAGATAAGAATGTCGAATATCGAAAAACGAAAGAATCCAGTATCCATATCAACAAAAACCCGAGCAAGATAATGATCTGTCCCAGGTCCCCCAATGGATGTTCCCCATGACGGCCGATTCTGGCCAGATGCCCTCTTTTTTCGGAAGATTCATTTTCAGTCATTTTTGCCTCACGTTAATCATTCGAGACTTTTCCATGAAACATGGAATAAGTATAAAAAGCATAGTAATCCGGACGATTCAGTATAAAGTCTTTTGAATCAGGCTTGCAAAGGCGTTGGTATTCCGCCCAATCCTCTTCTGATACCTCTGGTTGCGGCTTTCCCCAGAGCATCTCAAAGAATGAAATCAATGCCGTGCGTATGTCATCGCTTAGTGGGGCATTTATTTCGTCTACAAAGGTTCGGGTTGTGGGAGCTTCCAGGCCCAAGTCACGGAACCATCCCAGCGCGCTCAAAAAGTTAGACTCTGGCTTTTTTTCTTTGATGTAAGGAATATATGATGAACATGTCTCATTCAGCCTAGCCTCAAGAAGAGGATGTCCAGGAAGCAGCATTTGGGAAGACCAGCCCAGAATAGCTACGCTGCCACCAGGCTTTACGACTCTTGCAAGTTCCTTCAGTGTTGATAAAGGATTTTCTTCGGTTGGGTATCCTATACAATCCACACTCCATACCCAATCGAAGGTGTTATCCTTATATGGCAGTTTGTTCACATCTCCTTCCTTGAATGTAATACATTTAGACAAAGGAGAACTCTCCACGATATTTTTAGCATACAGGATGAACTCTCTCGAAATATCCAGGCCGGTGATATGTCCAGTCGGACCCACTACATCTGCAAGCAGCAAGGCCTGAAGGCCAATCCCGCATCCCGCATCCAGGCCTTGGCTTCCTGGAGCGAGTTTAAGTGCCTGAATCGCCTCACGAAGCATAGGTTCCCTCATGGGATTTGCCCTAATTGCTATTTTTATATAGGAATTTGTATCAGTCATTTCCAAACCTCCCTTATTGTTTTTCCGAAATTGTAGACTTTTTCTATGCTTTCAAGAGTATATTCAATAGAAGGACTTATGAAATGTCAACAACGCTGTTCAACAAATTTTGGGTGGCTTTGATAGCTGTGATCACCATAGGCTTCCTTGCTTATCTTTTCTCGCTTCTTTTGGATAAATACGGGCTCGTGAAAGCTCTCCTTTTGGCTTGTCTCATTCCTGTGGCCATGGGATTGGCCTATCTTCGTGGGCATTGGATCTCGATCCTTGTTCGAGAAAAAAAACAAGCAGGAAAAGGGTGCTTGAATAGGTATATTGATAGATATAGATAGACTACAATTCTGGGCTTAATTATTAATTTCTGGGATAAGTTGTTAAAAAATGACGATTATTCTGCGGCTTTGTCTTTACCCGTGCAGAAGCATTTCTTGTAAAAAAGGCTCATGAGTACCAGTAGCGCACCTGCTATGATAAGAGCCAATTTTGCCCACGTCGCATCCAAAAAGAATACAGCTATCACGACGATGGCAGCAGCTAACAAGAAGCGACAAAAACATAATTTCATTCTAACCTCTCCTTCCGGCCAAAATTTTCCCTATCCTATAAAATAAACAAACTTATTTCAAGCCATAATATTGATGATTCTGCACTGCGATAGCTTGAACCTCGATATTTTTTTTCATATGATAATGATAATTTTATGCGAGAGATAAAGGAGGATCATTTTGACTGATCAAGACCAACAAAAAATGCATCTCAACAAACGACTGGAAGCCATCGCCTGGGGACTATTCCTCATCATGATCGGTGGCCTTTGGCTTTTGCCTGATGAGACTGTTCCAGAAGGCGCATGGCTTCTCGGAGTGGGCGTGATTATGCTCGGACTCAACGGAGTGCGCAACCTGTATGGCATCAAGATGAGCGGATTCACCATCTTCTTGGGGATAGTAGCCTCGTGCATCGGGATTGGTGCTCTTTTTGGAGTGGACTTACCCATCTTCCCGATCCTGATCATCCTTTGGGGTTTGAGTGTCGTCCTCGAGCCGTTCCTCAAAAAAAAACCAAAATAATCACGGCATTAGATGCCAAGTCTAAGCAATTTTTGTTGTATATTAAATTTTTTTATTGTATGTTATTTTTGCAAAAATTCTTAATAAGCAGAGAGACAATGCCTATTGTCAGCAAACTTGTCAGACATGATAATACAAATCAGAAAATTATAGTATGGAGGTGAAGAAAGATGCCTCGCCGAATGAAAGATCTTCTTGCTAAGCGCGCTCAAGAAAACTTTGTCGGTAGGACTGAAGAGATGGCCTCCCTTCTTCAGTGCCTGGAAGGCGAGTGCCCGCTTGTGGTGCATATTCATGGTATCGGGGGTGTGGGGAAGTCTGCTCTTGTGCAAGCATTCTCAGCTCAGGCGCAGGAGCAGGGAGCTACTGTGGTCATACTGGATAGCCCTCTGATCGAGCCGACTGAGCGTGGATTCCTCCACGAATTGGGAAATGCAATCAAAGTAGATACTCCAATCTTGGATGAGGTAGTAAAAGGCCTCGAAAGCCTTGGTGCCCGAGTGTTTCTGGTGATCGAAACCTATGAAGTATTCCGTCTCATGGATACATGGTTACGCCAGGTCTTTGTGCCGGCATTGCCAGAAAATGTCCGTGTTATTCTTGTCGGGCGCGAACCTCCTACTCCTGGTTGGTTGACTGCTCCCGAGTGGCAGGGGCTATTCGTTAGTATAGTCCTGGGGCCTCTCAACAACCAGGATGCACAGCAACTGCTGTTGCGCTCAGGTATCAGTGAAAACAATTCCCAGCGCATCAATCGGTTCGCCAAGGGTCATCCCTTAACGCTAAAGCTTGCTGCTTCTGCTGCACTGGAACGTCCGAGCTTAGATCTTCAAGATATGGCAGAGCACAAGGTTATTCAGGAGCTTTCCCGACTCTTCCTTGTTGATGTTGCTGATTCAATGACGCGGGAAGCCCTCGAGGCGGCTTCTGTTGCTAGGCGGATTACCAAATCGCTCCTCGGAGCGATGCTCCCTGATACTCCCACTCAAGAGACATACGATAAGTTGAATGCTCTCGCTTTTGTGGACTCTATGCGCGATGGACTCAGAGTGCATGATGCGGTTCATGAAGCGATTTCCGCTTCGTTGCGTGCAGCCGATCCGAGTCGGCATCGTGAATACCGTCGGTCTGCATGGCAACAGCTGCGAAGCGAAGTACAAAAGGCGGGTACTAGGGAACTCTGGCGCTATACGGCTGACATGCTCTATCTCATCGAGAACCCTGTTGTGCGTGAAGCATTTTTTCCCAGCGGTTCCCAGCAGTTCGCAGTTGAACCCGCACGCAGTGAGGATAAAACCACGATTAATGAAATTACGGAAAAACACGAGGGCCCTGATTCTGCCAGGCTTCTCCGAGTATTGTGGAATCGCCAGCCGCAAACCTTTCATGTGGTGCGCGGGGAGGATGGATCGATCGTTGGTTATTATTGCTGCTTTAATCCAAACAATGTTGATCCTGCCGATCTTCAAGAAGACCCTATTTTGAAACTCTGGTGGCACCATGAGAAAGAGAATCCGGCCCCAGGGAATCAAACGGTTCTCTTTTTACGTCGATGGCTCAGTCACGAACATGGAGAAGCACCTTCTCCGGTGCAGGCCGCGTGCTGGCTCGATATCAAAAGGACATACATGGAGCTTCGTCCGAAACTCCGACGTGTTTATCTGACGGTTGTTGACCTGCCGACCTATGCTCCGGTTGCGGTAAAACTGGGATTTAATCCTATCTCCGAGACTGCGCTAGATCTGGATGGAAGGACATATCATACGGCGATGCTTGATTTTGGCCCATCATCTGTGGATGGCTGGCTTACAGGCCTCGTAGCTGATGAATTGGGTATTGAAGAAAAAATGCCTCAGGCAGATCTTCATTACAAGATCTTGGAAAGAATTGGTGCTGGAGGTATGGGGGTGGTTTATCGGGCAGATGATGTTGTTCTCGAAAGGCAAGTCGCGCTGAAGTTTCTTCCTTTGAAATCTTTGGGCAGCGGTGAGGGTCGAGTCCGTTTTCTGAGGGAGGCTCGCACAGCAGCAGCGCTCAACCATCCTAACATCTGTACTGTCTATGAAGTGAGCCAGGTCGAAGCGGGATCTGTCGTGATTCCCGATAAGGAAGAACAATCGGTTTCAGAGGGATCTCCATTCATCGCAATGGAATTAGTCGAAGGCCACTCTCTGCGAGACATCATGGATCGCTCTCATATTCTGCCGCTGGAGCAACTTCTGGATATATCCATTCAAATTGCCGAAGGCCTCACAGAGGCTCACTCCCGTGGATTCATCCATAGGGATCTAAAACCCCAGAATGTGATGCTCACCGAACAAGGCCGGCTCAAAATCTTAGATTTTGGACTGGCCAAAGCCGTGCAGGCTGCGCAACTGGGAGAGGGAGAAGTGGGTAAAACTGCAACTCTTCCCCAGGAGATTACCAAGCAGGGAATGATTGTTGGCACGCTGGCCTATATGTCTCCAGAGCAGGTTGAGGGTCGAGATGTTGACATGCGCTCGGATATCTTCTCATTAGGCACGATGCTCTATGAGATGGCTACGGGGAAAAATCCCCATAGTGCTGACTCCGCGGCATCGACGATGTACAATGTTGTAGAAGTTGCACCTGAGCCGATATCTGTTTTGAGATCGGAACTGCCAGAGCAGTTTGCGGAGATCATCCTCCGGTGCTTGGCTAAGAAGCCAGCTTCTAGGTACAATGATGCCAGTGATTTGTTGACAGACCTAAAAAGCTTAAAGATATCCGCTTTGTAGGAAGCACCAAAAAGATAGTTAGGCCCTAGCCTTTTTGGCAAGTTCGATGGCTTGTTCGGTTGTTAAAGTACTTCCTACAGCTCTTGCTGACTTGTAGGCCTCCTCACTCAGCTCATCCCTCACAATTTCTTTCCATTTCTCCAGGTCTGAGGCATCCACTTGAGGTATTGGAATTCCCAAATTGACTCGCAGTGCCTCTGTAGCCGAGAATAGCTGTGCGGCCTGTTCGGAGTCTGAAAGAGCTGCTGCTGTGCTTGCGATCCCTTCCAAATTGAGCACGATTCCTTCTCGATGGTCCAATTCTTGTTCGAGATCTAAGCTTTCAATAAAATGCGTTCGTGCCAATCCGTGATTTCCCTGAGAGAGGTGACATTGTCCGCACAATCGCAGCGCATCAGCTTCCACCGCTCTAAAGCTTATTTCCCGAGACAAGCTCAAGCACTCCTGAATCAAAGAAGTTGCGCCTGCGATATCGGCCTGATCGAGAGCCACTTGCCCGAGTCCGGCCAGGGCGATTGAAGCACATCCTTTGTCACCCATTGTTCGAAAACTCTCCAACGATTTTTCGTAGAGGGAGCGTGCTTGGGCGGTGTTGCCTTGATATCGCTCCACTTTCCCTAATCCCCGGAGCTGTGTTGCGACACCATGAAGGTCTTTCAATTCCTCATATATTTTTAGGCTTTCACTGTACTTCTCTCTCGCTTCGTCATATTGTCCCAAGACGACAGCAATCTGGCTGAGATTCCATAGAGCGCCTGCAATTTCACGTTTGTCCTGCACCTCTCGAAAAAGGGAAAGGCTTTCTTCAAAAAGCGTGTTGGCCTCTTCGAAATTATATGCAGACGCGGCGCGGCGTGCCAGCGGGCCGAGAGCTGTAGCAATCCCTCTTTTATCCCCCACTTCCCGCCACAGTTGGAGGCTTTCCGAGTACAACGCCGCAACCAGTTCGTCATCGGCACCCAAAAATTCTTTTGCGTAGACCATTCCTCCAAGAGCTTTGGCTATTCCCGGCTTGTAACCAATTTTCCGGCCGATACTCACTGCCTGTTCAAACAGCCGAAGGGTTTCAGTCATATCCGATTGGCGAGTTGCGAGCGATCCGGCACCGATCAGAGCATCCACATGATCCTTCGTGGAAGCTTCGCTCAATGCAACCATCTTTTGCAGCCATCGTCTGCCCTCGCCGACATATCCGTAAGTATCCCAGAACTGCCACAATGCTCCTGCTAATCGCAATCCCGAAACAGCGGCTTTTGAAAGGCTGTCTTTTCCAGCTTCCCTCTTCTGCAAAAACCACCCCAGTGCTGAGCGCAGATTATTATGTTCTGCCTCTAGCCGTTCCAGCCACAATCCCTGATCAGAGCCCTCGAGTTTGGGCTTGGCTTTTTCCGCCAGAGCAAGGAAGAAATCAGAATGTCTTGTTTTGATCATCGCCTCTCGACCACTCTCCTGCAGCTTCTCTCCGGCGTATTCCCGGATCAGCCCCAACATGGTGAACCGCGATTCATCTTCTGAAATCTCTTCCTGCCGAAGGAGGCTTTTATCCAGAAGGGAGAAAAGACCGTCCATGACATCCATATTCAAGGCTTCACAACACACGGCTTCAGCCGCTGCAAAGGTGAAACCACCTGCGAACACAGACAGAGTCTGGAGAAGCATCTGTTCATTTTCGTCCAGAAGTGTGTAGCTCCAATCCATGGCGGCCCGCAAAGTGCGGTGGCGCTCAGGCACGTCGCGGGGTCCATGGGAAAGTAACCGCAACGAGGAATGTCCGTCCGCCTCGATGAGACGCTGGAGCAGCACCTTTGGGGGGAACAGTTTCACCCGGGCAGCGGCCAACTCGATCGCCAGCGGCAATCCATCCAAGCGGGTGCAAATCTCTGCCACCGATGCGGCATTGTCGTTCGTTATGGAAAAATTGGATTTCACCGACTGTGCGCGCTGGGTGAACAGTTCCACCGCTGGAATCTTTGCCAAATGATCCGTCGATAGGCGCTGAGATATACCAGGAAAAGCCAGAGGATGGACTAGGAACTCATGCTCGCCTCTGACATGAAGGGCCTGGCGACTGGTGATCAGAAACTTTACTTGACGGCAGGTTTCAAGAAGTTGTGCCACTTCGGATGCTGCTTCGCAAACGTGTTCGAAGCTGTCGAGGAACAGCAGTATTTTTAGGGGACTCAGAAATTCTCGTAAGGTTTCAAAAATGGGTTGGCTTCCGCGGTCATGGACGCCCAGTGCTTGGGCAACTGTCGATATGACGAGCATTGGATCTGTAATTGGAGCCAGAGGCACGAAAAAAACGCCATCCGTAAATTTATCGGAAAGAGCAGCAGCCAGCTGCAAACCGAGCCGTGTTTTGCCTATCCCACCAGGTCCGGTAAGAGTGAGCATTCGCACATCGGATTGAGAAAGGAGTTTTCGGACAGTTGCGAGATCCCTGTCCCTGCCGATGAGGCTGGTCGGTTGGAACGGCAAGTTGTTTGGTTGAGTATCCAATGATTTGAGAGAGGAAAGGTCAACGGTCAATTCATCAAGAATTTCTCTTGCGGTCTGATACCGTTTCTCTTTATCTTTTTGGAGGCATTTTAAAACCAATCCGCTTATTCGCTCAGAAATCTGGTCGTTGATTTTTCTCGGATCTTGAGGAGATTCGTGCTTGTGTTTGTATGCAATGCTTATTGGCGTATTCCCCTCAAAGGGCACTCGACTTGTTATCATCTCATACAGTATGGCTCCAAAAGAATAGATATCCGATCTCTGATCGGTTTCCTTCCCTTCCACTTGCTCAGGAGACATGTATTCAGGCGTTCCTATTGTCATACCCTCCTGGGTCACTCCAGGGATTTGAACCGAGCGGGCAATCCCAAAATCCATGATCTTAACCTTTCCCTTCTCATCAATCATGATGTTCTGAGGTTTCAGATCTCTGTGTACAACTCCCAATTCGTGAGCCGCATCAAGCCCTTCACACACCTGTTTGGCGATGGATATTATCTTTGCCTCTAAGAGCTTGCCTTCTGTCCATAGTATGCTTTTCAAATCCTCCCCTGATACATATTCCATGGTTATAAAAGGAGTCCCAACTTCTTCGTTTATATCAAACAAACGGCAGACATTCTTGTGAGTGATTTTCCGGGCGATAATAAGCTCGTTGTGGAAACGCTTTATCACTTTCTCATCGGTGGCAATCTCATGCCTTATGAGTTTTAAAGCGATATCTTCATTGATTTGGGTGTCTCGGACCTTGTACACTCTACCCATTCCCCCTTTTCCAACCTGATCGATAATCCTGTAGCGGTGGGCAAAGAGGGTTCCTGATTGGAGACTCTCTACGGGTGTTTCTAATGTCCCGGTTGTAGAATTTTCCTCGAAGGAAGTAAGAGGAGTGGCACAATCACAACAGTATTTGGAATTATCAGGATTTCCAGTCTGACACTTTGGACACTCGATGGCCATTGTTTCCCCTACTTCTATAGTATACAAGGATAATTGTTTATGCGGGAGGTGTCAAATTCAAATTTTCACCCGGGGGAGATAAAGATGGCTCTAATTTTATTGCGAATAAGGCCGAGCGTCTACAACTCCACTATTCTTTTTTGCTCGAGATTTCCAACCGTGATTGTTAATCCATGTGATAACTTTTTTCATGAAAGGTTTGTAAAAGAAATCTGGGACTGCTCTTATTGACTCATCTGGAAAACTACAATCTGCCGCAAGTGCATCCGCAATTCGCTCCAGTGCTTTTTTCACTTTTCCGGCCATCTTGCCGATTTCATCCAGCTTTTTCCCGCGTGCTCCCTGCAACATCTCTCCTCCTCCAATAGCAAGACTTCCAGCCCATTTGAATCCGACAGTTATTGCAAATTTGTGATAAAGAGCAATGGCAACAGCAGTTATATGTTCTGGTTCCGGCAAACCACAATTTATTATTGGAATAAAACGTTTATCTCCTAAGTTTTTTTGGCGAGCAGCAATAGCTTCCATTGTCCGAATGACGATATACGGTTGACAATCATCGTAAAGAGGGGCGGTAAGGATAATAATATCTGCACGATCAACGGCATCAAGCATCTGAAATAGTTTTTCATCATCGGATAGTTGTCTATTAATCCAAAGAATATCCGTTTCCAGTCCTCTCTTTTCTAAAATATTGAGTAAATAACTGCCCACACTCGAGGAGGTGCTCTTTTTTCCCCGAGGGCTTCCGACCAGTAAAAGTGCGCGGGTCATTTATTCAACTCCATTTCTATAATAATTTTTTTTGTCCTCTCTCGAATTTTCCCCTCGTCTTCCCCGGCAAGAAACACTTCCGCTCTATGTCTGGGTGGATAAAAATTGAGGCAGTGCCGTTCAATTAAAGTGTTAAATATCTGCTTTTCATCGTCATTTTGGGTCTCTGTTACTCCAAACGCAAGAAGCGAAGGATAACGTTCATATCTTTTAAGGTGGTGTGTTTCACCTTTAATTATTGTCACTCCCGGTTGTAATAGACCTAGCATACGTTCAATTATCTTTTTCAACTCCGAGGAATACCCTCCGAATGTGAGTGGGGTCAAAAAGATAACCAAGTCACTCTGAATAATCTTTTGCACAATGTCCTGAGCCCCGTCCTTTTGAATACAAATGCCTGGAGTTGTATCCCAACACTTGAAGCATCCAAGACAACTTCTGATTTTGATTTCATTTAGCAGGATTGGCTCTGCACTCCACCCGACACTTCCGAGTTCCTCCACTAATATTTTTTGTATGGGGATTAAGTGATGTTGATGTTTTAAACTGCCATTTAAGATTATGGCGTTCATTGGAATGTCTCTCTGGGTATTTTCCATTTTTTGAGCATATATGAGCTCGTATTTATATCATGTGCGAGAGATTTGGGTCAACACGAAATCACAATAATGGCCCATAATAAATAATTTAGCGTCGTTTCCTAAATAAAGGTAGCACTTTGAGGCAGAATGTCGCAGTCGCTTCATCGTTGCAGAAAGCTCTACCTAAAGACCCGATTTACTTTGATATCAGGTTTATAAAATCGACGATTTGGAAAGTCGCTGAATATCTGCAGATCATAGTCGAACCATCCACATTGACTGGAAATGGCCTGTTATTGTCAGGTTCAATCTTCAGAGACCTTTCAATACGATAAGATTCAAATCCCGTAAGTTCTGGCCGATCTGTGATAGAAGAATCCCAGGCATGCTTGAATTGTCTGGGTAAGCGGCGCAGTCCTAGGTTCCTGATCGCAAATAAATAAAAATCTCCAGAGCCAAGCGGGACTGACTTTGCAAAAGGAAGATCGGGGCCGAGATCTCCATTCACAATGATCATGGCTTGAAAATAACCTTGTGAGACTTTCTTGCTGTCTACTGTTATGCTCCACGATGTCTTTTTTCTCCCAATCCGCTTGATTGTCTTATCCAGAATGGATAACAGTGCCCCGACAAAAAATGGACCTTTGTCACCAAATAATTGGCCCAAAATGCCTTTGTAATATTTGATGAAACGGTTCTCGGTGTAGTGGGGAATCCTTCCGAAAATTTCCGCTCCTCCAAATCCCACGAAGTGGCGAGGTCTTTCGCCTTTTTCTCCACTTACTGCCTGGATAACATCACACTTCACAATTCTTTTTTCAGCCAGCGATACAACAAAGACCTTTATTGCACTTTCTATGTCATCAGGCATTCCCAGAGTCTTTCCGATGAGATCGGCTGACCCTTTTCGGAGGAAACCGAGAGTAATGTTCCTTAGTCCAACATCTGAATCAATGCATCCCTCAAGAACCTTGTTAAAAGTGCCAGAACCCCCAGCCGATATTATGGTTCTCCTTCCCTTCACAATAAGCTCATGGGTTAGTTTCATGGCCTCTGCGTGGCTATCAACTGTATGAAGAGAGACATCTTCTCTCCCATGTTTTTTAAATAGGGGAACTATTCTGTGAACCTTTCCCCAGTCTTTGATTGAGCCGGATATCGTTGTCGCAATGACTTCAATCTTGCTATTACTCATATTCAGGTTCCTTTGGGCTTGAGCCTTTGACAAATTCGATGGCTAATGCTGTCACTTTATCGATTTCTGATTCTCCATCAAGAATACGGGTTGGGATATTGAATTCTTTTTCTACAACCTGGGTTACCAAGAGGTAGCCTTCACGCAGCTTAGCTAACTTTTCCTCTGTTTCATGGACTTGCCTTTGCTCGCCTCTGCTCAGGATTCTTTGGATTGAGACAGCTGGTGCCACATCAAGAAAGATTACGGCATCCGGGAGCCTCATATGATCAAGCCTGTAGCGCCTTAAAACAGCCAGCTCATGAAATTTTGTAAATATGGGGTCATCTTTTCTTATTGCTTTCCTCTTGCCTGTTAGAATCCTAATTGCCCTGGCGCATACCTCAGTATCGAAATATTCCTCCTTATATAATTTTGCCCATGCGGCTAGGTTGATCAAGGGACATCCATCCTGGACAATAATATCAGGTGTATACCATCTCTGCACTTCCCCCAAAATATGGTCCCTGAGCAATAGCTCGGCCAGCTTTGGAATCTTGTACTGCTTCAGTGATTTTGCAGTTTTTGCATATCTGCCCAATGCTTCTCTAAGTTTTTCGGTAAAAAGAGGTTGAAGTTCTTTTTGATTCTCATTCTCGTAGAATTCTAGGTTGTCACTAACCAGGCAAACACGAAAGGTTTCTGAGAGTTTTTTCGCAACAATTCTGGAAAGGGTACTCTTTCCAGAACCGTCGATCCCATACACTGCAAACGCGATTGCAGGCTTGGATCGTTTGTATCTTTTGTGTCTTTTTGCGGTATCTGACTCAGACAGCTCCCGGATCATTTTTTCTAGAGATGATGTAATATCCAGAGTATCTCCCTCCAACATTTGAGGAGGGCCGATGGTGATATTATTCCAGATTGGGACCGGAAGAGCGCTTTTTCTGGGGAATGCTTTTTCAGGCCCTGAGAGAAAAACAGGAACAATCGGGAGGCTTCTGTATTCAACAGCCAGCCTGCCAACTCCGGTCTTGAATTTTCCTATCTGTCCAGGTGTTCCTCTTGTGCCTTCAGGAAATATGATGAGATTTTGACCGGAATCCAACGCCTCTCTCATCTCTTTCAAAGGATCATCAACTTTCTGGTCTCTCACGATCCAGATGGGGCGGAAGAGGTAATTCACTAACTTGAACAGAACTTTTGATTTAGACCAATATTCTTCGGCGGCAACGGGGTGAGTCTTCAGGATATGTTTAACCGGCAAGGTATAGAACAGCAACGGAGTATCCAGGTGGCTGTTATGGTTGGCAATAATAATATACTGGTCCAGAGAGGTTAAGTTCTTTTTTCCTGCGACATTAACTCCGAAAAATAACTTCAAAAATGGCCTGAGCTTAACAAGATGAATTAAAACTCGGAGAGAAAATAGGCTGGTGAACTTATTCATTTTAGAAGGCGTCGGATCTCATGGAAAAATACCGAAGGTAATGGAATACTACCGGCGCCGCATAAAGGAGTGACCTGAGGTTGTCTATCACTTGGCCTTTTCCTGGGCGGAGTTGATCACTGCTGATTCCAATATCTTTCTCAATATATCTTATGGTATGACGTCCGATCGCCACTAATATAGGAATCAGAAGCCCCAGAAATATACAATGGATCCATGGTATTCTTGTCCAATAGGATAGGGCCAGAGTGAGGACCACAGTAATCGGCGCCGAGGTGAAATACTGGATTAAGACATTGCCCCAGCGATGATCTTTTCTTTTCCTCATCAGAATGGCGATAAGGTCACAGATGGCTACATTAAAGATCAGCATGATTGCCCACCATGTGGAAAAAAGCGCAAGATAGCCAATGTGACCGACGCAGTAAACAAGAAGAAAGAGCCCCAAGTCAATAATTCCTATAGACAGAAGAGTCCCTTTGATCTCCTTTCCTCCTAATGTTACTAGGAAGGAGATGCCAAGAAAGGCATAAACCGGAATGAAGATGATGAATATTCCATAATAATCGAGCTGGATAAAGATAATCATGAATGGGATCGAAAGATAAGCTCCCACGATACCCCACCGGTCCTGCAGCCTTATGTCCACTAGAGTAAAATACTCTCGCAAGGCCATGAAACATAGGAAAGCCAGAATCCACATGGCTATTTCGAAAGAGGCTGCCTCTGATACAGCGAATATCAAGGAAAATGTCCACAGGTAATTGACATAAGAATCATAAGCGAAACGGATTTTAAATATTTTTCTAATTAGCCAAAAAAACGAAAGAGCTAAAAAGATGAGAATTACGAGAGCTTTGGATATATCTGAAAACATTTGAAAACCTACAATGCTTCAGTACTAATCAAAATTAATGATTTTTCCCCTGATTTAATTCCTAGTTTGTACAAGGTACTTATAGCACAGGAGAAACAAACATATCAATGCAGAAAATATTCTGCTTCCACTTCAGACAGGCCGGGGTCAGCATCTTTCTTACTTACTTTAAGGATATCTACTCAGGGAGATTCACTCTATGGGAGGGAGGTTCATTTTGCGCAGCAGTTCGTGGAAGCGGGGATCGTCACTGAACGATATGAAAGAAGGATTGATTCTGAACCAAGGAGTCCACGCATGGGGGTGTTCGTAATTCAACCATCGGAATGCTTCATCCCTGTTTCCAAGGATTGCATGCAATCCGGCCAAGGATATCGCACCGATTGGGGTAATTGGCCACTTCTCCACCTCAGCCAGGACCTCTAATGCTTCATCCCTCCGGCCAGCTAACGCATAAGCCTCTCCTAGGTTATATTTCAATTCTGGATAAAGGGCTGACGCCTTTTGGAACACTGCTATGGCCTCATCATGCCTTCCCATTTCTGAGTAAACACCTCCCAAGACCAACAATCCATGCCAGCTATCGGGACTGATCTCTAACGCCTTATTCACTTCTTTGAGTGCTTCCTCGTGCTGCCCATCCATCGAGTATAATCCTCCGAGCCAAGCTGTATGCAGTGGAGTGAGCGGGTCTAAGCTTTGAGCAAGTTTGTGCTCAGCTATGGCTTCCTCCATACGATCGAAAAGGACAAGCTGCCATGAATACCAGTAATGAGCCATGGCTAAATTGGGATTGATTTCAATAGCACTTAAGAAAGCTTTTTCTGCCGTTTCCCATTCATAATCGTAGTATCCTGCGATAAAACCGAAAACTATAAGGGTTTCGGCCAGTGTATCATCCAGTCTCAATGCTCTTTGAGCTGCGGCTTTGGCACGCGGCAAAGAATCCACAGTAGCCATCGCACTGTGAGCGATCTGGATGTACGCCGCAGCCAGTCCTGCATATGCCAAGGCATCCGACGGATCTTTCTCGACTGCCTCGTGAAGATATCCTACGGCATTTTGGTATCCTTCCGGAGTGCCCTGGTTCATGTGATACATACCCTTCAAATAGGCTTCCTGAGCATCGGGATTGACTTGGCGGCCACTGGCCAATATAGCCTCCGTTTGAGGTGACAGTTTGGCCCTAACCTCCTGTGCGATGGTCCGTGCTATTTCACTGTGCATCATCAAAACATCGGTTAAAACCCGGTCATATGATTCCTCCCAGAGAGTCCGCTCCTCGGGAAAGACATCTATCAACTGCACCCGAATGCTCACGTTATCGCCAGCCTGCTGCACTGTTCCTGTCACAATGGCATCCACATTCATTTCTTGAGCAATCTCCTGCAACGATTTATCCGACCCCTTGTACCGCAACATAGATGTAAAGGAAATCACCCGGAGTGAACCCACCCGGGACAGCTTCGTGGTTAACTCATCGGTGATCCAATTGACAAAATACTCCTGCTCAGTGTCTCCTGTAAGGTTCCCCAAAGGCAGGACTGCGATCGAATCGATGGTTGCAGCACGAGTCGTATACAGATAAATCCCCCCCACGATGATCAAAACCGACAGAAGCGGGACTCCTCCATACAGAAAAATGCTCTTCCACTTGATTTCACGCTTTTTTTTCGGAACTTTCCTTTCCCCAAGGGGAATCCCTTCCTGAATATTTTGTATATCTGCCAGGAGCTCTGCAGCTGTCTGATACCTTCTCTCCCTATCCTTCTCCATGCAGATCAATATCAACTTGTTCAGCTGTTCTGAAATGTTCGAGTTGAGCTGCTTTGGCTCCGGAGGTAGCTTGGACTTGTGTTTCAAAGCGACACTCAGGGCTGTGTCTCCCTTAAAAGGAACACTCCCTGTTACCATCTCATACAGGATGACACCTAAAGAATAGATGTCCGCCCGGTGATCTGCCTCCTCTCCCTCGGCCTGTTCAGGGGAGATGTAATCCGGTGTTCCGATCATCACGCCTGTCTGTGTCACACCAGGCGCTTCGAGCGAACGGGCAATCCCAAAATCCATGATCTTCGCATCGCCTTCTTCATCGATCATGATGTTCTGAGGTTTCAAATCCCGATGCACAACACCCAGCCTATGTGCCTCTACCAAGCCTTCGCTCACCTGACTGGCTATGGATAGTGCCTCATCGTCAGATAACTTCCCTTTTCTCCTAACGAAGCTCTTTAAATCCTCACCCTTCACATACTCCATGGTGATGTAGGGAGTGTCTTCATCTTTTGCGATGTGATACATCTTGCAGACATTTTTGTGAGCAATCTTTCGGGCAAATTTCAACTCATTCCGGAAACGTTCGACCGTGCTCTCATCAGAGGCGATCTCAGGTTTTAACAGCTTTATGGCGACTTCTTCGTTGATTTCCTTATCTACGGCCTTGTAAACCTTACCCATACCTCCTTTTCCCAATTCTTCAATCACCTCGTACCTGGTGGCAAAGGTTGTTCCCGATGTTAGTCCTTTCGCCGGTGTCATGAAAGTTTTTGTGGTAGAGAATTCTTCTTTTGTCTTAAGCGGAGCAGAACACTTGCCACAATAAAGAGTGTTGTCGGGATTCTCAAACTGACACTTGGGACATTTGATAGGCATATTCATCCCCTTATATGAAATTAAAAAAGATTCTTCGCTTAGAGTTCACTTAATCCCTGTCTTCACTGTTGTTCTATTATCATAGCGGAGAATGGCATGTCAATTGGCTAGGTGGGATTTAAAAGGGAAGATATCGAGCGTTGGTTCAAAGTGGCGGGCTTGAAAAATGTCAAGGTAGATTGTGTGGAGGAAAATTGCTGCGGAGATTCGGATGAAAGCGGTGAAACAGCGAGCGTCAGTTTATTCGTGGCCTATGGTGAGAAGTTATGAAGCCGGTTTTTGCTTTTTCCTTCTCAAGGAATCGATGCTGAAATCTTCAAAAACGATGGCGATGGCGATTTTGGTCATCAGTGTGAAAATCAAAAAACCGATAGCGAAAATAGCTGCCGAAATCTTGATCTCTATAATGGATGGCCTGTAAATGTAGATCTGACCCAAGGTGTCCGGCGTGAATCCGGGGATTAGGAGAGCGATTCCTTTTTCTATGTAGACACCGAACCAGATCAAGATGGCGCCTATATTCAACGTAACGACATTTTTGCGGGTTTTGGGGATTAAAAAGAGCAAAAAGGCGATGATGCTTATAATCAGAGATGCCCATCCGTAGAACACGATATCGCGGTTTTCTCCTACTCCGATGAAAAGGTATTTCAGATGGACAAGATGTTCGGTGTTGGAATAGATTTCTTTAAACACCTCAGCACCGAAAAAGAAAAGATTGATGAACATGGCATAAGCCATAAGCTCGGCTATCTTCCAGATGGCTTCCTGTTTGATCTCGAAGGTTGTGGTTTTTTTCAAGATCTGGAAAAGGATGATCAAAACAGCCGGGCCCGAGCAGAATGCCGACGCCAGAAATTTGGGGGCCAACAAGGCGCTGTTCCAGTATGGCCGGCCGGCAAAGCCGTTGTAAAGAAAGGCCGTAACGGTGTGTATGCTGATAGCAAGGGGTATTGAAAGCATGACTAGGGGAGTCAATAGTTTTTTGTTGTATTCCCGCTTGTAGAATAGAGTGTAGAGCAGATAACTGACCACGACAAGATTCAAAAGGAAATATGCCATCAATACAATGGAATCCCAGGACAACAAAGATGCAGGTAGATTCAGCCTTCCTAGCAATGGGATCATGTGCCACAAACGCAATGGATTCCCTATATCCACGATAACGAAAAGCATACACATGATAACAGCGCTGATGGCGAGCAGCTCTCCGAAGATGACCACTTCTTTGAGCGGTTTCCAGTTATAGATGTAGGCGGGTATAACCAGCATGATGGCGGCTGCCGCCACACCGACAAGAAAAGTGAAATTTCCGATGTAGTAAGCCCAGGATATGGTATCTCTCATATTGGTGACCATCAATCCCTGTTTGAGCTGTTCGATATATCCTGTGCTTCCCCACACGATCAGTATGAGAAGAAATGCCAACCAGAGGTAATACCGCTTGCTCCCGCGGACCACGATTTGAAAACTTTCTTTTATGAACCGGATAATATTCAACCTATCACCTCATACCTAACCTGACCTATTCATAAAAAAGGCCAATACCATATTCCAACTCAAATAATAACAATATGTTAGTTATAATTTTTCAAACAAATCCTAATGTAATTTGTTTTAACAGTATTTCATCTAATATTGGCCTTTTTTACCCTTCAGGCAAGCCGATCTGTATTGTTGCGGCCTGTTCGCGGTGGCCAACCACAGCTTCACAGGCCACGCCTCACATATCGACTTGTGAATCGTCCAGGCTAACATCATGTTCCATAAAAATAATAAAATTTTGGCTGTGTGTTGAGCTCTTCCTTCAGGATAAGAACCCTCTTGTTCTCTAGGATGTACCTGATTTCACTGTCTTTATCTAAAAGGTTCCCGAATTTTCTTGCGCCGACCGGGCAGATCTCGACACAGGCTGGATAACGGCCTTCCCGGACCCGCTGAATACAAAAAGTGCACTTTTCAACGACACCTTTATCGCGTGGACGATTGCCGAGGAAATGGGTGACGGGATTGGCGTTTTCAGCCGGCAGATTGGGTTTTCCCCAATTGAATTGGCGGGCGTCGTAAGGGCAAGCGGCCATGCAAGTGCGGCAGCCGATACACCAGTCATAATCCACGACAACGATGCCGTCCGGTTCGGCCCAGGTTGCACCCACCGGACAACTCTTGACACAGGGAGGGTTTTTGCACTGTTGACAGGCTACAGGAAGATAAAAATGCCCTTCGTGAGGCACCTCTTCGTGATCGTAATACATGTCGGCGTGCATAAAATCGATTCCCTTCTCTTTTTCCATTTCGAGGACCTGGATGTAGTGGATCTGGGGATCGCGGGATTGATTGTTTTCGTCCACACAACTGTAAACACATTTGCGGCAGCCGATACATCGGGAGATATCGAGGCCGTAACCGAATAATGTATCGGGGATCGGTTCTTTGGCCGAGACGGAGAAGGGCTTCCCGAATTTTTCGGTGTATTGCGCTTCCAATCGTTTGATGACTTTTGAAATCTCATCCTTAGACAGCGAACGAAAATCCTTTTGGAGGAAGGCCTCCCGAGCTTCTTTGGACATGCAGGAGCTGAATAACACAGCGGAAGAGGTTAAACCGGCCGCCTTTAAAAATGTCCTACGGTTTAACTTCGTAGGAGAATAGATATATTTCTTGATGCTCATTTGATTTTTCCCGGTTTTTTGGGGGCAGGCTCCGGTTTCATTTTTTTATACCTCGGGGAATGAGGATCATGGCAATGGGCGCATAACTGGTATTCCTTGCGCCCGTTCCAGTTACCTATCCGTCGGCCGTGAATTCCCTTTTCCCAATCCCTGAGTTTCGGTCCGTGACACTGGCCGCAGAGTTTGTAGGATTCATTAAAGCTGATCAATTCTCCGCTGGCTGTATGGAGCATATCTCGATTGTTTGCATCATGACAGTCCATGCACCATCGGTTTTCCTCATCGTGCTTGAGAATGATATCATCATGGAATTCTTCCAATTCTCGACGCTCATTGTTGACTTCCATTTCCGCATGACACTCTGTGCAGGGGAATATATCCTCGCTTAAAGGAGGAGGAGGAATCTGAAAATCACTCTGTTCTTTTCCGGTCGTTTGTTGGAGCTTTTTGTTAGAAGCGACAGCCTGATATCCGGACACAAGGAGAAGGCAGAATAACACATATGCCGAACCTTGGATGATGAAACTCAGTGAAGAGCCCAATCTTTTCATTTATAAAACCTTTTCAAAATAATATCGAATCTCTAAAAACACTAGGTTTTATTAATACTCATTTATTGCCCCAAATGTCAACACGGAATTGAACGAAATATTGCATTAAAAAGCGATAGGATCTTTGAATAAAGTATGGAGGGGTTCAATTCTTGTCAAACAGGTTCAGTTGTGTGTAATATAGAGCACAGTAAAAATTTATGGCAGGCAATTCCATGAGTCCAAAAACCAGTGGTGCCTCAGGTACTCCCCTAAAACGAACAGGCCTGTTGAGGGAAATGGGCCTTTTGGGCTTGGCTGCAACAGGCATCTGTTCGATGTTGGGTGCTGGCATCAATGTGATTCCGTTCATGATTCAGAGGAATGTACCGGGAATCGGCCCGTATGTATTACCGGCTTACCTGTTTGCCGCCATCCCTGCGATTTTTGCTGCGTTGGCCTATGCCATTCTTGCCTCAGCCATGCCAAGAGCTGGTGGCAGCTATGTTTATGCCAGCCGAGCACTCAATCCGTACCTTGGATTTGTGGCCAGTTTTTCTCAGTGGTTCGGGCTTTGCATCGCTATCGGTGTGGTGTCCTATGTTTTGATTCCCTTTCTGCGGGATATCGCCACCGCGCTGGATTTACAGGTTGTCGCTGCTGCATTGGATACCGGAGTTATCCGTGTGATCCTGGCCCTGGCATTTCTCTGGACCTTTGTTGTTGTGAACCTGCGTGGTGTGAAACTGTATGAGAAAATCCTCATACCCTTGATGTTTTTGATGTTTGCGCTGGGAGCTGTGGTCATCGTGGCTGGATTCTCTTTTACACACAACGATTTCGCCGCCGCTCTTCTTCAGCAGGATGGCCAAACCATTCCTGTCAGCGGACCGGCCCCGTTCCAGCTACCCATTTATTTTGCCGCTTCTGCTCTCTTGTTTGCCAGTTTTATCGGTTTCGATTCAATCGCCCAAGCCGGTGGTGAGGCGCGAAATCCAGGCAGATCTCTTCCTTTGGCGATCGGCATCGCTATCGTCACCGTCGGGACTTTTTACATATTGTTTACAGGGGCTGTATATCACGCCGTGCCGTGGACCTACATCGCTCAGGAGGGTATGATACGGGACCTCACGGCACCCGGGCTGCTGGGTTACCTGCTGCCGACCGGCTGGACAGTGGCCATTGTGGCCGGAGCTGCCGTTGCCCTGATCAATGATCTTCCCGCTATGCTTCTTGCCGTTTCGCGACTGATATTCGCCTGGGGAGAAGATGGGATCTTTCCCCGGCGTGTTGCCAGCGTTCACCCGAAAAGGCACACGCCCCATGTGGCTATTATACTCAGTGGCATTTTGGCATCAGCGGGCATCCTGGGTAATTTCTTGGCGAATGATTTTTTTCTAGGAGTCGACATCCTTGTGATTTCCATGTTGGTGAATTTTTTGCTCATGTGCCTATCTGTCTTTTTCTTGCCGCACAGGAATCCAGAGCTTGCCAAGCGAGTGAGTGTCGTGACTTCAAGGAAGATCCAGATTATGCTGGCTACTTTTGGAGTCGCGGTGTTGGGTGGTTTTCTTGTTATCCACATATGGAAAGACCTCACAACGTCTTTGCGCGCGTGGTATTTTCATTCCACGCCCATCTGGCTTATAGTGATGGCCGTGGCGTCTGGTATATACGCTCGAGAGGTGCGGCGCCTGCGTCGAAGAGGAGTCGATGTGAAAGCACTTTTTTCAAAACTTCCGCCCGAGTGATCGGACCATGAATGAGATTGTCGAACGTTGTGAATTAGCACCAGGATTTTCCATTGCCCGTGTGCTAACCGGGCTGTGGCAGATCGCGGATATGGAAAGGGATGGTCATTCGCTGGATCTTAAGGCTGCTGTAGATGCTATGGCCCAATACGTGGATGTTGGTTTCACGACCTTCGACATGGCCGATCATTACGGATCAGCCGAAGAGATCGCCGGTCAATTCCTGAAGGAACAGGGGCCTCGTGCTGAGCTGCTGACAAAATGGGTGCCGACCCCTGGTCCAGTCACGCGCGAAGATGTCCGAACTGCTGTGCAGCGTTCCCTCGATCGTATGCAGGCCACTCGTTTGGATCTTCTGCAATTTCACTCCTGGAACTATGCTGATCCGGTTTGGTGGGATTG
>RCNB010000113.1_pt1 | contig 55741 bp, 50 predicted proteins | sample 2041321 | NCBI WGS metagenome assembly RCNB01 (sample SAMN09708232, study PRJNA481090) | Marine sediment metagenome, whole genome shotgun sequencing project.
TTGTTCTTCCTGCAAAACAGCGTTGCCAATATATTTTCCGGACTTCGCCACGGCCGGTTCCGCACCGAGAAACATTGGAGTCACGACGACCTGGTCGCCCAAAACAAAGTAATTAATTATCAGATGATGCCCATCAAGTTGCCAGCCCCATGGTTGATTGTCCGACGGTATCCCCATCACCGTTAGAAAATACTTTTCCTCTCCATAGCTCAGATCATCATTGTTAAGCTCTTTTAGTGTCTGATCCGTTTTCATTATGTTGCGACTGAGATTAAGGCCATCCGAGCTAAGCGACGTCTGCAGCAGACTCCAGGCCGTCGATTTCTGGCTGTCCGCCATCTCTTCGAAACTAATTCCTTGCCGAACGTAGATTCCATTATCAACGTTTGACCACTTGCGCCACTCTGGATCGTCGACTGCAAATTGCGTCTTGATTTTCTGCGCCTGAGTCAATGTCGAGAGAAAGTTCGTCGCGGCCGCAACGATGGGCTTCGTTGATACACCCGTTGCGCGGATCGGAAACAACTCAGTTTGTCTGCCAGTCTCGGTTGTAAGACCAACAAACGGGCTGGCCAGCGCAGCATCTTCAATATCGGAGAACCGCTTTTTGACCGCTAGCGCCTCATCGTTGTAATCCGTTTGCGCGATCGCTGATGTGGAAATCAGGCAAACGACGAATGCCACCAGAACGGAATTGTTGCGTATTGCGACTGAGCAGGTCCGACCGATTGGTATCATATTCAGCTTCACATTCGACTCCCTGAGGTGCGGTGACAGCCATTGTAACCAGCAGCGGGATACTACTCAGCCATGTCCGCATAAGCTGATTCAATCATTGCTGCTGCACCGCCAATTCGTCGACCACTATCCCAGCGCTCGTCATACTCGGCGGTAAGGCCTGCACCCTGCGCCTGCTCCAGCGTCATCCCCTCATCAATCGCCGTGCGAATTCGATCGCGTATTACCAACAACATGTCACGAAACGCCCTGACTTCGGCAACATTTGAGGTGACACCATGTCCGGGGACAATCTTCGTTTCTGCATCGGCCATATTGATCAGCAAGTCATACGCCCTGATCGTGCCAAGGAAGCTGCCGCCATTGGCGATGTCGATGTACGGATACGACGTTGTGCGATAAACATCACCGGTATGCACGACATTTGATCCCTCGAAATGCACGTAGACATCGCCGTTGGTATGCGCGTCGGGCGTCTTGAAGACGTGCACTCGCTCGCCATTAATGTGAAATGACATGTCCTTGCTGAAGGTAACCAAAGGCGGTTCCTGTTCGTATCCCGCGATCGCCATCTGGCTGCGCACATTGTCATGGCCAAAAATCAGCGTGCCCATCTTGCCGAAATTCTCATTGCCACCAACATGATCCGGATGCATGTGGGTGTTAACGAGAAAGCGAATCGGTTCGTCTGATACGGTTCGAATCGCGGTAACAATTCTTTCCGTCAACGGTGCATATTGATCATCGATCAGAAAAACGCCGTCTTCGCCAACAAAAAGGCCGATGTTGCCGCCACTGCCTTCCAGGTAACTAACGTTGCCGGACACCGGATGCACTTTGATCTCGACTTCGTCAAGGTCCTGCGCTACGCAAGGATTGGCGCAAATGGCCATAAACCCAAGTGCAACTGCGATCGTCCGTACTGCTAATTTCATGATGCTATCCCCCACTGTGTGTTTTTATAAATCGGACTTCGGCAACGCCAGGGCAATGAGTTCTGCCGGCGATTTGCCATCAGCAACCGTCATGACGATATATTGACGGCCATTCAACATATAGGTGCTGGGTGGGCTGCTCTGTGTCGCCGGTAACGAGATCTCGGCAATGATTTCACCAGTCTTCTTGTTGTGGGCCCGAAAAACGGGATCCCCGCCGAATCCCTCACCGGCAAACAGCAGGGTTTTTGTTACGACGATTCCCGCACGGGTTTGCTTGCCGGTGCGTGGCAGATCAACGCCGTCTAAGGCCGGATTATTAAGGACGTCCGCTGGAGTGTCGCCGTTGGCAATTGACCACATGTGATCACCTGTTTGCAGATCAATCGCAGTAATTCTGCCCCAGGGTGGTTTTATTATCGGTAGATCCATAATCCGTAGTCGGTCACTGGCAACAGCGATATATCGGATATCAGATTCGTCAGGCACGTGCTCGAGGGCCAGCAAATTCGTTCTCGATTGCGAGGGTATAAAAATAACGCCTGTTTCCGGATCGTATCCGCTTCCTTCAAAATTCGCACCACCTGTTGAATATGGCATGCCAATCGTTCCAACGGTCCCATCTTCGGCACTCGCCAGAGATGGAGGTGTGAAAAGTGGTCCGAGTCGCAATGTCGAAGTCAATGCTTCGATCGCTCTGCGAATTTCCGGCGTGTAGTCAATTAAGTCGTCCGCCGTCACTCCTTGCCGGTCAAAAGGCGCTGGTTTTGTCGGGATCGGCTGTGTCGGTGAGGTCCACTCGCCAGGCACGTCAGTCTGCGGGACCGGGCGTTCTACGATCGGCCAGACCGGCTTACCCGTCTGACGATCGAAGACGTAGGCAAAGGCCTGTTTGGTTGGTTGCGCAACCAGTTGACGACCATCAGGCAAATTGGCGAGCACCGGTGCTGTTGGCGTATCCCAGTCCCAGATATCGTGGTGTATGAGTTGATAGTGCCAACGCATCTTGCCGGTCCTGACATCGAGTGCGACCAGGCTGTTCGCGTAAAGATTTTCGCCGTGCCGATCACCGCCGTACCGATCACCCGTCGCGGATTCAATCGGCAAATAGACGAGCCCGAGCTTCTCATCGGCAGACATAGGCGCCCAAACACTGGCGTTGCCTGTGTATTCGGCGGAATTGTCATGCCAGGTCTCGTAGCCGGGTTCATCAGTCTCCGGAATGGTATGGAACGTCCACAGCAATTCTCCAGTCCTTGCATCAAACCCGCGCACGTCTCCTTTCACGTTGCGCATTGACCGTGGTCGGAAACTGACTGCGTGTGCAGAACCGACCACAATGACGTTGCCGACCACCAGCGGCGGTGCATTCAGACCGATATCCAGTTTCCGACTGCCGGCTCGTCGTAATCCTTGTGTCAGATCAACCCAGCCGCCCGCGCCAAAGTCAGGATCAGGCAATCCAGTTGCCGCGTTCAGGGACACGAGAAAATATCCCGGTGTCACCGTGATGACGCGTCGCCGACCATCCTCGGCTTCCCAGTAAGCTACGCCCATGCCGGAACCCTTGCGTGCAGCCTGTTCGAATCGTTCGCCTTCGTCCGGCCGCCACAACCAGAGCAATTGCCCCGTCTGTGCGTTCAGCGAAACAATGTTGCGCGTGATCCCGGCGCCAAGGAACAGTTGTCCATGGCGCATTATCGGGTTTGACACGTTGCGAATTTCCGCTTCCGGGCCGATATTGGCCGCGTTCCAGCGCCAGGTGATCTGCAATTGACTCGCGTTATCTGCATTGATTTGATCAGCGGGTGAATAGCGGTTCGCGTTTAACTCACCGTGGGAAGTGCGCCACGGAATTTCCTTACGATTCAATTCGGTCGCTGATTTTAGCTGGATAACGATTCTTTTCAGGGAGCCAGCTGTCAATGATTCAGGTGCTGGCGCTACACCGGCAACCGTAAACATGTAGTCGAGCAGTTCGAGGTAATCGGAATCCGCAAGCGTTCCAGGTGCCTCACCCGGCATCGTTGACCGGGTCCGTTCAAACAACAGGTTTGCTGTTCGCCCGGCCCAGTCGTTACGTATTCGCTTCTCGATTTCGGTAGTTGTGTGACAGCGCGAACAATGAGCGCCGAACAGCTGCTCACCAACTTCTGCAGCTGGTAATATTTGGGGAGCCCACAGGCAAAGCAAAACCAGTGCTTTTCTGAATACTTTCATTTCGCTACCCCCGCGGACTCTTTTCTTGGAGCCTAACGTAAACTGCGACCGCTCGCATCCGGACAGATAGTTTCGCCTGTCATTACAATCTCCCGTTCCCGGCGCCAAACGGTCAGTAGCTGCGGTATCATGTCCGGATTCCAACAAAATTCGCGAATCATCTTCAGAGGGGGAGATCATGCAGCGTTTTCCAGTATTCATTTCTTTGGTTACTTTGTTTGCCGGCTCGGCGGTAATCGCCCAGGACGAGGCGATTGATGTCGAGGGCCCGCCGCCCGAGTTGACCGGGCTTAAAGCTGAAGCCGTACAGATCGTCAGCGACAAGCAAAAGTTGACTCAGGAAATCGTCGACAGCCTGTTTTCGTTTTCAGAACTGGGCTTTCAGGAGTTTGAAACGCAACGCTATGTAACCGAACTCCTCGAAGAAAATGGCTTTACCGTAGAACGCGGCGTTTCAGGCATTCCCAGCGCCTGGTGGGCGAGCTGGGGAAGTGGCAAGCCGATTATTGCACTGGGTTCCGATGTCGATGGCATTCCCAAGTCCTCGCAGATGCCGGGCGTCGCCTATCGCCAACCGATGATCGAGGGAGCACCGGGTCACGGAGAAGGACATAACTCCGGGCAAGCTGTGAATATTACCGCAGCGCTGGCCGTGAAAGAAATCATGGAACGGGAAAACCTGCCGGGCACAATCGTGCTCTGGCCGGGTATTGCTGAAGAACTGGTTGCGACCAAGGCATGGTTTACGCGAGATGGACGATTCGATGGTGTGGATGCGGTTCTGTTCACACACGTATCCGACAACCTGGATGTTAGCTGGGGCTTGCCGCGCGGCACCGGCCTGGTTTCGGTTGAATATACGTTTGACGGCATTGCGGCACACGGTGCCGGAGACCCGTGGAAAGGCCGCAGCGCTTTGGACGCGGTTGAATTAATGAATGTTGGCTGGAACTACAAGCGCGAGCACCTGCATCCCTTGCAACGATCGCATTACGTCATTGTCGATGGTGGTGATCAGCCAAATGTTGTGCCATCCACAGCGACTGTCTGGTATTTCATCCGCGAGATTACCGCGGAAAAAATCCAGGAAAACTTTGACTCCTTGCAACAGATTGCTGAAGGCGCAGCGATGATGACAGGCACAACAGTTTCACGGCGTATCGTTGGCACTGCTTACCCACGTCATTTCAACAAACCAATCGCATTGGCAATGGGCGAAAACATGCGCTCGGTGGGCTTGCCAGAATGGTCCGAAGATGATCAAACCTATGCGCGGGCTATTCAGGAACTGATGAATGCCGACGAAATCACAGGCCTGCCAACAGAGATCGAAGGTATTGCAGAACCTACTGTGGAACCGGTTTCCGGTGGCTCCGACGACATTGGCGACGTGTCCTGGAATGTGCCAACGGTAACGCTCGGATTCCCGGCCAATGTTGATGGCCTGCAGTTTCACCACTGGTCCAGCAGCATGGCGATGGCGACGCCGATTGCTCACAAAGGCTCAACTAATGGTGCCAAAGTGCTGGCCGCGACAATGATGGACCTGATCCAGAATGAAGCATTGCTTGACGACGCCTGGAAATATTTCCGCGAAGTACAAACAGTCGACAGCACCTATTCGCCGTTCATCACTGATGAGGATCTGCCCGCGATCGAGAAGAATGCTGCCATCATGGAGCAGTTTCGTGAACGCCAGAGGGAGTTCTATTACGACCCATCAAAATACGATACCTATCTTGAACAGCTTGGTATTAATTATCCGCAGTTAACGAAGCCGGATGGCGAATAACGACTGCGACACATTTGCAGAGGATACTATCGTGCAATACAAACGCTTTTTTCTGACTGCTATTTTGAGTTTTAATTTGTCGTTCGCCGCGCATGCAGCGGTCAAAGTCGATGTCATCAAGAACCCGTACAGTGGCGCGCGCAATTCTCCGGAGCTGTCGACCAATCCTGACTATATTCACGCAGCCGGTCTTGAACGGCTTATCGGTGAATGGGGTGGCGAGCTGATCCGGCCTATTCAGGACATTCGACTGAATGCAGAGCAGGAACGCCAGTATGGTGAGTGGAATCGCATGGCGCTGGCGAATGCGAATTTTGCCGATGTGGTTCGTGAAGGATTGCAGGATGACCTGATAACGATTGGTCTGGAAGCAAACTGCAACGATTTGCTCGGCATGCTTGCGGGTCTCAAGTACGATTCCGATGGTAACGCGCGCCGCGTTGGGCTTGTTTTTATCGACGCACACGGAGATTTCAATATTCCGGAAACCACATTGTCCGGCATGCTCGGTGGCATGCCCGTAGCAATTGCCGCCGGGCATGCCCTGCACAATGTTCGAAAAACCACTGGCCTGACGGAACCCCTACCAATGAGTGACATTGTCTGGGGCGGTGTACGTGACCTGGACCCGCTCGAGGCTGATCGTTTTACCGAGTATGAAGCTCAGCAATTTTCTGTACGGGATGTTCGCGAACTTTCCGCAAACCTTAAGAAACAGATGGATGACCTGGCCGATCGCGTCGACGTTGTCTACGTACACATCGATATGGACGTGCTGGACCCGGCGGAGGTACCAGGACATAGCCTGACCGTAGCAGATGGCCCCAGTAGCAAAGACCTGGCCGCAGCGATGACGTTAATGTTCGAAAATCCGAAGACGGTCGCGCTCGGCATTGCATCCACACCTTCATTCAATCTTGATCCGGACGGTGTGAGCCGGCAAGCAGCACTGAATCTTATCGAAGGTGCTATTAAGGGCGCGCAGGCCCGTTAGAGAGTCGGTTTGATGAATATGAAGTTATTCTTGATCGCGGGTTTTTTATTCCCGTTGAGCACGGCGTTTGCTGAACCCGGTAAGTGGAATATTTTGGTCGGCGAAGACTCGACGACTTATCAAACAGTCGCGTCGCTGCAGCAGGATTCGCTGACAACCATAAAAGACGAGTACGCAAAGCAGGATTTGAGTCCACAACTTCAGTTTCGTTGTACGCCGGGTGACCCGGCGATCACGGCCCGGATAGACTGGCAACGCTTCATATCGTCTTTCAGCACCGAGTTAGGTTTCAAGGTTGATGGTGGCAAATTCACCTGGTTGAAATGGAAGGTCGATCAGTCGAACAAAATAACACTTAGCCCTTCGGCGGACGACAGTCAGAAACTGATTGACCTCGCACTTGGTGGGGAGAAGTTGCTGGTCGAGGTGACGCCCTATTCCGGGAGTCCGGTGACTGTGGAATATGACCTGGTGGAATTCTCCGCGGCTTTGGTAGAACTCCGGGAAAGTTGTAGTCAATAATCAGGTCTATCGCAATCGCCCGTGCCGATAGACAGATAATCACGAGGATCCAGAACGTGTATCTATCGTACGGCGGGCGATTAGCTTAAGCATTGGCACAAATTGCGAAAATAAACCGGGGTCGAACCGAAGTTTTCTTTGAGAAAACTTCGGTTCGACCCCGGTTTTTATCTATTGAGGTACTTGAATAGTTCCTCGTTGCCCGGCAAGTCGAGGAAGGTGTCCCATTCGAGAAAAATGCCGCTCGGATCGTAGCCAACAAAAACTCTGACCAAATCACTTTCATTCAGAATTTCGGGTGTTCTTAATTCGAACCCTGGCCAGTTTGTAGCGCGTTCGAACCAGCCATCAACATCGGTTGTCAGAAAAGACAACGTGACCCCATTTGTCTCAGTTGGCTGATGTAAATCGTCCCCGCCAGCTACGAGCGCCAGGAAACCGCTGCCTGACATCTGATACAGCGGCGCACCGTCGAGTTGCGCAACAGCATTTACACCGAAGAGACCCGCATAAAAAGATGAGGCTTCATCAAGATCGTTGAAATAGGCTGAGAATGCTACTGCCATGATATTCAGTTCGGACGATACACCCTCTATGCGTGCAATAACCGGTGTTGCGGCCGAAAACCCGGCGACATATTCAGCATGATTCGGGTGCGGATTGTGGCGTACGAATTTCAAATAATAACCTTCCGGATCCACCGCCACGAAACTGTCCGGCCGTTGCTCATCCTGCAATTTATAGTCAACACGCATTTGCACCTGCGATGCCTGCAGGTGTTCGTGCCATGCCTCCAGCTGATCAGTGATCAGGTTGAGCGTTACAGTTTTCGGTTCTTCCGTCGAATGCATGCCGGAGTCGGCCTGTACCAACGTCAGGTAAGACGAGTCCGCCAGTCGAAGTATCTTTGCGAAGCCGTAGTCGGCGACAGTCTCTAGCCCCAGCGTATCGCGGTAAAATGCCCATGCGGCGTTTACGTCTGCGTAATAATAAAATGCATTGGTCGCAATAATATCGGGCGGCATTGTTTCAACTGGCGCAGTTTCGGGTCCGGCTGAGTTATCCGCTGTGCACGCTGCAATCGCTAATAACGCAATACATAAAGATGCGTGAAGGAATTTAGTTGATCGCGTCACCTGAGGGCCCCTGTTGTTATTCGTCGTCATCCTGAATGCCAAGGCGTTCGTGCATAACAGGACTAGTGGTTGTGTATTGCACGTGTACTTTTTTGTCCGGCTCTAATTGTTGCTTGATGGCGAAAGCCGCCAGGGCTGCCTCATGAAAGCCGCACAGAATCAGCTTTTTCTTGCCTGGGTAATGGTTGATGTCACCGACTGCATAAATCCCGGGTTCCGAGGTCGAAAATTTTTCAGTGTCGACGTTTATGGTTTTACGATTGATATCCAGGCCCCATTCAGCGATCGGGCCCAGTTTTGGTGCCAGTCCAAAGAACACCAGTACATGGTCAGCTTCGACCTCCACTGCGTCTCCCTCTTTGGGTTGAATCACAACGGAGCTGATTTGATCGCCCTCGCCCCTTATCTCTGTCGCCTTGGCACTCTCAATCGTATCCATGCGCCCTGCCGCGACCAGGCTGCGTAACTTGCTTACCGAATCCGGCATCGCCCTGTATTCATCCCGCCTGTGCACGACTGTTATTCTTTCCGCGGTATCGACAAGCTCCAGTGCCCAATCGAGTGCCGAATCACCACCACCGAGGATTAATAATTTTTTACCCGCAAACTGAGCCGGGTCGCGAACATGATAATGCAACGACTTGTTACGAAAGTCCTCGGCGTTGGCAATTCTTATCATACGTGGCTGAAACGATCCCACGCCGCCAGCGATCACAACAGCGCGACTGTTAAATCGCGTGCCGGCACTGGTCTCGACAAGAAAAGAATCGTCTTCCTGTCGTTGCACCACCCGCACCTCTTCACCGAGATGTATGCCGGCACCGAAGGGCTCGATCTGCTTCAGGATAGCCTGCGTCAATTCTTCGCCGGTACAAACCGGGACGGCGGGAATGTCATAAATCGGCTTATCCGGGTAAAGCTCTGTACATTGCCCGCCTGGTTGCCTTATTGAATCAACCACCTCGGCTTTAAGCCCGAGGAGGCCCAGTTCAAATACCTGGAACAATCCGCAGGGGCCGGCCCCGACGATGACGACGTCTGTTGTTATCACTTTCTAACTCCTAGCTTAGTGGGCAAGCGATGAATTCTGCCAGTGCTTCTGCGCGAGCCGAGAAATTAACCAGGCCGGGATAATCGTCCGCAGAGATTTTATCGGCTACGACATGTTGTACGAATCGCCACGCAGTCGCGGCTGTTACATCGGCTTGAGAAACGCCGGACTCAAAAGACCAGGTTTCGCCATCGCCAACCGCAGTGTGCAGCAGGTCAATTGCACCGCGGAGCTGTTGCTCCAACCGCTCAATCCAGGGCGGATGCTGTAATTCGACTGGCCTCTGCTTGGTTTCATAAATAATTTGTGCGACTTTTTCATTCGCGACCAGAGCTATGCCTATGAGCTGCAGCGCTCTTACCCGCTCTTCGGCAACCTGGGGCAAGAGCGTTTTGCCTGCCTCCGCCAGTGATTCGAGATAATCGATAATCAGGGTCGAATCAACCAGAACCGCACCACTATCACAGACCAGCGTCGGCACTTTAACCAATGGACTAATTGCACTGAACTCATCGAAATCACGAAATATGGATAACTCCCTGTGCTGATAAGGGATGCCGAGAAACTGGGCAGTCACCGCGACTCGCCTGACGAACGGTGAATCCATGTAGCCGATCAATTGCATGGCGGATACCTCAGTGATTTAGCGTCATACTGTGGAAAGAACGCGGCCGGACTCGGCGACAGCGTCAGCCAGTAATCCTGCCTGCTTTCGCGGGCAACACCGGGAAAGTCTGCATCCAGGCTCATTAGATCCAGCACCAGTTGCAGATGCAGATGCGGTGGCCAGTTGCCATTGTGCGGTGGTGCTCCAACCGTTGCTATCTGCTCGCCGGCGCGCACTTTCTGACCCTGCTCGATCGAGCCGAGAGTATCGAGACTGAGGTGACCGTATAGAGTGTAGAAAATCTGCCCGGTATCGGTCGCATGTCGCAACACGATCATCGGGCCATAGTCGAGATCCCGTGCATTGTTGCCCAGCAACTCCACTATGCCATCCAGCGGTGCGCGAACGGGTGTATCAACGGCACAAAACAGGTCGAGTCCCATGTGGATCGTCCTGCGCTCGCCAGTTTCGTCGCTCGCAAAACTCTCGGTGCTATAGAGTTCCCGAGGCTCCGCGTAGCGCCCAAACGCAAAATCAGTATCCGCTTCACGCATGACTTCGTTGATCAGTGCGGAAAACTCTTCCACGCCAAGGTTATTTATTTCCTTGTCGCGCAATCGACTGCCGATGCTCAGGTCGAGCACTATCGCTTTGCCATCCGTCTCAATAATGGGACGCTCTATCAGTTGCAGCGATCTCAGGTACTCGAGCAACGTTTCCTTGTCCAGCTGATTACTCAAAAATCCTTACTCCGGCTGCAATACACGACCGTGCATTGCAGCATCCAGACGCCCGTTCTCGCGGGCAATTTTTCCATTGACGACGACAACGTCAAATCCCTCTGCCAATTGAAATGGATCAGGATAGCTTGCCCTGTCGTGCACATTTGTCGGATTAAAAACGATCAGATCCGCGATCATGTTCTCCGCGACCACACCACGATCCGACAAACCGAGTATTTGCGCAGGAAACGAGGTTAATTTGCGAATAGCTTCTTCGAGCGTCAGCACGCCGTCGTGGAAGACGTATTTTTCGATGATTTTTGCAAAAGTACCATGTCCGCGCGGATGAAATCCCGTTGGGCTGCCATCGGAACAAACACCAATATTCGGGTCTTTAAGAAGGCGTGCCTGCAGTTCATCGTTCATAACAAAATAAGCGCCTGATGCACCGTCCGGCCCAATGACATCGATCAGCACGTCCTCGAATGGTAATTCCATCTCGTGGGCCAGGTCAGCCAGTGTCTTGCCAGTGTAGGGATCGGTGCCCAGCAACGTTGACTCAGGCCCGTTGCGGCGGTTGACCCTGTTGCGCAGGTATTCTGCCAGCTCGTCGCGTCGTTCGACTTTTACGGCGTCGAACTGTTGCCTGGTTTTTGCCCAGACAGGAAAGACGATATCGATACCCGTATAACTTGCGCTATAGGGATAGATGTCTGCCGTGATATCGACGCCGGCTGCACGAGCATCAGCCAATATGCCGAGAATCTCCTCGGCGCGGGCGGTCCCGTTGCCGTAAACGGCCTTTAGATGTGAGATATGCACGCGTGCATCCTCACCTTGTTCCAGCAATTCCGCGATCGAGGCTTCCAGCTGATCATCGTCCTCATTACGCATATGGCTCATGATCATCCGGTCATTTCTGCCGACAACCCTGGCCAGTTCGCGAAGCTCGTCGGTAGTCGCATTCAAACCGGGGTTGTATTCGAGACCAGTGCTCATGCCAAACGTATATTTCAGGGTCTCGTCGAGCATAGCCAGCATGCGCGCAGTAGCCTCGGGCTCGGGAGAACCTGACATACCGATGCCGGACTGATCACGCAATGTCCCGTGGCCAACGAACATCGCAAGGTTTGTGCCAATGCCCTTATTCGACACTTCGGTCAACCAGTCAGATAACGGCACAACGTACGGACTATCACCATCTTCACCCAGCGAAATAGTGGTAACACCCATCGCCAGAAAGTTTTCGAATTGCGGTGTTTCGAGCGGGTTGCCATGTGAGTGAAGATCAATAAATCCTGGTGCGACAGTTTTGCCCGATGCGTCAATTCGTTTTGCTACCCGGGTTTCGATGTCTTCAGCAGAAAATCCGGAATCGCCAACAAAGACAATCCTGTCACCAACCACAACGACGTCGGCAATGACGGCTTCATTGCCAAGCCCATCGAGCACCGCACCATTTTCGATTAACAAATCAATTTTGGGGTATGCCGACAGGAACGGTGTCGGATCTTGCTGGCAGCCGAACAGAACCAGCAAAACCAGTGAAACCAGCGTCGTACGCGTGCATCTACTCATGTGAATGCCTTGTTCATTGCAGAAAGAACCAGCGTAAATAATTCGCTAAATCCTGAATTGCGAAATCTGGACTTCTGCACCATAGTCGGCATAGTCCCCGTCGGTGCGTTTGCCACGATACTCTGACCAATCGATGCTGCGATAACGCCTGGGTCTGTCGTCGCTGACGACGGTGGGCAGCGGGTCCACCCGTGTCGCCGCTGACGGGTTAAAAAAGAACGGGATACTGTAGCGATCGCAGGCTTCCATCGCACGGACACGATGTATGGCAGCGTGATAATAGTCATTGGACCAGACCTGCATCATGTCGCCAGTATTGATAACAATGGCGCCTTCAACGGGTGGAACGTTGTGCCAATAACCGTCTTTGTATACCTGCAACCCGCCGACGTCATCCTGCATAAGAGCGGTGAGCGCTCCCGCATCCGTATGATGATGGACACCCAGATCGGCAACCGGTTGGTGTGGCGTATCTGTGCCTTCGAGCGGATCTTTGACGGGATAATAATTCAACCTGATGAAGCCCGTGTGATTGGTCGCAAAATCATCATGCATGAAATCCGCCGGCAGCTTAAGCCCGACACAAAATGCCTGTAATAATTGCAATGAAAGTTTCGTACAGGCCAGCAGGTACTCACGCATTACGCTACGAAATTCGTCCAGCCCATCAGGCCAGCGATTTTCTGCGGAATATATGGGATCGACACCATCCGTCGTGAAATCAAATACTTCTTTCTTATCACGCTGATTCTTGGTCAGCTCATTGTTGTAGTAACCCCAGGGATTTTCCCGGGTTCTTAATATCGATCCCTTGGCTGGCATCGGTTGCGCAAAAAAGTTTCGCGTCTGTTGCCACTCCTGATCTATGAGTGATCGCGGTATGCCATGGTTAATAACCTGGAAAAAACCCCATTCCCTGCACGCAGATGCAATCTCCGCGATCGCGCTTTCTGCGCCTGACGCGGAGGAATCTTGTGTCAGCCCACCAATATCAATGACGGGGACGGTTTTTCCGAATTCGTCGGAATCTGCTACCGGACATTTGTCGATATCCGTCTGGCTCTCGTCGCTCAACAGCTTATCTCTGCATAAAGTGGCCGAGGCTTCAGTTGCCCGACCGAAGGCAAGATTGTAGTCGAGTAGCAGCGCCTCGTCCGCTTTGAAATGCCTTTCTGCAGCCCCGCTGAATTGCCCTGCGAGACCGGCAGATCCAGATGGAAACGAGAATTATTGCGAACTCTTATTCGTGTTCAATGAGTGCCAGCACGTTGTCAGCAACTTGGCCACTGGGCGACAGGATGAACCGATCAAACTGCCAGCGAATGAAGAAACTGCCGGTTTCGTCCGGATTGGCCTGAATATCTATATCACCAGGGCTGATCTGGCGCTTGACGTGCTCACTCAGAACCTTGGCGATACTCGGTTTCTCTGCTGCATATACGATGTTCATGTTGATCTCCTTAGCGCCTCGCAGAGAGGCTTTTCCCTACTTTCACCTGCAGGGTAGTCCCCTGACGCTTAACGGAGTCTGAAAAATAAGTGAACAGTCGCTGAATAGCGGTGCTGTTGGCTGGTCGTAGGAGCCCGCCCAGCGGGCGAGTTCGCCAGTCTTGTTCATAGCACTAAAGATCAATCCGCGCCAACCATTGGTGAACTTGTTCGTCAATGCAGGCGGATTGGGGCGGGCTCCTACGACCAGCCAAATCACTCCCGCAGATAATCGTCCGTGCCATCCAGCCAGTCATCGCGCCTGGGCGTCCACATATCCATCTCTTCAACATCGCCTATGGCCAAGGCCTCATGTGGCAGATTCGACGGGATGACGACCACGTCACCGGGACCAAGCTCCATAACTTCAGAACGATCGTCGCCAAAAGCGAAACGCATTCGCCCCGAAATGACCTGCGTGATCTGTTCGTTCTCGTGGCTGTGCAGCGGCACCAGGAAGCCGTCTTTCAGGTAAATTCGCGCGACGGTCATGCGTTCGCCGGTCACGATGCGTCGTTGCATATTGGGATTTACTGTTTCGAGTTCCACATCATCCCAATTGGTGGTTTGAAAACTTTCCGTGGTCACACAGGACTCCTTATTCAAAGTTCGTTATTGACAGGTCATCGATGATGATAGCGCCCTTTTTCGATCGATCGAAAACGAAGCTGATCTGTGCCAGCGCCGCGGCTTCAAATTCTGAATTTACTGATACAAAATCTGCGACCGGCAGTTCGAATCGGCGAAACAAAACTTCCGCAGTATCCGCGCCATCCAGGAATGATGCCCTGCGCGGTATTGCCTGCACCAAAGGATATAACACCGAGTCGTGACTGAGCGGCAAGGATACGCTGATGCCGTTGCGATCAGTGAGCTCGATGCTCCAGTCGAGTGCCGCCTCATCACCTTCTTTATCCTCATCGTCAGATTCGCCATCATTTGCGCCATCTTCAGGTTTCTCCCAGTCGTCCGGCAATGTGCCCGTATCGACGGCTGATATAGAAGCACTGACGACAGCGCGACTATCCGCTACGGACAAATCTTCCGCTAAGGCGAAGTCCACACGTGCCACCTCGGCAGTGAATTCCTCATCCCATGCCAGCACAACTGAGTGCGTATCGAGATCATCCCACTTCAGTGAATTCCTGGTTTCGTACCACTTGCTGAGGTTAGCCGTTTCGATGCGGCCGCCCGTCAAAGAGCTCGTTGTTGGATCAATGTCTTCCTCAAAATCTGCAATAGACGTTTGCGCAGAGCTCGAATACTGATTGATGTAAAAGGTCTCGGGCAACCAGCCTGCCGCATAGCGAGCGTCGGAAAATATCGGCAGGTATTCTTGCCGGTCACGCAGCACGATTTCGAGAAAGGCACCGAAATATACGCGTGCAATATCGCGTTGTTCTTCGCCGTCCATGATGCCACCGAGGTTCAGTGCCCAGGCGCCAAACCAACTTGTATCCAGGTTATTCCAGGTAGTATTGAATTGACCGTGATTCGCGCCCGTCACGTACAAGCTTGACCTGAAGTGAAAGTCACCCGGATCAGAAAAAGTGACCCTGGAATATTGTGACGCGCCTTCGAACGACTGCACATCACCGTCCATACTGCCGTGAATCGTAAAGTAATTTACATCTCGAACCGGTGTGCCACGATCGCGCGGTTGATATTGTCCATCAACTGGTGCGATCGCGATAACACCGCGCAGGTTGAAGTCAAAATCGAACGCCAAAGTGGCGTCATCCGGATATCGTTCCAGCGCATTAAACGATGCAGCAACACCGACAGCCTCACCACCACGAGAGTGGCCAATCAGTGCAACGCGATCCATGTCTACCTTGTTTTCGAACGGGTGGCCGGGTTCCTGGTTCCAGTCACGCCACTGTGCAAGATGCTGCAGCAACAACCAGCCACGCGCGTCGTTCTCTTCCTTCAGGCCAGGTCGATCGGCGAAGACCTCCACCCAGGCCGAAATCGCGAAATTAATATAGTTCTCATCGACGGACGCAAAAATAATGCCGCGGCTGGCAAACAGTTCACCGAGATAGTCGTAGCCGGGGTCTGAAAAATCTTCCATCGTGTGATTGCCGTGCACCACCAGTACCAGTGGAAACGGGCCCTCACCATCCGGATACCAGACACGTGCCTGTAGTGGCAATTCACTGGCGTCGAACCCCCAGTAACTGGTCCGCAGCCAGCCGGAAAATCCATCCCAGTTATCGATTAACTTCGAACCATCAACGGACCGTGAAGTCAGCTCCGCGCCCACACCATACTCCGGCCGACGCTGGTCCTTGCCGCTGCCATAGGTAAGCGTGAGCACCTCACTCGTGCCGGGCAGGCCAGGATTCGGCAAATCGAGCGTTCTGTCCTCAAGGACGTACTCGTCGAGCAGCGGATTCGCAGAATCCTTGTCGCCGAAGATGGCGTACAACCCGAATGCCAGCCCGCCGACGCCGATTGCGGTAATCGCCAGAGTAACCTTTTGCCGGGATGGATAGAGCCCGTCCCTGGCAATTACGGCTAGTCCAGCACCAATAAAAGAAGCAATCAGGATCAGGGCGACACCGAATGTCAATTTCTGTAATTCGTCGCCAGGCGCAAAAACGACGACGACAAAAGGCGCCAACGCAAACAGCGCAAAGCGATACGAAGGCGCAAGCTTGCCAATGTAGTGATATACCAAAAGCGCAAGTACGCCGAGAATAAATAACGTGCCGATCAACGCCGCAAACGCGGGTAGCTTTTGCAGCGTAAAATCCTGAACGAAAAAAATGACAAAGAAGGCCAGCACGAGTGCTGTAACCAGCACATAAACACCGACCGTTGCCCCATGCCAGGCTGATTGAGACGGTGTAATTGCAGCTATAGTCTTTCTAAGGAACGCGCGTATCCGTTCGATTTTTTTCATTATCGTTCTCCGAACGCAAGCAAGTTGATTAGTACATCAGTCCACGTGTCCTTATTGAACCACATCAACGGCAGGTCGAGCGGACGTCCGGCAAAAAAAAGGCCCGCATATTGCGGGCCAGATTGAACATATCGCTTCGCTGATTACTGCGACAAAGCAGACCGCAGGAATCGTTTGATCCTATTGAACACCTCGACCTTTTGGAATCGGCAAGAAATTATGTAGTCGTACATGCGAGCGGCGGTGAAGTTCCGTTAAGTCGAATCTGCCAGGGTGACTTCAAATCACAGCTTGTACAGTGATGAAAGTCAGCGCGAAACTTCGACGAAAGCCGAAAGAAATTCCAGGCCTTTGCGTAACTCGCGACGATTGATCGTCGCACGAGTAACGCTTCCGTAGTTCGCTACCACCCAGCGCATTTCATGGGTCTCACAATAGGCCCAGAGAATTCGTCCGATCTGCCAGACGTCACTACGCTTGCCACAATGGGGACAGCCACGAACTTCAATGCGGCGCTCCACAGGGAATTGGATGACGTTGTCGGGTCTTTCGGGCATTTCCAGTCCAGCGAATAACAAAGGATCTGGAAAAATAGGCCAGTCAGGCTAATAGGACTGTGACCCGGCTCCCACCAATATTTGATCGAAAAGAAAATTTGTACGAATTGAGACCTGCGTCGGAATTCCTGGGCCGGTTTAGTCGTGTTCCGAAAGAGCGTTGGTTTGGCTCGAGGCGGACGTCTGCTTTGCCCCAGGAAGCAGCGGTTAGGGTAATATCGGTAAAAAGGTCTGCTAATGACCCATAACGGACATTCGCGATCATCCATTGAATTGCGTGAATAACGAGTCGTGCTATTTTTTCGCACCTGCTACAACCGAAATCAATGCTATAGGAGGCCACAATGCTCGAGCGCATTCGAATTGTGAGGATCCCTGTTTTTCTGTTTATTCTTATTGCGCCTGTTTCATTGGTCCTGGCTGCGCCTGGGAGTGAGAACAGGCCCAATATTGTCCTGGTCCTGATGGATAATTTTGGTTACGGGGAACCGGGCGTATATGGCGGCGGCGAAATACGCGGGGCCCCTACACCGAATATCGATAGCGTTGCGCATGAAGGTTTTCAGCTTACGAATTACAACGTGGACGCGGAGTGCACACCGTCACGCGCATCGTTGATGACCGGCCGCTACGCGATACGCACACGGCTGCGGAAAGATGCTCCACCGCAAGATCCATGGTACGGGTTGAATTTGTCGGAGTACACGCTGGCTGAACTCCTGTCGGATGCCGATTACGCTACGGGATTATTCGGCAAATGGCATTTGGGAGACACTGAGGGCCGCTTTCCCACCGATCAGGGTTTCGATGAATGGTGGGGAATCCCCAGGTCATCGGATAGGTCGTACTGGCCGGACAGTGCTTCGTATCAAGAAGACGCGGGAGCCAGGTTCATGCATGTCATGTCCTCCAGGCGCGGTGAAAAGCCCAAAGAACTGGAAGTCTTTGGCCGTCAGAAACGTGCGACGATAGATCGAGAGATTACCGATCACGCGCTCGACTTCATTCAACGCAAGGCCAAGGAAGACAATCCATTCTTCGTTTTCATTCCTTATACGCAGACACACACGCCGCATGACCCCCATCCAGACGCCAAGGGTAAAACTGGCAATGGCGATTTCGCTGACATCCTCGCACAGACGGATACCTATATCGGTGAGCTCCTCAATGCAATCGAAGAGTTGGGGATCAAGGAAGACACCATTTTTATCTTTACATCTGACAACGGGGGCTATGGGGGAGTCGGAAGAGAGGGATTCAACGGTCCCTGGCGAGGAAGCCTTTTTACCAGCTACGAAGGTTCCTTTCGTGTTCCATTTCTGATCCGCTGGCCCGGCAAAATACCGCCGCGACAAAAATCCAATGAAATTGTCCATGCGATGGATGTGTACGCGACATTGGCTGCCATGCTTGGTCTTGATCTCCCGAGCGATCGCATCATGGACAGTGCAGACCATTCCGATTTTCTGATGGGTAAATCAAAGACATCCGCTCGAGAGTCGCTCGTGTATTACATTGGCAATGAAATTGTCGCGGTGAAATGGCGGAACTGGAAAATGCTTTTCAAGGAAATTGAGAGAATCGGTGAGCCTGTCGTAACAAACTTCGATCCTGCGATCTATAATCTATTGAAAGACCCACAAGAGCGAGAGCGTCTTCGCCACTACATCGAGGACACGTGGGTAGAGCGCCCGTTGTACAGAGTGCTAGCTGAGCACCAGGCGTCGATCGAGGAAGATCCTGGCACACCGGATCCCTAGGTAGCAAGAATCAAGTAATCGTGATGTTTGCGATCAAAAATAGACCTGACACCGCTGCTGCCCCATAAACTCAAAATCGGTGCCCGGATGAAGCATCAAGTTGACTTGGATAGGCCGCAATCGCCCGCTGGGCGGGCTCCTACAATTCTAATTAGTAATGTAGGAGCCCGCCCAGCGGGCGAGATGTTTGGGACCAGAATCTGAGCTGATACTCTTTGCAAGACCAGTTTCTGACTATCGCAATTTACATATCTAAGTTATCGTTCTCGCACATCGCAGCCAGGAGGATCATCATGGTCCAAATCAGGAAAATATTAATTTTTGTTCTCGCACTTGTACTGTCCGGCACGGCGATGTCGCAGGAAAACGAGATTTCGTTCAAATCAACCGAACTTGCCCCCGGGCTTTATATGCTGGAGGGCCAGGGCGGTTTTGCCGGCGGCAATATTGGCTTGATTACCGGTGATGACGGCGTCGTTGTAATCGATGCCGGGCTGGAACCACTTACCGCGGTGACCATTACGGCTATCGAGGCGATAACCGGTGATCCCCTCGATTTCCTGATCAATACACACGCGCATGGCGATCATGTCGGCGGCAATGCCGCCCTGCATGAAAAAGGTGCGTCGATCGTTGCACATGAGAAATTGCGCAGCAGAATGGTCGCAGATGAAGCGGCCCATGATGCGCTTCCCGAACTGACCTATACCGGCGAGGTGACCTTCCATCTCAACGGCCATACAGCACGGGTTTTTCATGTGGCAAATGCGCACACCGATGGTGATTCCGCTATTCACTTTCCTGAGGTCAACGTGATTCACGCTGGCGATGCCATGTTTAACAGACTGTTTCCGTTTATCGATCTCGACAGCGGTGGCAGCGTTAGCGGGTACATCGCCGCACAGGAAACACTTCTTGCTATAGCAAATGACCAGACGAAAATTATTCCGGGCCACGGCGTTCTCGCAAACAAAGCCGATCTGCAAGCGGCCCTGGATATGCTGATTGATACGCAGGCACGCGTAAAAGCGTTGGTAGACGCTGGCAAGTCGAAGGAAGAGATTCTTGCTGAAAATCCTCTGGCCGACTATCACGACGTCTGGAACTGGGGTTTCATCACTACAGAACGAATGACGGAAATGCTCTATCGTTCACTGACATCAGAGTAAAACTCGCCGTCCTGAAAAATTGTGGTTCCGAGTACAGGGTGATCGACGCTAAGGCTGAATCGAAAGCGGTCACCCACAATTTGCTCGTGAGTAACGGTCGTTATGCCTGGTGTCAGAAGCGCAGGAATTTGAAAAGTCCGAGCCGCGATTGATAACTGGTAGGCAGTACTTGTAAATACAAGATTCCCTCCCCTTTCTGACAATTTCAGTCGCATCGAAAATCCGCAGCCAATGTGCTCGACAAGCTCGCCATGACTTCCCTTACTCTTGGTCGAGCGAACCGTGAAAACGTGGCCGCGCCCGAAATAGTAAATACGATGCCATGCGACTCCGTTCAATGCTTTGTCCTGGACGAGCTCGATCCGCATTGGCACGTTCCTGCCCCGAAATGGGGCAATCGGTGTGCCTATCAGTCGGCAAACCTGGGCGAACAACCAGCCCATCCACGAGAGTTCGACGCTCTCCATTACGCCAACATAACGAACGCACTGCTCCGCAGCGGGTCGTACTGAGAATCGCTGGCGTACCTCGGGCTTCAGCCTGGACCAGGCAAAGTCGCCGAGAATATCCCGATAAACCGGGTCCGCAATGCAAAATGGGGAGACAGACAGTTGGTTACAGGGATTCAGGTTGCCAGATTGCAGGGGGATTCTGCGTACGCGTTGGGCTCTCATGTTCGCCACTTCCTTTAGATTTCCAGTCAATGGGTAATTTCTGTTATTTCTGTACTAACAGAAATATATGATAAAATGGAAGCTCTGGCAAGGACTTGATAGATGAAAATCGACCACCTTAAGTTATTGATTATTGGAGGTTATGGCACCTTTGGCGGGCGCCTTGTGCGCTTGCTTTCCGACCAGTCCGAATTATCGATCCTGGTTGCTGGCAGGGCTTTACATAAAGCGGCGGACTTTGTCAGCGCGCAGGGGGGTCGAGCAACGTTGATTCCACTCCAGTTTGATCGCGATGGTGATGTGCGCCAGCAGCTCAATGAGCAAATGCCTGACATCGTCATCGACGCATCGGGACCGTTTCAATCTTACGGAGTCGATCCATATCGAGTCGTCGAGGCATCAATCGCCTGCGGCGCTCATTATCTCGATCTTGCCGACGGTTCTGCTTTTGTACAGAACATCTCCAGATTTGATTCCACCGCGAAACAAAAGGAGGTCTTTGTTTTGTCCGGTGCCAGTACCTGTCCGGTTTTGACTGCTGCGATTGTTGAGCATCTGAGCAGCGATCTCACCAGCGTAGACTCAATTACCGGCGGTATTGCACCGTCCCCGTTTGCCGGGCTCGGTTTGAATGTCGTGAAGGCCATCGCCACCTATGCAGGAAAGCCGTTGCTTGTGCAGCGAGACGACCAACTGGCGCAGACCCATGCATTGACGGAAAGTCGGCGCTACACAATTGCGCCACCCGGCTGCCTGCCGTTGCGGCCTATGACATTTTCATTGCTCGATGTGCCCGATTTGCAACTACTGGCATCCCTTGATCCACCGGCAAGTAATGTCTGGTTTGGTGTGGCGACAATGCCGGCGAGCTACCAGGCACTGCTTCGATTGCTGGCACGATGTGTCAAGTTCGGAGTTTTTGGCTCCATCAGACCATTGGCTGCAACCATGCATTTTTTTATGAATCACCTGAGTTGGGGTGAGCATCGTGGTGGCATGTTCATGGAAGTTCGCGGCACGAATACAGAACAACAAAATATTTTACGTTCATGGCATCTTGTTGCAGACGGTGACGACGGGCCAATGGTTCCCGTATTGGCAGCGGTTGCAATCATTCGCAAGTGCCTGGGGAATGAACCGCCTGCAGCTGGCGCGCGGCCGGCGATGGGAATACTGGGACTGGATGATTACAAACCTATGTTCCGCCAATTCAAAATCAACACCGGCATTCGCGAGTATCCCGCATCCGGTGAATGGTCGTTGTTTCGACAGGTTCTGGCAGATGCCTGGATGGAGTTGCCACCTGAGATCAGAGACCTGCACACCATAAAAAACAAAAAGCGATTCAAGGGTCAGGCAACAGTTAGCAGGGGCCGTTCGCTGGTAGCTGGAGTCGTAGCGCGGCTCGTCGGTTTTCCGGCTACCAGTGACGACGTCGCTGTCACTGTCACTGTAGATATACAACGAATCGGTGACACGGAGAAATGGGCGCGCGACTTCGACGGCCGCACATTTTCAAGCGAAATCTCTGTCGGCAAAGGTTATTTTTCGCAGCTGATCTGTGAGCGATTTGGCCCGTTCAAATTCGGCATGGCTTTAGTGCTCGACCACGCTACCCTGCACTACGTTACAAGACGATGGACATTCTTCGGCATCCCGATGCCGCAATGGCTCGCGCCAGCTGGAAAAATGCTCGAAATAGCAAGCAATGGCAAATTTAATTTTCATGTAGAAATTGTTTTGCCGATTGTCGGCCACATCGTGACCTACCAGGGCTGGCTCGAAGATTGCGATCAGGTAGCGGTCAACTCCTGAACAGCTCGAAATCCGTGCGTAATAGCAGCATTCGTATCCGCCCTGGCGCCTGCGTCTGAGTTCGCTATCGCGATCCTGCCAAATGGCTTGCGACCTTTGACCCAGGGTTTGTCAGCTTCTGATGCGTAATCAGGTTCCCACGTCAAACCCGGACTATAGGAATAACCATGCGCCCAGCGATTGACCGTTATGGCCTGAATGTCGCGCCCGGCATCGAATCCCCCACCGGACAGTCCCTGGTCAAGCTGATCGCGCACATGTCCCTCAAAATCGCCGAATGATGTTTCCAGTAGTTTACGACGACCTGCCCGCCATTGATCCGGGCCCTGGATATCTGCGAAATAAGGCACATAACACATGTGCACGACCATCGGATCATCCGGCGAACTACCAAATTTGTAGTCGCCAATAGATACCGGGTAGTCGAGCTCGGCCTGTTTGAAAAAGCCGTTGGTGTAATAAACGAAATCCATCCCCAACTCCGCGAAAGCACGCCAGTTGCGAATCAATACCTTGGTATAGGTCAGTGGGATTTTGACGTTATAGGACAGACCTTTCTTTTGCTCCTCCGGCAAGTCGGAACATATATAAGGAATAGCGCTGTTGTAACAGGCAAGGACGCACTTCTTCGCTCGTACTGTATGCGCATCACCACTGTGAACGTAGGTAATATCAACCGCACCGCCGTTCGCTGTGTGACTCGTGTTCACGACAGTGCTGTTGAGACGTATCCGAACCGGTGAACCACTTTGATCGAGTTTCGAATAGTCGACCCTGGTAGTCACCACATCTTCCATCGTTGACCCAGGTACAGCATCCGGAATCAGTTTGCGAACCAGCAATCGCGCAACCGAGGCATTGCCATCCGGAAAATGGAAAATATACGGCTCGTCGCCGCGATAACCGACTCTTTTCAGGGTTTGATTGAGCCCAGGCATGCCACCGTCGTAACCCTGCACTGCAGAGGCCGGAATTTCGTCACTACCGACACACCAGAAACTCATGCCCCAGCGACGAAAAATTTCCAGTACCTGCTGATCCACTTTCACAATGTCACGCAGAAATGTGTTGTAGCTCATTTTGCGAAGTTTTTGAACTTTCTCTTCGCGAGTCAGACCCGGCAGATAATCACGTTCATCAGTCCACAGTCGTAAAAAATCTTTCCGTGCCTGCTCCGACATCGGCGATTTTGCTACAAACTCTTCCCACGGAATCTTGTTGTATCCGACCACGAGTTTTTGCTCGCCGTAGGTTTCCTTATCAAACACAATGCCTTTACCGAGGCCCATCGATGAATAAAGATCCTGGTCATAGGCGTCGTAAAACTTTTGCACGTCGATGCCGATATCGACCAGCAAGTCTTTCGCGACCTGCGTATACGCAGACGGCGTGTCGATGGTTTCAGTGCCACCGTAGCCGATGCGAGTCTCGCCATTGATTGAGAATTCATTGCGTTTGGCGTGCCCGCCAAAATCGTCGTGGTTGTCCAGAATCAGGATACTCGCGCCCGGATTGCTCTTGCGAAAGAAGTGCGCCGCGGACAGGCCACTGATACCGCCGCCGACGACGACCAGGTCGTATTCATCTTCAGGGGCCGTTTTCGGCCAGGTTGCTCCGGATACACGGGCATGCATCGTTTCCCAGGCACCATCATGACTGCCGCGCAGACCGGTCTTGCCCGGCGGATAATAATCCGGGCCCAACGCAAATTTTGCGGAATTGTCGGGATCGGCGCCAAAAACATCAGTCCATGGCGACATTAAGGATGCGCCAATGGCCACTTGTGTACCGTTAAGAAAATCGCGACGCGTGACTTTGTCTTTCATGAGCTTCCCCGAGCCTTTCCACAATGGGTCGTTACAAACACTGTACGAGAAGCATCTTTACTTGGAAAGGCCTGTATCAGATGGTAATCAAAAAATTGAGTTTGAGTTCATCAGGCACTAGTCTTGGCTACGCTCATTTTCGAGGGGGAGCAAATTCGATGGCAAAGCGTAACAACCAGCTTCGTCGCAACCTGCTTAAAACAATTGCTGCCGGAGGGCTTGCGGCGACGCTGGGCGGATGCGCGCCGATGGTGGCCAGTAGTACAAAATACGAGCGGGCTTATTCCAGGAAACCTTGGGTGGCGCCACGCATATCGATGGATAACGTCATACGCGTCATCGTCGGTCACCGGCCGTATCGTCCTGCGGGTTTCGTCGTAAAGAGCGAGCAATATGACGATAAGACTGTGATCCATAACTATGGGCACGGCGGCGGCGGTTTAAGCCTTTCCTGGGGCTCCTCTGCTTTGGCCGTTCGTGAAACGCTCGGCATGCAACCCGGTGAAGTAGCCGTTATTGGCAGTGGCATTATGGGCCTGACCAGTGCCCGCTTGCTGCAGGACGCTGGCTGGAAAGTCACGATCTACACGCGCAATGTGGCACGCCACACAACTTCTAATGCAGCAGCTGGCGAATGGGGGCCTTATAGCGTCCATGACCCTGATGTTTCCTCCGCTGCCTTTAAGTCGCAATTGAACTGGGCGGCGCGAATTGCGCACCATGCCTTTACTAACCTGGGTGGTGCCGATTACGGGGTGCGCTGGATGGAAGCCTATTCCATGAGCGAAACTCCATTCGACGCGAGTGAAGAAGAAGGAGGATTTTCTGATCTTTATCCCTATTCGGCGAACCTGGGACCAGGCGAGCATCCGTTCACATCACCCTATGTGCGACGGTTCGTTACCATGCAATTCGATCCCGGGACGCTCCTTAGGCAATTAGCAGAAGATTTTCAGATTGCCGGTGGACGATTTGTTATTCGCAACTTTGCAGACAAGGACGACGTTCTGTCTTTAGCCGAATCCGTTATCTTTAACTGCACCGGCCTCGGAGCAGCAAAATTATTCGATGATAATGAGCTGACACCCGCCAAGGGTCAGTTGGTGTTCCTGCCACCCGATCCCGCGATCGACTACATGACATTTGGTGGCGGTCAGGGCCAGCTGTATATGTTTCCACGCTCTGATGTTTTGTTACTCGGCGGTACTTTTAAGTTGGGTGACTACTCAACGAATGTCGAAGATGACGAAACGGCACGCATTGTCACCGAACACCAAAAATTCTTTTCTGGATTTGGCCAGTCGTGATTTTTCACAGCGCATACCGGACTTACCAGTAGCGCGGATGCATATCGAACAGGTTTAGGCGAAACGGCTGACGAATCGTTACCCACTCCCGCGGAAATTCATTGCGACACTCAATGGTTGCACGCGCCCTGCTGGTATTGATAAATTCTTTTTGCACATCGGGATTGTCAATCGTGCGAAATGCGGTGTCGTGAATTTGGTCATCCTGCGCCCGGTAACATTGTTGATAAAGTACCTCTTGATCGGGGTCGGGCTGATCAAATTCTCCCGGCATCGAGAACGCAAATCCTGGTTGCACATCATAGAGCGTGATCACAACAGCGATCACTGCGATACATGTCCCTGCAATTACCTTCGCATTCAATACAGCGCATCCTGAAAGTCGCCGACGGGCAGCGCATGAAACGATTCTGCCACTACCCCAAGGCAAATGACAAACTGCCCAATAGTGTTGCACTTTATGGGGCGAGGCACCGCTCCCTGCTGCGCCGTGCTAGTATTCTGCGCTGATGGGACTGACACAATAAAGTCACCGGCAACGGAGGATAAGAATAATGCGCGTCATCACCCTCATTGCGCTGAACCTGGCGCTAAGTCTGGCGCTGTCCATCCCGGCAGCCAATGCCCAGATCCAAGCGGAAACGATTGGACAGGAAACCATGTCGACGCCTGGCGAGAACTGGTTTATTTCAAAAACTGGCGCCGGTGCCTATATCTACGACGGATCAAGCGGAGAAATGCAGGGCATGCTGTCGCTCGCGGGCTTTAATACGGCCAGCGTACTGTCGTATGGTCCGCGTCGTGAATTTTATTCTGCGGACAGTTATTACTCCCGGGGTGTTCACGGTGACCGTACCGACGTCGTCACTATTTATGACTATGAGAATCTCTCGCCCGTCGCGGAGATCGAAATTCCGAAAAAAATTGCGGTACTCTCCTTTGCTGGCCACCTCGGCCTGACTGGAAACGGCCGTCATTTGTTAGTTTTCAATATGACGCCGGCACAATCAGTATCAATTGTCGATGTTGAAAACAGAAATTTTGTCGGTGAACTTTCAACACCGGGCTGCGCAATCATGATGCCCATCGCTGACAACGATTTCCTCATGATTTGTGGTGACGGCACGATTCAGCTGATTCAACTCGACGATAGTGGTAACGAAGCGAATCGCGTGCGCAGTGAGCAGTTTTTCGATGTTGACGAGGATGCCGCTTTCGATGTGCCCGCGCGAAGCAAAGACGGCTGGCTGCTTATCTCACATGCCGGCAAGGCATTTGATGTTTCAAAGAAGGGAACACAACTCGTTGTCAGTCAGTGGTCGATCGTTACAGATGAAGACGTAGAAGAAAAATGGCTGCCCGGTGGCCAGCAACTCACAGCTGTTCACGAGGAACTTGGTCTGCTCTACGTTCTGATGCACCAGGGCGGAGAGTACACACATCACGAGCCCGGCTCGGAGATATGGGTTGTCGACATCAATCAGAGGCGGCGCATTGCGCGCATCGAACTTGAGGTCCCGGCTTACAATGTGATGGTTACACAGGAATCCGAGCCAAAACTGATCGTCGCTGACATTGACGAAGGACTGCATGTTTATGATGCATTGCAGTTAAAGCTTGAAAGAACGATCGAAGACGCGGGCCCTCCGGCAGCATTACTGGTGGATTTCTGAGTGATGCTGGATCCGCTGATCCTGAAAAGCATATCGATCGGTTTCGGTCTGCTTTTCCTGTTGGCGGCCGCGCACAAGTTTGCTACCGCACAGCAGTTTCGTGTCATCCTGGAAGAATACCGAGTGATGCCACGAGTTCTGGCAGGACCGGTCGCTCGAATCGTTCCGCTGGTAGAGGTCGTGCTTAGCGTTGGCTGGTTTGCCGCTTACCGGCCAGAGTTGATCGCAGTTTCAAGTGCGGCATTGCTGGCAGTTTACACATCAGCAATCGGCATCAATCTGCTTCGCGGCCGAATCCATATTGGCTGCGGCTGTGGCGTTGCCGGATCATCGGATGGCGACCAGCAATTGTCGTCAGCGCTGATCTTGAGAAACACAATCCTCATTGCATTAGCCCTGGTCGCCGTCATTCCGACAACTGCACGATCCTTTGGCGTCATCGACTATGTGACACTCGGCAGCACATTGCTGGCAAGCGCACTGCTCTACGCCGGGGCCAACCAGTTGCTGGCCAACGGGGCCGCGATCGGCACGTGGAGGAACAAGCGTGACTGAGGGCTTACTGGTTTCGAACCTGGTCCTCTGGGTCATCGTTGTGATTTTGGCGCTGGTCGTGCTGGCACTCGCGCGCCAGGTCGGCATTTTGCACGAGCGGGTTGCGCCGGCCGGCGCATTAATGCCGACGACCGGACCGAAAGTAGGTGAGATGACCGAAGCCATGCAGCTGACTGACCTTGACGAAAATCCGCTCACGATCGGGGGCGTTCACGAAAACGGTTTCGCGACACTGGTCATGTTCATTTCGCCAACCTGCCCGATTTGCAAGTCTCTCGTGCCAACGGCCAAATCGCTGGCGAATACTGAACGTAATCGGCTGCGACTGATTTTTGCAAGTGATGGCGATAAACCAGAGCAACATCATGCTTACGCCCGGGATCTCGAGCTCGATAAGTATCCTTATGTGCTATCGCAGCCATTGGGCATCGGCTACCAGGTAAGCAAATTGCCATTTGCTATTTTGATCGGCGGCGACGGCACGTTGCAAAGCAAAGGTCTTGTAAATAGTCGCGAGCACCTTGAAAGTTTGATCGAGGCGATGGATACAGGTGTAGCCACGCTGCAGGATTACATGGGATCGATTCAATCTGAACCCGAAGAACCGGTGAAGGAACAAAGCATATGAAAAAAGATAACCTCATCGACAAATCCTACGCCTGGCTCGACCGGCGTACCGACGAGCGCAGCCGTAAGCTGGCCAGGCGCACATCGCGGCGCGGTTTCATCGGCAAGCTTGGCGCAATGCTGGCCGGTGCTGCCTTCTTACCGCTTTTACCGGTGTCGCGGCCTTTCGCCCAGGAGTCATTTGGCGAGGTTGGCGATCCGCAAAGCTGTGACTACTGGCGCTATTGCGCGCTCAGTGGCACGCTCTGTACCTGCTGTGGTGGCACGACGACTTCCTGTCCGCCTGGCGCGGAGCCCTCACCAATTACGTGGGTGGGCACCTGTAAAAACCCGGCCGACGACAGGGACTACCTGATTTCCTACAACGATTGCTGCGGCAAGGAAGTATGCAATCGTTGCGAGTGTCACAATACCGTGCGGGAACGTCCGGTCTATTACCCGTCAAAAAGCAGTGCCGTTCTCTGGTGCTTCGGTACTGAATCACGCACCTACCATTGTACGGTTGCTGGTGTTCTGGGCGTGGCCGCAACTGAAGACTGACGTGTACGTCGGGCGACAAGCGCTGCTGGCAGCGTTGCTTGTAGCTTGTGCACTTTCTGCACGAGCTGATCCGGAAAAAAACTACCTGCTGCATTGCAGTGGCTGTCATCTGCCCAATGGCATCGGCGATCCGCCGAACGCCCCCAGCCTGCGCAATACCATTGGCAAGATTGTTGCGACACCGGAGGGGCGTGATTACATCATCCGCGTGCCGGGCTCATCGCAAACTCCAATGAGTGACGAACAACTCGCCGATGTCCTCAACTGGATGTTGACCGAATTCAATAGCAGTACGTTGCCAGAAAACTTCAAACCGTTAAGTGCAAAAGAAGTAAGCAAGTCGCGCGGCCTGGTACTCGCTGATCCACTAAAATACCGCGCACAATTCTGGCCCGACTACTAACGGTGATGATGCCTCAGCAATGAGGCTTAACGTCACTGTATCAACCAGCCGCCTGCCGGCAAGCAACGCCATTTCTTCCCTTTGCTTCTCAAGATTCGCCTGCGTACGTACAAGTGCGAATGGTGATCGCGCGCTTTTCGGTATCGGATTGGTATGAGCGAGACACCATCAATTAAATTGCGATCTCGCCATAAGTGGAGGACTGCAATGACTGACTTTTCGGAGTTGCGTGAAAACATGGTAGCGAGCCAGGTCGCGGCACGCGGTGTTCGTTCTGAAACGGTGCTCAGCGCAATGCGCAAGGTTCCACGCGAGCGATTTCTGCCAAGAGAACTCGCCGAGTTCGCTTATGAGGATTCTCCCCTGCCTATAGAGGCAGACCAGACCATCTCGCAACCCTACATCGTTGCTTTTATGACCGAAGCACTCGCACTCCGGGGCGGAGAAAAAGTACTGGAGATTGGCGCCGGCTCTGGCTATGCAGCGGCAATACTGAGCGAAACGGCCAGCGAAGTTTATACCATCGAGCGCATCGAGGAACTTGCGAAAAGCGCCGCGTCTACGCTTGCAGATCTGAATTACAAGAATATTGAGGTACGCCATGGTGATGGAACGCTCGGCTGGCCGGAGCATGCCCCATTTGACGGCATCATAGTGGCCGCAGGAGGACCCGAGATACCGGAATCCCTGAAGCAACAATTGAAAATCGGCGGCCGTATGGTCATTCCTGTTGGTAAGGACAAGAGCGTCCAGGAGTTGATACGGGTTACGCGGATCTCGGAGAGCGAATTCCAGACAGAGGACCTGGCCACTGTGCGTTTCGTGCCACTGGTCGGCGCCGAAGGCTGGGGAGCAGAATCCACAACGGCCGAAACAGTGGTTACATCAAAGAGCGGTCTGGCGCCAGACAGTGAGGATGACTGGCTCAGAGCTGAAATCGCCGATGCCTGCGAGCCCTTCAACTCGATTGAAACGGCGAATCTCGATCCGCTACTCGAACGAATTGGCGACGCGCAAATCGTGCTGATCGGGGAAGCCAGCCACGGCACGTCGGAGTTCTACAAATTGCGTAGCCGCATAACCTCTGAACTTATTACAAAGAAAGATTTCAGATTCGTGGCAATCGAGGGCGACTGGCCCGATGCAGCACGTATCGATCACTACGTGCGTCATTTTGAGTTCCCACCATCCGAGTGGACTGCGTTTTCTCGTTTTCCCACCTGGATGTGGCGCAATAACGATGTGCGTGAATTCGTTGACTGGCTACGTATACACAACACGGGCCTGTCCGCTGATCAGCGGGTCGCGTTTCACGGCCTGGATCTTTACAGCCTCTATAGTTCAATACGTTCGATCCTGAAGTACCTTGACGAAGTAGATCCGGCGACGGCCGACATCGCACGCGCGCGGTATGGCTGCCTGACACCCTGGCAGGCAGATCCTGCAACTTACGGCAGGGCAGCACTCTCCGGGTCATACCGTAGCTGCGAGAAAGAAGTCATTCACATGTTGATGGAGTTGACAAAAAAACACCGTGAATATGCTGAACATGACGGAGAGCGGTTTCTCGATGCCATACAAAACGCACGATTGGTTGCCAACGCGGAGCGTTACTATCGTGTCATGTATTACGGCTCGCGAGAATCATGGAACCTGCGAGATAGTTATATGTTTGAAACGCTGCAGACACTGCGACGTTTTTATCCACCCGATAGCAAGGCGATTATCTGGGCGCATAATTCTCACATCGGCAATGCGGCGGCAACCGAAATGTCGGTGCGTGGTGAAATAAATATTGGCCACCTGTGCCACGAAGAATTCGGTAAGGAGGCCTTCTCAATCGGCTTTGGCACGCACAATGGCACAGTTGCGGCTGCAACGGACTGGGATGGAGCAATGGAAATCAAGGAAGTACAGCCGTCGGTACGCGGCAGCTATGAAAAATTATTTCATGATGTCGGTCTGCCGGGCTTCCTGCTCGGGCTGCGGCACCTTCCAGCCGGGCGCCTCCGGGATGCTTTGTCGAAACAGCGCCTGGAACGTGCTATCGGTGTGATTTATCGGCCGGAAACCGAACTCGCAAGCCACTATTTTCAGGCGGCGCTACAAAAGCAGTTCGATGAATACATCTGGGTCGATGAAACCCGTGCTGTGCAGCCATTTGACACTGCGGAACTGGAGGGGCTCCCCGACACCTATCCATTCGGACTATGAACGACGCAAGCACCACAGAAGCGATTATTTATGTTCGCAACAAGCTGCGCTGGATGCGCTCACAGCAAATCTGGCCAAACGGGCTGCGCTATCTGTGGACGGACGCCTTTGGCGTTGTGTTGCTGGTCTCACTTTTCGAGGAACTCGGCGAACGCTCATTCCTCGATGACGCACAATGGCTCGTTGCAGATGTAAACCGCGTGCTTGGGCGGCCACTTGGCATTCGTATCGGCGAAGAACCGGACCGGGATGGTCAGTATTTTCATTATCTGGCGATGTGGTTGTTTGCACTCGCCATGCTTGGTCGCCATTTGCCAACCTACAAACAACTTGGTATTGACCTCGCACGTCAGATTCACGAGCCATTCCTGGTACGCGACCGCGGAGTTTTTTGGAAGATGCAGGAAGACCTCAGCGGGCCTTACCCTGGCGTCGGGTTTGGAGCAATGGATGCGTATGACGGATACATTTCATATCGAATGCTCGATGACAATGCGCTGTCATCCGAAATTGCCGATATGAAAACACTGATCGATGTATACAATCCGAGCCTCGACATTACGCAGGATCTGGGCCTTGGCATGATGCTCTGGCTGACCCATTTTTTCCCGGATGAGGAATGGGCGAAAATACAACAACAACGTTGCCTGAGAACGTTGGATAGCATGTGGAATTCTGCCGGATACTTTTGTCGCGAACCGTATCTGCCTGACACCCGCTTCGCGTTTACGAATTTCGGCGTATCTGTTGGCTTGCAGGCCGTCAACGAGATGCCGGATCGAGTGCGCAGGCTTAATGAATATTTCGAGTCGTATCGTTCAGGAGATGAGTACGATCAGGCGGCAATCACGCATGTCATGGCGTGCAGCTCACATTTTCCCGGTTGCCTGGTTGATAAAACAACCAGGGAATGAAAGGACTGATCAAAACGACTCAATCTGCGTTCTCTTCATCCTTGTTCTCGGCGAGGAGTCTTGCGATCTCAACTTCGCCGAGAGGTTCGGCGTGTTTGATTCGCAGACTTTCCTCCCACTCCCGCGCGAAGTCCCTGTCGAGCACGCTATTTACACCAGTCAGGATTATCGTCGCTACAATAGAGCCAGCCGCAGCAAGTGCCATATCTTTTTGCGCATCCCAAATGTCTCCTTGCATGCCGAGGTACGCGCCGCCCAATTCACCACCAAAGATGACTGCGGCAAGCCACTCCAGCAGCTCAAAGATTGTAGAAGTTGAGATTACGATCAGGACGGGCAAAAGATATGTCCAGAACCCTTTGGCGTGAGACATACGCAGCACGATCTCACGTACGGGATAGGTAATAAGCAGGCCGTAAAGAAAATGAATTACCCTGTCAAAGTGGTTCCGTTCCCAGTCAAACCAGTCGCTCAGACCTTTACCGGTCAAATACTCGAACCAACGGTCATACGGAACCTCTGCATAAGTATAGTGGGCACCAATTTCGTGCAGGCACAGGAAAACAAAAATCAGGCTAATGGAGATTCTTGATAGTGGCAGGTGTCGGTGCAATAGCACGAGCACAGGCACACCCGCAAAAACGATGACGTTTTCGAGCAGCCATTCTGGCCGGTGCAGCGGCCGAATAGCCAGCAACAGCCAAAAAATGCCAAAAACGGTCAGCGCCATAATGGCGAATCGATCATGAGCAGTACGCGACAGCATTGGACTATTATGCCAGTGAAGCAGCTATCTGTTTCACTGGCATAATAGATCAAAGATCTGAAAATACATTTTGAGAGACAGGCTATGAACGATATCGCCCGGTCACTCAGACTTGCATGAGATTTCCGCCATGGCACGTAGAGAACAACGATCCTTCGGCTTCGGGCAGTATCGCCTGTTTTCCTTATTTGGCTTTGAAGTAAAGCTCGACCTGAGCTGGTTATTGCTGGCCCTGCTTATTAGCTGGTCTTTGGGTGCCGGCGTATTCCCTGTTGACTACCCCGGCCTGTCCAAACAGGTGTACGCCTGGATGGGTATCGCCAGCGCGGTAGGCGTATTCTTTTCGATCGTCTTGCACGAGTTTTCTCATTCGCTGGTCGCACGACACTTCGGCATGCCGATCAAAGGCATTACACTGTTTATATTCGGCGGTGTCGCCGAAATGGAAAAGGAACCGCCGAGTCCCAAGTCAGAATTCCTGATGGCCATCGCCGGCCCGCTGGCCAGCTTCCTGCTCGCTTTCATTTTTTCCAAAATCGAGACGCTGGCAACGGCGAATGGCTGGCCGGCCCCGGTTGTCGGTGTGAGCAGCTCCCTTGCGCTTATCAATACGGTCGTCGCAGTCTTCAATCTCGTACCAGCCTTCCCCCTCGACGGTGGTCGAATGTTGCGTGCGGCGCTATGGCACTGGAAAAACGATTTACGGTCGGCGACCCTGATCTCCAGTCGGATTGGCCGCGGCTTCGGCCTGGCGCTGATGATCCTCGGTGTGATTGCATTTTTTCAGGGCAATATTATCGGTGGCATGTGGTGGTTACTGATCGGTTTATTCCTGCGTGGAGCCGCTGCAACTTCATACCAGCAGCTGCTGTTTCATGAGTTTTTGCACGATCAGCCGATCAGCCATTTCATGCGACGAGACCCGGTAACCGTTCCGCCATCGATAAGCGTTCGCGAATGGGTTGAGGACTACGTATACCGGCACCATTTCAAGATGTTTCCGGTTGTTGACGGCGAGAATCTGCTGGGCTGCATCAGTATTGAACACATCAAAAAAATTCCCAGGAATGATTGGCAAAATAAAACGGTCCGGGAGATTATGGATCCCAGCTCGGCAACCAATACTGTCTCTGCCAATATGCAAACGGAAAAGTTGCTTGCAACCATGATTCGACCGGACACTCCGTCACGCTATATGGTCGTCGACGATGATCAACTGGTTGGTGTTATCTCACTCAAAGACCTGTTGGAACTGATCGCATTGAAACTTGAGGTCGAAAAATCCGGGCAATGATTCGCGGAAGTGATGATTCCACTCGTCATCTCAGGTCAATAATGTAACCGCTATTGCACAAATATATCCACCGGCAGGATTGCTGTCACGCCAACATTGGGCACATCGACCAGTTGTCCGATACGCAAATCCACAGCGACGCTGGCAATCAGGTAGGCCTGGGTTCGATCGTAACCGTATTCATCCACGATGTAGTCGACCATCGATACCAGCGCATTCACGGCAGCAAGATTGACGTCCTTGGAAAGATTGGTCAGGCCGGCAACTTTACTGGACGCAAGGTAGGCAATATCCCGTGGTACGTCGCTCTCTGCTTTCAAAGGAAAGCCAGTGGTTGCATAGAACCGTGTGGACGGAATTGCCAGCATTGATGCGGGCCCCTCGTAGTGCGGCCCCCGAGACAAATCGGGACCATTTTTGACAATGCGCGTGGTGACCGTAATTTCTCCATCCATCTCGATGGCGGTGCCCGACACTTCTCCATCGCCTTGTGCGTAATGAAGATCGCCAAGTGCCAGACCACATCCATCGATGAAGCACGGCAGGTAAACAGTGGCACCGGTAGTGATATAGCGAATATCCATATTGCCACCATGTTCTCTCGGCGGGATTGTGCGCAGGCACTCTTGCGGCTTGCTACCCTCAGGACCGCACAACGATGCGGGCTCGGCAAGATGGGAATCCGGCATCAGCACTGCACCGCCGCTATCCGCCAACTGTTGCTCACGACTTAGCATCGTTTCTAACTCGAAGGGACCTGGCATAGTCGTTACGACACCGGGAAAACTCCCGTTCGGAATCCTGACTCCGGGCAGCGCATCGCTTTCTGCGTATTTCTCGTTTAACCGCCAAACGATGAAGCGTTGCCCGGTGCCCACCTGATCACCGCCAAATCCGCCGGGAGATGCATATGTCCAGCCCTCTTTACCAGGTTTGAGGGCCACGATGGTCACCGCCAACACGTCGCCGGGAACAGCGCCCTCAATATAAACGGGCCCGGTAAGCGGATGCACGATACCAAGTCCTTCGCGCGGGCTCTCCGGCGCGCTGGAATACTCATCCGGATCAAGATGAAGATCGCCGGCGTCCCTGCCAATAAAAACAATGCGCTCACCTGCTGCGACGCGCGCCACCATCGGGATATCGGGATGAAGTCGATTTATGCAGGCCGGGTCTTCACTGCAGCGGGATCCGTTGCCACCAACGATGACGTCAGCGCTCGACGATACGGCCAAAATCATGAAAAGTATGCCCAGGCTGCGGCTAATCATTATTGTTCTTGGATTCGGAATCATTTTAATTCACTCTTGTGTTCGCAGTGGATCGGAACTGATCCACTATCATTGCTTTCGGAGGCTGCTAAAAGCAAGACTATGGATAAGCAAACTACAGAAGAATTCGTCAACCAGGCATGGGACGGATCGATCATTCCCGCACTGTGCGAGTACATCAAGATTCCAAACAAGTCACCGATGTTCGATCCCGACTGGGAGCAACATGGTTACATGGATCAGGCCGTTGCCATGTTCGAGAAGTGGTGCAAAGCGCAGCCAATCGCGGGCATGAAAGTTGAAGTCGTGCGCCTCGAGGGCCGGACTCCGGTGCTCTTCATCGACATACCCGGCGCATCCGATGATGTCGTATTGCTGTATGGCCACTATGACAAACAACCGGAATTCAGCGGCTGGGATGACGATCTCGATCCGTGGACGCCTGTCATCAAGGACGGCAAACTTTATGGTCGCGGTGGCGCAGATGATGGCTATGCCGTTTTTGGTTCGCTGACAGCGATTCGCACCTTGCAGGAACAGGGAGTGCCACACGCGCGTTGCATCGTACTTATTGAGGGATGTGAAGAAAGTGGTAGTTTCGACCTGCCCTTTTATATAGATCATCTCGGTGATCGGCTGGGAACGCCGAGCCTGGTGGTCTGCCTCGATGCAGAGTGTGGCAACTACGACCAGTTCTGGTGCACAACTTCCCTGCGCGGCAACCTGACTGGAAAATTGCGTGTGGACGTGTTGACCGAAGGTGTCCACTCGGGGAGTGCCGGTGGCATAGTGCCATCCAGTTTTCGCATCCTGCGGCAACTCCTGAGCCGCATCGAAGACGAGACCTCGGGCAAAATCCTGGTCGAAGAATTATTCGTCGACATTCCGGAGCAACGACAACAGCAGGCGCAGCTGGCTGCATCGATTCTGGATGACTCCGTATACCGGAAGTTTCCGTGGGCCGACGCAGAATCGAGCCCGGCCGAATCGATTTACGAACTATTGTTGAATAACAACTGGCGACCCGCACTCACCGTGACCGGCGCAGATGGTATGCCTGCACTGGTCAATGCTGGTAACACTTTGTTACCGAATACAACCTTGAAACTTTCGTTTCGACTGCCACCGACCGCTGATGCGGGCGCGGCTGCCGAGGCAGTCAAAGCGGTGCTGGAGGCAGATACACCGGCATTCGCCAAAGCCTCATTCGAAGTTGAGTCCACGATGGCCGGCTGGAATGCACCGCCTGTAGCAGACTGGCTCGAAGCGTCAATGGAAAAAGCATCGCAGGATTACTTTGGCAAGCCATCTGTATACATGGGCACCGGTGGCACCATTCCCTTCATGGGCATGCTTGGTGAAAAGTTTCCTGAAGCACAGTTCCTGGTGACCGGACTGTTGGGACCGAATTCCAACGCACACGGGCCGAACGAATTCCTGCACATCGGGAAAGGCAAGAAGCTGACATGCTGTGTGGCACAGGTGCTGGAGGATCACTTACTCAAAACCTGACACCGATTCACAACGAGTCACAACACGAGAAGGGAATGCTGACCGGCCTTAGCAATTTTTACGAAACCGTTGTCCTGAAACGGCCAGTGGCGACCATTGTGGCTGTCGTTGCAATGACCTTGTCGCTAGGCTGGTACGCACAGTATTTTTCGCTGGACGCATCTGCTGACTCACTAACACTTGAACGGGATGAAGACCTCAGTTATTACCGGTTTGTCAGGGCGCGATATGGCTCGGATGACTTTTTGCTGGTCGCTTACACGCCGGACGAGGCTATTTTCAGTGATACCTCGCTGACCGCCATCCGCTCTCTGCGTGATGAATTGTCAGCGCTGCCAAATGTGGCGTCCGTTACCAGCATTCTTGATGTGCCTTTGCTCAACAGCCCGCCTGTCAACCTGAAAAATTTCAACAGCGATATCCGCTACCTGAAGGACGCAGACACAGACCGGACACTCGCACAGGTTGAGTTGTTAACCAGTCCATTATATGAAAATCTGCTCATGAGTTCTGATGGGTTGACCACTGCATTACGCATCGATATACGCCAGGATCCGGGGTATCGCGAGTTGCGTGAAAAACGAGACGCGTTGCGTGAAAAACAATTTCTGCAGGGGCTCAATGCAGATGAAAGCAAGTCTCTGGCTGGCATCTCTGTCGACTTCGACAGGCAGACGCACCGATTCCAGGCACAGCAGGAACAGGATATCGCTGCCGTTCGCACCGTCCTCGATGAGTTCCGACCGTCGGCAACACTTCATCTTGGTGGCGTACCCATGATTGTCGCAGACTCGGTTGAGTTTATTCGACATGATCTCCTGGTATTCGGCATCGCCGTGTTTTTCTTTCTTGTCGTCATCCTGGAGGCTTCCTTTCATAAACGCCGCTGGGTGATGCTGCCGCTAATCACATGCGCTGCAACGTGCATTGCAATGATCGGATTACTCGGCCGCCTCGACTGGCGTGTAACTGTCGTTTCCTCGAATTTCGTTTCGCTCGTACTGATCCTGTGCCTCGCGCTGACGCTACATATCATTGTTCGTTACCGGGAAATACATGAAGCGAACCCGGATGCCGATCAACTAACCCTGGTCAGGTCGACTATCAGTAAAATCGTCGAGCCATGCTTTTATACAGCGTTAACGACAATCGTCGCTTTCGGCTCATTGCTCGTCAGCGGCATCCGTCCCGTTATTGATTTTGGCTGGATGATGTCAATCGGCATAATCATTGCGTTCGTCCTGTCTTTTACACTTTTCCCAGCCATGCTGATGTTACTCAAGCCAGGCCAGCCGGCATCGCGCAATGATTTGACGACAAAAATAACCAGTTTCTTCGCAAAACTGACCGTACAACACAACAAGGCAATCCTGTTGACGTTTTCTACACTTGTTTTAATCGGGCTTGTTGGCGGGTCTCGGCTGACTGTCGAGAATCGTTTTATCGATTACTACCGTCAGTCAACCGAAATTTACCGTGGCATGGAACTTATTGACCGTAAACTCGGTGGGACCACGCCTCTCGATGTAATAATTGACGCACCTCCGGCGCCGCCCGCAGACCAGTTTGAAGACGATTATGAGGACGAATTTGACGATATATATAGAGATGATTCGGAATCAGAAGCCGGCATAACATCACGAAGTTACTGGTTCAACAGTCGACAACTTGGCGAAGTTGCCGCAATTCATAACTTTCTCGACGGGCTACCACACACCGGCAAAGTTTTGTCTTTGTCAACATTCACCCGGGTGCTGGAGCAACTGGATAGCGAAGCAGTCAAAGACAATTTCACGTTGTCGATCATCTACAAGAAACTGCCGACCGATGTCCGCCAGGCATTATTTGCGCCCTACTTGTCAGAGGATGGTAATCAGCTTCGCTTCAGTGTGCGCGTGTTCGAATCCGACCCCTCACTGCATCGAGCACAATTACTGCAAAGCATTCGTCACGACCTGAATGTAGAGCTGGGCATCGATGACTCGCGAATCCACCTTAGTGGCATGCTGGTTTTGTACGACAACATGCTGCAGAGCTTGTTTCGCTCGCAAATTCTGACCTTGAGTGCTGTATTTGTCGCAATTATGCTGATGTTTCTGTTGCTGTTTCGTTCATTCAAGACAGCAGTGGTTGCGATTATTCCCAACCTGACTTCCGCATGCCTGGTCCTTGGTTTGATGGGCTGGTTCGGCATTCCGCTGGACCTGATGACGATAACGATAGCTGCAATTACCGTTGGCATCGGCGTTGATGACACGATTCACTATGTACATCGTTTTCGCCGGGAATTTGCTATTGATGGCGACTACCGGGCTGCGGTCGGGCGCTGCCACCGGAGCATCGGTCGTGCGATCTATTACACCAGCGTTACAATAATGCTCGGATTCTTAATTTTAGCCTTGTCCCGATTCATACCAACTATTTATTTTGGTCTGCTGACCAGCCTGGCCATGCTGGTAGCATTGCTGGCCAATATGACACTTTTGCCAGCGCTGATCGTCGCATTCGCCACGGAGGGAACGGCTACAGAAAGGATCGCCGGACCCTGATACGGACTGGCAGCGAATGTCACTCTTTATCCGTCATCCAGTCGCCCTGGCAGGGCTGCTACCCCGCTATTTCTTTTAACTGGCTCACTATTGCCGTCGCGTCGATCTCGCCGGTGTTGTCAATGGCAATGGCCGATTTCATCTCCTGCTCCGTGAGCGGCTCGGCAGTTTCGATCTGATGCTCGAGGACACCAAGTCCTGCTTCCGAGGCATCATCAGCGCGGCTTGCCCGCCTTTGAACGCGCTCGCGCATTACCTGGTGCGGCGCTCTTACCTCGAGAATCGCTGCCGCGTATCCGTTCATTATCCCTATGCGCAGCGCTTCGGCCCGGTCGGCTGCACTCAGAAATGCAGCATCAAGGATAATGTTATGACCCGACTCGAGAATCATTTCGGCAAGATTAAAAAGGCGGCTATATACATGCCGATTTGTTTGCGCTGTGTAGATGCCTTGTCCGACATCGGAAGCGCTGACCTCGAATTCACCAAGTCCGAGCATCCGTTTTCGTTCTATATCAGAACGAACCCTGATAGCGGGCATCGTGACCATTAGTTGTTCGGCAACCCAGGTCTTGCCGGAACCTGATAGTCCGGACATGACAACAAGCAACGGATTTCGTTGTGCAATCTGTCTCTGTGCCATATCGCAATAGCGATGTGCAACTTCCAGATCTGCGCCACTATCTCCATCCGGTTCACGTTGCTGGCTGAGAATCACTGCAACTTTTGCTCGCACGAGACATCGATAAACAAAATACAGGTTAAGCAGAATCACACCATCGTAGTCACCCGTGCATTCCAGATAGCGGTTCAAAAAATGTGCTGCGAGATCGTGCCGCTTGCGTTCGACGAGGTCCATAATCAGGAACGCAATATCACAGAAAACATCTATTCTGCGCAGATCTGCATTGAATTCGATACAGTCAAATGTCGTGATGCCATCCGGCAAACGAACCAGGTTAGCCAGGTGCAAATCTCCATGGCAATCCCGGACAAAGCCAGCATCGAAACGCTGCCACAACACCGTATCCAGATTTTTCAGCTCCGCCCTGGTCCATTTTCTCAACGACCCCAGTTGCACTTCATCAATGAAACCCTCAAGCGCGACAAAGTTGTCCCAAATAAATTCTTTTGTCTGTGCAACGAACCGATCGCGATGCTTTTGCTCTATGAGCTCTGCTCCCTGATGGCGCGCGGCAATACTGCTCGCGAGCTCCTGCATATCCGCGGCCGCCAGTTTGCCAAGCTCGAGTTGCGCGTCCAGTCGCATTTCCTGATCGAAGCGGCGCATTCTTACCGCATAGTCAACTGGCGTTCCGCCAGCGGAAAACTGCGCCTGGCCATTGTCCAGTGACACTGGCACCACATCGAGATAGATACCCGGTGCCCAGGGTTTATTCAGACGTATCTCCTCATCGCAAAAGAATTTACGATGTTCGAGATCACCGAAGTTGAGGAAATCGAGAACGATCGGCTTTTTGAGTTTGTATACGTAGGTATCAGTCAGGATAAGCCACGAGATGTGCGTTTCAATAAGCTCAACAGAAGTCACCGGATGGTTGAATGCAGCCGGGCTCATTAAAGAGTCGACGAGACTCGTATCAAGTGCGGTGAGTTTTGGACTGGTTCTGTGCATTAGAACGAATAGTAGCGGAAAATCTGCTGTCGGGCCGCAGCGGTTACGTCTGATCGAGACGGCACAACGCATTACAACCGCTGCCATATTCGGTATAACGATTCGCTGTAGTTGCGTTAGGGGATAATTATGTCTGTCGATGCCATGAGTGCGACCGGGCCAAGCCCGGAGGAATATAGCGGTGCATCGGCGAGCCGGACCGCAAAACGCCTGCTGCAGGCCACACGACCAAAATTCTTTCCCGCATCGGTGCTGCCAGTTCTGGCCGGAACTGCCTGGGGCGTGCACGTCGCAGGGCAGTTCGATTTCAGCATATTTTGCCTCGCACTGTTTGCCACTGTATGCGTCCATGCGGGCAGCAATGTTTTAAATGATGTTGGTGATGACTCGAATGGCACGGACCAGCAAAACGAAGAACGTATATATCCGTATACCGGTGGCTCCCGTTTCATACAGTTCGGCATCATGGACACCACCGCAATGGTTCGCCTGGGAATCGGCCTGTTGGCGACTGCCGCAATCGCGGGGCTGATTTTACTCATTATCAAAGGGTCGATGATCCTGATTTTCGGCTTGATCGGTGTAGCACTTGGCGTCCTGTATTCCATCGGCCCGATCCGCTTGAGCTCAATTGGACTCGGTGAATTCGCTGTGGCAATCGCTTTTGGCGTGCTGCCGGTAACCGGTGCGGCATGGCTGCAGAGCGGCGCAATCGACGCGGGCGTCCTGATCTATTCAATACCAATCAGCGCATGGGTCGCAGCGATTCTGCTGATAAATGAAGTACCCGACATCAAAGCGGATGGTGCCAGCGAAAAACGAACGCTTCCGGTGCGACTGGGCAACGCCGGCACCGCACCCCTCTACGTAGCCGTCAATCTGATAGCTGTCGCAGCCATCGTGCAGTTGACTGCGATGCGCTTGCTGCCACTGGCGGCACCTTTGTTACCGATTGTGCTGATGTTGCCGGCCTTGAAAGCGGCTGCGGGAATAAAAGTTGGCCTAGCGGATCGTGACAAAATGACGCGTTCAATCGAATCGACGCTTGCCATCCACACACTTGGCTCTTTGTGGCTTGTTGGTTGCGTCCTCTACCTGTACTGGTGGCCAATCCAGGGAGCCTGATGTGTGTAACGATACTGGAATGATGCGCACGCTATTAGTCACCGGCATGCTGAGCCTAACGCTGACCGGGTGCGGTAATGATCATGCACAATTCCCGCTGCTGGAGTTGACGGGCTCGACGATGGGCACAAGCTACAATGTAAAACTGGTGGCACTGCCCTCGCAAACTGACGCTGAAGCCCTGCAAGCACAGATAGACAGCGATCTGTCGAAAATTGAACAGCGGATGTCTACCTATCGGACTGGTTCAGAATTATCGTTGTTCAATCGTTCAGAAGCGACTGACTGGGTCGAGGTGTCTGCGGAGTTGTGTGGTGTTGTCGAACAGGCATTGTCCATCAGTGAAATAACGAGCGCGTTCGATATTACCGTGGGACCGCTGGTTAATCTGTGGGGATTCGGTCCAGACGAGACTCTGCCGGAGCCTCCCGAAAACGATGTTATTGAAGAGGCACTGCAATACACCGGCTTTGCGATGTTGCATACACAATGCATGACACCGGCAATCCGCAAAGACCGTGCGGAAATTTACGTCGATCTGTCCGCCTATGCCAAGGGATATGCTGTCGACCAGATCGCGATGCTGCTCTCCGATCAAGGGCTGAACAATTTCATGATCGAGATAGGCGGAGAATTGCGCATGCAGGGACACAATGCCGACGGCAAACTTTGGTCTGTCGCCATTGAGAAGCCCGCTGAATTCGAATCTGCCGTACAGATCATCGTGCAGATTACAGACGTCGCGATTGCAACGTCTGGCAATTATCGGAATTTTTATCAATTTGCGGGTCAGCGTTACTCGCACACGATCGATCCGAATACTGGCTACCCGGTGACACACAAAACTGCGGCGGTATCAGTTATCAGCGATTCCGCTGCGTTCGCCGATGCCATGGCGACGGCCTTGCTGGTACTCGGGGTCGATGAAGGGTTAGCCCTGGCCGAACGAGAGGGAATCGCAGCCTATTTCATGCTACGAACGGATGCGGGTATGGAGACATATTCCACTGCGGCGTTTGCAGAGGCTACTGATGCCCAATGATGCGGCGTTTATAGGTGTAATTAGCAATGCAGGCCTTCGCAGACTCGTATTACTATCTTGAATAAGGCCAATTGGGTCAATTAGGAATATGGCGGTAATCAACGATGTCTGATCAAGAGGAATTCGACAAGGAAACGATGCCATTTGTGGCGCCGTGCCGGGTGATTTCACCGCTAGCCCCGTTCGGCTGGCTGAAGAAGGGCATGGCTGATTTGAAACGCGCACCACAGCAGAGCCTGACCTATGGTTTTTTTATGGCCCTGGTGATGGCGAGCGTTGTCTGGCTGGCATGGGCCTATGGCAGTCAATGGTTCATGCTGGCGATGCTGGGTGGTTTCGTGTTCCTGGCTCCTCTCACCTGTATCGGCCTGTATGCAATCAGCGCGCAACTGGAGCGTGATCAAACACCGTCAATGGGACGTAGCCTGCGTGCCGCATTTAAGAGACATCTGGGCAACGAGCTGGTTTTCGCCCTGGCCCTTTTGGTTATCTTCATGGTCTGGGCCCGCGCCGGCGTATTGGTGAGCGTTTTTTTTCCGACCGAAGCGCACCCCGAATTTCGTGACCTGATCGGTTACCTGACCATAGGCAGTATTGTTGGGGCCATGTTCGCAGCGGTCACGTTCTCGGCCAGCGCCTTTTCCCTGCCAATGATCATGCATAGGGATGTGGACAGCATTACCGCAATCGTAACCTCCATCAACGCCGTATTACGCAACAAGCTGGCCATGGTGATCTGGCTGTCACTGATTATGCTGAGCCTCTTAATCGGGCTACTCACAGCGTTCGTCGGGCTGATCGTGATCCTGCCGGTGATCGGCTATGGCGCATGGCACGGCTACCTGGAGACGATCGATGCGAGTGCCTTTCCAAGGCATACAGTCGGCATCACCTCGACCCCCCGAAACAACTGAAAGAATCGGCTGGATGTCGCCAAAACTGGCTACACAGTCTGTGACGGTTTATCCTTATAGACCCGATCTAAGCGGTCTGGCATCGTCGCGTCCGGTAAGAGACGCCTGAGCAAATAAAAAACATCCGGGACAAGCTATTTATGGATACGCAATCGAGCTACAACGATAAAGTTGTACGCCAGTTTACCCTCGTGACGATCCTCTGGGGCGTTGTCGGCATGCTGGTCGGCATCATTATTGCCGCCGAACTGATCTGGCCGAACCTCAGCATGAATATATCGTGGCTATCTTTTGGCCGCCTGCGACCGTTGCATACCAACGCCGTGATTTTCGCCTTCGGTGGCTCAGCGCTGATCGGCACCTCTTACTACGTCGTGCAACGCACCTGCCATGTTCGCCTGGCGTTCGACAAGCTCGCCGCATTCACTTTCTGGGGCTGGCAGGCCGTCATCGTGCTGGCCGCCATAACGCTGCCGCTCGGTATTACCCAGAGTAAGGAATACGCCGAACTGGAATGGCCGATCGATCTGCTGATCGCCGTAGTCTGGGTCTCGTATGCCATTGTCTTCCTTACTACTGTCGGCAGACGACGAGTCAAGCATATCTACGTTGCGAATTGGTTCTACGCAGCCTTTATCATCACAGTTGCGATACTGCACATTTTTAACAACCTCGCCATTCCGGTGACTTTGTTCAAGTCGTACTCAATTTACTCCGGCATTGTCGATGGCATGATGCAATGGTGGTACGGTCATAATGCAGTCGGATTTTTCCTGACCGCAGGCTTTCTTGGCATGATGTATTACTTCGTGCCCAAGCAGGCACAACGACCGATTTACTCGTATCGGCTCTCAGTGGTGCACTTCTGGGCCCTGATTGCTATTTATATGTGGGCCGGACCACACCATCTGCATTACACGTCGTTGCCTAACTGGGCACAGTCTATCGGCATGGTTTTTTCCATTATTCTGCTGGCCCCATCCTGGGGTGGCATGATCAACGGCATCATGACCCTGACCGGCGCATGGCATAAGCTGCGTACCGATCCGATCCTGAAATTCATGATCGTGTCGCTGTCTTTCTACGGCATGTCGACCTTTGAAGGTCCCATGATGTCCATCAAGACGGTCAATGCGCTCTCGCACTACACGGACTGGACCATTGGCCATGTGCACTCCGGCGCCCTTGGCTGGGTCGCGATGATGACCATTGGCACGCTGTATTGCCTGATTCCGCGCCTTTACAACAAAGAGGGAATGTATTCGACCAAGCTGATCGACGTGCATTTCTGGACCTCGACCATTGGCGTTGTGCTGTATGCGGTATCAATGTGGATATCGGGCATCACACAGGGCCTGATGTGGCGTGCGATGAATGACGATGGCACGCTGACTTATTCCTTTATTGAGAGTCTCAAGTTTACGTATCCGTATTACGGCATACGACTCCTCGGTGGCATAGTCTTTTTCTCCGGCATGCTGGTGATGGTTTACAACGTCTACATGACTATCAGACAAGTGAAGCCGCAGGCTGTCGCTGTCATTCAGCCGGCGTGAGGGGATAACAATGAATCACGATAAAGTCGAAAAAAATATCAGTCTCATGGCAGTCCTGATTGTGATCGTCATCAGTATCGGCGGCCTGGTGGAGATAATTCCGCTGATGACCAGTTCGGCTGCCACGGAACCGTACGAGGGCATCACACCCTATCCGCCATTGCAGCTTGCCGGGCGTGACATTTATGTTCGGGAAGGATGTTACCTCTGTCATTCACAACAAATACGACCGTTTCGTAGCGAAACAGAACGCTACGGTCCCTACTCGGTCGCCGGTGAATTCGTTTACGACCGGCCATTTCAGTTCGGTTCCAAACGAACCGGCCCTGATCTTGCCCGCGTTGGCAAGCGCTACAGCGACGAATGGCATCGCATTCACTTGCTCGACCCACGTGCGGTCGTGCCCGAATCGAACATGCCGGCATTTGTCTGGCTTGAAGATGCCATGATCGACGGCGACATCATCACCCGGAAGTTGCGCGCCTTACAGATGCTGGGTGATCCGTATACCGATGAGGAAGTCGCTGGCGCTGCTGCTGCTGTAGAAGGCAAGACGGAGCTTGATGCACTGATCGCTTATTTGCAGAATCTCGGCACCGTCCGGTCAGCCCGCTAAAGAGGAACATTCAATGGATATCGGAATAATTCGCGGACTGATCACGGTAGCGGTCCTGATACTCTTTTTAGGCATCTGGGCATGGAGCTGGAGTCGTAAGCGCACGACAGACTTCGAAGCCTCCGCCAGGCTGCCGCTCGAAGACGATCGCCACATGCCCCACGCAGAGAATAATAAGGAGCAAACATCATGAGTAGTGTATGGACCTGGTGGGTCATCATTGGCACCGTAGGATCCATGCTTGCCTGCGTTTGGCTTATTGCGTGGACCAACCGGCAACGGGCATCAAAAGAGGAAATCGCAGACTCTGAGGCGCATGTCTGGGATGAAGATATTCGCGAGCTGAATAATCCTCTGCCGATGTGGTGGCTGTGGCTGTTCATTCTTACGATCGTCTGGAGCGCTGGCTACCTAATCTACTATCCGGGCCTCGGTTCTTACACCGGCAGCAGCAACTGGAGCCAGGAATCTCAATATGACGCAGAAGTCGCCGCGGCTGAAGCCAGGTACGGACCGATATTTGCGAAGTATGGTGCCATGGAAGTAACGGACCTGATTAGCGATCCGGACGCACTGGGCATTGGTGCCAGCCTTTATGCGAATTATTGCTCGCAATGCCACGGCTCAGGCGCCCTCGGCGCAAGAGGCTTTCCAAATTTGACCGATGATGACTGGCTGTACGGTGGAAATCCCGCACAGATCGAACAAAGCATCATGTCCGGCAGGACCGGAATTATGCCGCCATTGGGCGCAGTCTTTGCCTCGGATGAGGCTGTCGAAGAGATGGTACGTTACGTTCAGGCAATGCCGGATGGTATGGACACCTCGTCACCAGCACACACACAGTACATGACGCTCTGTATTGCTTGTCACGGTCCTGATGGTAGCGGCATGCAAGCACTTGGCGCGCCAAACCTGACTGACGACATCTGGCTTTACGGCAGCTCGCCGCAACAAATCCGCAAAACGATCGTTGAGGGCCGTGCCGGTGTGATGCCGGCACACGGCCACCTGATTGGGCCTGACAGGGCGCGGGTCCTGGCGGCTTACGTATACAGTCTGTCCCAGTAGGCTGACAGAGATGAACGCAGACGCTGAAGAAAACCCGGAATGGTCAAGGGACACGCAAAAACTTGCAGTATTGACCTGGATATCGTTCCTGACAGCGTCTGGTTTCACCATGTTGTTTTTCGCCTTTGTCGATCCGCTGGTATTGGTCGATGCGTTGAACATTGTCGATATTGAAAGTCGCAATGCCGGTTATGCGCTAGGCTTTGCGCTTTTCTTTGCCAACGCATGGATCGCATGCTGGTTTTCCTTAAGACTTTGCAGACGCAAACGAACCGGCCCTGTTTCGCTGCCGCGTAAAGACCGAAGTTGACGCTGTATTTCGGTGTATTGATTCGGCCGCGCAGAAACCAAAGATGATAGAGAAGAAATCTGACGGCAGTTACGAATACGGCAATCTGTATCGTAGCGAAGAGAAAGTTTACCCACGCGAGGTCAAGGGTCGCTTCGCCACCCTGCGTCGCCTTGCCATGTTTGTGCTGCTCGGGGCATTCTACGTCGGCCCCTGGCTCACCTGGGGCGGCCGCCAGGCAATTCTCTTCGATATGCCGGCGCGCAAATTCTATATTTTCGGCATGACGCTTTGGCCGCAGGACTTTATCTATCTTGCGTTGCTGCTGATCATCCTCGCGGTCTGCCTGTTTTTCTTCACAGCGTTAGCCGGTCGCGTCTGGTGCGGATTTGCCTGCCCGCAAACCGTCTGGACTGAAGCATTTACCTGGATCGAGTCCGCTATTGAGGGCGATCGCAACAAGCGCATGAAGCTCGACAAGGGCCCCTGGACACTCAACAAAATCTGGCGGAAATCCTTCAAGCAATTCTGCTGGATCTCGCTGGCGCTATTCACCGGTTATTCGTTCGTTGGCTATTTCTCAGAAGTTCGCACGCTGAGCACAAGCCTCATCACATTCACAGCAGGATCGTGGGAATGGTTTTGGGTTTTGTTCTACGGATTTGCAACCTACGGCAATGCTGGCTTCATGCGTGAGCAGGTTTGCAAATACATGTGCCCGTATGCCCGCTTCCAGGGTGCGATGTTTGATCATGACACGCTGATCATCACTTATGATACGGAACGCGGCGAACCTCGCGGCGGTCGGCGACGCGGCTCCGATGCAAAAGCACAAGGGCTCGGCGACTGTGTCGACTGCACTATGTGTGTGCAGGTTTGCCCGACAGGTATCGATATCCGTAAAGGTTTGCAGTACGAATGCATTGCCTGTGCCGCCTGCGTTGATGCCTGCGACACGATCATGGACAAAGTAGGCTCTCCGCGTGGACTGATTCGCTACACCACTGAGCGCGCGCTCGAACACAAGGACTATCACCTGCTGCGACCGAGGACGGTAGTTTACTCCATCATCCTCATGGTCCTGGTTGGATCGATGGTTTTTTCAATGGCACTTCGCAAGCCGGTAATTCTCGACGTCATTCGTGACCGCAACACACTTTATCGTGACGTCGGACGCCAAGGCATCGAGAACAGCTATACTATCCGCATAGTTAACAAGCAAAATGAAGACCACAACTACAGGCTAAGCGTCGCCGGAATTCCTGGAATCGAAATTCAGACAGACACCGAGTTCTCTATCGAAGGCGAGTCTGTATTGACAATGCCAATCTCCGTCACCGCGCCACACGAAAGCTCAGCCGGCGGTAATGTCATAGAATTTACACTCGAAAGTACCGATGGCCGCGGTGCTACCGTAGTCGAGGAAAACCGCTTCCGCGGCCCTACCGATGACTACTGATATGCATCAGGACAATGCAGCAACTGAAGAACCGTGGTTTCGCAACCCCTGGGTGTGGCTGGTGATTGCGATCCCGGCGCTCACAGTTGCCGGCGGATTGCTGACCATTTATCTTGCTATCACCAATCCCCACATCATGGTTAGCGACTCCGCAACTGACGAAACTTCAACTACCAGAACCCCCTGATCATGACCCGCCCGGTCGATTGCTATCATTGTGGGGAGCCACTACCGAACGGCCCTTTGATCACTGCACACCTGGACGACAAAGACCAGCCAATGTGTTGCATCGGCTGCAAAGCCGTCGCCGAATTTATTCACAATGCCGGACTAACTGCATTCTATAAGTTTCGCAGCCAGCCGGATTCGAGTTTCCTGCCTGCCGATGAGGCAGGTGAATGGCAGCATTTTGACTCCGAGGACCTGCTTGCCCGCTATGTGCATAAAGAACGGGAGGACGCCGAAGCGACGATAGATATTGGTGGTATGTATTGCACCGCCTGTGTCTGGTTACTCGACAAAGCATTGAGCCAGATCGACGGGATCGAAAACGTCACCGTCAATCCGGCGACTCGCCGCGCTGTCATTCGCTGGGAATCCTCAAGTCTGAAATTCAGTGAATTGTTGGCTGCGATTTCGCGAATAGGCTTCAAACCGCTGCCGGTTGGTGTCGGCCAGTCAAGAGATACCAACGACGACGAATATCGCCGCTCGCTAAAACGGCTTGTCGTTGCCGGAACCGCCGGAATGCAGGTCATGATGTTTGCCGTCGCGCTGTATGCCGGAGATTATTTTGGAATTGAGCCGGGCGTAGAGAAGTTCTTGCGCATCATTAGCCTGCTGGTCACAGTTCCGATCGTCTTTTACTCGGCCCGGCCGTTCTTTATGAGTGCGTGGCGCGGCGTTCGGGCACGCACACCGGGTATGGATCTACCGGTTTCGATCGCTATCGCTGCTGCGTTTTTCGCATCTGTTTGGGCGACCTGGCAAGACCAGGGCAACATTTATTTTGACTCGGTAGCGATGTTCGTTCTGTTTCTAAGTGCCACACGTTTTCTCGAAATGCGCGCACGACATAGAGCAGATGATTACGCTGTGGCCCTGGCGCGGTTGTTACCGGATATTGCGATGCGCATATCAGATGGTGAAGCAGAGACTGTCGCACTTGACCGCATTCGTATTGGTGATGTGATTATGATTCGCCCGGGCGATGTTATACCGATCGATGGTGAAATGTTGACCGGCACTCTCGCTGTAGATGAATCGATGCTTACCGGTGAGTCACTGCCCGTGAACCGTGACCCCGGTATGCCAGTGTTTGCCGGTGGCATCAATCGAAGCGGCAACGCGACACTGCAGGTCACGCGCACTGGTGCAAGCACCAGTCTCGCCGAAATCGGCAGACTGCTGGAACGCGCACAAGCCGACAAACCACCGATTGCAGTGCTCGCGGATCGAATTGCCAGTCGGTTTGTACTCGCTCTTCTCGCTATCGCCGGCATCACAGCTGTCATCTGGATCAATATCGACCCGTCCCGTACATTTGAAGTCGTACTCGCGACGTTGGTAGTAACCTGCCCTTGCGCGCTATCACTCGCAACGCCAGCTGCGCTGGCTGCCGCTGCCTCACGCCTCGCAAGCGGCGGATTCCTGCTGGTGCGCTCGCGTGTTCTTGAAGTATTGAATCACGCGACAACCATAGTATTTGATAAAACCGGAACGCTAACCGCCGGTCAACCTGCTGTGCTTGAAACGAGGATATTTTCGACGCAATCAGTGGAGCATTACCTGCAGTTGGCCGCAGCCATCGAGACCGCATCTGAGCATGTGCTGGCGAGAGCATTTGCTACGTATTATCGAAGTGAAGCATTCGAACTTGAGGACATGCTGGTCGAGCCGGGCTGTGGAGTGCAGGCAAGCATCGATGGACAACATTATCGAATTGGCACTGCATCTTACGTTGCCGAATTGAGCAACGCCGATTTCTCAGATAACGCCGGTGATGATGCGCGCATACTTGTCTATCTCGGGGATCGCACCGGCATACTCGCCCGCTTCGCCATCGGTGACGAAGTGCGCAGTGATGCAGCCACAGCGGTTACAGAACTGCAGCAAGCCGGATACCACCTGGTGATCGCCAGCGGCGACAGTAGCGCTGCTGTTAACGAGGTAGCCAATCAACTGGACATCAGCGATTGGCGGGCCAGAATGTCGCCCGCGGAGAAACTTCAGTTTATTCGCCAGCTACAAGCGGACGGCCAGGCGGTTGTCATGATTGGCGACGGCATCAATGATGCGCCGGTCCTTGCGGCCGCCGACGCGTCAATTGCGCTTGATGCCGGCACCGCACTGGCGCGCGCCAGCGCGGATGCGATCGCCCTGGGCAAGCGATTAGGCACCATTGTTGATGCCGTAGACGTAGCGCGGGCAACGCGCCGCATCATTCGGCAAAATATTGCCTGGGCTATTATCTACAACCTGACCGCCGTACCACTGGCCGTTTCCGGCATACTGGCGCCCTGGATGGCAGCAATCGGCATGTCCCTCAGTTCGTTGTTGGTCGTGCTCAATGCGTTGCGGCTGCACCGTTTCAGGAAACAGGATGTAGCGACGCAACACAAGAACAATCTGCCGGCACTCGGTGAAAAGGCGCTAACGTGAGCATTCTTTATCTGCTAATTCCACTCGCTCTTCTGTTATTGGGCATCGCTGTTGCAGTATTTTTCTGGGCAGTCGGTTCGGGTCAATTCGACGACCTCGATACGCCAGCCTGGAGTGTTGTTATGGACGATGATAAATCTCCGCGTGGAAGCATCTCGAAGAAAGACGAAAGCGACGACAAAAAACACAACGAATGAACGTTGAATTTCTTTTGCCTGTCGCATTTATCGCCGGGCTATTTGGCAGCACACACTGTATTGCCATGTGTGGCGCGATTGTCATCCTGTTTGAAAACGAAGGGGATGGTCGCGAAAAACGTCGTCAGTTCCTGCACCGCATAAGCTACAACACCGGCAGGCTGGGTTTTTACATGTTACTCGGTACCGTTGCGGGTGCTACCGGCGCCCTCTTGAACAAAGTAGCCGGAGTCAACGCGGGTCTGATGATTCTGCGTGCACTTGCGGCAATTCTGGTGATCGCTATCGGCTTGAACCTGATGTTCAACTGGAACATAACCCGGTTCCTGGAACAAAGCGGCGCCGGGCTCTGGCGCAAACTGTCGCCATTGCTCCGTCATTTTCTACCCGTATCAACGCCAGGCCGGGCGCTCGGCGCCGGCTTCCTGTGGGGCGCATTGCCCTGCGGCCTTGTTTACAGTGCAGTCGCAATGGCAGCCACCAGCGGCACTGCACTTGGCGGCTCGTTGGTGATGCTGGCATTTTGGCTCGGCACCGTTCCGGCATTGTTATTGGCAGGCACGTTTGCACACAAACTTAACGAGTGGCGGTCCCGCCATACATTCCGTCGGATCGCGGGTGCCGTCATGGTCCTGATTGGAATTATTGCGCTGGCGCCCTGGTGGATTCAGCCTGCAGAGCACTCACATGGTGACACGATCGATAGTCACGCCATGCAAAACACGCTCCACGCCAGGCTCAGTACATCAAGTATCATTTGGTACGATCCGGTTATTCCGGTTCGAATTAATAAATAGTCGATGCACGATAAAATTCGGAACCCTCTGAGGCAAGCATGAAATTGATAGCCAGAAGTACGTTGTTAACTGCAATCGCCCTGCTCCTGGTCGGCGTAGCAAATGCCCACCATTCATTCGCAGCCGAGTTTCTCGCTGACGAAACCGCAACCTTTCACGGCGTGGTTACCGAAGTCTGGTTCAAGAATCCGCATGTTCGTTATTACATAGAAATAGCGAACGAAGACGGCAGCAAAGAGACCTGGGATATACGTGCAAGCAGCCCCGCGCTCCTCGTGCGCAAGGGCTGGAGCAAGAATACGATCAAGGAAGGCGACGAAATAACGGTCACAGGTTTTCTGGGCCGCGACGAGCGCAAAATTCTGTCCGTACAAACCATCGAACTGGCCGATGGCACGATTCTCGGGCAAAGCTACTAAAGGCAGGGTTATGAAAACTTATCTCCGCAGCTGGTCTGTTCCGGCAGGCATTTTTGCTCTCTTCCTGCCGCTTTGCGGCGTGACGCAAAATTCATTCGACGGCGACTGGATGCTTGAGATCAGGCCGCAGGGAGCGCCAATCATTGGCTTGCTGCAACTCGAGAAAACCGCTGACGACTGGCAAGGTTTCGTGGAGGGTGGCCCGGCCCCCGTTAAGATCAACAAGAACAACATTGAAATCCTGATTGATACAAGAGATCTTTCCGGATTTCCGTTTAACTGGAAACTGGTCGGAGAATTGGTGGGTGGTGAATTATCGGGCACCTTCAGCAAGGAAGGCGCAACAGAGTTTGCCGCCACTGGTGGCACCTGGACCGCGATCCGCTATGTACCGCGACCACCGCCATCGCCGCCCAAGCCGGTGGACATGTCTGGCATCTGGACAGCAGCACCTGGAGTGGACTTTCGCAAGTACAGCATGGACCTGACACCTGCCGCGCAGGAGTGGTTCGACGGCTACCTGATGCACTACGACCAGCCTAATGTTCGCTGTGTATCTCCCGGTATTGTTGCCATGGTCGCCTGGGGCGCCTACCCGTTCGAAATTCTCAAGAGCGAGGACCGGCTAACGTACATTTATGAGTTTGAAAGCGAGGTGCGACGAATCTACCTGGATGGTCGCGATGAACCTCAGTATTTCCCGAATTCTCCGATGGGCTTTTCCACAGCTTCCTGGGATGGCAGCGACCTGGTAGTAGAAACCCACCTTTTGTCAGAAAATATAAGGGACTTTCGTGGTGAACCACTGTCAGAGAACTCAACGATGCAGGAAATTTACAGCCTGAGCGAAGATGGCAACACGTTGTCTGCAGTTATCACGTTAACCGATACTGAAAACTACAAACGATCGCCAATCAGGCGCCGCAAGTGGACCCGCAATCCTGAGACAGAGATCTTTCCTTATGAATGTGATCCCGACTCATTTTTTCGACAGATGTATAACGAGAATCTGCTCGAGATGTATTTCGAGCGCTCCAGACGGAGATTCTGATGTTTATTAATCGCAGTTTCCTGACAGCCATGGTCGCAATGTCGCTGCTAGTTTTCGCGAAGCCATCACCTGCACATCACTCTGTACTAAATTACGACGGCAAAACAGAAGTCAAAATTTCCGGCGTCGTAACCCGTGCGCGTTTCGGATTTCCGCACAGTATTTATCGTATTGACGTGACAACCGAGGATGGCTCGATCGAAGAGTGGATCCTGTCTACAGAAGATCCCCGCGATGCCGAACGCCTCGGCTTTGCAGATGAACTGAAAGCCATCAAAGCCGGCGACTCTATTACCGTCGTAGGTTGGCCGGACAAATTCAAAGAGCGGGAAATTCGCGGCCATCAACTTCACTACCCCGATGGCACCGTAGTCATGATGCGGCGCGGTAACTACATCTGGCCGAAAGATCTCCTGCGCCTCGACAAATTCGTCATGAATCCACAGAACATAGACGAGTACATAAGTGACGTGGATGCGCAGCTACCGGCCGCACAACAAGTAATTCTCTGGATCGATGAAGATGACTACATCGCACGAGCAGCCTATGAAGTCAGCCAGGACCGCGCCAGGCTGATAAGCCTGCAGTCCGGCGGCACAAATACCTACCCGGGCGTAACCGAATTACTCGAGTGCCACACGCAACGCGACGACTTCACAATGACGATTACTGTTGATCAGTTGAGCAAGAGCCAACTAGATATCCTCGAAGAAAATGATGAGTACGTATCAGAATACAACCGCGTACTTTCAAGATGGTGGGAACAAGAAAGAGAAAGCTGCGAATAAACC
>RCNB010000114.1_pt1 | contig 55741 bp, 56 predicted proteins | sample 2041321 | NCBI WGS metagenome assembly RCNB01 (sample SAMN09708232, study PRJNA481090) | Marine sediment metagenome, whole genome shotgun sequencing project.
GATATTTTGATAGGGCCAAGTCTTAATTATTTTTTCGACTTTTTCTCAAATAAATTTAAGGTGCGTGCAGATCTTAGTATAGCTTACAACATATCATCCGCACTAAATCTTCATATGAAATACACCTTAGGTTTTACAGAGATCTCGCCTAATGGTTTATTCTTAGGTGCTGGATACAAATTATAAAAAAAAAGGCGATTCTGTTGAATCACCCTTTTTCTATTTCTGTTTATTTAATATTATAAGCGAATAACGTCGTTATAAGTCGTAGCAACAGTTTCTATAAGAGCTTTACTCATATCTGGGTGAGAATGAACTGTTTTTTATACATTCTCAAGAGAAAAGTTTAGGCATCAATATTATATTTCTCCAAACGCTAGAGCAGTAGTTCTTGCCTTTTGATTGCAAAGTTATGAGTTAGCTTTACAGAGTTTTTTATAAGTTAATTCATTTTTTTTTATTTGAGAATATTTAGTGAACATTAACTTTCGTTTTTGTTTTATTTATAATTCCGTTGTGAGAATTTTAAGAAGAGCTAGTCATAGATTTGTTTTCTAACAATCAATACAATTAAATCTATTATGAAAAAATTACTTTTTTGCTTCACTATTGCTGTATTCGGTATAATAAATTTAAATGCTCAAGACATTGAGTTTGGTGTTAAAGGAGGTCTTAACTTTGCATCGATTGGTGGAGATGATATTCCTGATTCTGGTATAACGACTGCTTTTCATTTCGGTGTTATGGCTGAAATAAATGTTTCTGATAAATTTTCCTTTCAACCAGAGTTACTTTATTCTGGTCAAGGTTACGCTACAGACAGAATCAGTATCATATTCAATTATATAAATGTTCCGTTAATGGCGAAATATTATGTAACAGAACAATTTAGTTTTGAAGCAGGACCCCAAATAGGGTTTTTAATTTCAGCTAAAAATGAAAATATAGATATTAAAAACCAGCTTAAAAGTGTTGATTTTGGTTTAAATTTTGGAATAGGATATAAATTAGATAATGGATTAAATTTCGGTGTTCGTTATAATCTTGGATTATCTAATATTAATGATGTAAGTGGTTCTTCAGATAAATTCCAAAATAGAGTTGTTCAAGCGTCTATTGGCTATTTCTTTTTCTAATACTTAAAAAACACATATAAAAATATACGATTCGTCTAGAATCGCATTTTTTCTATTTCTATGGTTTATGTCTAAAGATGTATCACTTCATCATATGAAGCTGCAACAGCTTCCATAACAGCTTCACTCATTGTTGGGTTCGGATGCACTGTTTTTAATACTTCGTGACATGTTGTTTCTAATTTTCGTCCAAGCGCAGCTTCGGCGATCATATCGGTTACACCAGCTCCATTCATATGGCATCCTAGCCATTTACCATATTTGGCATCAAAAATGACTTTTACGAAGCCTTCCTTATTTCCAGTAGTTTGTCGTTTACAGAATTTTTTAAAGAGATAAAAGAGAAATATCCGGAAATCAATTTAGACTTTTATCAGTCGAATATAGAGGGTGAACTCATTGATAAATTGCAGGAAGTAGGGTTTACTTATGATGGTATTATTTTGAATGCCGCAGCTTATACCCATACGTTGGTTGGAATTGGTGATGCCGTTAAAGCGATTGAAACACGAGTGATCGAAGTGCATATTTCCAATACCTCTTCTCGAGAAGAATTCAGGCATCAATCGTATATATCCCCAAATGCCAAAGGTGTTACTCTTGGGTTTGGTTTGCAAAGCTATGAATTAGCTATTCAAAGCTTTCTTTAATTAGTCTTCAAATATTTATTATCGATATAAAAAGTCCCGAAAGGAATCAATGAGGCGATGAGAATGATTGCAAATGTATTGAATGACCATTGTTGCTTTTTTCTTAGATAAAATGCCATGATCACATAAAGAATGAACAGAACACCATGAATCATCCCCACGATTTTGTTTGGTAATCCGTTGTCTAGCACATATTTATAATACATGGTCACAGCCAATAGGAGGTAAGAGATGCCTTCTGAAATGGCTACTACACGAAAATTCTTTAAGTTCATCTGATAATTCGAGAATAAAAAAGCCACTAGGGCTAGTGGCTCTATTTTTTATAAGTGAATGACTTCCCCGTATGCATCTGCAACAGCTTCCATCACCGCTTCACTCATCGTTGGGTGTGGATGAACAGCTTTTAGGACTTCATGTCCAGTAGTTTCTAACTTTCTTCCCAGCACAGCCTCTGCAATCATATCGGTCACACCTACGCCAATCATATGGCATCCTAGCCACTCGCCGTATTTGGCGTCAAAAATGACTTTTACGAAGCCTTCTTTATTTCCAGATGCACTAGCTTTCCCAGAAGCTGAAAACGGAAATTTCCCAATTTTAAGTTCGTATCCCTTTTCTTTGGCTTGTTTTTCGGTAAGCCCCACGCTTGCGATTTCCGGCATGCAATATGTACAACCAGGTATGTTACCATAATCCAAGGCTTCAACATGCATCCCTGCTATTTTCTCGACACATAGGATTCCTTCAGCCGACGCTACATGGGCCAAAGCCTGTCCTGGCGTAACATCACCAATCGCATAATAACCAGGTATATTGGTTTGGTAATAGTCATTGACCAAGATTTTATCACGGTCCGTTGCGATTCCGAGGTCCTCAAGTCCTATGTTTTCTATATTCGATTTTATTCCAACAGCCGAAAGAACTATATCAGCTTCTAAAGTATCTTCTCCTTTACTTGTTTTTACCACTGCTTTAACACCTTTTCCTGAAGTATCTACAGAAGTCACTTCAGCAGAAGTCATGATCTTTATTCCAGCCTTCTTTAAACTCTTTTCCAATTGTTTGGAAACGTCTAGATCTTCAACGGGTACAATATTTGGAAGGAATTCAACAACGGTTACATCTGTACCCATCGCATTATAAAAATAGGCGAATTCAATTCCTATAGCACCCGACCCAACAATGATCATTTTCTTTGGTTGGCTAGGCAAGGTCATAGCTTCGCGATAACCTATTACTTTTTTACCGTCTTGCGGTAAACTTGGTAATTCTCTTGAGCGTGCTCCGGTAGCAATTATTATGTGGTCTGCTTCGTAATCCGTTATTTTACCGTCTTCAGCTTTGACTTCTATCTTTTTTCCAACCTTCACTTTGCCAAAACCATTTAGAACATCGATTTTGTTCTTTTTCATTAGGAACTCAACGCCTTTGCTCATTCCGTCAGCAACATTTCGACTCCTATTTACCACGGCATCAAAATCTTTGTCATAATCCTTTACCATTAGGCCATAATCTTCCGCATGTTTAAGGTATTCAAATACTTGAGCAGATTTAAGTAATGCCTTAGTAGGGATACATCCCCAATTTAAACATACGCCTCCTAGACTTTCTTTTTCAACGATGGCAGTTTTGAACCCTAATTGAGATGCTCTGATGGCGGTTACATAGCCACCTGGACCACTTCCTAGAACAATGATGTCATATTTACTCATTTGTATGATTTTAAGTCGTGAATTGAAGCCACGAATTTACGAAACCTAATTCGAATTATGAATTCGAATTATTAAAATTATAGGTCATCTGTAAAATGACGTCTACCTTTTTCTACACTGAATTTTTCAGCATTATAATAAGATGACAGCCCTTTTGGAATTGATAGAGATTTCCAAGCATTGCCATTTATTATTTTCCCAAGAAAAACTATTTGTCCAATCTGGTACGAATAATGGGCGAGTTGTCTATTAATGGCTTCAGTAACTGTATGGCCTTGGTTGCGAATATAAATGAGCTTCTCAAGATCGTCTTCAGTTAAAGATTCAATGGCGTTGAACAGACATTGCCAGCCTCTATTCCATTCAAAAATAATTTCTTCCTTTGATGAATAGTCGTCCTCAAATTCTTGATCGCGCTGTCTCCATGATTTCTCACCATCTTCAGTCAAGAAGTTTGTCCATCTTGACAACATGTTACCTAATATATGTTTGATAATGGTTGGTATGTTATGGGCATCGGTATTTGGTCTTTCTTTCAATTCATGAAATGAAAGTTGCTCGAAGGTTTTGTCTCCTAATGATTTGTAGTATTTAAATTGTTTTAAAACGCTAGTTAGGTAGCTACTCATTTGAAGGCTCGAATTTTAAAGCTGCACCATTAATGCAATGACGCTTGCCTGTTGTTTCTCTTGGCCCATCGTTAAAAACATGACCTAAATGTCCGCCACAAGTTGCACAATGTTCTTCTGTTCGCGCCATACCGATATTGTAATCTGTTAAAAACGCTACATTACCTTCTATTTCCCTGTCAAAACTTGGCCAACCTGTACCTGACTTAAATTTGTGATCACTCTTGAATAGAGGAGTATTGCAAGCCGCACATACATAGGTTCCTTTGTTTTTGTTGTCAAGTAGGTCACTAGTAAATGGTCTTTCAGTACCGGCTTGGCGCAGTACATAATATTGCCTATCGGTCAGTTGAGTTTTCCATTCAGCATCGGTTTTTGTGATTTCAAAGTTTTCTCTTTCCTTGGTTTCTTGAGCATTGGATTTGCAACCTAATGTTACTAAGAGTACTAAAAATGTAAGAAATTTTTTCATTTTTTTTGCTATAAAGATACATATTTTGCTTGTTTATCGTTGGACGTTATGCCAATGAAAAACTTACTTGTTTTCGTGAAATTGTGTTGTATTTCGATTATTTATGTAATTCGTCGATTGTGGCCATAAATAATCTTTTGTTCAACAAAATGAAAAAGGAATGGTTTTTGTAAATTAGGCCTATATATAAATTAAACCATTGACAATGAAATTAAAGAATAAAATAATAGCTGCTTCTGCCGTATTATTATTCCTTTCCTGCACAACAAATCCTTTCACTGGAAAAAAGACGATGGCCTTGGTGTCAAATTCGCAATTGTTTCCAATGGCCTTTCAGCAATATAATCAGTTTTTAGGCGAGAATAAAGTAATTACAGGTACAGCGGATGCCGATATGATCAAAAGGGTTGGGCAAAGAATTTCAATGGCTGCAGAAAGATGGTTGAACGCAAATGGCCAGCAGGGCTATCTTAATGATTATAAATGGGAATACAACCTTGTAGATGACAAAAATGTGAATGCTTGGTGTATGCCAGGAGGTAAAATTGTGTTTTATACTGGTATTCTTCCCATTGCTCAAAATGAAACAGGTGTTGCCGCTATTATGGGGCATGAGGTTTCCCATGCGCTTGCGAATCATGGGCAGCAGAGAATGAGTGCCGGTATGTTGCAACAAGTTGGTGCAGTTGCTGGGAATGTTGCAATACAAGACGAAAAAGCAAGAGATCAATTCAATCAATATTATGGTATGGGTTCAGCACTTCTAGGGGTATTGCCATTTAGTAGGTCTCATGAAACTGAAGCCGATAAAATTGGGCTATACCTTATGGCTGTTGCAGGTTATAACCCTGATGAAGCCGCACAATTGTGGAAACGCATGGCGGCGCAAAGTGGAGGTGAGGCACCACCGGAATTTATGAGTACGCACCCTTCCAACCAGACACGAATTAGCAATTTAACCACATGGTCACCAGAAGCTAAAGCCGAAGCTAAAAAATTTGGTATCACTAGTTTTAGACCGATCAATTAAAACAGTATAAAATATTTGTTTACTTTAGTAGGCTGCTCATAAAAAGGGCAGCTTTTTTTTATGACTAAACTGGCTAAAGGAAGTAAGAAGCTCTTGAATGCTTGGGCATTTTATGATTGGGCAAACTCCGTTTATACACTTACTATTGCCTCTTCTATCTTTCCAATTTTTTATTCGGCACTTTTCATAAGTGAAATAAAGAAAGTTTCGGCCTTCGGATTCGAATTCAAGAGCACTGCTCTAATAACGTTCGTTACAGCATTTACGTTTTTGGTGGTCGCTTTTACCTCACCCTTACTTTCTGGAATTGCTGATTACGTTGGTAATAAGAAGAACTTCATGAAATTCTTTTGCTATGTGGGAGGATTAGGTTGTATAGGATTATATTGGTTTAGTTTGGAACACATTTACTTAAGTCTTTTGTTCTATTTCATGGGACTTATTGGTTATTGGGGGAGTTTGGTATTTTACAATTCCTATTTACCTGATATCGCTTTTCCAGAGCAACAAGATAAAATTAGTGCGAAAGGATTTTCTATGGGTTACTTGGGTAGTGTTATACTTTTGATCCTAAACCTTGTTATGGTCATGAGTCAAGAAGATGGAGCTGCTAAGATCGAGATGATGCGTTATTCATTCATTACCGTTGGATTATGGTGGATTCTTTTTAGTCAATACAGTTTTTATATCTTGCCTAAAGGCACGTCTTCGGGTCATAAAGTCACGAAAGATGTGATTTTTAATGGCTTCAAGGAATTACGTTTAGTTTGGTCGCAACTTAAGGATAACCTAAGATTGAAGCGTTATTTAGTAGCATTTTTTGTTTTCAGCATGGCTGTACAAACCATCATGCTTGTGGCTGTTTACTTTGGAGAGGAGGAGATTGCATGGGGAGATGACGACGCCAAGACCATAGGTTTAATAGGCAGCATATTGATCATACAATTAGTCGCTATTATTGGAGCGGTATTGACTTCAAGGGCTTCGGCAAAATTCGGTAACATACCTACACTAATTGCGGTTAATTTCATTTGGATGGGTCTATGTTTCTATGGGTATTTTGTTGAGACACCATTGCAGTTTTATATTACTGCTGGCACGGTAGGACTAGTAATGGGCGGTATACAATCCTTGGCGAGATCTACCTATTCTAAATTTTTACCTGAAACTGATGACACCACCTCTTATTTTAGTTTTTATGATGTGGCAGAAAAAATAGGAATTGTAATCGGAATGGTGATTTTTGCAACAATTGATCAAATTACTGGTAGTATGCGAAATGCTATTTTGTTTTTATTCGTTTTCTTTTTAATAGGAATCATATTGTTGTTCAGGGTGCCCAAGCAAAATGTTTCCAAATAAAAAAAGCATCTGGATTTTCCCAGATGCTTTTTTCTAACTACTTGAGTTAATAAACACTAATTGCTTATGCTTCCAGAACCGGAAACTTTAGTGTCTTCCTTGGTTGGATTACCTTTATATTGAATGTCTCCAGAACCCGATACACGTGCCTTAAGACTTTTATTACTTACTATTTCGATATCCCCTGATCCTGCAATCGATACATCTGTGTTATTTGCTTGCAAACCAAATCCATGAATATCTCCTGAACCCGCGAGGCTAACTTCAAGGTCGTTGGTTTTGCCTTTTAGGGTTATATCTCCAGAGCCAGAGAGATTTCCATCTACCGATGTGGTTTCAATATTCAATACGATGTCGCCAGATCCTGCTAACGATACCTCTAGATTATTAGAAGTGATCTTGTCTTCATTCCAAAGGTCTCCAGAACCAGAAAGCGATACTTGATCAATATCCTTGAATGGAATAGTGATTTTGATCGTTTTGTTATTAGATGTTCTAAGAGATACATTATTCTTGGTTTTCACTTTTAATGTACCATCTTTTACTTCGGTAATGATATATTCAAGTAAGTTTTCTTCTCCTTCAATGGTTATTTTACCTTCCGTGCCCGCCACTAGAATGTAATCAAAGGAGCCCGCACATTTAATGCCATCATAATCTGATGTTGTGCGGGTGATCTTGGTCATGTTGCCATTTCCCCTGATTTTTTTTCCGCCCCACGATTGAGCGTTTGCTGAACTTACAAATAATAGGACTACTGCGATTAATGTTAATTTTTTCATGAGTTAATGTATTAATTGATTGATTTTAGTTTTTAAAGAATTTTACGCCTCCATATTCGGAGTTGATAATGACTTTTCCCTTTGAATTGGAATCGCCATAATAGCCAGTATAATATTTTTGAGAAGACTCTACTCTTTTCTTAGTAAAATCGAAATCTTCATCGCCGCTCAAACCTGCATATTCAAGATCGAATTCAAAATTAAAATTGAAACTAGGGTCATAGCCTATTTTAATGCCAGCATAATCCGAATTGATCGAAACGTTTTCAACGCTTTTATGCAGTCTCTCAATCCTGATTGACCCATAGTCCGCCTTAACCGAAGCACTCTTATAAATGTCTCCTAATTTAAGGGTGACATAATCCCCACTACCAGTAAAATTATTCACATTATCTACGGTTATGGAACCATAGTCACAATTGTATATGACATCTTCGGCTACTTCAACAATGGATTTTGTATAGTCCGCATTTATATCCAATGATTTGGCTTTACCTACGGTGAAGCTGCTGTAGTCTGCATTGATCTTACCACTTTTTACATATGAGAAATAACTCCCACTCGTATAATCAAAAGTTAGCTCGTTATCATCAGCCATTAGTTCTTCGGTAGTTATTTTACCGTAATCACAGTTGATGGTTGCGCGTCCTTCTAGTTTTCCGAGATTAATGGAACCGTAATCATTATTTAGATTCACATTATTGGTAATAGGCATTTTCACCACATAATTAACTTTCATGTTAACCTTGTTATTATTGTTCCATTTCCACCATGAATTCGATTTATTTTTGTTGAATCGTGTCTCGGCAGTAACCATTTGATCGGATGCTGAAAAATTCACTGTGATTTCATCAAGCCTCTTCTGGACTTTTTCTTCATCATTACCATTAGTGGTAATGGTGATTTCCATGACTATCCTGTTTTCATTCCAAGTCACGATGTCTAAGTTCCCATAGCTGTTATTGATCTTTAAGGTAGCATCACTGTTAACAGTGAATTCCTTATTGATTTTCTTTTCCTTGGTATGTTTGCCATCCAATTTGTCATGGATAGTCCCACCAAGTATTATGCTTGGTATTAATAATAGTGCAAAGACTATTTTAGATAGTATTTGAGTTTTCATTTGGATCTTGTTTTAATTGTTTAATGATTTCGATATTTTCCAATACGGATTGTAATAATTCTATTCTGCTTTGAAAGTTTGTGATCATAGCGTATATAACACGCTTGTCATCGCCACTTTCCGTTAGGTCTACTTTTAGTGTTTCGTATTCAGTTTCCAGATTGCTCATCTGTGCCATTGCGTCTTTAATTAAAGCTTCTGTTTCCGGAGAACGTTCGATCTCTAGTTTATTCAATTCCTCTGCTATAGCGACTGTGAAGAAATCCTGGGTTTCAGACATTTCGGGAGAGACACTTGCCAGACCCTTGATCTCAGTATCTTGCTGCATTACTATGAAAAAACTAAAAAGAAGTGCAATGGATGCTGCAATGCCAATAAATGGTTTCCACAAATTGCGTTTTAATGGGATACTCGTAATACCAACTAATCTCTGATCCTGACTTTGTACCTTCGCCAAAAAGCGTTGTTGGTGGCCCAAATCTGGGTTTTCAATGTCAAAGTCATTTTTAAGACCTTCAAAAAGCGATTTTAAATTATCTTGTTTCATAATATTTAGTATTCAGCTTTTGGCTGTAGTTTATTTCTTAGGCTTTCTTTGGCACGTGAAATCGTAGTGCGGCAATTAGCGTAAGATATATTCATAATGTCACTTATTTCCTCGTAATCATAGCCCTCGACTAAATGTAGTGTCAAACTAACTCGGTAATTGTCTTTAAGCTCTTTCATGGTATCCATAACCTGTTTGGCTTTTAAATTCGTAAACTCGTAATTATCGGGAACACCTGAGTTTTCTTCAACTTTATACATTACATCATCTAAAGGAACGTCGTTGTATTTACTGTTTCTATTGTAATGGTAAATACTGTTATTTATTACAATTCGTTTTAACCATGACCCGAAAGTCACTTTTTCTTTAAGATTGTCCAATTTGGTGAACGCCGCCAAAAAGGAATCTTGCATTACGTCTTCTGCCTCTGCTCTGTCTTTTACAATACGATAAGCGGTGTTATACATCGCCTTATAATATCTGTTATAAACTTCCATTTGTGCACGCTGGTCGCTTAATGTGCATCGCTCGAGTAGCTGTTCGATATTTTGATTGGTTAGTGTCAAAAACAAATTGCTTTATAAGAAAGAGGATAGCTTCTCTTCATTGTTACAGTTTTCATGAAAATTATTTTCAATTAAATTAACCAATATAGTTTTACAATGGCATGACAATTGACTTTTATTAGATGAAAATATATTCGTTGTTAATCACAAGTAGCTGAAAATATGAGGTTAGCGAATAATATTTATTAATTTTGACCATTTAAAAGTTCTGTTATTAATATTACTTATGACAGAATGACCTATAAAACCTATGAAAAAATCTAAAATGATTAGTCTTGACAGTTTGTCATTTCAGGAATTTGATGAAAACTCAGAATTAATTCCATTGATGACACCTGAAGATGAAGAAGAGATCAATAATGAAAAATTACCTGAAACTTTACCCATTTTGCCATTGCGTAATACTGTGCTTTTTCCTGGAGTAGTAATCCCCATAACTGCTGGACGTGATAAATCCATAAAGCTGATCAATGACGCAAATAATGGAAGCAAGGTCATTGGGGTTGTGTCTCAAAAAGATGAAGATGTTGAAGACCCAGGAGCCAAAGATATTCATGAAACAGGAACCGTTGCACGTATATTGAAGGTCTTGAAAATGCCGGATGGCAATACCACTGTAATTATTCAGGGTAAGAAACGATTCAAGGTTGCCGAGGTAATTACTGAAGAACCATATATAAATGCCACGATTCGAGAAGTAGCCCAGGCTCAGCCAGAATCAGATAATAAGGAGTTCACGGCAATTATTGAGTCTATAAAGGATCTCGCTCTTCAGATCATTAGAGATAGTCCAAATATACCTAGCGAAGCCTCCTTTGCCATCAAAAATATTGAAAGCAACTCGTTTTTGGTCAACTTTGTGTCTTCCAACATGAACCTGTCTGTTGATGAAAAACAAAAACTCCTTGAAACGAATGATCTAAAGGCACGTGCCTTGGCCACTTTAAAGTTCATGAATGTTGAGTTCCAGAAACTGGAATTAAAGAATGATATTCAATCGAAGGTGCAGAGTGACATGAATCAGCAACAACGCGAATATTTCCTTCATCAGCAAATGAAGACCATTCAGGAAGAATTGGGTGGCGTGAGCCACGATGAGGAAGTAGATGAAATGCGTGAGCGTGCCGAATCCAAGCTTTGGGATGAAAAAGTTGAGGAACACTTCAAAAAAGAACTATCAAAATTACAACGAATGAATCCGCAAGTGGCTGAATACTCCATCCAGCGGAATTATTTGGATTTATTTTTGGACCTTCCATGGAATGAATTCAGTAAGGATAAATTCGATTTAAAAAGAGCCAAGAAGATTCTAGATAGGGATCACTATGGTTTGGATGACGTTAAGCGTCGTATCATAGAATATCTAGCGGTGCTGAAACTACGTAATGATATGAAATCACCGATTTTATGTCTTTACGGACCTCCTGGCGTTGGTAAAACGTCTCTTGGTAAATCAATTGCCGAAGCATTAGGACGAGAGTACGTTCGTATTTCTTTGGGTGGATTGCGGGACGAAGCAGAAATAAGAGGGCATAGAAAAACCTATATAGGCGCCATGCCAGGAAGAATACTTCAAAGTTTGAAGAAGGCCGGTACCGCCAATCCAGTATTTGTTTTGGACGAGATCGATAAATTATCAAGTTCGCATCAAGGGGATCCTTCTTCGGCGATGTTAGAAGTCCTGGACCCTGAACAGAACAACGATTTTTACGATAATTTCTTAGAAATGGGCTTTGACCTATCAAGGGTTATGTTCATAGCGACTAGTAATAGTTTGAATTCCATTCAACCTGCTTTGCTAGACCGAATGGAGATCATTAATGTTACAGGTTATACGATTGAAGAAAAGGTAGAGATTGCCAAACGACATTTGCTGCCAAAGCAGCTGAAGGAACATGGCTTGACGGATAAAGAACTGAAAATTGGTAAACCACAACTTGAAAAAATAGTTGAAGGCTATACCCGTGAATCCGGAGTGCGTGGCTTGGAGAAGCAAATAGCAAAAATGGTGCGTTATGCCGCCAAGAATATTGCCATGGAGGAGGAGTACGATATCAAAGTGAGTAACGCAGATATCATTGAAGTACTTGGTGGGCCGAAATTGGAACGTGATAAATACGAGAATAACAATGTAGCAGGTGTGGTAACTGGTTTGGCTTGGACGCGAGTGGGAGGCGACATTCTTTTTATAGAATCCATTCTTTCCAAGGGAAAAGGAGGCTTAACAATTACTGGTAACTTAGGCAAGGTTATGAAAGAATCTGCCACGATTGCTATGGAATTCATAAAATCCAATGCAAGCGAATTCGGTATCGACCCAGAAGTGTTTGATAAATACAAAGTACATATTCATGTGCCAGAGGGTGCGACTCCAAAAGATGGGCCAAGTGCAGGAGTGACCATGTTGACCTCATTGGTGTCATTGTTCACCCAACGAAAAGTAAAGAAAAGCTTGGCTATGACTGGTGAAATTACGCTTCGTGGTAAGGTATTACCAGTTGGAGGTATCAAGGAGAAAATCTTAGCGGCGAAGCGCGCGAGAATAAAGGAAATACTTCTTTGTGAGGATAACAGGCGTGATATTGAAGAAATAAAGGCTGAGTATTTAAAGGGCTTGACTTTCCATTATGTAACCGATATGAAGGATGTCATTGCATTGGCAATCACAAATCAAAAAGTAAAGAACCCTAAAAAGTTATAAAGAGATAAAACATAGTGTGGAAACAATAGAGTGCGGTAAGATGCCTTATAGCGACCTAATTTAATGTCCAAAGAAGAATTGGAAAACTCAATGATCTCGCCTTGAATAATCTCAATATTGGACAGAAGGTAACGATTAAATAAATTTATGGATTCTATCGACTTTTCTATAGGAATTTTACTGATTATCTTGGGTATACTTATAATAGCATATTATGAATACCACACGAAAAATAAAAATAGATTCGTGTTTAAACTCAAAATTGGCGGCATAGGAATGAATATGATAGGGATAGCTTTAATCATTCGAGAATTGAAATATTTGTTTAGATAATACAGTTTTTGCTCCGTTATATTTCTTTCTATTAGATTTATATACCACTATTCTTCATGCTTCAAAAATAAAAATTCGGTATAGCCGTTTAAACTTATATTTAGTTACTTTGCAGCGCATGCCAAAGACTATCATTACGCTTGTTTGCTTGACCTTAACCTCCATTTGCTTTGCACAAGTAGGAGGCGAGGCGACCTACCAATTCCTTAATTTGGTGTCTTCTCCACGACAGGCAGCTCTCGGTGGTAAAGTACTTACTAATTACGATTACGATGTCACCCAAGGCTTGTATAATCCAGCAACGATCAATGTTGAAATGGATAACCAATTAGCGCTTAATTACACCAGTTATCTTGGGGGTATTAGTTATGGTACAGCGGCTTACGCCTATACTTACGATAGACATGTGCAAACGTTTCATGCAGGTGTCACTTATATAAATTATGGTGATTTTGATGGCTATGACGAACAGGGATTTGAAACTGGCAGTTTTTCTGGTAGCGAGACAGCTTTATCATTAGGTTATGCGTTCAATATTCCTTGGTCCGATTTCTATGTTGGTGCCAATGTTAAATTGATTACTTCTAAACTGGAACAGTATTCTTCTTTTGGAGTAGCTGCCGATATCGGAGCAATTTATATTAATGACGACATTGGGTTTCATGCAGCCTTGGCGGTTAGGAATATCGGCACTCAAATAACTACGTATGCAGGTAGAAATGAGAGTTTACCTTTGGAAGTGGATCTAGGAATTTCACAAAAACTCGAGAATGTACCGATCCGCTGGCACGTCACTATGGAGAACCTACAAACATGGAAGATAGCCCAGCCCAATCCTGCTAGAGTCACGTCTGACCTCTCTGGAAATCAAACAGAAGAAACTGTGGGATTCTTGGGTAATGCCATTAGACATGTTATCTTAGGGGCAGAACTATTTCCTGAAAGGGGTTTTAATATTCGATTGGGATACAACTTTAGGAGAGCAGAAGAATTACGGATAGTGGATCAAAGAACGTTTTCTGGCCTATCGGTTGGTATTGGCGTAAAATTAAATAAAATAAGATTCAGCTATACACATGCCAGATATACAAGTGCATCGAATACTAGTTTTTTTGGAATTCATATAGATTTACAATAGTGGATAAAATTACCATTGCGATAGACGGATACTCTTCAACAGGAAAGAGCACTACTGCCAAGCAAATAGCTAAAGAATTGGGCTATGTTTTCGTAGATTCTGGTGCCATGTATCGGGCCGTGACATTATTCGCACTGGAACAAGGATTTATTTCTGCAGAGCAAGTGGATACAGATGCCTTAGTATCTGAATTGCCTAATATCCAATTATCATTCGAGTTCAATCATGATCTTGGATTTGCAGAAATGTACTTGAATAATGTGAATGTTGAAAGGAAGATCAGGACTATGGAGGTGTCTTCTTTTGTGAGTCAGGTGGCAACCATACCAGAAGTTAGACAGCAATTGGTCAAACAACAACAAAAGATGGGTGAAGATAAAGGTGTTGTAATGGATGGACGTGATATTGGTACTGTTGTTTTTCCTGATGCAGAACTAAAGATATTCATGGTCGCATCGGCCGAAACCAAAGCCCAAAGACGATATAAAGAACTTATTGACAGGGGTTATAAGGTCGATTACGAAGCAGTGCTTTATAATGTGAAAGAGCGAGACCATATTGATTCGCATCGTGAAGATTCACCATTGATTATGGCAGATGATGCCATTGAAATTGATAACTCCCACCTCACATTGGAAGAGCAATTTGAAGTTGTGATGCAACTAGTGAGAATGGCAGTAGAAGATACTGAATAGAAAAGCGACCCTAAGGTCGCTTTTATTAGTGTATTGACTAAGGATTAGGAATAATCAATTCCTGTCCAGGATGAATCAAATCCGGATTCTTCAAGATATCCGTATTGGCATCAAAAATCTTTTTGTATTTCATAGGGTCGTTGAAATATTGTTTGGCAATTTTACCAAGAGTCTCACCACTTTCTACTGTATGTCTATGATATACAGAAGTGTTAGCTACTTTAATATCTGCAACAATATCACTTGGGCTTTCACCTCCTGCAGCTTTTATAGTATCCCAAAGTAGGTTTTTTTCGTATTGTGTCTTTGCAGTTCCGGAAACATGAAGTATACCGTTTTCTTCTTTTACATCCCCATTTTCAATGTTCAATTTTTGTCCGAGATCAAGTACTTCTTGATATTTAGCTCTAACCATTTTTAATCCTATTTTAAGTGTTAATAATTATTATAAAGATAGCAATTTAGATGCTAAGGTATTGACATAGAAAAATTATCTCATATTCGCAAAAATGAAAGGTCTGTTTTTTTGATTAATTGCATTGGCAATTATATATAATATATGTATTTTTGCACTCCTTTTAGCGAGCAGTCGGAAAGATAAAAGGATTTAAAACAAATAATAACGCTTCTATGTGTTGTTCGCTTAATACTTCCGAAACATGTAGAATACAAATTATTTCCAGCAATGGCTGAAAAAAAAGAAACAAAAGCAGCACCAAAAAAAGAAGCTGCTAAGGCAACTACAAAACCTGCTGAGGTTGAAGCTACAGAAGTAGCAGTTGCAGAAACTCCAAAAGTAGAAGAAGTATCCCCTGCACAAGCAAATCCAGAAAAGTTCTTAGAAGAATTTGATTGGCACAATTACGAAGAAGGAATTGAGCAAGTTGAAGACAAGAAGCTTAAAGAATTTGAAAAATTGGTAGCCGAGAATTTTGTAGACACACTTAATGACGAAGTTGTTACAGGTGAAGTGGTTTACTTATCAGATCGTGATGCAATTATTGATATCAACGCAAAGTCTGAAGGTGTTGTCTCTTTAAATGAATTCCGTTATAATCCAGACCTTAAGGTTGGTGACAAAGTTGAGGTATTGATCGACGTGCGTGAAGATGCTACTGGTCAATTAATTCTTTCTCACAGGAAAGCTAGAGTTATTCAAGCTTGGGATCGCGTTAATGCGGCTCATGATACAGGTGAGATCGTTAATGGTTTCGTTAAATGTAGAACTAAAGGGGGTATGATCGTTGATGTTTTTGGAATTGAAGCATTCTTGCCTGGTTCTCAAATTGACGTGAAGCCTATTAGAGACTACGATGCTTATGTTAACAAGACAATGGAATTTAAAGTGGTTAAGATCAATCACGAATTCAAGAATGTTGTTGTATCGCATAAAGCGCTTATCGAAGCAGATATCGAAGAACAGAAAAAAGAAATCATTAGCCAACTAGAGAAAGGTCAAGTGCTAGAAGGTACTGTAAAGAATATTACATCTTACGGTGTGTTTATTGATCTTGGTGGTGTTGACGGTTTAGTTCATATTACAGACCTTTCTTGGTCAAGAATCAACCATCCAAACGAGATTGTTGAATTAGATCAGAAACTGAATGTGGTTATTCTTGATTTCGATGAAGATAAATCAAGAATCCAATTAGGTCTTAAGCAGTTAAGTAAGCATCCATGGGAAGCTCTTGGAGAAGAATTGAAAATTGGCGATAAAGTAAAAGGTAAAGTTGTTGTAATCGCAGATTACGGTGCATTTATCGAAGTTGCCGAAGGTGTTGAAGGATTGATCCATGTTTCTGAAATGTCTTGGAGCACACACTTACGTTCTGCCCAGGATTTTGTAAAGGTAGGTGACGTTGTTGAAGCACAGGTACTTACTTTGGATAGAGAAGATCGTAAAATGTCTCTTGGTATTAAGCAATTAACGCCAGATCCATGGACCGATATTACTTCTAAATATCCAGTGGATTCGAAACATAAAGGAATCGTACGTAACTTTACGAATTTTGGTGTGTTTGTTGAATTGGAAGAAGGAATCGATGGGTTGATATACATTTCAGATCTTTCTTGGACCAAGAAAATCAAGCATCCAAGTGAATTCTGTAATGTAGGCGATACACTAGAAGTGGTTGTTCTTGAATTAGATGTTGAAGGACGTAAACTAAGTTTAGGTCATAAACAAACGACTGATAATCCTTGGGACAAGTACGAAAAAGATTTCGGTCTGGATTCAGTTCATACAGCTGAAATCTCTGAAATCGTTGATAAAGGTGCAACCATAGAGTTTAACGAGGATATCGTTGCTTTTGTGCCATCTCGTCATTTAGAGAAAGAAGATGGTAAGAAGTTGAAGAAAGGCGAAAGTGCTGAATTCAAGATCATCGAGTTCAATAAAGAATTCAAAAGAGTAGTGGCATCTCATACAGCGATCTTCAGAGCAGAAGAAGCTAAGAACGTAAAAGCGGCAGCTAAGAAAGTTGCAGCAAGTAACGCAGAGAAAACTACTATTGGTGATGTTAACGAGGAGTTACAAGCCCTTAAAGACAAGATGGACGGAAAGAAGAAATAATCTTTTTGTCATTCCTGATTCTCAGGAATCAATAAATCAAAGCCTTCTGGAATCAGAAGGCTTTTTTTTTGTCCTTGATTTCATTAGTCTAACATAACAATACGATTATTATAATTTTGCATTATCTTTGTATTCCAAATACGTTTGGATACTGTATGAGTCAAAAAGTGTTACTTAATTCTAAAGAGGTAAACATCATTCTTCATCGATTGGCTTGTCAACTTATTGAAAACCATAACGACTTTAGTAATACGGCAATTATAGGCCTTCAGCCGCGCGGAACCTTCTTGGCAGATAGGTTAATTGCAATTCTTGAGACAGATTACAAGATAAAAAATGTCAACGCTGGACATTTGGACATTACATTTTACAGAGACGATTTTAGGAGAAGTGATAAACCTTTGGAGGCTAATACAACGTCCATAGATTTTATAGTCGAAGACAAGAAAGTAGTGTTGGTTGATGATGTGCTTTATACAGGACGAAGTATTCGTGCTGCACTAACGGCTATTCAATCTTTTGGAAGACCTAAGGAAATAGAACTATTAACATTGATCGATCGGCGATTTAGTAGGCACTTACCAATTCAACCAAATTACAGAGGGCGTCAGGTAGATGCTATCAATGAGGAGAAAGTGAAAGTGAACTGGAAAGAAAATGAGGGAGAAGATGCGGTTTATTTAATAAATAATTAATTAAAAATGAGCGAATTAAGTGTTAAACACTTATTAGGAATAAAATACCTTGATAAACAAGATATACAACTCATATTTGAAACGGCTGATCATTTTAAGGAAGTAATCAATCGGCCAATCAAGAAAGTTCCATCGTTACGAGATATCACCATTGCTAATTTATTTTTTGAGAATAGTACTCGTACTAAATTATCATTTGAGTTGGCTGAAAAACGTTTATCGGCAGACGTCATTAATTTTTCTGCTGCTCAATCATCCGTGAAGAAAGGTGAAACCTTGATAGATACCGTAAATAATATTCTGTCAATGAAGGTAGACATGGTGGTTATGAGGCATCCTAATGCTGGAGCCGGTATTTTTCTATCTAAACATGTGCATTCCAGTATAATCAATGCAGGTGATGGTGCGCATGAACATCCGACTCAAGCGCTCTTAGATTCCTATTCAATACGCGAGAAACTGGGTGAGGTAAAAGGGAAGAATGTTGTAATTGTTGGAGATATCCTTCATTCCAGGGTTGCGTTATCCAATATTTTCGCCCTGAAACTTCAAGGTGCAAACGTTAAAGTGTGCGGACCCAAGACCTTGATTCCTAAACATATTGAAAAACTAGGCGTAAAGGTTGAAACTAATCTTCGTGACGCACTTAATTGGTGCGATGTCGCTAATATGTTACGAGTGCAAAATGAACGAATGGAAATCAGTTATTTTCCTTCAACTAGAGAATATACCCAACAATTTGGAGTCACTAAAGATCTTTTAGATAGCTTGGACAAAGAAATAGTAATAATGCATCCAGGACCTATAAACAGGGGTGTTGAAATTACAAGTGCTGTTGCAGATTCCGATCAAGCAATTATATTGGATCAAGTTGAAAACGGTGTTGCTATTAGAATGGCAGTCATTTACCTATTAGCGTCTAAAATAAAACAATGAATCATGATTTTTGATAAAAACGAAAATATAACGATAATTACACAAGAGAAACTGTCGGTTCAAGAATTTGTTAAGCGTCTTAACAATGAGCATCCCAAATTCGAGAATGACAATGTGGTGATTAATTTAACGAGTTTGAAGGCGATTACACTTGCCGAAATAGTTGAATTTCTTCAAGTATCCAATCAGCATAGAAAAGCTAAACACTCTTTTGTCATTGTGACGAGTCAAGTTGATTTTGAGGAGATACCCGATGAAATAATTATAGTACCTACTCTGCAAGAAGCCTTCGATATCATTGAAATGGAAGAGATTGAACGCGATCTGGGATTCTGATGAATTATAACCTTGCGCAACGCAATATTGCCAATATGCTAGAGGATTGCTTAATCATAAAGTTATAGGCTCATGAAATTAAACATACTTGGTTGCTATAGTGCCACACCCAGAACATTCACGAACCCGACTTCGCAGGTTTTGGAGATCAAGAATCATCTGTTCCTGATCGACTGCGGTGAGGGGACCCAAGTACAATTGCGAAAGAACAAGATAAAATTCTCACAAATAAAGCATATCTTCATTTCACATCTGCACGGAGATCACTACTTTGGGTTGGCAGGCTTGGTTTCTACGTTTAGGCTGTATTCGCGGGAATCTGAGTTGCATATATATGGTCCTAAAGGTATCAAGGAGGTGATAACACTACAAATGAAATTAGCCGATTCATGGACTAATTACCCATTATTGTTTCATGAATTGACCTCTAAGGAATCTCAACTTATTTTTGAAGACGATAAAGTTGAAGTCCATACTATTCCGTTAGACCATCGTATATATACGAATGGTTTTTTATTCAAGGAAAAGCCAGGTGAGCGTAAATTGAATATGGAAGCAGTAAAAGAATTAAAAATCGATAAAGCCTACTATAGGAAGCTAAAACAGGGATTCGATGTGGAGAATGTAGATGGTGAATTGATAAAGAATGAAAACGTCACGCATTCACCTGTAAAAACTAAATCTTATGCGTTTTGCAGTGATACGGCATATAATGAAAAGGTGATACCGATCATAAAAAATGTAGATGCCCTATATCATGAATCTACATTTTTAGAAAAACATGCTCATTTAGCGCCGCGTACAAAGCACTCAACCGCAAAGGAAGCAGCTTCTATTGCAAAGCAAGCGAATGTAGGTAGATTGATTCTTGGACATTATTCGACTAGATACGATGACCTAGAAGAGTTCATCAAAGAAGCGAGCCCTATATTCAAGAATGTGGAATTAGGCGATGATGGTAAAAAGTTCAAAATCTAGGCACCACTGTAGTTAAGGATTCTTTCTAGGACCAAATTTAATGTCATCAACTTTCCAGACGAAATTCTTATAATTGTCTAAACTAATCCTAAATGTTTCAAGGTTTTCAAAATGGGAATCTACCTTGAAAATTAAAGCATACTGACATCACAATAATATTTAACTAGAAGATAATAAAATTCTTGGATATTATTTTTTTAGAATCTCGTAACTTGCAACTATGGACAATGACCTAGGACATTATAGAAAATCTTATGAGAAAGAAGCGTTGCACAAAAGTAACGTGCCTGAGAATCCAATGGAATTGTTTCGTACTTGGTTTCAAGAAATCGATGAACATTTTGAGATAGACGAAACCAACGCAATGACTATTTCTACCATTGGAAAGGATGGTTTTCCAAGGGGTAGGGTAGTGCTTCTTAAGCGATATACTTACGAAGGCTTTATCTTTTACACTAATTATAAAAGTCAAAAAGGGGTGGCAATAGAGAATGACCCCAATGTATGTTTGTCTTTTTTTTGGCATGCAGCCGAAAGACAAATAATCATTAAAGGTAAAGCCGAGAAAATCGCTGAAAATTTGAGTGATGGTTATTTTGAATCTAGACCCCGTGGTAGCCAATTAGGTGCTTTAGTATCTGACCAGAGTAAAACAATAGACAATAGAAACGATTTGGAACAGAAGTTGGATGCGCTTGAGAAAGAATATGAAGGAAATCCAATACCTAGACCCCAGAATTGGGGAGGGTATATTGTAAAACCAGTAGAATTTGAATTCTGGCAAGGTCGACCAAATAGGTTACATGATAGAATACGTTATAAGCTACAAGAAGATTACGATTGGAAAATTGATCGATTACAACCTTAGAATATGAAAACATTATATCTAGTAAGACACGCTAAGTCGTCATGGGAATATGATGTCATTGACCATGAAAGACCATTGAATGACAGAGGGTTTAAAGATGCCAATTTAGTGTCTAGTCATTTAAAAGAAACATTAGAATTGCCTGATTTGGTAATCTCTAGTGATGCGATGCGTGCCAAGACAACCGCCATGATATTTATGAAGAACCTAGGAATTGTTGAAGGTGAGATCTTGCTGAATCATGAGTTGTATGATTTTTCAGGAAGAGGCTTGACTAATGTCATATCAAATTGCGATGATGACATCAACATTTTAATGGTATTTGGCCATAATCACGCCATGACGGCTTTTGTCAATACGTATGGTGATGAATACACAGGTAATGTAGCAACATCAGGCTTTACCCATATTGAATTTGATATAGGGTCTTGGAAGGAATTAAAACCAGGAAAAACTAAACAATCTCTGTATCCTAAAAAACTTAAGGGTTAATTGTGAAGATCCACACAATTACATTTCGGTTGTGGGAACGGTAAATCAAAACCAAGCATGACTTCATGAGAGCCATTTGCATAAGGGTTAAGTGCCGATGTGATGTAATCAAAGGAGTATCCTATATTGATCACGTCGGAAACCTTGAAGTTTACCAATGCTCCAAAACCGTCATTTATTCTATAGAAGGCGCCTAACCACACTTTTTCATTTAAATAGAAATTGGCTGTGAGATCTACAGAAATAGGAGCCCCATTGGTATATTTCACCAAAAAAGTTGGCTTGAATGATAGTTTATTATTAATTCTCCACATATACCCACCATTAAGATAATAGGATGCTCTATCAATGGATTCGTACTCTAAATCTGACTTGTTCTTGATATTTATAAGTCTGGGTGCCGACATTCCGAAATAGAAGTATTCTGTTCGATAATAAATACCAGCTCCAAAATTTGGTGACCATTTGTAGAACACATCATTTAGAAATGGATCATTACCATATTGTGGGTCATTAATCAGTTCGTCTCTCAAATCGTATTTACTTGCACCTGCCTTAAGCCCAAAGGCTAACCATCTATCCTTTTTTAAGTTTATTGTATATGAAACATCCGCGTAAGCATATGTGGAATTTTCATAACCTATTTTGTCGTTAATGACTGATAGGCCTAATCCAAACTTCGATCCTGGAACCGAGGAGTGTATCGTAAGCGTTTGTGTTTTAGGAGCCCCATCAATTCCGACCCATTGGTTTCTATTCAGTAAATTAATGACCATGAATTCCCTTGATCCAGCATATGCAGGATTCACAGATATGGTATTATACATATACTGAGTGAATTGCGGGAATTGCTGTGCATCAACTGAATTGGAATACCCAATGAGAAACAACAGTAATATGTATTTAATGCTTCTCATCTTAGTCAGTTCCTAGGTATATATATCCTTGAATTGGTTTCAAGCCACTACTTTTTAACTCTACAATATAGAAATAGGTGCCCGTAGGGAGGTAGCCTGAACTACCCATGCCTGAGCTAGGAGAGTTTCCACTCCAATCATTCTGGTAATCTCTCGACTGATATATTGGTGTTCCCCACCTATTGAATATCTTCACATCTAGGACAATATCACAAGAATCATCACTTCGCTCGTCGATGGTATAAAGTATTTCAAAGGCATCGTTAAATCCATCAGCATTTGGTGTCACTATTTTTGGTATATTAATATAGGCTTCACTTTCAATACAAGGATAATCGACGCAGGCATCGTGAATGTTAATGTTAATATTGGTAATGGTACTACAGTCATTAACTAAACGACTATGCTGGAATTGATAATTGCCTAATGACGAATCTAAGGGATTGAACATCCCGTCTTGAAGCATTTCCAATGATTCACCTTCCCAGCCCTCGTTACCATAATTTTCGGAGGTTAATAGAGAGTTCAAGTCAAGTGCTACATCTAAAATGCAGGCCGTTATTGATTCCTCAAATATTTCCGCTTTAGGACGCACATAGACGGTTTGAGTGAACACACTTTGGTTGTCACAATTATCAGTAACAATCCATTCACGGTAAATGTCATAATTTAAATCTTCAATTGTGGTAATTGTTTCCTCAAAATCCACTTGAGGGGATGCGGTACAATTATCTTCAAATATTAATTCTGGTATTTCAGGAACCTTCCCACATTGCACAGTGATATCGCTCTCCATTTCGGTAACTAATTCTGGTGCTTGATCATCGCTGATAATGAATATTTGAGATACGTCAATGGCGTTTCCACAATCATCGCTTACAGTATAGGTTCTAACAATCTGTGAATCACATTCTTCATCGTAAGGAGAATCGTTCACCCAAGATACAGATGTGCCACCACAATTGTCAGCAGCATCAGTAATTACGGTAATATCTGGTCCTGGAATATCATCGAAGCATTGAACGGTAATATCCGCTGGATTACTAGCTGTTGGCAATGTATTATCGTTGATGATGAAAAGTTGATTGATATCAGTTCCATTTCCACATTCATCTAGAACTCTATACGTTCGTGTAACAATTTCAGAACAAGATTGATTGTTTGATACATCTGATATGAATTCAACAGTTGTGGCAGTACAATTATCTTGTCCATCAATTACCAAGCTGGTGTCGGGTTGAGGAATTTCAGAAATACATTCTAGATTTACTGATGGTAAAGCACTTGCTGTAGGTGGTGTAAAGTCATTAATAATAAAAAGTTGTGTAACATTACTTGAGTTTCCACAATCGTCAGTCACACTATAAATTCTTGTAATGGTTTCTGAGCAAGCTTGATTATTGGATGTATCTGATACGAAAGCAACTGTTGGTATAGAACAATTGTCTGTTTCATCTGTTACCAAATTTATATCTGGTTCAGGTAATTCATCAATACATTGTAAATTAACAGTTGCTAAGTCACTGGCAATTGGAGCTATATCATCACCAATTATTATAGTTTGAGCTACATCTATAAAGTTTCCACAGAAATCAGTTATTCTATAAGTTCTGATAATCGTTTCCGGGCAGCTTTGGTTGTCACTGACATCTGAGATATAAGAAACTGTTGGAGTTGAACAATTATCTGTGGCATCAGTAATCACGGCTATATTTGGTATAGGAACATCTTCGATACACTGCACGTTGATTGTTTCTGGAGAACTTGCCGTTGGTAAAATGTCGTCAACAACATTTATCATTTGTATCACATCGGTGTAATTACCACAACTATCAGTAATTCTATATGTTCTTGTTACTCTACCATCACATCCGTTGTTTGAAAAGTCCGAAAGGAATGAGACAACTGGTATTGAACAGTTGTCGGCAGCATCGGTAACAACACTGACGTCCGGCGCGGGAACATCATCTACACATGTAACATCTATATCTGCTGGATTGGTTGCTGTTGGTAATTCGTCATCGATGACATTAATATTATGTGTTACATCTATATAGTTACCGCATTCATCAGTAACTCGATATACTCTAATAACTTTTTCAAAACAATCGAAGCTCACACTTTCAGAAATGAATGTAACAATAGGTGGTGCACAATTGTCGGCAGCATCGGTCACAACACTAGGGTCTGGAGCGGGTATAGTATCTGAACAATTAACAACTAAATCTTCTGGATTGCTTGCTGTAGGTAGAATAGTATCATCTACAATTCCACATGAATTACAAGATGAAACAATGCAATTAGCTATAATTACATGAATGTTTTGTGTTATGATAGATGTATTTCCGCATTCGTCAGAAACCGTCCATTCACGGATGATATCATAATCCACTGTATTATTGTCATTTGTGTCTGTTTCGCTATAACTAACAATTAGATTGGATGAGCATTCATCTTCAAATTCAGGAGTTGGAGGCTCAGGAATTTCGTCGCAGTTAACAGTGATATTGTCATCAATTGGGTTGACCAGTGTGGGTGCTAAAGTATCTTCAAAAATGATCTGTTGTGCTACGGTGATTGAATTTCCGCATTGATCCATTATTTCGAATGTGCGAGTAATTATTTCAGGACACATACCATTGGAAACATCAGAAAGATGTATTACAGTAGGAATAGAACAATTATCATTTTCATCGGTAACAATAGTTACATCGACATCAGGTATTAGATCTCCACATTCCAATATTAAAGGAGATGGGTTGCTTGCCGTAGGAGCAATATCATCATTGATTATGAAATTTTGCGTTACTAATATTGTATTATCACATGAATCACTCACGCTATATGTTCTAGTGATTATTTCAGGGCATGATTGCCCATCTGATATATCTGACAAGAAAGCGACGGTAGGGGTTGAGCAGTTATCTGAAGCATCGGTCACCAAAGTAATATCTGGATCTGGGATATCCTCAACGCATTGTAGAAGAACATCTGCCAAATTAGAAGCGGTTGGTAGGGTGGTATCTATCAATGTAATAGTTTGAATGTAACTTTCAATAGTTACACCACAGGCATCCGTAAAATTCCATGAATTGGTATATGTACCAGAAGACGGACAATTGGGGTCAGGAATAAAGTCTCCAGAAGTCTTTATCAAGGTGAAATTACATTTATCAGGAACTGGTGCAAGATTTTGGGCATCACTTAGTCCCGTGGGGTCATCACATTCAATGGCTTGATCTAAAGCATTTGGCAATGTCGCCCAATTTACAAATGGCTGAATAACATCTATTGTTAGTGGTAAAGCATCACAAGACGTAATGTCTGATGTGCTCAAAGTTGATTGTTGCTCTGGATTGATAATTCCGTTGTATGTAGCTGTGAATTGAAGATCGAAGGACAGGTCACAATTATCTTCAAGGAAATAACATTCATCATTGATCTCTAGTTCGAACTCAATATCTATGGCCGAATCTCCTACATCTACAAGACCATCTTCAATGGAAAAAGTAAGCTCTCTTGTAGTATTATCATAATTATAAGTAACTCCACTTGGTAATGAGGGTACTGATGCCAGTGAAACTTGTAGAGGTAAAATTGTTGTAAACAAGACGTTTTGTGCATCATCATTTCCTGAGTTTTGCACATTAAATGACACTCCTATTGTATCTCCTGGATTTGCAGGGTTATTACCAGTGACCAGATCTATAGGTAGAGGATTTAGATCCGGTTCCCATACTTCAACTGAAAGTCCTAATAAATATAACCCATATGTTTCTTGATCCGATGTTAATCTTAAGGTAGCTGATGTTTGATTATTGGTTATAACGCTGTTTCCAGGATTATCAAGAGAAAAAACACCTGCATCAAAACCCAATGTATTTCTGCTGGCAGGATTTCTATTGACAAAATTATTATCAGCTACGGTAATTCGACTATTAAAAAAGTTATCAGCATCACGCATAGGTGTGTTGATATCTATGAAATTATTAGCAACATTCCTTATCTGAAGCCTGTCTTGTAGTAGATCCCTATCACCCTCTAACGACCCTAATACAACATTGGCGCTTACATTCCCAGTTGGGATGGTTTGAAACCCATTAAAATCAATATCAAAATTATTTTGATCCCATTTAACATGTGCATAACCGTCAAAAAGAGTAATATTCTTGGCAGTTAATTCAGGGCTTTCGTATATAAATACTATTTGCCATCCACCTGAAGTTCCTGTATGATTGTTTGAATGGCTGTAGAGGTCACCTTCTTTCGCTTCAACATTTGCAATTTGATATTTACCATACACATCTGGTAATGCCTGTACTTCAGTTGTGATATCCTTAAAACAAATATATGGTTCGTTACTAAAGTGAGTATCGCGCCCCCTAAATATAACATCATCAGCAGAAATTGTAGTGTAATTGGTTTGACCTGGGTACATTATTTTAACATCATTGTACTCCCAATTAGGTTGATTATCATCACCATTGTCTTGTTCCCGATCTGCGGCTGCCCAATATAGGAATGCTCGATATATGGAGATACAGGAGACGTTGATGTCTGGATTCGTGAAATTCGCACTACTTGAATTAAATGTCTCATTATCAGTATCGATGTCAACGTAAACATTGTTGTCAAAGTCGTGATTGTCATCGTTACCATTATAATCGTTGCTTTTATGTCGCGAAAGCATATTATTGGCAATAATAGTAACGTCGCCAGTGATTGATTCACTATAACGCGGAGTAAATGGTACTTGTATTTGCGCAAAAGAATCTGCGCAAAAGAATAAAATAAATAATAAGAAAAGAGTAGGTCTTTTTCTCATAGCTATATGTTTCTATCCAAATCTATAGCACCTGATCTGATAATTATCGATAGATATTAATCTATCGTCATTGGGGATTTATAATTTTAAGAATGCTCAGTAAGTATTTTGTGGGGCTACACTAATACATCGTAATATAAATAATTGATATTTAAATAGTTACAAACACACACATTCTTGTTACGATGCTAATATATAATAATATCCATGAATAGCACAAAATAATCGTTAAAATGCACAAACCGAATGAACGTTCAGGTTTATTATTATTAATTAAATAGTCACATTTTGCTCTATTCATAAAAGACAAAATAGAATATATTTGTTGTAGTTTTATTCCAAAGATTTTTAATGCCAGATAACAATAACACTTATAATAACAGAGAGCTTAGTTGGTTGCAATTCAATGCACGCGTATTGCAGGAGGCTGCCGATGAACAAGTCCCGCTTATAGAAAGACTGCGTTTTCTTGGAATATTCTCTAATAATCTAGATGAATTTTTTAAAGTCCGGTATGCTACCATCAAACGAATTGACCAAGCGGGTAAAGGCGGTAAGAGTGCTTTAGGTGGCATTAAAGCTTCAGAACTTTTAGAAATGATTACCGAAACGGTCATTAAACAACAATCTGAAAGTTTGGAAATATTGGAACAGATTCAAAAAAGCCTAGAAAAGGAAAATATTTTCATGATCGATGAGAGGGCAATTACCGAAAAAAGGGAAGAATTCATCAAAAATTATTTTTATCAGAATGTAAGCCCGGCACTTGTTACAATTATTCTTAACAACCAAATCGAATTACCTCTTTTGAAGGATAGCGCAGCTTACTTGGCCGTTAAGATGACGTTGACTAAAGGAGAGAATCAGTTTGCCCTTATTGAAATTCCCAAAACAATAGATCGTTTTGTCGTCTTACCTAAAGAAGATGATAAGAGTTATATAATAATGGTTGATGACCTTTTGCGATATTGCTTAAATGATATTTTCAATATATTTCAATACAATAGTATTACAGCACATATGATCAAGATCACCAGAGATGGTGAACTTGATTTTGAAAGTGATGTAAGCAAAAGTTTTATGGCCAAGATCTCGGAGAGTGTAAAACACAGACAAATAGGTGATCCGGTGAGATTTGTATATGATAAGAGTCTCGATAGTGAAATGCTTAAATATCTAATGGGAAAAATGGGAATTGATTCTACAGATAGCATTATCCCTGGTGGAAGATATCACAATCGTCGAGATTACATGAAATTCCCAAGTCTTGGAAGGGACGATCTATTGTATGAAAAAATACGCCCTTTGCCGGTCAAAGGACTTAGTTTTGGTGGTAGTATTTTCAAGGCTATTGTCGAAAAAGACTATCTTCAGTATGCACCTTATCACACATTTGCCTACGTAGTTAAATTTTTAAGAGAAGCCGCTCTAGACCCTGAAGTCAAAACCATTAAAATCACCATTTATAGGCTTGCTGAAATTTCGCATGTAGCAAGTTCTTTAATAAATGCCGCTATAAATGGCAAGAAAGTTACTGTTTCGATTGAAATACAGGCACGTTTTGATGAGCAAGCAAATATCGATTACGCTGAACAAATGGAAGATGAGGGAGTTCATTTAGTATTTGGTGTACAAGGTCTAAAGGTCCATAGCAAAATGTGTGTGATCGAGCGTCAAGAAGGAAAGAAAACTAAACGCTACGGATTCATTAGCACAGGAAATTTTAATGAATCCACTGCGAAAATATATACCGATTACACGTTGTTTACGGCAAATCAAAAGATTCTGAAGGACATTAGCAAAGTGTTTGATTTTTTTGAAACTAATTATAAGATTTTTAGATACAAACATATTATCACCTCACCGCATTACACTGAATCATCTATTAACAAACTAATAGACATTGAAATTAATAATGTTAAACAAGGTAAACCAGCATACCTCAAGTTAAAAATGAATAGTATCTCGAGTTACAGTATGGTGGATAAATTGTATGAGGCGAGTAGGGCTGGAGTCCAAATTCAGATGATTGTTAGAGGTATCTGCTGTCTTATTCCTGGAGTACCTGGTATGAGTGAGAACATCGAAGCCATAAGTATAGTGGATAAATTCCTTGAGCATCCACGTCTTTTCATTTTTTGTAATGATAACGACCCTAAAGTGTATATAGGATCGGCTGACTGGATGACTAGAAATATCGAGAATAGGGTTGAAGTAACTTGTCCAATTTACGACGAGGACATTAAACAAGAATTAATAGATACTTTTGAAATTAGTTGGAGTGACAATACTAAGGCTCGACTTCTTAATCCAGAGGAGCCTAACGCCTATAGGCGTAATGGATTAAAGCAAATTCGCTCTCAATTTACAACCTATGATTATTATCTTAATAAATTGGAAGTTGCCTTATGATCAGTATTAAAAAATATGCAGCTATTGATATTGGATCCAACGCGGTACGTTTGCTAATTTCCAATATTATTGAAGAAAAAGGAAAACCACCGCGATTCAAGAAAAGTTCTTTAGTCCGTGTTCCTATAAGACTTGGTGCTGATGTTTTTCTAAAAGAGAAGATATCGGCTCCCAATATTAAGCGAATGAAGGATACCATGTTGGCGTTTAGGCTATTAATGACATCCCATCATGTGGTAAAGTATAAAGCCTGTGCGACTTCAGCAATGCGAGAGGCTAAAAACGGAATGAAGTTGGCAGAGATGATCGCGGAGGAGTGCAATATAAATATTGATATAATCGGTGGTGAGGAGGAAGCTGCTATAATAGCAGCTACCGATTTGCGCGAATACATTGACAACGCAAAAACGTATTTATATGTGGACGTAGGTGGTGGTAGTACAGAGTTCACCGTTTTTCATTTAGGAGAACAAGTCGCTTCAAGGTCTTTTAAGATTGGGACTGTAAGGCTTCTTAATGACATTGTAAAGAAAGAGACTTGGACAGATCTGGAAGAATGGATAAAATCGACGACTAAAGACTACGATACAGTAGATATAATAGGATCTGGCGGTAATATTAATAAGATATTCAAGATTTCGGGAAAGGCCATTGGAAAACCATTGACATATTTCTATTTAACGTCATATTATAACAAACTTAATTCATATTCTTACGAAGAAAGGATCACGGAATTAGACCTTAACCAAGATAGGGCCGATGTGATCATTCCCGCAACCAGATTATATCTCTCTACAATGAAATGGAGTAGTGCTAAATATATTTACGTGCCTAAGATTGGATTAGCAGATGGTATCATTAAAAGTTTATACTACGAAACCGTTTCAAGTAAGGTTTTAGAATAACTTGGCACTTTTTTTGCTTATGAAAACCCAAGATATGAAAAAGTTAATACTCCTATTTACCTTATTGATCACCTTCTCATTATCCGCACAAGATCAAGAATATGATGTGACTGATTCTGGATATGGTTGTATATCGGGTGATTGTGATGATGGATTGGGAAAGTACGTTTGGAAAAATGGGGATTATTACTACGGAGCCTGGAAAGAAGGGAAAATGAATGGTAACGGCACCCACTATAGATCAGATGGGAGCATTTATACTGGCTTTTACCGTAATAACAAGAAGAATGGTCAAGGGAAGTTAGTAATGGCCAATGACGATATCTATACAGGGGATTTTGTTGATAATATGGCAGAAGGCAATGGTGTAATGATTTATAATAACAAGACGACTTATAAAGGTAATTGGAGAAATAACAAAAAACATGGTCAAGGGACTTGGAAGCACTTTGCTGGTGACTTGTATATTGGTAATTACCAGAATAACCTTCGACATGGAAAAGGAAAATTCATTTATAAAAATGGCGAGAATTACGACGGCTTATGGTCATTCGGTGAAATGGAAGGCCAAGGGACCTATACCTATCTTGATGGCAGTCAGCAATCAGGTTTATGGGAAAACGGATTGATCGTTAAGCAATGATCATCCATGAATAGTTTCAGATTTGCTCAGGTCTTTCATTATTTGAGCTTCAAAATCCAATAATAGCTCCCATTTTTCATCCACTTCCTTTCGGTCGCCATACTGTCTGGCAAATCCTAAGAACATGGTATAATGATTGGCTTCACTTACCATGAGCTTGTGATAGAACTTAGATAGTTCCTTATCTTCTAACTCTTCCGATAGAAGTCTAAAGCGCTCACAACTGCGAGCCTCAATTAGTGAGGCATAGAGCAATCTATGAATAAGCTGAGTGGTTCTACTTCCTCCTTTAGGAAAAAATGTGAGCAACTTGTTAACGTACGCATCTTTCCTATCTCTTCCTAAAACCCACCCTCGTTCCAGTATACGCTCATGCACCATTTTAAAGTGGCTGATCTCTTCTTGCACCAAAGCCGTCATTTCCTTTACCAGATCCGTATATTCCGGAAAACTCACAATAAGGGATAATGCGGTACTAGCAGCTTTCTGCTCACAAAAAGCATGGTCTGTAAGAATCTCTTCAATATTCTTTTCTACGATATTCACCCATCTTGGGTCTGTTGGTAATTTTAATCCTAGCATTTTCATAGTATTTTAAACTATTGATATAAAGATAGTTATATGTCTAAATCGAAAGTTTTACGTAAAGTGTCAATATTCGGATTTTTCTCTTTAAGTTTCTCGAACTTTTCCATAGGTGTGTAGGCATATTGTTTTTCCATTTCTTCGTTGACACTAATGGAAAGGTTGATGTCAAAGTTATTGAGTGTTTTTCGTAAATGCCCCAAAAGATCATATTGTTGTCTCTCAACTTCTAACTTATTGGTGGCATTCGGGAATTCTAATTGAATACTATGACCTTTTAGTCGAGGCTTATCTATCGAAAGGATTGATGCCAGATTGTATTTCCCTTCTTTTTCCAGCTTCAACACAAATTCGTTCCATGCAGATCGCATTGCTTCTTCTGTAAACTCATCTTTTGGCAGATCTTCTTCATCAATTATCACATCCATTTGCTTGATAAGATGCTCTTTTTTCTTTTTTATACTGCTCAGCGACAAGCCAGATATGCGCTTCTTCTCTTGATTTAAAATGATCTTCGGGCGTTCAGTTACAATTTTTGGAGTGGCTATAGTCTCCTCTTCAGTATCAGGGATATACTTTGTGATATCTGGTTCCTTAACAGTTGCTTTTTCAAGAGCCACTTTTTCAGATTTTGTTTTTGGGGTTTTTATTGTTTCAGGTTTAGATATCTGAATCGGTTTGATACCTCTAGATTTGAAATAAGCAGCAGGAATTATGAAATGTTTACTGTTTTTTTTTTCTCCATCAAAAGTGATAGAGGCAAGTTGCATGAGACTTAATTCAACCAATAACCTTTGGTTCTTACTGGTTTTGTATTTCAAATCACAATCATTGGCTAGTTCAATGCCTTTCATCAAAAAACCCTGGGATGTCTTTTTGGATTGCTCTTGGTATTTTTTCTGTGTTTGCTCCCCAACTTCAAGAAGAGCAATGGTTTGTGGTGTTTGGCATACGAGTAGATCCCTGAAATGGGAGGCAAGCCCCGCAATGAAATGATGTCCGTCGAATCCTTTAGAAAGGGTCTCATTAAATTGGACCAATAACTCAGGAATCTTATTCTCGAGAATTAGGTCTGTCGCTTTGAAATAAGTTTCATAATCGAGGACATTTAAATTCTCCGTAACTGCCTGTCGCGTTAATTCTTTACCTGAAAAACTGACGACACGGTCAAAAATAGACAATGCATCCCTCATTGCGCCATCTGCTTTTTGTGCAATGATATGTAAGGCATCATCTTCGGCTTTAACACCTTGCTGATCCGCAATATATTCTAAATACTCTTTGGCATCTTTAACGGTAATACGTTTGAAATCGAAAATTTGGCAACGAGATAATATAGTCGGGATGATCTTATGTTTCTCTGTCGTGGCTAGAATGAAAATACAGTGCTTTGGAGGTTCTTCCAATGTCTTCAAAAAAGCATTAAAAGCGGCCTGTGAGAGCATGTGAACTTCATCAATGATATAGACCTTGTATTTGCCAATTTGTGGAGGAATACGTACCTGATCTGTTAAATTTCGTATGTCATCTACAGAATTATTAGAAGCTGCATCCAACTCGAAGATATTGAATGCGAATTCTTCGTCATCGGACTGTGTTCCGTCCTGATTGATCATTTTCGCTAAAATACGGGCGCATGTCGTTTTTCCAACACCACGAGGTCCCGTAAAGAGAAGGGCTTGTGCTAAGTGATTATTCTCAATGGCATTCAATAGGGTATTGGTAATAGCACTTTGACCTACAACATCTTTAAACGACTGTGGTCTATATTTACGTGCTGATACTACAAAAGGTTCCATTGAGTTGTTATTATAACAAAGAAAAAAAAATCCCTTCAGAATTCAGAATTCAGAAGCCTGTATTTAAGGTTAGTTATTAACAATTTGCTTAGTTTTGCAACCAAGCAGATTGCCTTATCGCCACGCCTTTGGCGTGGAGGAAAGTCCGGACACCGCAGTGCAATATAGTGGCTAACGGCCACCAGTCGTGAGGCTAGGAAAAGTGCAACAGAAAGAATGTACAGGTTATGCTGTAGTGAAACCAGGTAAACTCTATATGGTGCAATGTCATGTAAACCAGCGTTTGAGTGCGGCACGCACAATGTTGGAGGGTAGGCAGCTCAAGTTTACTAGTAATAGTAAATGTAGATAAATGATAAGGGCTCTTTGAGTACAGAATCCGGCTTATAGATCTGCTTTAATATAAAAACCCTCTTCTAATTCCGAAGAGGGTTTTCTATTTAGCCAATGGTGTTCATCATCTATTTACTTAAAAAAGGAGAATATACTGCCTCCATAATGTCGTGCATTATCAAAATTATTTAAATCTGATAGGTCTGTGTATTTGGAATGTTCGATAATGAGGATGCCATCTTCTGTTAGTAATTCATTGTTGAAAATCGCATTACTTATTTGTGAGAATTCGTCGCGTGTGAAATTATAAGGCGGGTCGGCAAATACAATTGTATATTTTCCAATTGCACGTTCTAAATATTTAAACACATCACTTTTAATGACAGTAATAGGCATGTCAAACTCCTCCGATGTTTTTTCTATGAACTTCACACATCCATGATTAGCATCAACTGCTGTAAGGTTTTCAACGCCTCTTGAAGCAAATTCATAGCTAATGTTCCCAGTACCCGAGAACAAGTCCAACACAGAGATTTCATCCAAATAGTATAGGTTGTTCAGTATATTGAACAGTGATTCCTTAGCCATATCTGTTGTAGGTCGAACAGGAAGCTTTTTTGGAGCTGTAATCCGTCTTCCTTTGTATTGACCTGAAATTATTCTCATAAAAAACTATGCAAAATCACAAAATCATCATTTTCGTTGTCTGGTTGTGCATCATCTGCAAACTTGAAATTGTCCATACGCTTGGCGAAGAATACAAAACGAACATACTTAAATGCAATGGTATATAATTCATTTTTAAAATCTACATCTCCTGTAAATATCAATTCAAATTTCTCGGGGTTCAATCCAAGTTGCTCAGATGTAAAGAGTATGTAATAAATAAAGTCTTCCTTAGTTTCATATTCGAAGGTATTGTATAGCTTGAGTACACCATTTTCAACAACAACTATTTCAAAATGATCATAGGCCACATTAACATACATCTTGGCTTTTGTAGCATTTTTTTCAAGTTTAAGGACTTCTTCCACAAGCACTGAGGAGTGGTGTTTGAATATAAAATCGCCATAATTGCCATATATATAGTTATTGATGTTTACATATGGTACATAGACATTAACACTATCATTGGTTTTTAATTCATCATAAGCAATATAATCGGTCTTGAGGATTTTGGCGTTGAATTTTAAATAATCGGCCAGATACTCTTCATTGAATAATGGCTTAGGTACTAGGCTCGAAAGATCATTTTCGTGAATGACCAATATGTTGTTAAAATCCTCTTGGAGTGCTGGTTCCGAAGTAATAGTATTTTTAAGTAATCCTAATATTTCTATCGGAAGCATTTGTTTTTCCGAATGGCAATGTTTTAAAAATTCTATAGTATTGGTGTCTGGATTTAAAACACAAAAAGAAAGTCCATTCAAGCTAACTTGAATGGACAAAGCTTTAAAAGGTACTATTTCTTTTTTAGTTGTCGTTTTCGCCATATGTTTTTGGCCAGTTACCATTGGTGTTCACTTCATTCATAGATCCAACTTTTAAAGATGGTCCGTTTACACCATCAACAGCAACCACTTGTTTTTCAACAGTAATAAGGTCTTTATCCTGTCCATCGAGGATGACGCTTTTATCAACACTTACTTCAAATACAGGGATTTCTTCAAATCGTCCAGCTTTAAGTTTGAATTTAGCACCTTCCTTACCTACTGGCAGATTCATCATCGTTTTGTAACGATCAGACCCCTTGAATAGTGAATCTTTTATGGATGCATACCCTAATGTGTCTGTAATGGATATTTCCTTAGTGGTGGTAACACCGCCATAACGTCGTGTTAATTCTTCATCAATTACAGTCGAATCTCGTCTTTGAGTGAGCGTGAATTGAGCGGTATCAATGAATTTTACCAGATTATCGAAATTACCGGCAAACTCACCAGTGACTTCTCTATGTGCTAACTGTGCTACTCTAATGTCCTTTAAGTTCTTTATGACTTCAGCGTATCTTTTTTGTACAATTTTATTGAACTGTATAGGCTTATAGACCGAATTAAAGGTTTGATAAGCGAAAAGAGCTATGAGTCCCCAAAGCACCAACATAACAACTGGTTTCAATTTTTGAGGGATGAATTTATTGATTAGCCAAACAATTCCTACCGTAGCTGCTATTGCGACGATAATTAAAAGAATCAAATTCATGTTTAATTTGTTTTAGGTTGAACACAAATCTACAATTTTTTTTTATTCACTAAAACCATTGTTAGTAAAAATCATTTTTATCTTTGGTAAATACACAAAGCTTTCCTAAAATTAATGACTTCAGCGGAATTTTATCACTTAATAAAAAAACAGTTTCCTTTTCAGCCTACGTCAAAGCAGGATATTGTATTAAGACAACTTTCCGATTTTATATTATCAAGCTCTAAAGACGCATTGTATCTCTTAAAGGGATATGCCGGAACAGGTAAGACAACCATAGTGGGAACTATAGTAGCTAATCTTTGGAAAATCAAGAAAAGCGCTGTTTTGATGGCCCCAACAGGTCGCGCTGCTAAAGTGATCTCAAATTATTCTGGTAAGGAAGCTTTTACCATTCATAAGAAAATATATTTCCCGAGAAAAGAAAAAGCAGGGGGCATAAAATTCGTATTACAACCCAATAAGCATAAGGATACTATTTTTATTGTGGATGAAGCTTCAATGATTCCTGATACTCCAGGAGACTCAAGATTATTCGAGAACGGGTCCTTGTTAGATGATCTAATGCAGTATGTATATTCTGGATATAAATGTAAACTCCTGCTAATTGGGGATACGGCACAATTGCCACCTGTTAAATTGGATCTGAGCCCTGCTTTAGACGAAGATAAATTAAGTTTGAATTACAATAAGGAAGTCACAAAAATGGAACTTAGTGAAGTGGTTCGGCAAGAAAAGGGTTCTGGTATACTTGAAAACGCTACTAAGATCCGAGAATCCTTGGCTGAAGGCTTTTATGACACATTTCGATTTGATTTAAAGGGATTCGTTGATATTGTGAGGCTTATTGATGGTTATGAGACAATGGATGCCATCAATGATGCATATAGTGCACTTGGAAATGAAGAAACTACAATTATTGTCAGATCCAATAAAAGAGCGAACCTTTATAATCAACAAATTCGTGAACGCATATTGTTCAATGAAAATGAATTGTCTGCCGGAGATTATATGATGGTCGTAAAAAATAATTATTTCTGGTTGAAACCTACGAGTGAAGCAGGGTTTATTGCTAATGGGGATATTATTGAGGTATTGGAGATATTTAATATTAAAGAGTTATATGGTTTTCGATTTGCCGATGTTAAAGTAAGAATGGTGGATTATCCGAAGATGCAACCATTTGAAACCGTTTTGCTATTAGATACAATAACTGCGGAAACCCCGTCACTTCCCTATGAAGATTCCAATCGATTATATCAGGAGGTTCAGAAGGATTTTGAACATGAAACCTCGAATTACAAGAAATTTCTCTCTGTGAAGAATAACAAACATTTCAATGCGCTTCAGGTCAAGTTTTCCTATGCAATTACTTGTCATAAATCTCAAGGGGGACAGTGGAATACCGTTTTTGTAGAACAACCTTATTTACCGAATGGTATCGATAGGGAGTATTTGCGTTGGTTGTATACAGCAGTTACAAGAGCCAAGGAAAAATTGTACCTTATTGGCTTTAATAATGAATTTTTTGAAGAATAAGTCATGACAAGTGACACCGTATTAAGTATTTTCCTAGGTATAGGATTAGCCGCTTCTGTTGGTTTCCGTATTTTTGTCCCGTTATTTGCCTTGAGCTTGGCATCATATTTTAATGTATGGGAACTCAATGAGAGCTGGCAGTGGATGGGTAGTTTGGCTGCAGTTATTACTTTAGGTGTCGCCACCTTAGTCGAAATATTTGCATACTATATTCCGTATATAGATAATTTATTGGACACCATCGCTGTGCCATTGGCCGCAATTGCCGGTACGGCAGTAATGGTATCAACCGCAGCAGATCTCAGTCCTGTTGTGACTTGGGCCATGGCCATAATAGCCGGAGGCGGAACCGCAGTAGCTATAAAAGGAGCATCTGGTGCCACTAGATTAACATCAACTGCAACCACCGGTGGATTGGCTAATCCAGTCGTATCGACTGTAGAAACAGGAACGTCAATGATAATGTCTGCCCTGTCGATCTTCATTCCAGTATTGGCAATAATAGGGGTGGTTTTAATTCTATTATTCATATTTTGGATTTACCGAAAGATACGACCACGCAAGGCTTGAATTCTGTCAAATTATCTTATTTTTGAGAAACATTTCATAGCTTAATACATGAAAATAATTTCCATGATCCCAGCACGGTATAGTGCATCTCGTTTTCCAGGCAAACTAATGCAGGATCTTGAAGGCAAAACTGTGATATTGCGTACCTATGAAGCTACAGTGGCTACCCAATTATTTGATGATGTTTATGTTGTAACAGATAGCGATGTGATCCATGACGAAATCGTTGCCAATGGTGGAAAAGCCATTATGAGCTTAAGGGAACATGAATCTGGAAGTGATCGAATTGCCGAGGCCGTAAAGAATATTGATGCTGATATTGTTGTGAATGTACAAGGAGATGAACCTTTTACAGAAAGAAGTAGTCTTGCAAAGGTTTTAGATGTATTCAAGGATGATCACCTTAAGGAAATTGACTTAGCATCATTAATGGTCGAGATCTCGGATTGGGATGAGATAAATAACCCAAATACCGTTAAAGTGATTGTCGATCAAAATGACTTTGCCCTGTATTTTTCCCGAAGCCCAATTCCATTTCCAAGAGATAAAGATGCAAATGCCCGATATTTTAAGCATAAAGGCATCTATGCTTTCCGAAAACAAGCCTTATTGGACTTTACTGAATTACCGATGCAATTCTTAGAGGCTACAGAAAAGATTGAATGTATCCGGTATCTGGAATATGGTAAGAAGATCAAGATGGTAGAGACCACTGTTGAAGGTGTCGAAATCGATACACCGGAGGACCTAGAACGCGCGAAAAGATTGTGGAAATAGACTATAGTAACATAAAAGTGATTGGCTTTGATGCCGACGATACCCTTTGGGTCAACGAAACCTATTTTCGGGAGGCAGAAATCGAGTTTGCAAAACTTATGGCACCTTTTGAGACTGCCAACAAAGTGGATCAGGAACTTTTTCAAATGGAAATGAAGAACCTTCCTTTATACGGTTATGGTGTCAAGGGATTCATTCTTTCAATGGTTGAAATGGCTCTAGAATTGTCCAATAAGGATCTCCCTGAAGCTACTATAACCAAAATACTGGATATCGGTAAAGACATGATCAATAAGCCCGTTGAATTATTGGATGGGGTTGAGGAAGTACTTAAGAGTCTTGATGGAACATATAAATTGATTTTGGCGACCAAAGGCGATCTTCTAGATCAAGAGCGCAAATTGGAAAAATCGGGACTGCTGGATTATTTCCATCATATTGAAGTACTAAGTGATAAAAAGGAATTGAATTATTCTAGATTATTGAATCATTTAGAAATAAAGCCAAGTAAATTCTTGATGATAGGAAATTCATTGAAGTCAGATATCATACCTATAATCAATATCGGCGCACATGCCATTCATATTCCGTTCCATACAACATGGGCCCATGAACATGCAACGGAAGAAGAAACGAATGGTAAAAAATATAAAACAATGAAAGGATTGTTGGACGTGTTAAAAGTCTTGAATTGAGAAGAATAGATAAAACTATCTGGAACAGGCGTCAGCAATTTGAGCATTTCAAGACCTTTATAGGCCCCTGTTTTGTGGTATCCATATTACTTAATGCCGTTGCAAAGCCGCTTTTCGGGAACGGGCAAGATGGCAGTGCGAATATCGATATAAATGGTGTATATGCTTTAGAGGATAATCGTTACTTAGGATTGTTTACCGAAAAATATCAATTCTACTATAATAATTAAAGATATAAGTTTTACTATTTCTATTTTTGCAAATGAATAATAGATTACATGAGTTATAAAAATTTCCCTATGGTGCCGAGAGTCATCTTTGGTAGAGGTAGTTTCAATCAGTTAGAAGAAATCATCTCTCCCAAGCGACTGAATTCAAATGCGCCTTTTATATTTTTAGTGGATGATGTATTCAAGGGAAATGCTTGGCTAACGTCACGAATCCCTTTGTCTTATGATGATAAGTTACATTTTATTTCAGCTGACGAAGAGCCCAAGACTTCTCAAGTCGACGAATTGGTTGAGAAGATCATTTTAGAGCATAAAGAACGTCCCTCTGGGATTATTGGTATTGGTGGTGGTACCATTTTGGATCTTGCGAAAGCAGTATCCATAATGCTTACCAATAACGGAAGTTCTGCAGCCTATCAAGGCTGGGATCTAGTTAAGACTCCTGCTATTTATCATGTAGGTATTCCAACTATTTCAGGCACGGGTGCAGAAGTGTCAAGAACTACGGTCTTGACAGGTCCAGAAAAAAAATTGGGCATTAATTCTGATTACACACCATTTGACCAAGTTATATTGGATCCTGAGCTCACAAAAGATATTCCAAAAGAACAATGGTTCTATACTGGTATGGACTGCTATATCCATTGTATCGAATCACTTAATGGTAGTTACATTAATGCCTTTAGCCAAAGTTATGGTGAAAAGGCCTATTCCTTGTGTAAAGAAATTTTTGTTGACAATCAGTTATCAAAACAAGAATCACAAGATAAATTGATGATGGCGTCTTGGCATGGCGGAATGAGTATTGCTTACTCTCAAGTTGGTGTTGCCCATGCTATGAGTTATGGATTGTCATATTTATTGGGTACTAAACACGGAATCGGTAATTGTATAGTTTTTGATCATTTAAATGACTATTACCCAGAAGGTGTTCGGTTGTTCAAGGAAATGAAAGAAAGACATGGTATCACCATACCACAAGGTATATGTGCTGAACTGGAGGATCGTGAGTTTGATATCATGATCGATGTTGCATTAAGTTTGGAGCCTCTATGGGAAAATGCCATCGGAAAGAACTGGAAAACTAAAATTACTAGAGATAAATTGAAGGCACTATACCAGTTGATGTAATATGACTTGGCTAGCAAAATTCATTTATTTTAAATTACTCGGTTGGAAAGTCTTAGGCAATATTACATTTTCAAAAGACTCTATTAAAAAGGCCATTATAGTGGCAGTTCCCCATACAAGTTGGCATGATTTCTATATCGGCGTGCTATTGAGGAAAGTTGTTGGCGTCAAAACCAATTTTGTGGGTAAAAAAGAATTATTCACTTGGCCATTTGGGTATTATTTCCGTGCAATAGGAGGTGTTCCTTTGAATAGGAGAGCCAATGAAAATAAAGTAGAAGCCATTGCTAAGGAATTCAAGAAACATGATGAGTTTAGGATGACCCTCGCTCCAGAAGGCACTCGAAAGAAGGTTGCTGAGTGGCGAACAGGATTCTATTATATTGCCAAGGTAGCCAATGTACCTATCATTATGTTTACCTTGGATTTTGAAAAAAAGCAAAACAAGATTTCAGAACCTTTTTATCCAACGGATGATATTGAAGCCGATTTTGCCTTTATGAAAGAATTCTATAAAGGAGTAAAGGGAAAAATACCAGAATATTCATAAGTATGTCGCAACAAGAACAAAATGCCTACATTTTAGGTACCGAGGCAGAAGAGCTGCATAGATTGGGTTTGCAACACCAAGTTTGGGCTAGTGAAGCACATAAAGGCTGGCGTATTGCAGGATTTACAGCAGGACAGACCATTCTTGATCTTGGTTGTGGCCCAGGTTTTTGTACCAAAGAATTGGCCTACGTTGTAGGTCCAACAGGAAAAGTTATAGGTGTAGATAAGTCCGAAGCCTATATCGATTTCCTGAACACAATCAAACGACAATACAATTTGCCAATTGATGCGCAATTCGCCGATTTCAATGATATGAAATTGGAAGATAGTAGCTTGGATGGTGTTTACTGCAGATGGGCCATGGCATGGATACCTGATGTAGAAAAGGTCTTAGAACGAGTTTATAAAGCGCTTAAACCCGGTGCGAAAGTTGTGTTTCATGAGTATTATGATTGGTCACTATTGCAGACTTCTCCAGAGTTTCCAATGTTAAAAAAAGCTATAAAGCAATCATTGCAAACGTTTTTTGATTCTGAAGGAACGGTGGATATTGGACGATTCCTTCCGAAGATTTTTACTGACTTAGGAATGAAAGTCATTAGTCAACGCCCGATGAACAAACTCGCAACCCCTGATAAATTGGATTGGCAATGGCCACGTACATTTTTCCAGATTTACTTCCCGAAAATTGCTGAGGCTGGATATTTAACAAATAAAGAAGTTAGTCAAGCATTAGAAGAACTTGAAGCTTTAGGATCCAATCCAAATGCGACAATCCTCACACCACAAATGGTTGAAGTAATCGCTGAAAAGTGAGATAATAATTCGCTTTATTGAAGCTCAAAATTTATATTTTTTTAATTAATTTTAATTCTTTTTTTTTCATTTTTAGATATTTATAAAAAGTGAGTATTGGTAGTGATTCCCGACCGATTTCAATGGTCGATTTTTTTATGTATCTTATTGGATATTATCTAAATAACACTGACTTGATGTGGATTAAGTCATGTATTTCGTTTAACCAACCTGAAGCTATTGCGATGGGCTCCTTTTTTTATGTTATAAATTGAGATTTGGCACAAGAATTGCATATTTAATATTGAGTTCTTAGTACATGAAACATAAAGTAAACCATTAGTGTCCCTAAAAAGAAACATGTTAGTAACTCTTGATTTAACTACCTCATTACCTACATGGGGTAGTTTTTTAATTGGTGTCTTTTAGGCAAGAAATGATACAGCGCCCATAGCAATCGAGAAGGTCGTAACAAAAGGGTTATTGCTCAAATTGGCTGCGCCAAAACAATGGTAGCATAAATAGCAATAACAGCCACCAAAGTCCACAACCAAAGGCGTTTTTCACGTTTTGAAGTGACTATAGGCATGAGCCGGAATTTTATTGAAATTTGGTGATTTTTCTTAAGTTAGAGGCAGCTGTCTTCTATAGGTCTCTAATGTAAGCTGATAACTCGTGCCATTTTCCATCCATCAGAAGTGTCTTCCCATATGGTGATGAATTTAGACGGTTTTTGGGGTGTGTCGGGTTCCTCATTATTAAAGAATTTGTGATAACCTTCTGCGATTGCACCATAACCAGCAATTGGATATACTTCCATACTGCCTGCAATTAGTTCCCGAGTTACCTTACCACAAATATTATCTTTCAATGCTTGGATGAGTGCTTTTTTATCAGTCATTAAACCACCTTTGTCATGATAGAACTCTATGTCATCAGAATAAATATTAGCTTGTGTTTCTAAGTCGCAAGAGTTATAGGCATCAAAATATTTTTCATCCATGGCAAGAATGGTATCATGAAGAGCTTGATCGTCTGGTGTGTAATTAGGAATGACGTCTAGCGCTTCAGACTCTTCAATTGGAATTGAAGCTTCTGAATTTGAAGTTTGTTTACAAGTCAGAGGACTGAGGAGTAACAGGCTCATAAATATTGATGTGATACGTTGTTTCATGATCGTTGTTGAATTAGTTGATTGTAAGACGCAATTAACAGTGTATAGTTACAATTTGTTCATGCATTGAATACCAAGTCAGGATAAGATACTTCATCCGAAATGGATTCTGTGTTTCCAGCATATTCTTTTCCTCTCAATTTAGCGACGGTATGTGCCACGAGCTCTCCTTCTGCGGAACTATGAATGAGTTCTTGAATCGATTTTTGATCCAATTCATCTTCAATTGGTCGTAGCCAGCTATCTTCCAATTCTTCAGGAAGAATCAACGGCATTCGAGGGCCTTTGAGTTTTGGATTATTATGGATCTTTCCCATCATGGTATTACCTTCTGTGGTCACGATGGAAAAGGAATTCAGTGTGCCTCGAGTTTCTTCATTTCGCCATTCGCTCCATAATCCTGCAAGTGCCAGCGGTTCATTGTCTTTGTCATGAATGAAGAAAGGATAGGTCTTTCCATTATAATGATGATGCTCATAGAAGCCATCTACATGAATAATGCAGCGGTGATGTTTTGCGGATTCTCTGAATGAAGGTTTTTCAAAAATGGTCTCACCTCGTGCATTGAGTGTATTGTTCCATAATTTTTTAAGCTGTTCTTGGTCGTGCACCCAAAATGGAACTAAACCCCATGTGGCTACTTCTGGAAAGTTCGGTGATCTATCCGTGTAAATCAAAAGTTCAGGATGACTAAATCCCGATGCATGATGAATAGGTAAGTCGGTGAGTGGTACTAGTTTCTCCATGACCTCATCAATAGCTTGAAGGTCATTACGGCGTCTTGCACGCTTTAACTGAGCTTGGTAACTGGCTTTAATATCATAACACATTGTAAAAGAATATGGGTGTCTTATCTGAATAAGGTAAGGGTTTTGTCTGGAATACTGCTCAGTGTTTAATCAACTTTCTTGGATCTGAGAGTCCACAGATATTCATAGGTATCCTTCTTTAGGATTAAATATACCGCAATCGCAGATATAATAGGTGCTGGAAAACCCGACCCTATTCCTAAAGGGGTTATAAACAAAAGAAATAAGATGGCGCCTATGCAAGCTATTTGTAGATATAGTCCTTTGAGTAGCATGCCTAAAGCTATGACACCTTGGCCTATTGCTATAGTCGAAACAATAAGGGTAATACGTTCCGAAAACCAACCGATAATAAAGTCGCGATAAGGGCCAAAAGGTGTAAAGGAAGCATAATCGAGATAATCTTCGGGATTGTTGTGGGCTGTTTTGAAATTGATCCAACAAGCCCAACCAAACAACAAGACAAGCAGCCAACGTGCTATGTTCGGTTTCTTGTATGCTAGCCATAGCAAAATCAATGCCAGGGCATTGCTGGTTAACCAAGGAATCCAGTACTCTATTAGAAGTTCCATTAGATGGGTATTGGTATTCCATAAAATTACAAAACCCAAAATGAGAAGAAAATGATAACCGTCATAATTAGATATGAATAGTCAATAAGCACTATGCCTGAAATCATTATGAATAATGATTAATTTTCACACCACCAGTCGTAACCCTAGTTTCTTGACTATAGGTTTTACATAGGATCTTATATCAGGATCGGTTTCAAAATTTGCCTAAGGACCTACTATATGGTCTCCAGAATCAGCTCCTTTTATAGTCGTTGCCTTTTGAGCATGGTAATGAAATGACACTACCAAGCTATGCACTATTCTCATAAATCCTTTGAAATTAAAATATTAAGCATAAAAAACGGACATCAATTTTTCAACACGATCCTAAATCTAGCCTTTCCTTTTTCTAGATGTTCGATAGCTTCGTTAACCTTATCCATCGGGAATTCCTCCACGGTAGGATAAATATCATGTCGGACGCAAAAATCCAGCATGGTCTTGGTAAGAGCAGGACTGCCAAGAGGACTTCCTGCCACTGATTTTTCGCCACCAATCAAGCTGAAGGCTGGGATAGCCATTGGTTCTAATACAGCACCAACGGTATGTAAAGTTCCTTTTGGTGCCAAGGTGGTCAAATAAGAATTCCAATCAAGAGTAACGTTAGTGGTGTTGAGTATGAAATTCAGTTTACCAGTAATGCCTTCCAATTCTTCTGGGGAAGTGGAATCAATAACTTGATTCGCACCCATGTCCAGTATATTCTGTTTTTTGTTCGGGTTCGAGCTAAAAGCAATCACTTCACATCCCCAATGCTTCAAGAATTTTAGGGCCATATGTCCTAAACCACCGATGCCAATCACACCAACAGTGTCGGTAGGTTTCACCCCAGCTAAGATAATAGGGTTGAACACGGTAATGCCACCACAGAGTAGGGGTCCCGCTTTACTCAGATCAATAGCATCTGGTAGAGGAATGGCCCAAGACCAATGTCCACGAACATAGTCTGCAAAACCGCCATGACGACCTACAATTGTAGACTCATTATTAGCACAAAGGTGATGATCACCTTCCATGCATTCTTGGCAACTCATGCAAGAAGCTGAAAACCAACCTAACCCGACTTTATCACCGACTTTAACGTTCTTGGCGGCATTACCTGCCGCAATTACTTCGCCCACAATCTCATGACCTGGAACAATAGGATATTGAGTCATGCCCCATTCGTTATTGATCATGCTCAGGTCCGAATGGCAAATTCCACAATAGTGAACTTTTATATCCACTTGCTCAGATCCTAATTTGCCCAATTCATATGAAAAAGGTGTTAATGCTCCTGATGCCTCTATAGCTGCGTATGCGTTTACTTTCATAGTTGTTTTTTAGTTGATTTTCATTTCAATAAAGATATAGAATTAAGTCTCATAAAGTTGAACATTGAACTGTCTATTCTAAAATATTGTTTTAAACCATTATTGTAGTTTTATCAGCTTCAATAAATTGGCTTCGATTCGCTTGATTCCAATTTCCCATAAGGGTTTTCATTAATGTTGTGAAATGGCAATGATTTCAATTATCAGGTCGAAACCTTCTGTATCCAATGCATAGTCGTAGGTCATGTTGAAGGCATGTATGCTAGCAATCATTTTATCGTACCCTACTTCGTCGGTATGCAACAACCGGATAAATTCCACTTCAATGAGATCTTTAGCAATTTTGGTGTCATGTCGCGTATCTGTTTCTATGCATGTCCAATTGAGAATATTTTGCGGGTCAATCGATTGATTTCTTTAAGGAGGCCGAGTTTGTTGTGATAAGAGGATTGATTTGTCATTTTAGTCATTTAATGTGATCAGTGATCTTTTGAATCAGTTATGTTTGGTTGCCACATAAATTAACTAATTAATAATTTTAATACCTTTAGGGAAAGAACCTTTCATTATGAATAAAAGAGACTTCATTAAGAAAATGTCCTTCGCGACATTGGGATCACCGTTTTATGCTAGTGCCATATCTTCATGGGTAGAAGACGTAGCAAACATCCCTGTTAAAGACTTGGCCTCGAACAATGAATTTTGGTTAAAAATCAGAAGTGATTACAAGCTTAAGCCAGACTATATTAATCTAGAGAGTGGTTATTATAATATCATTCCTACACGGACGCTAAACGCTATGATAGATCATGCTAAAATGGTGAATTATGAAGGTTCTCATTATATGCGCACAGTACAATGGGACAACAAAAAACGCATGGCCCAAAAACTTGGTGAACTGATTGGGAGCAGTGCGAAAAATGTTATAATCACCAGAAATACCACCGAATCCTTGGATTTGGTGATTAAAGGATTTCCTTGGGGAAAAGGGGATGAAGCTGTCTACGCATTGCAGGATTATGGAGCCATGAAAGTAATGTTCGAGCAAGTTGCAAAACGTTATGGTGTGGTCAATAAAGTCGTATCTGTGCCGAATCATCCAAAATCAGACGAAGAGATCGTAAAACTATATGCAAATGCCATCACCTCTAAGACCAAGTTATTGATGGTCTGTCACATGGTCAATATAACAGGGCAAATTCTTCCGATCAAGAAGATATGCCAAATGGCCCATAGCAAAGGAGTGCAAGTGATGGTTGACGGAGCTCATTGTGTTGGCCATTTTGAGTTTAATATCGAAGATCTAGAATGCGATTATTATGGTGCCAGCTTACATAAATGGTTGGCGGTGCCTTTGGGAACCGGGATGTTATATGTTAAAGATGGAAATATAGGGACTTTATGGCCCATATTTGCGGAACACGATCGCGAACCGAGTGATATTTCAAGATTGAATCATACTGGTACACATCCTGTGTATCATGACCTGAGTATAGAGAATGCCATCGATTATTATAATATGTTAGGTGGGGCACGCAAAGAAGCACGATTACGTTATTTGCAAGAATATTGGACAAGTAAAGTGCGCAATCATCAAAACATTATGATAAACACTCCTGTTGAATCACATAAAGCATGTGGGATAGCCAATGTGGGCATCACCACCATGACTCCTGCAGACTTGGCTAAAAGACTGATGGATGATTACAATATCTTTACGGTTTCCATAGATTATGCCAATGTACAAGGCTGTAGGATTACTCCAAATGTATTTACTACCACCAAAGAATTAGATATTTTTGTGAAGGCACTTAAAGAAATGGCATCTTGACATAGCTACTGCACCATTATTTTTGATTCATCAGAAACAATACATATTTTGGTTAGTTTATCATTTGTGCCTTTTAATTAGAACATGAAGGTTAACGAATCAAAAAGAATAAGACAAGTTCTATTTCTTGCTGGCTGTCTCTGGAGTGATATTCGTACCCACACTAATCTTAAAGCTTTCATAAAGTTTCACGTAATCTGTTAAATTGGTCTTAAGGGCTGTAACAAGTTACAATACTATACGTCTATAAGCGTATAACAAGTAATTAAACAAAACTTAAAAACCATTATTATGTTACGTATATCAATCTCAATGTTATTTGTCCTGTTTGCCTTCAGTGCAAACGCAAATGTAGAACCAAAAGATACTCCAATGGATAGTTTTATCTCTGATCAAATTGAAGCATTGGAGCTAGAAATAGAATTATTTGGGACACCATTAAATGATGGTATCCTTAATGTGCAATCCATAAAAGTTTGCGAAGTGCTGGAAGAAGTCAACTTCGCTTATGATACTAGCGAATATTTACCATTGAATTTTGATGTGAATGATGGCAAGAATCTAGACTGGACCAACATCGAATTGTTGGAGGAAGAGGAAGATGTCGAATTCAATTTTAATGTTAAAGAACATTTACCAAGTGATTTCAATGCTTATTTTGGAATGACACCTTTAAAGTCACAAGGTATTTGCCTTAAATAATTAATTTGCATGTTAATGTTAAAGCCAGCACGATCTAGTGCTGGCTTTTTTATTTTTCATGAGGCGTCGATTTTTCCGTGCCTACTCATTTCTTGAAGGTGAGAATAAATAAGCCTATATCTCCGAAAGCCTTATCATTACTATACAAATTTGAATAATTCTAATTAATTAAAAACGAAAGGGTTAGTGCTGTTGTCGTTATGGATATTACAAAAAAAGATTCTTTCTGTTAAAATGTATTAAAGTATGTAACAAAGAGATCTAGTAGGCGTCTTTAAGCGTATAATAGTTAAACAAACAAAACTTAAAAAACCAATATCATGTTACGCAAATCAATCTTAATTTTATTTGTCCTGTTTGCTTTCAGTGCAAATGCAAATATAGAACCCATAGAAAATCCAATGGATATTATTATCTCAGTTCAGATAGAAACCTTGGAATTAGAATTAGAACTTTTTGGAACAACCACCAAAGAAGAAATTATAAGTATCTCATCAGTTGATGTGTATGAAGTAGTAGAAGATCTTAACTTCGACTTTGATACATCTGAATACTTACCACTTAATTTTAATGTCCAAGAAGGTATGAATCTTGACTGGAGTAGTTTAGAATTAATAGAGTTAGAGGAAGACGTTGAGTTCGAATTCGACGTTAAAGCATATTTGCCATGCGGTTTCAACCCATATCAAGGTATGACAGAAGTTGCCCCCCAAGACGTCTCCTTTTTTTAATTAAACTTAAATGTTAGTTTTGAAAAAGCCAGTATTAATTAATACTGGCTTTTTTATTTTTCATGAGGCGTCGATTTTTTCGTGTCTACTAATTTATTGAAGGTGAGATTAAATATACTTATTTCTTGGAAAGACCTATCCTTACTATGTAAACTTCATATTACTTCTAATTATTTGGAAGCTAAAGGGTTAGTGCGCTATCGTTATGGGTGTCACAAAAAAGATTCTTTCTGTTAAAATGTCTTAAAGTCTGTAACAAAGCGAAATAGTAGTCGTCTATTAGAGTATAAGCATAACAAATAATGCTTTCATCAATCAATCTTTAAAACCAATTATCATGTTACGTCAATCAATCTTAATGTTATTTGTTTTATTCGCCTTCAGTGCGAATGCAAATGTAGAACCGAAAGAAAATCCAATGGATAATTTTATCTCAGTTCAGATAGAAACCTTGGAATTAGAACTAGAACTTTTTGGCACAACCACGAAAGAAGAAATTATAAGTATCGCATCTGTTGATGTGTTTGAAATAGAAGAAGAACTTAACTTCAACTTTAACACTTTAGAGCACTTACCATTGAATTTTGATGCTAAGGAAGGTATGAATCTTGACTGGAATAATATAGAATTAATAGAAGTAGAGGAAGAGGTAGAATTTGAATTCGACGTTAAAGCGTATTTGCCTTGTGGCTTCAATCCATACCAAGATATGACAGAGGTTGCCCCCCAAGACATCTCCTTTTTTTAATTAAACTTAAATGTTAGTGTTGAAAAAGCCAGTATTAATTAATTAATACTGGCTTTTTTACGTCTAAGAATTATGTGAACTTTATTACTTCTGAATGAAGAGACAGTATTCTTCCTTTCAGTTCAATGATGATTTGGGTCTCAAATGATGTAAATACATATTTTCATTGCCTAAGAGCAAGAATGTCGAACAACTACTTCGTGAGGTTATATCATTCTTAAAAGAGTATCACTATTTTTCGAAGACTTATTATGGGAAGTTCTATTCCGTTTCTTCCATTGTGTGGTAAACGTTTTGAACGTCATCATCTTCCTCCAGTTTTCCCAGGAGTTTCTCGACATCTTCAGCGTGCTCTGCGGAGAGTGATTTGGTGACTTGTGGAATTCGCTCAAAGCCTGAAGAAAGGATTTCTATCTCACGCTCTTCTATGGCTGCCTGAATGGCTCCAAAGCTTTCAAATGGGGCGTAAATTAATATGCCATCATCATCAGCAAAGACCTCTTCAGCACCAAAATCAATGAACTCCAATTCTATTTCCTCAGGATCCAATCCCTCAGAAGGTATCCTAAAATTACATGTATGGTCGAACATGAATACCACAGAGCCAGATGTGCCCAGGCTTCCATCACATTTATTGAAATACGAACGCACATTGGCAACCGTACGCGTATTATTATCTGTAGCAGTTTCTACCAATACCGCAATACCATGAGGAGCATAACCTTCAAAGATCACTTCCTTATAATCCCCTTGACTTTTATCTGTAGCGCGTTTAATAGCGCGCTCAACATTGTCCTTTGGCATATTCACGGCCTTAGCATTTTGAATGACAGCACGTAATCGTGAATTACTATCGGGGTCAGGACCACCTTCTTTTACCGTCATGACAATATCCTTACCAATACGCGTAAAGGCCTTGCTCATGGCAGACCAACGTTTCATTTTACGTGCTTTACGGAATTCAAAAGCTCTTCCCATTTCTTGAAATAAACATTAAAGTGTTACTGATTAAACTTGCATCGCAAATTTAAAAAATTGTGGGGTTAGTAGAATCTAATCCTCTTCCTCTTCCACAATCATCTCGAAAGCTGCTGCTAGTCTGAAGTCCTTCTCCGAGACACCACCAGTTTCATGCGTGGAAAGTGAGATATCCAGCGTGTTGTATACGTTCTTCCAGTCTGGATGATGGTTCAACGCTTCACACTCAAACGCCATACGACTCATAGCGCTAAAACAATCCTTGAAATTCTCAAATTCGTAGGTGGTATGAATTGCGTTTTTGCGATATTCCCAATCTGGGAAACGAAGTAAGCGTTTTTCAATGTCTTCTTCGGATAATTTATGCATATTATAAGTTATTAATTCTTATCTAAGTTAAGATTATTAATGATCTCTTCACTCTTGACCTGAAGATTTTTTGGCAACAAATTCTCTTTCGGAAGCACGGCAAGATAACGATCATCATTTGTTGTATAAACCCTTTTGTAGATAGGCTGGTAATTATTAAGTTGGATGACTATATCGTTGATCAATTCTTCGTGATGTAATAGGTCATTACTTCCCAAGTGAAAAATTCCCGATTTTCTTCTATTGATGATATAATGTATTTGCTGTGTTACCTTATCGTCAGTAGTGGCATTAATGACCAAATTAGGAAACACCTCAATGGCTATTTTTTCTTTCAAATGGTACTTTATTTCCTTGATTCTCGGTGATTGGGCACCGAATACCATTGGAAGCCTCAAAATGGCCCATTGCCGATTTGGCAAGCGCATAAGCATATTCTCTATTTTTATCTTAAATCGTCCGTATACACTTTCGCTCAAAGTCTTATCGTACTCGTAACTAGGATATTTACTATAGGCGTCAAACACATTAGCTGAAGAAAGGAATATGATCTTTGCCTTAGTTAATTTGGCATATTCCACGAGATGCTGATGCATGATCACTTGTTGGGCAAATTCGCCTCGAATGGTCGAAATTATAATGGAAGGTTTAACCTTCTTGAGCACCTCAAAAATATCGTCAGCTTCTAAATTGAATTGAAAGAACTGATGATTTTTTCTAAAGAATTCATTAGTTGAATTATAAGTGCCATAAGTATCGAAATAGGCGAGGAGCTCCTTATACAGTGCATTGCCAAGAAATCCACTTGCACCGAGAATGAGTATTTTTTGTTTGCTTGGGGCTGTGATAACTTAAGAATTTGGTTTGTAAAAGGGAAGTTTCACGACAGTAGCTGGTACAGCATTCTTACGAATCTGAATATTGATCTTGCTACCAACCGTTGAAAAGATTGTAGGAACATAACCCAATCCAATACCAGTGCCCATGGATGGAGACATTGTACCAGAGGTAACCTCTCCAATTTTTTTGCCTTGACCATCAACAATATCATAACCATGACGAGGCACACCACGTTCATCTAATTCAAATGCCACTAATTTACGCGCAGGACCACGACGTTTTTCATCTTCCAAGGCTTCACAATTGGTGAATTCTTTCGAGAATTTGGTGATCCATCCCAATCCTGCTTCTATGGGTGAAGTGGTATCATCAATATCATTACCATAAAGGCAATAGCCCATTTCCAATCTTAAGGTGTCCCGAGCAGCCAAGCCAATTGGTTTGATACCGTAATCGGCACCAGCTTCTAATACTTTGTCCCAGACCTGTTTTACCTCGCTGTTTTTGCAATAGATCTCGAAACCACCAGAACCTGTATAACCAGTAGCCGAAATGATAACATGATCAACACCTGCAAAATCACCAACCACAAAATTGTAGAATTTGATTTCCGATAGGTCATGACTTGTCAAGGATTGCATGGCCTCAACCGCTTTTGGTCCTTGAATTGCCAATAAGGAATAGTCTTCGCTCAAATCACGCATGTTTGCGCCGACATCATTCTTGCTTTGAATCCAATTCCAATCTTTTTCTATGTTACTGGCATTAACAACCAATAAATAGGTTTCATCTTTAACAAGATAAACGATCAAGTCGTCGACAATACCACCATCGTCATTAGGTAAACAGCTGTATTGAGCTTTTCCAATAGTTAGTTTCGAGGCATCGTTACTGCATACTTTTTGGATTAAGTCCAATGCATTAGGCCCTGTTATCAAGAATTCTCCCATATGCGAGACGTCAAAAACACCAACACTGGACCTTACGGTTTCATGTTCCGCAGTTACACCTTCGTATTGCACGGGCATTTTATATCCGGCGAAAGGAACGATTTTTGCTCCAAGAGCTATATGAGTTTCTGTTAAAGCTGTATTTTTCATTGGATTGATTTGAATATTGTATTACAAAAGTATCGAAAATAATAGAGTGCACTAATATAAATCATGAACAAATGAAGTGAACTAAAATTATGTTAATTCAATTAAATATTCATGACAATTCTTAATTAATATGTATTTTTCTAAATATAAAAACAGTAACAGATGAAGATTTATATACAGGTAATTGTAGCATTATTGTTCTGTGGTACTATTTTGGCTCAAGATGGAACACCTCAAGATTACTTGAGCAAGGAATTTCATAAAGGCAGAAGAGATGCACTTCGTGCTAAGATGCCTCCAAACAGCGTCGCTACTTTTTTTGCAAATCCAGTGAGAAATCGTGCAAATGATGTGGAATATGTGTACCATCAAGATCCAGATTTTTATTATTTAACAGGCTATAAGGAGCCGCATGCCGTTATGGTCATTTTTTCTGAAGACCGAACCAATGCTGAAGGTAAAACCTATAATGAAGTGCTTTATGTACAGGAAAAGAATCCTCAAGCAGAAATGTGGACCGGCAGACGGTTGGGAAAAGATGGCGCCATGGAACAATTAGGTTTTGACATGGCCTTGAGCGGTAAGGAATTCTTGAATTCGCAGATAGATTTTATGTCTTTCGATAAAGTTTTGTTAAATAATTTCCAGGATGATTATAGAGATTCAAGACGAAACAATGCAGATCTACATGATTTGATTAACACCTTTAAGAACGATATTGGTTTTGATAGTTATGAGCCTCCTTCTCAAGCACTGGAATTTGCACATCGTGTCATCAAGCAAAGTACCGAAGAAACTAGCACCAATGTGGTACAAAGACTTAAGGAAGTGTCAGAGCGATTCCCGGAGCTGAAACAAGACCCACTAGTATCGCAGTTCATGAATGCTGAAGACAATAACCTGAGAATGGAATTAAAGCAACGAGCCATAAAGATAGAAGCTGAACAACCTAAAAGCAAACTGGACCTAAAATCCTTATCGACTTATATGGCCGGTCTTCGGCAGATAAAAAGCAAAGAGGAGATGGTGCTTTTGAAAAAAGCTGTACGAATTTCTGCAATGGGACAACGTGAAGTGATGAAAGCCATGCACCCTAACATGTCGGAGACTGAGGTTCAGGGTATACATGAGTACGTTTATAAGAAATATGGCTCAGAATATGAAGGATATCCTAGTATTGTTGGAGCTGGAGAGAATGGTTGTGTTTTACATTATGTTGAGAATAGCAAGATGACCTTGGAGAATAATTTGGTACTAATGGATCTGGGTGCAGAATATCATGGTTATACTGCTGATGTAACAAGAACGATTCCTGCTAATGGCAAATTCACCAAAGAACAAAAGCAGATCTATGATTTGGTCTATGATGCCCAAGAAGCAGGTATCAATGCTTCTCGTCAAGGAAATGAATTCAGTGCACCGGATCAGGCTGCACGAAAAGTCATTAATGCGGGATTGGCTGAACTTGGTATTATTGTTACAGCAAACACAAAGCATTCGTATTTTCCTCATGGAGCAAGCCATTATCTTGGTTTGGATGTTCACGATGCAGGACTTTATGGAGACTATGAACCAGGTATGGTAATTACTGTGGAGCCTGGAATCTATATCCCCGAAGGAAGCGATTGCGATAGTAAATGGTGGGGAATTGCGGTTAGGATAGAAGATGATATTCTCATTACAGATGGCGACCCTATTAATCTTTCTGCTGAAGCACCACGAAAATCCTCAGAAATTGAAAGGCTCATGGCAAAACCTAGTGCGCTTGATGATTTTAAATTGCCTAAGTTGGATTAGATAAACCATATCAATTATAAGTTCAAGCTGATAGTCTTATATTTGACTATCAGCTTTTTTACTAAATTA
>RCNB010000251.1_pt1 | contig 55458 bp, 40 predicted proteins | sample 2041321 | NCBI WGS metagenome assembly RCNB01 (sample SAMN09708232, study PRJNA481090) | Marine sediment metagenome, whole genome shotgun sequencing project.
GTAGCTTCGACCTTTTCTTTTTTTTCAGTCGGGGCACAGGCCGAAAGTGAGCCTACCGAGCCCAATGCGGTAGCTCCCAATCCTCCTTTCAATAGGGTGGAAATTGCTTTTCTTCGGTTTAGGTTTTCAGGTTTTTCCATTTTTTAGAGTTTTTAAATGCTACTATGTTGATTTAGCTGAAAAAATTATTCGATTCTCTGTTATCATATCGGTAAGCCCAACTTGATGTCTGCAACATTCCGAAGGACACCCCTGAAGTTATGCAATCCTCTCAGTCGTGCCTCCTTCGTCGGTTGCAAGAAAGGGACAAGAGCGACCAAAAGCCAATCGAAACGGGATATTTTTTTGATTCCACGGTATTGCTTTGGTTTACCATCGTTGCAGTTCAAATTGCCATTCGGGGTCTACTTTTTTCATTTCGATTTCGTCGTTGCGTTCCTCCAGGCCACAGGCCAAGAATTGTTCGTGTAGCTTTTTCAACTGTTCGCGATCCAGTTCGACCCCAAGTCCCGGGCCTTCGGGCACTGAAACGAAACCGTCCTCGATTTTTATTTTCCCTCCCTTGATTACCTCGTCAACTTGCCAGGGATAATGGGTGTCGAGCGCATAATCAAGATGGGGAACAGCTGCACCTAAGTGGGCCATTGCGGCCATGGAAATACCAAGATGGCTATTGGAATGCATGGAAAAGCCCCGCCCAAAAGTCTGGCAGATTTTGTTCAGTTCCATCGAAGCTCGCAATCCTCCCCAAAAATGATGGTCGGATAAAATAATATGTTCGGAGCCCAATCGTATGCTCGACGGGATATCGTCGAAAGAAGTGGTACACATATTGGTCGCAAGTGGAATATTTACTTCTTTACTTAGCTTGGCCATATTATCTTGCCCACGAACGGGGTCTTCATAATATTCCAAAATGCCTTCCATCTTTTTCCCGTAGCTTATACCGGTCTCTAGAGACCAAATAGCATTCGGGTCCAGTCGCAATGGAACGTCTGGCCCAAAGGCTTCCCGAAGTGCCAATATACTGTCACATTCCACTTGGGGAGGTAATGCACCCCCTTTTAACTTTATGGATTGAAACCCGAATGCATCACACATGGCTTTAGCTTGGGAGACAATCTGCTCGGGTGTAATGGCTTCTTCTTGCCGACCTTTTAACCAACCCGATGCACTACTATCCGTATTAAACCCCAGTTCTCCTCCGGCACCTTTGTATTTGTAGAACAGGTAGGCGGAAAAGGGGACTTTATCTCTTGACTTTCCTCCCAACAAATCTACCACCGGTCTATCCAGTTTTTTTCCTATACAATCCAAACAAGCTACTTCGATGGCACTGAACAGATGCACCAATAAACGCTGATCCCAAGGTGCTACACCTCGTTGGTCTTCGTGTTTTCCGAATTTTTCTTGAATTAGGCTTTTGATGGCATGGAGTTGAAAAACATCTTGACCGATGAGATGTGGTTTCAGCTCTTCCAACGAATTGTATATTTTTTTGCTTCCAGGTATCTCGCTTAACCCAATGATACCCTCGTTGGTAATCACTTCTACAATGATTCGTAGGGCATATGGTGCATGTAGACCCGCGGCATTTAATAAGGGCGGATCACCTACTGCAATTTGAGTATTATGTATATCGGTTATTTTCACTTTTTATAGTTGTCTTTCTACTTATCGGTGGTGGCTTTTCTAACAGTAATTTTCTGGCAAAATGTCTTTTAAATTATTGTCTTCCCTCGATTCCTCCGGAGGAGGGAAGATTAAGTTTTTTAAAGTCCTTTACCTATGGGAAACGATTTAGGAGCGGGTACTTGATGTACCGCCTCAATATCCATATAGGAAATAGCTTTTACACGAACCAATTTCACACCAAAGGCCATATCTGAGCCGCAATCAGAATGACGATCAATCCGGTAACTCCCATAATCGTTAGCATTGGCGAAAACGTCTTCAATAATTCCTTTTCGGTCAAATTACTCATTTTGCACACGATCCAAAACCCGCTGTCATTCATCCATGGGAATATTTTAGAACCGCATGCAATGGCCAGCCCTACATAGAGTTGATGGTATCCCAGATCCATCGTCGCGGACATTCCCGCGAGTATGCCCGAGGCGGTAATCATAGCGACCGTGGCTGAACCTTGGGCCGTACGCACGACAACAGCGATAAAAAAGGCAAGGGGTATTATAGCCATTTGATAGCCCTGTGTCAGTTCGCCTATTCGGGCACTTATGCCGGTCTGTTGCAACATTCCACCAAAGGCCCCACCGGCAGCTGTTATCAATATAATGACTCCCCCGCTCATTAAAGCGGTCTGTACCGCCTTGGTCATGGCCGAGGTATCATCTTTCTTTTGGCGCACCAATAATACCAAGGCCGATAGTGCGCCACAGATCAAGGCCGTATTTTTCTCTCCGAAAAAATTGATTAATGTGATTAAAAGATTACCGGAACTTCCCATATCCATAAAGGTATCCATAACCGCCTTGACCGTGATAAAAACCAAAGGGATCAAAACAGGAAGTGTCGAAAGCCATAAAGAAGGTAAATGGGAATCTTCTTTTAGCGATAACGCCTTAATATCTTTTAAAGGGGCATCGGGGGAATCTCGTAGCGGCACCGGCCATTTTCGGTTCGCCCACACGGCATATAAATATCCAGTGGTAATCGTAAAAAGGCCCACCAGGGTACCACCGAGCATCATCATGCCGATGGGAATATTCATTTCACTAATAAGAAATAACGGCCCAGGAGTAGGCGGAACCAACGAATTGGCCATCGCCGCGCCAGCCGTAATAGCCAGAACCAATAATAAATAATTCTTGCCCATTTTGTTGGCCATGGCTTTGGCCAGCGGTATCATTAGGTAAAATACGGTATCGAAAAAAACGGGGATTCCCAAGAAAAAGCTACCTCCTAAAAACGACAATGGGGCATTTTTCATTCCCGTCCATTTAATAAGCGATCGAATTATTTTTTCCGCAGCCCCACTTTCTAGCATACATTTGCCGATAATAGCGGCCATGGCAATGAGGATTCCGATTTTGCCGCATGTTGCGCCGAAAGCGGTTGCGATCCTTTTTCCGACATGCCAATGAGACATTTGTAGGGCCGCCTCGTTAGAAGCCCCCTTGCTTAATTGAAAGAGTTCAACTGCTGAGGCCGGTGTCATTATCGCTACCACGAATGCTGCTATCAATAAAGCTAGAAATGCGTGTAGCCTTAGACCTATAATTCCTCCGACAACGATAATAATACCTATCAATAGTATAAATAACGGGTCGGTGAAAATGCTGTCCATAATCTGATGTTGGTTTTATTTTTTTAGGTTTTTTAATGCGCTATATAGATTGTTGAAGTCTTTTTCAAAAAATCAAAAGACAAGCACATCTATTTTTTGGCTTTTTAAACTTAACCTAAAAAATTGGTCGTTTTAAGTTAAGAGGAGAAAATCTGTTTTTTACCCCATTGAACTAAAATATATTTTGAATGTATGCAAAGGCATTAATTCTTTAAGATATAGCCTTTGAAAGTGGTCGTGGATATTTTAAGCTATGGTAAATTCGATGTGAAATATCGAATATGTCGGGCTACGACTTGTTTTCAAGCTAGCTATTTCTCATCATCAGAATCTTCTAGGAAGTCTCCTTTCTCAGGTTCTGAATGCTTAGGTTGTTCAGAGTTTTTCGCTTCCTTTTTCAATTCTTCTAATTCATCGATAAAATTATCAGTCCCGGTTTCTTTGGTCACCTCAATCATTTCTTCGCGCTCCGAGCTCTCGTTTTGTTCCCGCAAAGCATCTTCGGCCATATTACGGGCTAATAATTCTTCGTCGATTTCGTCCAGCATCGTGCCCATTTTCTTTTTATCCCGAATCATTGCCCAAGTCATAATCAGACTGGTGGCAATGATGATGAACAATAATATTCCCGATTCGAAACCGACAACTTCGGCCTCAACTGGTATGGCGTAGAAAAGAAGTATCGTAATTAACCCCCTTGGGGCGATAAACACCTGAGGCAGAATATCCTTCCCGATAAAGATTCGAAGTATTAGAAATCGAATTATGTAAATCGAGGCGATGATCAGAATGCTTACCATGGCGACGTTCAGGCTCAATAGCGAAGTGAGTACGATGGTAATTCCGAAAATCACGAAGAAAAAAGTACGCACGACGAAGGCGGTTTCCAAAGTGATGATGTGTAACTCGTGGTAGACTTGGCGCATTTTTTCCTTTTCAAGAAAAATGGCTGTTTTTCCTGGAAAAAACAGTTTTACATTTGCGATGACCAGACCGAACACCAAGATAATTATCAGCGAAGATAGGTGCATTTTCTTGCCGATGGCATACAACAATAGTAGCACTGCAATCAGTAAAAATTGTTTAGCTTGGCTTTTAATTTTCTGAAAGATTAATACGAGGGCATAGCTGGCGATGATGGCGATAACGATGGTCAAAACGATATTTCCGGCGAAACCGATCGCACCGGAGTCCGTTTCTTGATTGAGTCCTCCCGTAAGAAAATAAAACATCATAATGCCCATAATATCGGAGAACGTACTTTCGTAGATATGGAATTCCTTTTTATCGTCCCTGAGCCCGCTAACGCTAGGTATAATGATGGCACTTGAAAGTATGGAAAGTGGGGTCGCGTACAACCATGCCGACTGCATGGTCATGCCATTGATAAATTGATGCAAAATCAAAGCAGCCACCCAGGCAGAACCGATAAGTGCGATAAGCGCAATGGCCATGGCCTTGAGAATGGGGACCAACTTTTCGCGCTTCAATTCAAGTTCCAAGGCCGCTTCGAGAACAATCATAATGAGGCCAACGGTACCAATGATTTCTAGGGTGCCCCTAAGTTTTTGCCCGAAATCGATTTCCCCGCCCATAAAGTATTTTAGACCGAACTGCAAAGCGATTCCCAGAACAATTAGCATAAGCACCGAAGGAATGTTCGTCTTTTTAGAGATACCGTTGAACCAAAACGAAATGATAACAATGGCAGATGCGCCGATAATCAGATTGTAAGAGGAGAGTATTTCCATGGTCTTGAATGTTTGGGGTTCTTGTATTAAAAGTACTGCTTAATCATTAATTCCATTTATAATGGTACTTTATAAAACGTGATAAACGAAACTAGTATTGTAGGAATCAAAAAAATTGTATATTTGCACCACTGAACGAATATAAAAGTATTCATGAGGGGACATTTTAGTCCTCTTTTTTGTTTGCTAAAGTTTCTTTTTAAAGTAGTTGGCTCGAATTAAAAAGGAGTATTCGAAGACGTTCAGGCCGAACAATAATCTTTTGAATTTGCCTTTATGTATGCTAACAAAGAGGTTTTTTGTAAAAGTTAATAGTTATGTTTAAGGATAAGGTCAAAGCACTTTTAGAAGAAGCACTGGTAGCCGATAAATCACTTTTTTTAATCGACTTTTCGATTGCAACCGACAATACCATAAAAGTGGTTTTAGATGGAGATGAAGGTGTGGCCTTACAGGACTGCATGAAGGTCAGCAGGGCCATAGAGCACAACTTAGATCGTGAGGAATATGATTTCTCTTTAGAAGTCACTTCTGCGGGGGCAACAACGCCCATGGTAATTCCCCGTCAGTACCTTAAGAATATTGGAAGAAAATTAAAGGTCAAGACCGAAGCAAATACCTTCGAGGGCAATTTGACAGCGGCAACAGATAGTGGAATAGTTTTGGAATGGAAAACAAGGGAACCCAAACCCATAGGAAAAGGGAAAATAACAGTCCAGAAAAAAGAGGAAATCAATTTTTCTGAAATCAAGGAAGCTAAAGTCATAGTAACATTTTAACGGTAAAAGAGTAATGGAAAATATTGCGTTAATTGAATCTTTTTCTGAATTCAAAGATGACAAGTTTATAGACAGGGTAACCCTCATGGCTATTTTAGAGGATGTATTTCGTAATGCACTCAAAAAGAAATTCGGATCCGACGAAAACTTCGATATTATCATCAACCCCGATAAAGGCGATTTAGAAATATGGAGAAATCGTGTTGTTGTCGAAGAAGGTGAAGTTGAAGAGCCAAATGAAGAAATATCCTTATCCGAGGCCCGTAAGATAGAGCCCGATTTTGAGGTAGGTGAAGATGTGTCGGAAGAGGTAAAGTTGATTAATTTAGGTAGAAGGGCCATTTTGGCCTTGCGCCAGAATTTGATTTCAAAGATTCATGAACACGATAATACTACCATTTATAAGCAGTTCAAAGATCTTGAAGGCGAAATTTATACAGCTGAGGTACACCACATACGGCACAAGGCGATTATTTTGTTAGATGATGAAGGTAACGAGATCATTCTTCCGAAAGATCGGCAGATACCTTCCGACTTTTTCAGAAAAGGAGATAACGTTCGTGGAATCATTGAAAGTGTTGAACTAAAAGGAAGCAAGCCGAGCATTATCATGTCGAGAAGCTCGCCAAAATTTTTAGAGCAGTTGTTCTTTCAAGAAATTCCCGAAGTGTATGACGGTTTGATTACCGTTAAGAAAGTGGTGCGTATTCCCGGTGAGAAAGCAAAGGTTGCCGTAGATTCATATGATGACCGTATCGATCCAGTAGGTGCTTGTGTAGGTATGAAAGGATCTCGTATTCACGGTATCGTTCGTGAACTGGGCAATGAAAATATCGATGTTATTAACTGGACGGCCAATCCACAATTAATGGTGACGAGAGCATTGAGCCCTGCAAGAGTTTCTACGGTTAAATTGAACGACGAAAAAATGACAGCCCAGGTATATCTTAGACCAGAAGAGGTTTCTAAGGCCATCGGGCGAGGCGGGCATAACATTCGATTGGCCGGCCAATTAACTGGTTATGAGATCGACGTCTTCCGAGAAGGTGTTGAAGAGGATGTAGAATTGACCGAGTTTACGGACGAAATCGATGGTTGGATTATTGAGGAGTTTAAGAAAATTGGCCTTGATACGGCGCGAAGTATTCTTGAGCAAGATGTAGTTGACCTTGTAAAACGTACCGATTTAGAAGAGGAGACAATTTCGGAAGTTGTGCGTATACTAAAAGAAGAATTAGAAGATTAGCTATATTAGCAGCGATTAAAAGAATTAGCAGAAAGTATTTATGGCAGACATTGCGAAAATAAGGCTTAATAAGGTCCTTAAGGAATTTAATATTTCTTTGGATAGGGCGGTAGATTTTCTGGCCTCTAACGGGCATGAGATAGATGCTCGACCTACTACAAAGATTTCCGATGAGGTTTATGAAGTGCTTCAGGAGGAGTTCCAAACCGATAAGAGCAAGAAAGTTGCTTCTAAAAAAGTCGGCGAGGAAAAACGCGAAGAGAAGGAAGCTTTGCGTTTGCAATTAGAGCAAGAGCAAGAAGAAAGACGATTGGTGCGTGAAAAACGTGCGGCTGCTTCCGAAAAAGCTTTGGTAGGCAAGGTCGAACTTGCTGGCCCGAAAACAGTGGGCAAGATAGACCTCAATCCGAAGAAAAAGGAAAAAGAAGCTCCAAAAGAAACTTCAAAAGAAGCTCCAAAAGAAACTTCAAAAGAAGCTCCAAAAGAAACTTCAAAAGAAGCTCCAAAAGAAGAAAATGTTGTTGTTGAGCCAGAACTGAAACCAGAGACTGCAGAGAAGGCTCCTGAAGTCAAAAAAGAAAAAGAGATAGAGGCCGAGGTAGTCGAGGAAACTAAGGAAGGTGAAGATGTGTTGGCCACTAATTATAAAAAGCTTTCAGGTCCTAAGATTACCGACAAAATAGACCTTTCCCAATTCAAGAAACCAAAGAAGAAGAAAGAGGAAGTAAAGAAACCAGCTGAAAGTAGCGATCGTAAAAAACGCAGAAGACGCATAGTAAGCAGCCCAGGTGTCAAAACGGGAGCAGGCGCAGGCGCAGGTGCAAGAGGCAAGGCGACGACCGGTGGGGCCAGAAAAGGCGGTGGCGGAACACGTTTCGGGGCGCCAAAAGTAGAGCCGACCGAAGAAGACGTACAAAAACAGATTCGCGAGACCCTCGAAAAATTACAGGGGAAATCGAAAAAAGGCAAAGGAGCCAAATATAGAAGGGATAAACGGGATCAACACCGTCAACAGACCGAAAAAGATCTCGAGCAGCAAGAACTTGAAAATAAAGTGCTGAAAGTAACGGAATTTGTTACTGCAGGTGAGGTCGCTACTATGATGGACGTTTCAACTACCGAAATTATATCGGCTTGTATGTCGCTAGGGCTCATGGTTACTATGAATCAACGATTAGATGCCGAAACCTTATCTATAGTTGCCGATGAGTTCGGTTATGAAGTAGAATTCGTTACAGCAGAGTTGGAAGAGTCTATCGAAGTTGAAGAAGATGCTCCAGAAGATTTGAAGCCACGAGCGCCTATCGTTACGGTAATGGGCCATGTCGACCATGGTAAGACTTCATTTTTAGATTATGTACGTGAAGCAAATGTTATCGCAGGAGAAAGTGGGGGTATTACCCAACACATCGGGGCCTATGGCGTAACCTTGGAAGATGGACAAAAAATCACTTTTTTAGATACACCGGGTCACGAAGCCTTTACGGCAATGCGGGCCAGAGGTGCCCAGGTTACCGATATTGCGGTAATCGTTATTGCAGCTGATGATGATATTATGCCCCAGACCAAAGAGGCGATTAGCCATGCCCAAGCAGCAGGCGTACCCATTGTATTCGCGATAAACAAAATAGATAGGCCGACCGCCAACCCTGATAAGATCAAAGATGGCCTTGCCCAAATGAACCTGTTGGTCGAAGACTGGGGCGGAAAGATTCAGTCGCATGATATTTCGGCCAAAACGGGCGAAGGGGTAAAAGAATTGCTTGAAAAGGTATTGCTTGAAGCCGAACTCTTGGAATTGAAGGCCAATCCTGATAAGATGGCCAACGGTACTGTTGTCGAAGCTTTCTTGGATAAAGGACGAGGCTACGTTTCGACTATTTTGGTGCAGGGCGGAACCCTTAAAATCGGGGATTACGTTTTGGCCGGAACCAACAGTGGTAAGGTCAAGGCCATGCAAGATGAACGCGGAAATATTGTATTGGAGTCAGGTCCTGCTACTCCGATATCTATTTTAGGATTGGATGGCGCACCGCAGGCCGGAGACAAGTTTCACGTATTGGAAGATGAAAAGGAAGCCAAGCAGATAGCGACAAAACGATCGCAGTTACAGCGTGAGCAGTCGGTAAGAACACAACGTCATATTACGTTAGACGAAATCGGAAGACGAATCGCCTTGGGCGATTTTAAAGAACTGAATATTATATTGAAAGGTGATGTTGATGGTTCTGTCGAGGCATTGACCGATTCTTTCCAGAAACTATCTACTGAAGAGATTCAGGTAAACATTATCCATAAGGGCGTAGGTGCCATAACCGAGTCAGACGTGTTGTTGGCCTCTGCATCCGATGCCATAATTATTGGCTTTAATGTAAGGCCGATGGGCAATGCTAGGGATGTAGCTGAAAAAGAGGAAATCGACATCCGAATGTATTCTATTATTTACGATGCCATCAACGACCTTAAAGATGCAATGGAGGGAATGTTATCCCCAGAAATCAAGGAAGAGATCTTGGGTACTGCAGAAATTCGGGAAACCTTTAAGATTTCTAAAGTGGGTACTATTGCAGGATGTATGGTAACCAGCGGAAAAATTCTAAGAAATGCGGGTATTCGACTCATACGAGATGGTGTAGTAGTCTTCACAGGTGAATTGTCATCTTTGAAACGGTTCAAAGATGATGTCAAAGAAGTAGCCAAAGGTTACGATTGTGGTCTACAGGTCAAGAATTTCAATGATATTTTAGAAAGTGATATCGTAGAGGCCTTCCAAGAGGTGGCAGTTAAGAAGAAGTTGAAGACGAAATAATTCCATATGGTCTAGCTTCCGAATGAACGGAACGGGCAGGCAGTCGAAGTAACTATCCTAAATCGAAGGGTCTTCGACAATACTCCAACATACATTAAATAAAAAAATCGACCAGTTAGGTCGATTTTTTTTGGAGTTTATTGCTTGGAATTTGGTGCCTGCCGAGTCGATTTTTTAGGTTTTAGCAGCATCGCATCTGGGTATTTTTGCCTGACCTCCTTGAACTTTCTTTCGGCATCCAATTTGATTTTGAACCGCCCGACCCTCACGCGATAGGTTGGAGAATCGAAATCGATTTTCGATGGGAGATCGGGATAATCCTGTTCTACTTTAGACTGTATGTCCTGCGCCTTGGCATAGGAGCCGAACCCCACTTGAATGCGGTAGTATTCCGAACTTTCGTTCGAAGTCTTATAGATTTCCAACAAATCCGTGATTTTTTTATCCTGTTCAATAGTTATTTTTCCCTGTTGGGCATGGCAAAGATTGAAGGTTAAAGTGGAGAGCAAAATGATTATGACTGTTTTCATCATATGGAATTTATTGGGTCTTAAGATTTTATGCAAAAGTAAATTTTTCAAGATCAAACAATAGCATCTCGAATTTATTTAGAACAATTATAAATTATAAATTATCAATCCGTTAACATTTTCAAAATAAAGTCTATGTCGTATTTTTGCACTTGATTTTAGCATCGATGAAATAGGACTATGTTTCCTGATATTATAAACTATCATGCCAAGATTTCGACAGAAATTAAACTCATATGAAAAAGGTTCCGTGCCGCCATCAGATTTCTAAGATTTTAGGTATATCTATATTATTTTTCCTACTACTTTCCACTTCTATTTTTGCGCAAGAGGCTGCTGTTGAAGAAGCTGCAACAGAGGTTGTTAGTTCTGATCAAGATGCTGGTGGAGATCCTGTTGCGGGAAAAACGCTCTTCAATCAGAATTGTGCTGCGTGCCATGCCTTGAATCGCAAAATGACCGGTCCTGCTTTGGCCAATGTCGAGTCACGATTAGCTGAAGAAGAAGGTTTAGACCGCGAATGGTTAAACCGATGGATCAAAAACAGTTCTGGAATGATTGCTTCTGGCGATTCATATGCCAACAAAATTTATAATGAGTACAACCAGGCGGCAATGACCGCTTTCCCAACTTTGGCCGATACGGATATCGATAATATTTTGGCCTATACGGCTGCGCCTCCACCGGCGCCCGTGGCGGCAGCTACTGCCGTTGCCGGCGGAAGTGGTACCGGTGAATCATCAGGTATATCCAACGAAATTATATTGGGCGCTTTAGCTGTGGTCTTTGGGCTATTGGTTATGATGCTTTTCTTGGTGAACAAGACGCTCCGTCGTATCGCTGAAGCCAATGGGGTAGTTATTGAAAAAGAACTGATTGAGAGGCGTACCCCAATTTGGAAAGCTTTTGTGCAAAACCAGTTTTTGGTCTTCGTGTCGGTTATCTTCCTCTTGTTAGGTAGTGCTTATTTCGCTTACGGCTGGATGATGCAAGTTGGGCTCGACCAAGGTTATGAGCCGATTCAACCGATACATTACTCGCACCGTATTCATGCTGGCGAGAACAAAATCGAATGTAAATATTGCCATTCTTCTGCTAGGGTCTCTAAACACTCGGGAATTCCTTCTTTGAATGTTTGTATGAACTGCCATAAATCGATTTATCAAGTTGGCGACGTAACATTGGCTGAAGGTAAGCAGGAGTATGGGGTCGATTACAACAAGGAAATCGAAAAATTGTATGCTGCCGTAGGGTGGGATGTTGAGAACCAGAAATATACGGGCGAAAGTCAGCCTGTAGAATGGATCCGTATTCACAACCTGCCTGATTTCGCCTATTTTAATCACTCACAGCATGTCAGTGTTGGAGGTATAGAATGTCAGCAATGTCATGGGCCGGTCGAAGAGATGGAGATTATGTACCAGTACTCGCCATTGACTATGGGTTGGTGCATCAATTGTCACCGAGAGACGAATATCAAAGTAGAGGGGAACGCCTATTACGAAAAGATACATGCCGAACTTTCCAAGAAATATGGAGTGGATAATTTAACGGTCGCTCAAATGGGTGGACTCGAATGTGGAAAGTGTCATTATTAATAGAACAAGCAAGTAGTTAATTACATAGAAACGTATGGCATCAAACAAAAAATATTGGAAGAACGAAGCGGAGTTAAATCCCAACGATTCCATTGTTGAGACGCTAAGACAGAACGAATTTGTAGAGCCAATTCCCGTAGATGATTTTTTAGGTAATAAAGAGAACCTAGCGGCGACATCTACAAATAGAAGAGATTTTCTTAAGTATGTCGGTTTTAGTACCGCAGCGGCTTCTTTGGCAGCTTGCGAAGGGCCGGTTATAAAGTCCATTCCTTATGTAGTTCAGCCTGAAAATATTATTCCTGGGGTAGCTAATTTTTACGCCACGACCATAGCGAACGGATTTGATTTCGCCAGTATTTTGATAAAGACCCGTGAGGGCCGACCTATCAAAGTCGAGAAGAATACTGAAGCGAAAGTTGGTGGCGGTGCAAATGCGCGAGTTCAGGCTTCGATATTATCTTTATATGATAGCACACGCATGCAAGGTCCTCTGGCCAATGGCGAACCTGTTGAATGGAGTGCTTTAGATTCCGCTGTAAAGGCTAAAATGGGAAGCTTGAAAAATTCAGGTCAGCAAATTGCTTTGTTGACCCAGACCTATGCGAGCCCTTCGACGAAGAAGCTTATTGATGAACTGAAAGCCGCTTATGGTAATGTGAGCCACGTTACTTATGATGCAATTTCAGAAGATGCTGCACTGACTGCTTACGAAGCTAAATATGGCGAACGCGCCTTGGCGGATTATGATTTTGAAAAAGCGGATTTTATTGTGTCGTTCGGCGCTGATTTCTTAGGAGATTGGCAGGGTGGGGGCTATGATTCCAGTTACTCTAAAGGTCGAGTTCCGAAAAAGGGAAAAATGTCCCGTCATGTGCAGTTCGAGGCCAATTTATCTTTGACAGGGGCAAACGCCGACAAACGATTGGCTTTGACACCCATGCAGCAGAAAATAGCGCTAGCTCAGCTATATGCGAAATTAAACGGAACTAGTGTTGGTGGAGAGTTGCCTGAGAATGTTCAGATGACCATTGAAAACGTAGCCGCCCAAATACGAAAAAATAAGGGTAGTGCTGTAGTGGTTACAGGCCTAGACGATGTCAATGCCCAGACCGTTGTTTTAGCTATTAACGAAATGTTGGGCAGTAAGGCCTTTGATTCGAAAGCGCCACGATATGTAAGACAAGGAAACACTGAAGCAGTGAAAACTTTGATTTCAGATATGAATGCCGGAAAAGTAGGCGCTCTGATCATGGATGGTGTAAACCCCATGTATACCTTGCCGAATGCTGCAGAGTTCAAAGCTGGTATCGAAAAAGTAGGTCTATCCGTTATATTTTCTACCAATTGGAACGAAACTACAGAAGTTGCACAGTATACCGCTGCAGCCAATCATTACTTAGAGTCTTGGGGTGATACCGAAATTAAGAAGGGACATTTCAGCCTAATGCAACCAACTATTCGAGAACTTTTTGATACACGACAGTTTCAAGGTGCCTTGTTAAAATGGATGGATAGCGAAAACAGCTATTATGATTACATAAAAGAAACTTGGAGAGCTGGAATTTCAGGTGATTCTGGTTGGAATAAGGCTTTGCATGATGGTGTTTATTCAATGGCCGACGCATCTGCTCTAGTTTCAATGGTTGAAAATACCGACGCTGACCCAGAAAATACTACTTTACAAGAAGAAGATAAAGAGGGTGTTGAACCTTCTATGGTAGAAGAAGCCATGACCGAAACTCGGGTAATTCCAATTGCAACTGCTATTAACAGTTTGACCAATGCCACAAGTGGTGGAGGAATGGAATTGACCTTATACTCTAAAACCGGTATGGGTGCCGGGCAACACGCAAGTAACCCGTGGCTTCAAGAATTTCCAGATCCCATAACACGGGTAACCTGGGATAATTATGTGACTGTTTCAAAAGCAGATGCAGAACGTTTAGACCTGAAGAACGAAAATGTTGCCAATGGGGCTCTTGATGGTAGTTATGCCAATGTCACTGTTAATGGAGTAACGATAAATAATGTGCCGGTTATTATACAGCCAGGTCAGGCCATCGGTTCTATCGGCCTTTCTTTCGGTTATGGGAAGAAAGTCGGTCTAAAATCGGAAATGCAGACCGGGGTAAATGCCTATCCGTTATATCAAGATTTTAAGAGTACACAACCTGCTACAATAGAGAAAGCTTCGGGAATGCACGAGTTTGCATGTGTTCAATTGCAGAATACTTTAATGGGCAGGGGTGATATCATCAAGGAAACTACCTTGGAGATTTTCAATACAAAAGACCACGGGGAGTGGAACGAAGTACCTGTAGTGTCTTTAGATCATAAAGAAGTACCGGCTACCTCCGTTGATTTGTGGGACAGTTTTGACCGTTCTATCGGACATCACTTTAATATGTCAATCGACCTGAACTCCTGTACGGGCTGTGGAGCATGCGTTATTGCCTGTCATGCAGAGAATAATGTGCCTGTGGTTGGCAAGCAAGAGGTAAGAAAAAGTAGGGATATGCACTGGTTGCGTATCGATAGGTACTATTCCTCAGAAAATACCTTCGAAGAAGATGATACCAAGAAGGATGATTTTGATGGCCTGTCCGGAGATAGAGGCTCTTTAAGTGGTTTTGGGGAATTGGAAGATCCAAATGCTAATCCTCAAGTAGTTTTTCAACCGGTTATGTGCCAACACTGTAATCATGCCCCTTGCGAAACAGTTTGTCCGGTTGCGGCAACTTCGCATGGTCGTCAGGGACAAAATCAGATGGCTTATAACCGTTGTGTCGGTACTAGATATTGTGCTAACAACTGTCCGTATAAAGTACGTAGGTTCAACTGGTTCTTGTATAATAACAACGACGAGTTCGACTACCACATGAACAACGATCTAGGTAAGATGGTCTTGAACCCTGATGTAAATGTGCGTTCACGTGGGGTTATCGAAAAATGTTCGATGTGTATACAAAAAACACAGAAAACGATTCTAGATGCCAAAAGAGATGGTCGCCTGATAGAAGATGGCGAGTTCCAAACGGCATGTTCATCTGCCTGTAGCAATGGAGCCATTGTTTTCGGGGATATTAATGATAAAGAGAGTGAAGTTGCCGAATTAAAGAAAAGCGACCGCATGTACCATTTGTTGGAAAGTGTGGGCACGCAACCCAATGTATTCTATCACGTGAAAGTGAGGAATATTGATGAGGCATAAAAATAAGAATAGAAAGTAACTATATATAGAAGTCTATGGCGTCGCATTACGAAGCACCTATACGAAAACCCTTAGTTCTCGGAGACAAAAGCTACCACGATGTAAGCGTGGATATTGCCGGTCCGGTCGAGGGAAGGGCCAATAAGCACTGGTGGATTGTGTTTTCCATTGCCTTGGTGGCATTTCTTTGGGGTGTTGGTTGTATCATTTATACGATTTCCACTGGTATCGGTACTTGGGGTCTGAATAAGACCGTAAACTGGGCCTGGGATATTACCAACTTTGTTTGGTGGGTAGGTATCGGTCACGCGGGAACTTTGATTTCCGCAGTACTTTTATTGTTCCGTCAAAAGTGGAGAATGGCCATTAACCGTTCTGCAGAGGCAATGACCATCTTCTCGGTAATTCAGGCAGGGTTGTTTCCTATAATTCACATGGGTCGCCCATGGTTGGCCTATTGGGTATTGCCGATTCCGAACCAATTCGGTTCTTTGTGGGTAAACTTTAACTCCCCATTGCTTTGGGATGTATTCGCGATATCAACCTATCTATCTGTTTCTTTGGTTTTTTGGTGGACAGGCCTTTTGCCCGATTTCGCTATGATCCGTGACCGCGCGGTATTGCCTTTTCAGAAGAAAATATATAGTTTGTTGAGCTTTGGATGGAGTGGGAGAGCAAAAGATTGGCAGCGTTTTGAGGAAGTTTCCTTGGTATTGGCCGGTTTGGCGACTCCATTGGTGCTCTCCGTGCATACCATAGTATCATTTGACTTTGCCACCTCGGTAATTCCCGGATGGCATACGACTATATTTCCGCCTTACTTTGTCGCAGGAGCCGTATTCTCAGGGTTTGCTATGGTGAACACCCTCTTGATCATCATGCGTAAGGTGTGTAGTCTGGAGGATTATATCACGGTTCAGCATATCGAATTGATGAATATCGTAATCATGATTACAGGTTCGATAGTGGGCTGTGCCTATATCACGGAGCTTTTCATGGCATGGTATTCCGGAGTGGAATACGAGCAATACGCCTTTTTGAATAGAGCTACCGGTCCTTATTGGTGGGCTTATTGGTCTATGATGACCTGCAACGTATTTTCACCACAATTTATGTGGTTCAAGAAGCTTCGTACCAGTATTATGTTCTCTTTCTTTATTTCGATTATCGTAAATATCGGAATGTGGTTCGAACGTTTTGTAATTATCGTGACTTCGTTGCATAGAGATTACTTGCCTTCTTCTTGGGCGATGTTCTCCCCGACCTTTGTCGATATCGGAATATTTATCGGTACCATCGGATTCTTTTTCGTATTGTTCTTGCTTTATGCCAGAACCTTCCCGGTGATTGCTCAGGCAGAGGTAAAATCAATTTTAAAATCTTCCGGTGAGCGCTACAAGAATTTAAGGGAGGCAGGCAAACCTTTGTACCAAATAGAGAAAATGAAGGGGATTAAATCAAAGCAAAAACCGGTTACCGATGATGTTTTGATAGGGGATGTCGTTCCTGCAAAGGATACGAAACTAGGTGTTTCCGAGCTTTTAAGTTCTATCGGTACTTTCGACCCAACGAAAGAGACCGCCGATGACCTCAAAAAAATTAAGGGAGTTGGACCACAAATGGAAGCTACCCTCAATGATATAGGTATATTTACTTTTGCGCAAGTCGGTAGAATGACTAAAAAAGAGTACGACCTTTTAGATTCGATTACGGAGTCTTTCCCAGGCAGGGCGCAACGTGACGATTGGGCCGGTCAGGCAGTACTTTTAAACAATAAAAAATAGTTATGGCATCAAAAACGATACATGCTTATTACACCGATGATGATGTGCTGATGCATGCTGTTAAGAAGGTGAAGGCGGCGCGACATCATATCGAAGAAATATATTGTCCGTTCCCTGTTCATGGGTTGGACAAGGCCATGGGATTGGCGCCGACACGAATCGCTATTACTTCGTTCATGTTCGGCTGTCTGGGTTTTGTGGTTTCCATATGGATGATGAACTATATGATGATTACAGATTGGCCCCAAGATATCGGTGGCAAGCCCAGTTTTAGCTATATTGAAAATATGCCTGCCTTTGTACCCATCATGTTCGAGCTCACCGTATTTTTTGCAGCTCACTTAATGGTAATCACCTTCTATATGAGAAGTCGCTTGTGGCCATTTAAAGACGCTGAAAACCCTGATGTGCGTACTACGGATGACCATTTTTTAATGGAAATCGAAATTCACGATAACGAAGAAGAACTGAAAGATCTGTTGTTGGATACAGGGGCAGTAGAGATAAACATAGTGGAAAAAAACAGTCATTGAATATGAACAGTTTTAGCAAAATAGGAATTGTTTTCGGGTTGCTACTGTGTGTTGCGGCATGTGCCGAGAAGAGCAAGCCGAATTACCAATATATGCCAAACATGTACGAGCCCGTGGGTTATGAAACTTATGGTGAGGTTGATTTTCTTCCAGACGGTCAACAAGCACAGAAACCTGCCGAAAATACCATAATGCGTGGATGGATTCCATATGGTTATGAAAATACACTTGAAGGTAAAGAGTTGGCAAGGTTGCAGAGCAGTCCTTTAGATTCTATCAACCAAGAAGAAAATTTAGCTGTTGGCGCTGAGTTGTACGCCATTTATTGTGCCATTTGTCATGGTAGCAAGGGCGCGGGTCAAGGAACATTGGTGAAGCGTGAAAAAATATTGGGTGTGCCCAGTTATTCGGATCAAGCGCGAAACATTACCATAGGTACTACTTACCACACCATGCAGTACGGATTGAACTCAATGGGTTCCTATGCGTCACAGATGAACACTACAGAGATGTGGCAGGTTTCGGAGTATGTAATGCAACTGAAACAAGAGTTAACAAAATAATACTTAGAGAAGCGATATGTATACGTTTTCAAACAGATTAAAGATTGGTTCCTTCATTTTGATGGCTGTCGGGGTGCTTGGTATAGCTATCGGGTTTATTACTGCCCCCAGTACCGTTGAAGAATCCAAAGCCATGGTAGTGAAGGCGATGGAGAGGAAGCTGTGCAGGGTGCTGCCACAATGAATCATGGTAATGCTAGTGAAGATCATGGTGTTGCCCATGACGAACATGTATTGCACCAACTACAGAACAGGCCTTGGGCGGCACTTTATGTGGCGGCCTTCTTTTTCTTTATGATTGCTTTGGGGGTATTGGCTTTCTATGCCATACAACGCGCTGCGCAGGCAGGTTGGTCGCCTTTGTTGTTTCGGGTAATGGAGGGCATTACGGCCTATTTAGTACCCGGTGGAATCATTGTTTTTGTAATTCTTGTACTCTCCGTATTACATATGAACCATCTGTTTGTATGGATGGATCCCGATGTGGTTGCCCACGACCCTCTTTTACGAGGGAAAGCGGGCTATTTAAACCCTACCTTTTTTCTGATTCGAGCCGCTATATTTTTAGGCGGATGGATTGCCTATCGAGAATACTCTAGAAAATTATCCTTGCAACAAGATAAGGCCGACGATAACGCAAACTTTAAACTGAATTTTAGAATATCTGCTGGCTTTTTGGTCTTTTATCTTATTTCCGAATCTATTATGTCTTGGGATTGGATCATGAGTGTAGACCCGCATTGGTTCAGTACCCTATTTGGTTGGTATGTTTTTGCCAGTATGATCGTTTCGGGTATAACAGTGATAGCTATGGTAACTATTTATTTGAAATCTCGCGGATTCCTGCCCGATGTCAATGATAGCCATATTCACGATTTGGCAAAGTTTATGTTCGGTTTCAGTATTTTTTGGACGTATCTGTGGTTCTCACAGTTTATGCTGATATGGTACTCCAACATACCGGAAGAAGTTACCTATTTTGTAACACGTATTGCGGACTATAACCTTCCCTTCTTTGGCATGGTGGCGATGAACTTTTTGTTTCCCGTACTCTTGTTAATGAACAGCGATTACAAACGAATCAATTGGTTCGTAATTTTGGCCGGTATCGTAATACTTGCAGGCCACTACATGGACATTTTTAATATGATTATGCCTTCGACAGTAGGAGATCAATGGTATATAGGTGTTCCTGAAATCGGCGCAATATTATTCTTTTTGGGATTATTTATTTTTTGGGTTTTCAGGGCGCTGACAAGTGCACCTTTGCAGCCCACACGGAATCCATTTATCGAGGAGAGCAGGCATTTTCATTATTAATTTTAACGTATAATAGTAGAAAATACGATGACTACAATATTGATTTTATCGGTTTTGGCACTAGTGGCAATTGCGATTTGGCAAATGACCAAAATATTTGAATTGTCGCAGCTTAAGGTCGAGACCTCACAGATTGCGAACGATACGGATAACAAGAATAATGGGTATATGTTGTTCGCCTTCATGGTGTTCACGTATTTGATTACCATTTTTAGTTTTTGGAAGTATTCCAAATTCCTCTTGCCGGATGCATCTTCCGCACATGGTGAAGAATATGACTATTTGTTGTTGGTATCCTTTGCAATTATATTCGTAGTGCAGTTCATTACGCAATTTTTACTCCATTATTTTGGATATAAATATCGAGGTAAAAAGGGGAATAAAGCCCTTTTTTTTGCTGATAATGACCGTTTGGAATTTATTTGGACCATTATTCCGGTTATCGTTTTAGCTGGATTGATTTTGTGGGGTCTCTATACTTGGACCGCCATAATGGACGTAAATGATGATGATGACCCTTTAATTGTAGAACTTTACGCCCAACAATTTGGCTGGACGGCAAGGTACGGAGGCGAGGATAATGTATTGGGTGCAGCAAACGTACGAATGATTGATATCAACAAGGCCAACGTTTTAGGTTTAGATGAAGCTGATACCTATGCTGCCGACGATGTTATCGTTAAGGAGCTACACTTGCCCGTAGGGAGAAAGGTAAATTTTAAAATGCGCTCTCAAGATGTATTACATTCGGCTTATATGCCTCATTTCAGAGCCCAAATGAACTGTGTACCCGGAATGACTACCGAGTTTTCGTTTACACCCATAAAGACCACTGACGAGATTCGTCAGGACCCTGATGTTATTGATAAAGTAAAACGTACAAATGTGATTCGAGCTGAACGCGCCGCCAAAGGGGAGGACAACTCTGACCCGTGGGAGTTCGATTATATTCTGCTTTGCAATAAAATATGTGGTAAGTCACATTATAATATGCAGATGAAAATCATCGTAGAGACTCAAAAAGAGTATGATGAATGGATGGCCCAGCAAAAGACATTTGCCGAAACGGTATTGATCGATGAGGTAAAACCCGCTTTTAATACACCAAAAGGGGAAACTGCAGGTCTATAACGGTCTCGACCGTTAGTTTTGAAGAAGCTATTAAAAGAAAATTAATAAAATTAAAATTTAGATTATGTCTGTTACAGCACATGCCCAAATAGATGATCATGCTCACGATGACCATGCCCATCATCACAAAGAAACTTTTGTAACAAAGTACATATTCAGTCAGGATCATAAAATGATTGCTAAACAATACCTGATTACAGGTGTTTTGGTAATGGGCTTTATTGGAATCGCAATGTCCTTATTGATGAGGATGCAAATAGCTTGGCCCGGAGAAGCATTTTTAGTTTTTGACACATTCTTGGGCAAGTGGGCTCCTGATGGAATAATGGATGCTGATATATATTTAGCATTGGTAACAATGCACGGAACCATTATGGTATTCTTTGTGCTTACCGCAGGATTGAGTGGTACGTTTAGTAACTTATTAATTCCGTTGCAAATTGGTGCGCGTGATATGGCATCTGGTTTCCTGAATATGCTTTCCTTTTGGATGTTTTTCGTTTCTTGCGTGATTATGATTATTTCCTTGTTTGTTGAGGCTGGTCCAGCAGCAGCAGGGTGGACTATCTATCCTCCATTAAGTGCTTTACCTATGGCGCAGTCAGGGTCTGGTATGGGTATGACTTTATGGTTGACTTCTATGGCCATATTTATTGCTTCATCTTTATTAGGTTCATTGAACTATATCGTAACGGTTATTAATTTGAGAACCAAAGGAATGTCAATGACAAGATTGCCTTTGACGATTTGGGCATTTTTTGTAACTGCAATTATCGGGGTCGTTTCGTTTCCCGTGCTTCTTTCAGCAGCTTTGTTGTTGATAATGGATAGAAGCTTTGGAACATCATTCTTTTTATCAGATATTTTTATTCAAGGTGAAGTATTGCATTACCAAGGTGGTTCACCTGTACTTTATGAACATCTATTTTGGTTCTTGGGTCACCCTGAAGTATATATCGTAATACTCCCGGCCCTAGGTATCACTTCCGAAGTTATGTCTACAAACGCTCGTAAACCTATTTTTGGGTATCGTGCGATGGTTGCTTCTATATTGGCAATCGCATTCCTTTCGACCATCGTATGGGGTCACCACATGTTTATCTCCGGAATGAATCCATTCCTAGGATCGGTATTTACATTTACGACGCTATTGATTGCGATTCCATCCGCAGTAAAAGCATTTAATTTTATCACTACTTTATGGAAGGGTAATCTTCAACTGAACCCAGCGATGTTATTTTCCATAGGATTGGTGTCTACTTTCATCACTGGTGGTTTAACAGGAATTATTATGGGAGATAGTACGTTGGATATTAATATTCACGATACATATTTTATAGTGGCTCACTTCCACTTGGTAATGGGTATTTCTGCACTTTATGGATTGTTCGCTGGTGTATATCATTGGTTTCCAAAAATGTTTGAAGGTAAGATGATGAATAAGAATCTAGGGTATGTTCACTTCTGGGTAACGGCAGTTTGTGCTTATGGAGTATTCTTTCCGATGCACTTTGTAGGTATGGCAGGTCTGCCGAGGCGTTACTATGAAAACACGGCATTTCCAATGTTTGATGAATTTACTGATATTCAAGTATTGATGACTTCATTCGCTTTAATTGCTGGAGCTGCACAGTTAGTGTTTGTCTATAATTTTGTTAGTAGTATTTTCTACGGTAAAAAAGGTCCGAAGAACCCATGGAAATCAAATACCTTGGAATGGACAGCAGAAATGAAGCATATTCACGGTAACTGGGATGGACCTATACCCGAAGTACACCGTTGGGCCTACGATTACAGCAAGGTCGATGATAACGACGAATATGTCATTCCAGGTCAAGATTACATTCCACAAACAGTTCCTTTACAAAAAGACGAGGAAGAACTCAATCATTAATATAGTAGACTAACTCAAATAAAAATGCCCGACCGTAATAGTTGGGCATTTTTTTTGATATATTAGATTGTTCACATGACTTGCAACCGACATCGGATGTAAGACGGAGAGGACTGCATAAAGGGGAGTGTTCTCCCGTGTAAGGTAAATTTCAAAGAACATCGTTCGATTCCCTTAAAATTTAAAAATGAAAAATTTTATTCTTCTCTTGATTATCTTTTCGGCTTCGGTGATATACGCCCAACGTAAGCCCAAAATAAAAGGAAATAAAAGCGTAATAGAGGTGCAAGAGAGTTTGCCGACCTTTAATGCCATTGAATTGAGAGACGATCTTGAGATACGTTTACAAAATTCGGCCGAAGAGGGTTATGATATTAAAGCTGACGACAATCTCATCGATGTATTAAAATTTAGTGTGGAAGACGGAACGTTGGTGATTAGTTCTTTCTATAAAATCACGAGCAAGAAAATGCTTGAAATAACGATAAATTACAAGTATCTAAATGCCCTTACACTTCATGATGGTAGTGTACGAACTAATGGTGTACTAACCACAGATGAGCTTTTTGTCAATACCTATGAATCTTCAAACTTAGAACTCAGTGCCGATGCTGAACTCATCAATATAAATATGGAGGGAAACAGCTCGGGAGATTTTAACTTAAACGGTACGGAGATGAATTTTGTGCTTAAGGATAAAACTGATTTTCGTGTCTATGCCGTTAGCGAACTGAGTAACATAAAAATGTATAACAATTCCTCAGCAAAAATGGAAGGCACAGCCACCGAACTTCATGCTAACTTATTCGAAAGTGCTAGCTTAAAAGGTGAAAAGCTAGAGGCTGACAAAGTTTTCTTAATCTCTCAAGATGCGTCTTCGGCCAATGTCTATGCACTTAGTGACTTTGAACTTACTTCCAGTGGGTCATCAAAAACACATCTTTATGGTGGCCCAAAAATCCAAATCACTGAGTTTTCGGATACTTCTGAATTACATAAGGAGGAGTGATTATTGCTGGATGCTAAGTTAACCTCATTATTTTGAGGTGGTAAAGATAATAAACGAAAAACCGCCAGAATGCGTTTTAACGTGTTCTTGAACTTGAGTTTTTTACCCCGCTATTGGCGCACTCATACAATGATCAGGAATGCCAAAGCCATCGACCAAGATATGAATATGGGGGCGAAGCTCAGTACATAGCCGTTCTACCCGTTGCCGAATTGCTTTCGATTTCGTTCCTCCTATATAGCCCTGTTCCAAATACCATTCGGCATCTTCACGAATAGTCTGTAATGCATGAAGCGTTCCTAGTTTCTGAAACAGTAAGCGATTTTTTTCATTTGGAATAGTGTCGACAAAATCACAGTAGAAATTATAGGCCAACTCGCAACTATATGCTTTTCCAAGTGCCACTAAATGGGTCTGAACCTTTAAAAAGGCCTGGTAAGAGGGCATCCCTTTTTTAATGTAGTCGCGAATGCGCATGGCTAGCGTATAGGTCAATCGGCGCGTACGATACTCAAAAGCATGTTTGTGGAATTTGGGATTGTACAGATGTTCTTTATCCACTTTATTGGAATATACCGGGTTTATTGTGGTGAGTTTATTACTAATTTGTATCCCTAATATTTTCAATACTGCAGAAAATCCTGCACTATTGAATTCTGATTTAAAATCGGAAAGCACACCTTTGGCAGCTAAAAGCAATAGAACGGTATTATCGCCCTCGAAAGTGGTGAAAATATCTACATCGCCTTTGAGGTCTGCGATACGGTTTTCCAACAAATATCCCTTTCCGCCGCAGGCTTCACGGCATTCTTGAATGGCCGAATTGGCGTACCAAGTAATAATGGATTTTAGGCCTGCCACCTGGGTCTCGACTTCTCTTTTGTCAGGCTGACTTTGGTCACAATATGCTTCCATAATTTTATCCAGAGCGACATGATAAACATAGGCACTTGCCACCAATGGTGTCAATCGCAATTGATGTGTTGGATAGTCCATTAAAAGGTCTTCCTGTACTTTTATGCTGTCATTGAACTGTCTGCGTTTGAGGGCATGTTTGATAGCGACGGCAAGGGCGAATTTCGCTCCGCCCAGTCCTGCGCGAGCTACGCAAATACGACCACCTACTAATGTGCCGAGCATAGTAAAAAAACGTTTGTTCGAGTTTTTGATCTGGGAATGATAACTGCCATCGGAGCGTACATCACCATATTTATTGAGTAAATTTTCCCTTGGTACCGAAACTTGATCGAACCATATTTTTCCGTTGTCCACGCCGTTCAGACCCAGTTTATACCCATTGTCCTCGATTTTGATGCCGGGTAGCAACTCATGTTTTTCATTTCGTAAGGGCACTAAAATGGCATGTACTCCTTCATTCTTTCCGTCGACAATAAGTTGGGCAAAGACAGAAGCCATTTTTGAATGTAAAGCATTACCGATATATTCTTTGTTATCGTTCTGCCCTGGCGTCTGTATGATGATGTTATCCGTTTCTTTATCATAGGTTGCCGTAGTCTTGATACCGCGAACGTTAGATCCATGCCCAGTTTCTGTCATGGCGAAGCAGCCTAGTAAAGACGCACTGCCTGCATCTTCCAAGTATTTGTCATGATGCTTTTTTGTACCTAGCTTTTGTATGCTTCCACCGAACAGCCCGAACTGTACGCCGAATTTTATGGTGAGGCTCCCGTCCACATACATCATATTTTCGAACATGTAGGCGTAGCCTTCCATGTCATTGGTGCCACCGTATATTGATGGATATGCCATGGGTCCATACCCTTTGTCCGCCAAAAACTTTACCTGATCCAATACTACTTCCCTGAAATCTTCTTTTTTTCTATGGATATCCCATTCGAAAATCGGGTTGTCTAAAACGGAACGGAACCCATCAATAACATCGGCATGTTCTCCCTTTAAAAGGGTATCGATTTCCGAAGCGTCGTAATAGTTCAAGGTCGATTTGTAATCTACTTCTACGTCGAACAAATGGCTATAATGGTTGGGCTGAATACCGAGATTTACCTCGATGTGTTTCAATTGGTCGTTGAAGGGGCATTTACGATAATGCTGGCGCACTATTTTTTGACTGAACGTAGCCAAGGGGTAGGTTTCGCTCTCTACCAGTTTTACTCTCGTGTTGGCGATTGTCCGCTTCCAATTTTTAAGCTCGTTGTTTGTTGGGGGATTTGCTGTATCCAACCAAGAAATAAGTGTATTCCGATTTTCTTCGGTTAATGTTTCATCGGCTTCCAACGCCTTCTGAACAACATTGATTTCAGAGATCGTTAAGAGGTCGTCTGACCAGATAACATAAAAAAATGGAATGTATTGAAGAATTCCAGAGGGATACTTATTTTTTTGCATAATATGAAATTACGACTTTTCAACTAGAATTTCGTCTCTCCAGCGAAGACGGGTATCCACTGAACGAACCTATGCAAAAAACCCCGCTGCCAAATGACAACGGGGTACTGAAACGAATTTGGGATTATACAGCTAATCTATTTATGACTGTAATTCGAGATTTTTAGGCCCGGCCTCAACTATTGCCGGATTCACATCTGCCTGAAACTGTTCAAAGTTTTTGTTGAACAATTTGATGAGTTTCTTTTTAACCTCCTCGTATTTTGCTTTGTCTTTCCAAGTATTTTTGGGAATGAGTACATCCGATGGCACATTAGGGCAACTTACCGGAATCTGAAACCCGAAAGCTTCATCAGTAACAAAATCTACATTGTCGAAATCATGATGGTGAATGGCATCTATCATTGCTCTCGTATATTTTAACTTTATACGAGAACCTATGCCATGGGCTCCACCCGTCCATCCGGTATTGACCAGCCATGCAGTGACGTTGTGCTCTTTGATTTTTTCGGCCAAAAGTTCGGCGTATTTATTGGGGTGCCACATCATAAAGGCTGCCCCAAAACAAGCGCTAAAGGTTGCCTGTGGTTCGGTTACGCCCATTTCGGTGCCGGCCACTTTAGCGGTATACCCGGATATAAAATGGTAACTGGCCTGTTCGGGTGTCAATTTGCTGACAGGAGGCAGTACGCCAAAAGCGTCACAGGTCAAGAAAATGATATTTTCGGGATGCCCAGCAACACAAGGCATCTGAATATTATCGATGTAACGTATCGGATAGGAGGCTCTGGTGTTCTGCGTGATGGAAACATCGGTATAATCTACTTTTCGGGTGTTTTCATCGTACACCACATTTTCAAGAACGGTTCCGAATTTGATAGCATTAAAAATATCAGGTTCGTTTTCTCCAGAAAGATTAATAGCCTTGGCGTAACAACCACCTTCGATATTAAAAGTGCCCTCGTTGGTCCAGCAATGTTCGTCGTCTCCGATCAGCTTACGTTTGGGGTCTGCGCTCAAGGTGGTTTTTCCGGTTCCGGATAATCCAAATAAAATGGTCACATCATCCTTTTCGCCCACATTGGCAGAACAGTGCATAGGTAGTACCTCTTGCAGGGGCATTAAGTAGTTCATAACGGAAAAAATCCCCTTTTTCATTTCTCCGGCATATTCGGTGCCTAAGATGACAATTTCCTTACGTTCCAAATTCAGGTCTACACTGGTTTTGGAAGTCATTTCGGAAGTATATCTGTTCGCCGGAAACTGACCTGCATTGAAAATCACATAATCGGGTTCGCCGAAATCGGCCAATTGTTCTTTGGTAGGCATAATCAGCATATTCTGCATGAAAAGGGCATGGTAGGCACGGGTACAGACGATACGTGTTTTGATACGATATTTTGGATCCCAACCCGCATAAGCATCTACTACATATAAGTGTTCGCAGATGTTCAAATAGTCAAGCGCACGTTCATGGTTGACCATAAAGGTGTGCTCGTCAAGGCCAATATTGATATTGCCCCAGTCAATGTTATTTTCTGAATCTGGGTGACGTACAATACGCTTGTCCTTTGGGCTACGTCCCGTTTTTTCTCCGGAATAGGTCATCAATGCACCCACATCGGAAATTGCGGTACCTTTTTCTAGGCGTAGTCCCAGTTCATAAAGTACGGGTACGCTACTGTTTCTATAAATCTTTTCGGTTTCTATACCGTATTGATGAAGATTAAATGCTTCTGCCATAGTTTTTGTTTTTAAGATTGATATTTCATCTGCTCATATATTTCCGACAAAGTTTGTGAATATAAATGCTAAAAAAGATGACAAATGTCATGTTGCTATGGTCGGGGTCGAAATACCTTGATCTCTGCCCTTCGATTTTACTATCTTTGGGTCTATGAATGAGTATCTAGACCCTTCCGGAGAAAATTTCACTCCCGAAGAAGTGGACATAGAAAGGGTATTGCGCCCCATAACTTTTGATGATTTTACAGGACAAGAACAGGTATTGGAAAACCTAAAGGTCTTTGTCGATGCAGCCAACCTCCGGGGTGAGGCCTTAGATCATACTTTGTTTCACGGTCCCCCTGGATTGGGTAAGACCACTTTGGCCCATATTCTGGCAAACGAACTTGGGGTAGGCATTAAAATTACTTCGGGCCCTGTGTTGGATAAACCAGGCGACCTTGCCGGACTTTTGACTAACCTAGACGAACGCGATGTGCTTTTTATTGATGAGATTCATCGACTGAGCCCCATCGTTGAAGAGTATCTCTATTCAGCGATGGAAGATTATAAAATCGATATTATGATAGAGACGGGCCCGAATGCGCGATCCGTGCAGATCAACCTGAATCCGTTTACATTGATAGGAGCAACTACACGTTCCGGCTTGTTGACATCGCCAATGCGTGCGCGTTTCGGTATTCAAAGTCGGCTACAATATTATTCCACAGAACTACTTTCTACTATCGTAGAACGAAGTGCCGAGATTTTAAAAGTGCCCATCACGCAAGATGCGGCTATCGAAATTGCCGGTCGGAGTAGGGGAACCCCAAGAATCTGTAATGCTTTGTTGAGACGTGTACGTGATTTTGCACAGATAAAAGGTAATGGCAATATCGATATGGACATTTCGAGATTCAGCTTAAAAGCATTGCATGTTGACGTCTATGGCCTCGATGAAATGGATAACAAAATTCTGACCACTTTGATCGATAAGTTTAAAGGTGGCCCTGTAGGGATTTCCACTATCGCTACGGCAGTTTCCGAAAGTGCGGAAACCATTGAAGAAGTATACGAGCCTTTTTTGATACAGCAGGGCTTTATTATGCGCACTCCTAGGGGTAGGGAAGTGACCGAACTTGCATATAAACATTTGGGAAGAATCAAAGGAGGTATCCAGCCAGGTCTATTTTAGATTTATAAAGTTGAATCTTTAATGCGCATTTTAGAAGCGTGAACAAAATATGTTGACCTGTCCTAAATTACAGTTCATGGATGTAACATATCTAATTTAATAAGAAGATGTAGTGCTACAATGAATACAACTACGGAATCAAGAACATCCCCAAAAAGAAAATCCCCTAAAATGAAAAAACCGTTGGTTAGCGTCTCGCAAATCGAAGTGTTCAAAAATCGGAACCGTATCCTCAAAAACCCCTTGCCATTCCATAATGAGAATTTTGAAAAGTTCGGTGATACGTTTATGGTGAACATCGGTTTGGGGAGTAAAGTAGTTTTTACCCGAAATGCGGAATCGATAAGATACATCCTTCAAAAAAATCATAAAAACTATCACAAGTCTTCGCTACAAACAAAAGATCTGGCCAAGTATATTGGTCATGGGCTGTTGACCGCAAATGGCGATTTTTGGCGCGTTCATCGTAGAATGGTACAACCCGCTTTTCACAAGAAAAAGCTAGAGGGCCTTTTACAGATTATGTATGATTCGATTGTTACCGAGTTGCAGCGGATAGAGCACTCAAAAGAAAATGATATTTTCCCCTTAATGGGCGATTTGGCCTTTCAAGTGGTGGCCCAGTCACTTTTTAGTGCCGATAATCTGCGCAATCGTATGCGTAAATTACAGGATATCACGACGACCAATCAAAAAATGTTGATCAAAGAAATGCGCCAGCCCTATTTGAAATGGTGGTTTCAATTGTCGGGCGATATTGGCCGACATTTAGAGTTTTCAAAAGATGCGCAACGACTATTGAACGGTATTATTCAAGAACGAATAGATTCTAAAGAGGAAAAAGACGATTTGTTGGATATGCTTCTAAAGGCCCGTTACGAAGATGGAACCGCCATGTCTCGTAAACAGCTTATCGACGAGGTACTCATACTTTTTACCGCTGGGCACGAAACCACTGCGAATGCCCTTAGTTTCACCTTGTTTCTTTTGTCAAAACACCCTGAAATTCAAGAAAAGTTATTTCAAGAAGTAAAGACCGTAGATTTTGAGAATACCGACCTGATGCAAGCATTGGGCCGATTGCAATATACCAAACAATGTATCGAGGAAGCCATGCGGTTATATCCGCCTGTGTATGTTATTGATCGCGTAAGTTTGGGAAAGGATAACGTCGGCGGTTACGATTTTAAAAAGCGTACGATTTGGTTGATGAGTATCTACGAACTGCATCGCCATGCTGATCTCTGGGAAAAACCGAACAAATTCTTACCGGAACGTTTTGACCCCGAAAACAAAAAAGACTACTCCGGTTATTATTTTCCGTTCGGGGCCGGACCACGCATGTGCGTAGGCAATAGTTTTGCGATGTACGAAATGATTATTGTAATAGCTACTTTAGTCAAAAAATACAAATTGTCTTCTTCAGCTGAAAATATTACGCTAAATCCGCTTATTTCGTTGAAGCCTAAAGAAGTGTTGATAAAATTTGATGAGCGATAAGCATTGGAATACGAAACAAATCAAGACCGAAGCCAAACGCCTCGGTTTTTTATCATGTGGTGTCTCCAAAGCAGATTTCTTAGAAGAAGAAGCCCCAAGATTGGAAACTTGGCTTAAGAAAAATAGGCATGGCGAGATGGGCTATATGGAAAACCATTTCGACAAGCGTCTGGATCCTAGACTTTTAGTAGATGGCGCCAAATCAGTAATTTCCTTATTGCTTAATTACTATCCTCAAGAGACCCAAAAGGAGGAGTCGTATAAGATTTCTAAATACGCCTATGGTAATGACTATCACCATGTAATTAAATCAAAACTGAAACAACTACAGCAATTTATTTCCGAAGAAATTGGGGAAGTAAATGGTCGTGCATTTGTCGATTCCGCACCGGTATTGGATAAGGCCTGGGCCGCCAAAAGCGGACTCGGTTGGATCGGTAAACACAGTAATCTGTTGACACAACAAGTAGGGTCTTTTTATTTTATAGCCGAATTGATAATAGACCTGGATTTGGAATACGACACCCCCGTCACAGACCATTGTGGTACATGCACCGCCTGTATCGATGCTTGCCCCACAGAGGCTATCGTCGAACCCTATGTGGTCGATGGCAGCAAGTGTATTTCCTATTTTACTATCGAACTGAAGAATGAAATCCCGAATGAATTCCATGGGAGATTTGATGATTGGGCCTTTGGCTGTGATGTTTGCCAAGATGTGTGCCCTTGGAACAAATTTTCGAAACCGCATAGTGAACCTCTGTTTAACCCGCATCCCGAAATGCTATCCATGTCAAAAAAAGACTGGGAAGAGATTACGGAAGATGTTTTTAAAAAGGTCTTTCAGAAATCTGCAGTAAAACGAACAAAGTTCGAAGGTCTCAAGCGAAACATTAAATTTCTAAAGTAAGACGAAATCCATACCTCTCCTCTTGCCTCCGACGAGGGAGGCCTTTGTATTTCAGAAATACGCATTAAAACACACCAAATTTTCACGCCTGCAACGTAATATCCAGTTTTTGAAACGGTTATAATGGAAACACAAACGTTTTCGTTCAAGACCCTAAGGGTTTTACTGTTAAGTTTTGGCTACTAGAGCTTTAAAATGTTACCTTGTTAGGCAGATTTACCACCAAACCTTGAATATAAAATGAACATGATTAAAAAACCGTCTTTAAGTTTTTGGCAGATTTTCAATATGAATGTGGGTTTCTTAGGCATTCAGTACAGTTTTGGGTTACAACAAACCGCAATAAACCCAATTTTCTTATACCTAGGTGCTTCGGAAGAAATGTTACCTATTTTAAATATCGCTGGCCCTATAACAGGATTGATAGTACAACCCATAATTGGGGCGATGTCTGATAAAACCTGGTCTCCAAGATGGGGCAGAAGAAAACCCTATTTTTTGATTGGAGCTATTATTGGTAGTATTTGTTTATTTGCTTTTCCTACGAGTCCCGTATTGTGGTTTGCCGTGGGTCTTTTATGGATTCTCGATGTTGGAAACAACATGGCTATGGAGCCGTATCGCGCATTTGTAGGCGATAAACTACCCGTAAAGCAATTAAGCTTGGGCTATCAAATGCAGAGTTTGTTCGTTGGAGCAGGAATACTTTTGGCTAATGGTTCAATAGTGCTTTTTCAATATTTATTTGGTGGTGATACCATCGAAGTTGCAGGCTCGATTCCACAGTGGTTGTACTATTCATTTTATATTGGTGGAATTCTCTCAATTACAACTATTTTATGGTCGGTATTTAAGACTCCCGAGATTCCACCGACCTCTGAAGAGCTGGCAGAAATCAATCACACCAAAAGTTTAGCTGTCGCTGAGCGCATAGCAAAACCATTTACGGAAATTAAATCGGCTATTAAAGATATGCCACCTTTCATGTGGAAGCTTGGGGCTGTTTATCTCTTTCAATGGTACGCATTATTTGTATACTGGCAGTACATTACCCCGTTGTTCAAACTGACAATGGGCTATTCTACTTCAGAAGCGGCATCGCAGTCAGCTCAAATGAGTTTAACCTATAATATAGTCACCATGGTAGTTGCATTGGCATTGGTGCCCCTTACTTTAAAATTTGGCGGAAAAAAAATATACGCGTATAGCCTAGTAGGTACTGGTTTATCGTTATTAGCTATTCCATATATAAGTGATTCTCTTTTGGTTCTGTTGCCTATGGTCTTATTTGGTATTGGCTGGGCGGCCATGATGGGTATTCCTTATACCATGGTATCAAAGGTTGTTCCTCAAGATAGGAGGGGTGTTTATATGGGTATTCTGAATATGATGATCGTTATTCCTATGGGAATCGAAACATTGACATTTGGACCTATTTTCAAATACTTGTTAGGCGGAAATGCTATAAATGCCATGTTGTTCGCTGGTGCATTCTTTATAGTTGCTGCAATACTTGCAATGCGTTTAAATGTAGCGGTAGATGAAAAAGAATAAGGGGCATTTGCACGTAAATGATCTCATTCCCCTAAATTTGCTTTCCAAAATCGAACTACTATATGGGCAAAGAGAAACATCGCAGGGAGGCACTTATCTATCATGCGAAACCCCAACCGGGCAAAATAAAGATCGTTCCCACAAAACCTTACGCCACACAGCGTGATTTGGCATTGGCCTATTCACCAGGCGTCGCCGAGCCTTGTCTAGAGATTGCGAAGGATAAGGAGAATGTTTATAAGTATACGTCCAAAGGTAACCTAGTAGCCATTATTTCTAATGGAACTGCAGTTTTGGGTCTGGGCAATATTGGTCCCGAAGCCTCGAAACCTGTCATGGAAGGAAAAAGTTTACTTTTTAAGATTTTCGCAGATATCGATGGTATGGATATTGAAGTAGATACGGAGGATGTTGATGAGTTCGTACAGACCGTAAAGATGATCGCCCCCACTTTCGGGGGTATCAACTTGGAAGACATCAAGGCTCCTGAAGCTTTTGAGATTGAACGAAGGTTGAAAGAGGAGCTGGATATTCCGGTGATGCACGACGATCAGCATGGTACCGCCATAATTTCTGCCGCGGCTTTGTTGAATGCCCTTGAGCTGGCCAAGAAGAAAATTGGTGAGGTACAGATCGTCATCAGTGGAGCTGGTGCTGCAGCCGTTTCCTGTACGAAACTCTATAAGGCTTTTGGTGCAAAGGCAGAAAATATTGTAATGCTCGATAGCAAAGGGGTCATTCGAAAAGATGCTGTAAATTTGGCTGCTTCAAAACTTGAATTTGCGACGGCCAAAAAGATAGATACACTTGAAGAGGCCATGCGAGGTGCCGATGTTTTTATTGGCCTTTCCATAGCCGACATCGTTACTCCTGAAATGTTGACTTCAATGGCAAAGAACCCTATCGTTTTTGCTATGGCCAATCCAAACCCTGAGATAGACTACGATTTGGCCTGTAAGACAAGAAAGGATATCATTATGGCCACGGGACGCTCCGACCACCCGAACCAAGTTAATAATGTACTGGGTTTTCCATTTATTTTTAGGGGAGCTCTTGATGTTCGGGCCACCTCTATTAACGAGGAAATGAAAATGGCGGCAGTAAAGGCTTTGGCCGAGTTGACCAAACAACCAGTACCCGAGCAGGTTAATATTGCATATGGCGAGACACGTCTTACTTTCGGTACAGAATATATCATTCCTAAACCTTTCGATCAACGGCTGATTTCGGAGATTCCACCCGCTGTTGCGAAAGCTGCTATGGATAGTGGCGTCGCCAAAAACCCCATTGAAGATTGGGGCAAATACAAAGAGGAATTACTACAACGTTCAGGTAATGACAACAAAGTAGTTCGTCTGCTACACAATAGGGCGCGACTCAACTTAAAGCGAATCGTATTTGCGGAGGCAGATCATTTAGATGTTTTAAAGGCGGCCCAGATCGTTTACGAAGAAGGTATTGCGCAGCCCATCCTTTTAGGTAAAAAGGAAATCATACTCGAACTCAAAAGTGAATTGGAGTTCGATGCCGATATCCCAATTCTAGACCCTGCTTCAAACGAGTTCGACGAAAAACATATTCGATACGCCACGAAGTTCTGGGAAAGTAGAAAACGAAGTGGTACTACCTTGTACAGTGCGAAGAGAAAAATGCGTGAACGTAATTATTTCGGGGCGATGATGGTTCTGGAAGGTGACGCCGATGGTATGATCTCTGGCTATTCAAGAGCCTATCCAACAGTAGTAAAACCTATTTTCGAAGTTATAGGAAGAGCAGCGAACGTGAAGAACGTAGCTACCGTGAACATCATGATTACCAATATGGGTCCCTTGTTTTTGGCGGATACTTCTATTAACATAGACCCGAATGCAGAAGAATTGGCGGAAATTGCGCAAAATACAGCAAATGTTGCGGCGACATTCGGTTATGATCCGGTACTTGCGTTGCTATCGTATGCGAATTTTGGTTCTTCGTCCCATCCGAATGCCAAAAAAGTGAGAGAAGCCGTTCGTATTTTGCATGAAACGAACCCCCAATTGGTGGTCGACGGTGAAATACAGACTGATTTTGCATTGAATAAAGAATTGTTGCAGAGCCAATTTCCATTTTCAAAATTGGCCGGAAAAAAGGTGAATACCTTGATTTTTCCTAATCTGGAATCTGCCAATATCACATACAAATTATTGAAAGAACTTAATAAAGCCGATTCGATAGGTCCTATAATGGTAGGCTTGAAAAGATCGGTACATATTTTACAGTTGGGTGCCAGTGTCGACGAAATGGTAAATATGACCGCGGTAGCGGCTATCGATGCCCAAGAACGGGAGAAGCGCCGTAAGGCCAAGACAGGGAGTTAGCTGTCTGTAAGCGGTTGCAGTTGCAGTAAAAAGTTAAGTTTTATTTCCAGAACTATGAGTTTAGGTGAGATTCTCCGTATTACTCTTTTTTCTCTGTTTAACGCAGTGATACGACCACTGCGTTTATGAAAAACGATTAGTAAAAATTGGTAAAATTCGCGTCCTCAGAAAAACTTTAGAAATTTATTGTTTGCCAGCATGGGGGACGAAATCGTGAGCATTTTGAACTTGACACTTAAACTTGAAATTTCATTCCTATGATCCATCATCTTAAAGGTAAACTAGTAGAAAAGAACCCGACTTATGTTGTTATCGAATGTGCTGGCGTAGGCTATTTCGTGAATATAACATTGCATACCTTTTCAAGAATCAACGACTCGGAAACCATCAGTCTTTTTACTCACCTACAGGTCAAGGAAGATTCACACACATTATTCGGTTTTTCAGAACGCTCTGAACGCGAAATATTCCGCTTATTACTTTCCGTTTCAGGTATTGGATCCAGTATTGCCCGTACGATGCTTTCATCGCTTGAACCTGCTCAAATTCGAGATGCTATTGCCAATGGTAATGTGCCTACAATTCAGTCTATCAAAGGCATAGGTGCAAAAACGGCGCAAAGGGTTATTCTTGACCTTCGTGACAAGATTTTAAAAGTGTACGATATCGGCGAAGTTTCCTCGCCTGCGAACAATACAAATAAAGAAGAAGCGTTATCTGCTTTAGAGGTTCTTGGCTTTGCTAGAAGACCCACTGAAAAGATAGTGGATAAAGTGCTCGCCCAAGACCCCTCGCTTAGCGCAGAGAACATTATTAAACTTGCGCTTAAAAATTTGTAACAAGTTTGAAAACAGGGGCCGAACTAATTCTTAAATCACCATTTAAGCTTACTCTCCTATTCTTCTTTTTCGTAATTTCAATGGCTACTTCGTATGCCCAAGAAACCGAGGGCGAGGATACGGAAGAGCAGCAGGTCGATTCGGTTAAAACTGGTTTTTCTTTGGGGAAACTCCGTATGGAGAACCCAGAAAGTATTGTCTCCAAATACTTTTATGATCCCAAGCTGAAAATGTACATCTATTCTGAAAAGTTAGGTGATTTTGATATTGGCTACCCCATTATACTGACCCCAGACCAGTACTACGAACTGGTGCGCAAAGAGAATATCAAAAATTATTTTAAGGAAAAATCGGATGCCTATTCAGGTAAAAAAGAGGGCAGCGAGGAGGCACGAAAAAACCTGCTTCCGAATTTCTACACGAATAAACAGTGGTTTCAATCTATTTTTGGCGGAAATACCATTGAGGTCATTCCGCAAGGTTCTGTGGCTATGGATTTGGGTGTTATTTGGCAAAAAAATGACAATCCTTCATTATCCCCAAGAAATCGCACGAATACTTCATTTGACTTTGATCAACGTATCAGCCTGAGCATGTTGGGGAAAATTGGTGAGCGTCTTCAGGTAACTGCAAATTATGATACTGAGGCGACCTTTGATTTCCAGAATATTGTAAAGTTGGACTATACCCCGACAGAAGACGATATTATTCGTTCGATCGAGGTGGGTAATATCTCTATGCCTTTGAACAGTTCGTTGATTCAAGGTTCGCAAAGTCTTTTTGGCGTAAAGACACAATTGCAGTTCGGTAAGACCTCGGTTACGGCAGTTTTTTCTCAACAGCAATCGCAAAATAATACCGTCGTCGCCCAAGGTGGCGGTACCTTGAGCGAATTTGAGGTTACGGCTTTAGATTATGATGAGGATAGACACTTCTTTCTTTCTCAATCTTTTAGGGACAATTATGATGATGCACTGGAGAACTATCCTTACATCCGTAGTCAAGTGCAGATTACGCGTCTAGAAGTCTGGGTGACCAACCGTAGCCAGCAGACCCAGAACGTTCGTAATATTGTAGGGATACAAGATTTGGGGGAATATGATCCCTTGGAGGGCGTTGAAAATGCTAAAACAAGAATTTATAGGGAGATAGCTGGTAACGCTCCACCTCCCAACTTCTTTAATATGAACAATGGCGGCCAACCGAACGGCCTCCCAAGGAACAATGCCAACGACTATGATCCAGCAATGATTGGCTCTGGCGGGGTTCTTACTGAAAGTATTCGTGATGTTGCTACGATAGAACAAGGATTTAACGTGCCGGGATATCAACCGAACCAAGGTTTCGATTATGCCTATTTGGAAAATGCCCGTAAGATGGAGCTGGTCAGGGACTACAATTTTAATTCGCAATTGGGCTATATTTCATTGAATCAGCGTTTGAGCAACGATGAGATTCTGGCCGTGGCCTATCAATATACACATAATGGTAACGTGTATCAAGTGGGTGAGTTCGCCAACGGCGGTCTAGATGCGACAACAGTTTCAGGACCGACTGAAAACCCGATAATCGAAAATAACACACTGATTCTTAAACTTCTTAAAAGTAATATCACCAACGTTTCCGATCCGATTTGGGACTTGATGATGAAAAATATCTACGCTACGGGTGCTTTTCGATTGAGCCAAGAAGATTTCAAACTGAATATCCTATATAGCAATCCGACACCTAGAAACTATATCACCCCGGTCGATGATGCCACGTGGCCAGATGGTCTTCAGGATCGTATTCTTTTGAACGTCTTTAATTTTGACCGATTGAATGCCTATAATGATTTACAACCCGGCGGAGATGGTTTCTTTGATTTTGTTCCGGGCCTTACAGTAGATACGCAAAATGGTCAAATAATCTTTACCAAGGTCGAACCTTTTGGGAAGTATCTCTTCGAGGAATTGGGAAGTGGTGATTATGAGCAAGAAAATACGTACAACCCCAACCAAGAACGCTATGTCTTCAAAGATATGTACGATCTGACCAAATCGGCGGCATTGCAGGACCCCGAAAAGAACAAATTTATGTTAAAGGGTAGGTACAAGTCTGAAGGTAGCAATGGTATACCTATTGGTGCCTTTAACGTGCCGAGAGGTTCAGTTCGGGTTACTGCCGGTGGCAGACAGCTACAGGAAGGTATCGATTATACGGTAAATTATCAGGCAGGTACAGTTCAGATTCTGGACCCCAGTTTAGAGGCTTCGAATACCCCTATCAACATTTCGGTAGAAAACAATGCGGTCTTCGGGCAACAAACAAGAAGGTTTTCCGGGGTCAATGTCGAACACCAGTTCAACGAGAATTTTGTATTAGGCGCTACACTTTTGAATTTGAATGAAAGGCCGTTGACACAAAAATCAAATTTTGGTGTCGAACCGGTGAACAATACTATTTTCGGTATCAACGGAAACTTTTCTACCGAAGTTCCATTTTTGACCCGATTGGTCAACAAACTTCCGAATATTGATACGGATGTGCCCTCAAACCTATCTGTACGTGGCGAAATGGCTTGGTTAAAGCCGAATTCCCCCAAAAATGCGGATTTTCAGGGAGAAACAACAACCTATTTAGATGACTTCGAAGGTGCGCAGTCTTTAATAGATGTCCGCTCTTCGTTGGGTTGGGCCTTGGCTAGTACACCAGTTGAATTTCTGGATACGCCAACTCAAAAAGGTTTGGAGACGGGTTTTAATAGGGCGAAAATGGCCTGGTATACGATTGATCCCGTGTTTTACACGAATCAAAGACCTTCTAGTATCAGTGATAGCGATATCTCTACCAACGCCACACGAAGAATATTTGTCGATGAGGTCTTTCCGAAAGTGGAAATTTCCCAAGGCCAGACACGCCAGCAGACTACGCTTGATTTGGCCTACTACCCGAATCTAAAGGGGCCATATAACGCGAGCGAAAATTTTGAAAACGTTGCTACCGACCAGAAATGGGGTGGTATCATGCGCTCTTTGAGCAGTACGAATTTTGAACAGGCCAATGTCGAATTCGTTCAATTTTGGGTAATGGACCCCTATGTAGATGGTATTGCCACTGGTCCAGGTGAATTGGTATTGAACTTTGGTAACATTACCGAAGATATATTGTCCGATGGCCTGAAACAATACGAAAATGGGCTGCCTATCAACGGGGAGGGGAGCATCAAACCTGAAAACCCGATATGGGGCCCCGTTCCTGCCACTCAGGCCCTTGTGTACGCATTCGATGTCAATGAGGGCAATCGCGTACAGCAAGATGTTGGCCTTGATGGTCTTGACGATGGTGCTGAGGCGGCCATCTACGGCACGGCGAACGGCGCTGATCCAGCATTGGACAACTACGAATATTTTTTACAGCGCGAAGGCGGTATTCTCGATCGATACTTAAATTTCAATAACACGCAAGGTAACTCACCGGTACAGGTCACCAATGATAATAGGGGTTCGACTACCTTACCGGATGTAGAGGATATCGACCGTGACCTGACGATGAACACAGTAAACAGTTACTATGAATATCGAGTCCCAATTAAGCCGAATACGAATATCAATGATTTGTACGTAACCGATATTCGAGATTCTTTGGTCTTTTCTGGGGATAACAGAATTCCTGACGGCAGTACGGTACGGGCAAGATGGATCCAGTATAAGATCCCCTTAAATGATTTTGCCGATGCAGTGGGCGGTATTACCGATTTCCGCTCTATTAGTTCTATGCGTATGTACATGACCGGTTTTACCAGCGACGTCATATTGCGTTTCGCAACGTTGGATTTGGTGCGTGGCGATTGGCGTACCTATTTAAAGCCTTTAGACAACAACGACCCGAACCCTGACGACGACAACACTACTTTCAAGGTCAATGCCGTAAATATTCAAGAAAACGAGAACCGTACCCCGATACCTTATGTTCTGCCACCAGGGGTTCGTAGAGAGCAATTGAACAATAATAATACGATTATTCAGCAGAACGAGCAATCACTTTCTTTGATTGTCGAAAACTTGGAACCCGAAGATGCCCGAGGGGTATTTAAAAACGTGAACATCGATGTGCGCCAATATAAAAAGCTGAAGATGTTCATGCATGCCGAGAAAATTCTTGAATCCGATATATACGATATTGAGCAACCGTTGGTAGGCTTCCTTAGGATAGGTACCGATTTTTCCGAAAATTTCTATCAATTGGAATTGCCTTTGGAATTCACTCCCTTTAGTGCGCGATCAGAAGAAGCCATTTGGCCCATAAATAATGAAATGGAAGTTATCTTAGCGGACTTGAACAAGGTGAAATCGGTCTGGATCGATGGCGGTAATTTGAACGAGGTGCGTTACTTTGAGGTTGTCGATGGTGAAGTTATATCTGTCGATGAATTCGCCGAGCGTACCCCTGGTCGCCTGCGCATCGGTATAAGGGGTAACCCATCATTGGGAAGTATAAGAAGCGCCATGGTAGGCATTAAAAATACCAGTAGACTACCTGTCAGGGGAGAAGTCTGGTTTAACGAGTTGAGATTGGCAGGTTTAGATAATGAAGGTGGATGGGCAGCAATTGCTGCGGTTGATGGCAACATTGCCGATTTTGCCAACATTTCGGCCACGGGCAGCACCAGCACCTCCGGCTTTGGAAGTATAGATCAAATGCCGAACGAACGCGCACGTGAAGATGCCATTTCATACGATTTGGTCACCAATGTTAATGTAGGGCAATTGCTTCCGCCGAAATGGGGTATTCAAATTCCTTTTAATTATGGTATTTCAGAAGAATTTATCACTCCCGAGTTCGACCCTGTATACGATGATTTAAAATTAGCTGATAGAATAGCGGCGGCCGAAGATCCCGGTAGCACCCAAAACCCCGAAGATATTAAGGAGCAGGCCGAAGACTATACGAAAAGAACCAGTTTGAACCTTATCGGGGTACGCAAGGATAGGGGAGAGGAGGCCGAGGCCAACTTCTACGATATCGAGAATTTCAACTTCAATTATTCATATAACGAGACAAACCACAGAGATTTTGAAATCGCTTCGTTAGAAGATAAAAGTGTTGTTACCGGTTTTGTATACAACCACAATTTCAAACCCGTCGAGGTCGCGCCTTTTGCCAAAAATGATTCCCTGTTTACGGGTAAATACTGGCAATGGCTGAAAGAGCTGAACCTAAGCCTGTTGCCTACGAGCATATCGGTAAACTCGAATTTTAATCGGCAGTTCAACCAACAGCGTTTTCGTGATGTCGTTGAAAAAGATGTTGAAAAGCTAGACCTTCCGACCCTAAGGCAACGCAATTATCTGTTCAATTGGCAGTATGCTGTAAACTACAGCTTGACGAAATCTTTGCGTATGAACCTGACTGCGAGCAATAACCATATCGTGCGTAATTATTTGGAGGACCCCTCTAACCCTAATTCCGAAATCGATCAGACGTTGGGGCTATGGGACGGTTTTTGGGATCTAGGCGAACCCAATCGGCATGCCCAAACGTTAGAACTAAACTACGAACTGCCCTTTAGTAAAATACCCGTACTAGATTTTATAAATGCCCAATATAGCTATGCGAGCAATTTCGATTGGCAACGGGGTGGCGATGCCCTCAACCTTGCCGTTGCAGAGCAACAAAACCCCGACCCTAGCGAAATGAATCCGCTTCAGGTGGTTTCGATAAACACGGTGCAGAATGCCAGCACACATAACCTGACTGCCAACCTAACGATGCAGAAGTTCTATGATATGATAGGGCTCAAAAAACGTAATGGCAAATCGAATGCCAGTACGGCACCCGTTCGTAAGGATAAAGCGGGCAACCCTGTTTCTGGAGGGGAAAAGCAAAAGAAGAAAATTAGCGGATTCTCTAATACTGCGATCGATATATTGACTATGGTCAAGCGGCTCAACGTTAATTATAACCAAACTAGCGGAAAGGTACTTCCGGGCTACACGCAATCTGTTGGTTTCGTAGGGTCTTTAAGACCATCAATTGGTTTTGTATTCGGTAGTCAGGCCGATGTACGCTTTGATGCCGCACGTAAGGGTTGGTTGATTAATTTTAACGAGTTCAACGAACAGTATATTGAAAGCGTCAACAAGCAGCTGAACCTCACCGCTACGGCAATACCAACAAAGGATTTGACCATAGATCTCGCCGCCGAACGCCAGTTTATTAGAAGTTATCAAGAGAACTACGATATAGACCTTTGGGCCCAGAACGAAATCCCACTGGGCAACGAATATGGTAATTTCAGTGTATCTACTCTAATGATCGGAACAGTTTTTGGAAAAAGCGATGAGTTCGACTCGGCGACTTTTGAAAAATTCAAGGAAAACCGGATTACCATTGCCAATAGGTTGGTTGCCGATAGAGGTCAATCCCCGGGAGAGCCGGATGATGATGGGTTCCCTGAAGGATATGGAAAAACCCAACAAGATGTACTTTTACCTGCTTTTTTTGCCGCTTATACAGGTCAAAACGCCGACAGGGTAAATCTTGATGTTTTTCGGCAGATACCGATACCTAATTGGAACTTGAAATACACCGGACTGATGCGTAACAAATGGTTTAAGAAAAAGTTTCAGCGCTTTTCATTAAGTCATGGTTATCGAGCTGCCTATAGTATCAATTCATTTCAGACCAATTTGGAGAAAGTACAATTACAAAATGAAGGCTTGCCTACGATTGATCCCGAAAGCGGTAATTTAATGTCTGACCTTATTTTGAACAATGTAGTACTTAACGACGAGTTTAATCCCTTAATGCGTGTCGATTTCGAAATGAAAAACTCCGTTAGCGTGTTGGCCGAAATGCGGACCAGCCGCATATTGGCATTGAGTTTCGACAATAATCTGATGACTGAAACCAACGGGGAAGAATATACCTTGGGGTTGGGCTATCGTTTTAAGGATGTGAAGTTCGTTACTAATATCGGAGGTAACAAGACCCGTTTAAAGGGTGACCTGAACCTGAAGGGCGATGTTACTTTTCGCGACAATATTACGATTATTAGAAATCTCGATATTGACAACAACCAGATTACTTCCGGCCAAAATTTATTGTCGATCAAAATTACTGCCGACTACGCGTTGAGCAAAAACTTGAACGCCTTGTTCTACTACGACCATTCGTTCTCGCAGTTTGCGGTTTCAACGGCTTTCCCACAAACAAGCATCAATACTGGGTTTACCTTACGGTACAATTTTGGGAATTAGCGAATTGCGAAGAGCCCTTCAAAATTTCACGGTTGATGCGGCGCGGCAATTTATTAAAGCTAATTGAAGCTTGAAAAGATTACCAATTCGTTTCCAATTTTCCACAGGAGTCACTCTTTTTTCCGCTCCTCGCAATTACGCCAAGAAAATACGATTTCCTTGAAAATCGTTTTGGAATCATTTACATTTGCTTTTCTAATAAAAAAACAATGAATATCCCATCAGAATTAAAGTACACCAAGGATCATGAATGGATCAAGCTAGAAGGTAATATCGCCACAGTTGGCATAACAGATTTTGCGCAAGGCGAGTTGGGCGATATCGTTTATGTTGAAGTGGAGACCATAGACGAGACTCTGGAAAAGGATGAAGTGTTTGGTTCCGTGGAGGCGGTAAAGACCGTTTCTGATCTTTTCCTTCCGCTAACTGGTGAAATCATTGAATTCAATGAGGCTTTGGAAGATGCTCCCGAAAAGGTCAACTCAGATCCTTATGGCGAGGGCTGGATGGTGAAAATAAAAATCAGCGATACTTCGGAAGCCGACGAACTGCTATCTGCTGAGGATTACAAAACGCTTATCGGTGCTTAAAGACCGTAAGTATACAATTGCATTTATAAGCTGGATGGTGTTTATCACCTTTTCCAGCTTATCTTCTTTTGAAGGTACCGATATCTATATCTCAAGATTCAATATTCCCCATCTAGATAAAGCGGTTCATTTTGTCTTCTATTTTGTGGCTGCTGTGCTGGCAACATTCTTTGTGCGTGAGTCGACCAAGGGCAGTTTTCCTCTTTACAAAACCCTCTGTTCAGTAGTCTTCGGGGCGATAGTTTTTGGTATAATTATTGAAGTTTTACAATTTACCTTCACCACCTCAAGACAGGCCGATTTGTTCGACGCCCTTGCGAATAGTTTGGGTGCGATTTCGGGAGTGTGGGTAATGAAATTCTTTTTTTTGAACGAATGGCGGTTAAAATGGAAAAATTAATTGCGTTTTAACGGAATATTTAATTAAATTAGCAAACATTAAAATTCAAACATATGGAAGCGAAAAAGAATCCGAAAGCAGATGTCGGGCGTAATAGTAGTCTTTATTTTGTGGTAGGGCTTGCATTGGTAATGCTACTTGTCTGGCGTGCGCTGGAATGGAAAACCTACGACAAGACCAATGATTATGATATTTCGATGAATGTCGACGATGATTTAGACGAAGAGGTTCCTATGACAGAGCAGATTAAAACACCACCACCACCACCACCACCGGCTGCACCTGAAATCATTGAGATTGTGGAAGATGAGGAAGAAGTGGAAGAGACCGTAATCGAGTCTACGGAGACAAGCCAGGAAGAGGAGATAATCGAAGTTGAAGATGTTATGGTCGAAGAAGATTTCGAAGACGTCGATGTACCTTTCGCCGTTATTGAAGATGTACCTATTTTTCCGGGTTGTGAAGGCGCTCCTGACAAAAGGAAATGTTTTCAAACAATGATGCAGAAGCACATTGGTAAAAACTTCCGATATCCTGAAATTGCCCAAGAAATGGGAGTGCAAGGAAGGGTAAGCGTAATGTTTACCATTCAAAAAGATGGCAGCATCGGTAATGTAAGAATGCGAGGTCCGGACAAAAATTTGGAAAAAGAGGCTGCACGTATTATTGGCAAGCTTCCTAAAATGACCCCAGGGAAACAGCGCGGTAGAGCGGTAAGGGTTCCTTTTAGTATTCCGATTACTTTTAAGCTACAGTAAGTAGGCAAACAAATAAAATAAGTAAAAAAACCATCTACATTTCGTAGATGGTTTTTTTTGTTATTACACTAAGTATGCAACCTGCCAGCCTCGGCCGTTAACTTTAATAATATAAAGTGAGGCGATTCGTTGCAAAAAATGAGGTTGCAGACTATCTTTGCAGTCCGAAAAAAGACGAATGAAAACTGCGGTGAATACGGCGACAAGTCCGGCTTGGACATTGGCAATGGCCGACTTTAAAGAAATTACCAAAGCTCGACTTGCAGTTAGCGTAGTATTCTCGTCTATAGCTGGCTATCTTCTGGGTGCCTATCAAGTCGATGCGATTTCGTTATTGCTCCTAGCATTTGGCGGTTATTGTATGGTGGGGGCTTCGAATGCGTATAATCAGATTATCGAAAAAGATTTGGATGCACTGATGAACCGCACCAAAAATCGGCCGATACCTGCGGGCAGAATGTCGGTGAACAAGGCATTGGGAATAGCCGTCACGCTAACAGTACTTGGTATTGTAGCGCTCTATATTCTTAATCCTAAAACGGCGATGTTCGGGGCGATTTCCATCTTTCTGTATACGAGCGTTTATACGCCTCTTAAAACTAAGACCCCTTTGGCCGTTTTTGTCGGGGCTTTTCCTGGTGCTATTCCGTTCATGCTGGGTTGGGTCGCAGCGACCAATGATTTTGGTATCGAACCCGGTACATTGTTCATGATCCAGTTTTTTTGGCAGTTTCCGCATTTTTGGGCCTTAGGCTGGATGCTCGACGAAGACTATAAAAAAGGAGGATTTAAAATGCTTCCCACAGGAAAAAAAGATAAGGGTACCGCGTTGCAAATAATTATGTACACGATTTGGATGCTCGTAATTTCGATCATTCCTGTTTTTGGCATTACTGGAAGGTTGCAATTATCCGTTCCTGCAGCAATACTTATATTTTTAATGGGTATGGTGATGTTGGTATTTGCTTTTCGCCTTTATGAAAAGAGAGATAATGCCACTGCCCGAAAATTAATGTTGGCAAGTGTGAGTTATATTACCTTAATGCAGGTGGTGTACGTAATAGACAAATTTGTTTGACGCAGGGCAGGGTTTAAAACTGAGTTTATAATTTTATAGTATGCCTAGAAAAGCTGCCTTCGACTAACGACTAACGACTAACGACTAACGACTAACGACTAACGACTAAAAATTATAAATGGATTTAACACAGGGCTCGGGAAAAGAGAAAAATGACAGGGCGAAGAAAATGATGCTTTGGTTCGGTATTGTGAGCCTCATTATGGGTTTCGCGGGTTGGACAAGTGCCTACATTGTAAGTAGTACCCGAGAAGATTGGATCAGCGACCTTCAGCTGCCCCAGGCCTTTTATATTAGTACCGCGATTATTATTGTAAGTAGTTTGACCTATATTTTGGCCAAAAAAGCAATTCAGGAAGACAAGCGCAAAATAGCCACCAACTTGCTTTTCGTCACCTTGGGCCTCGGCCTCGCTTTCATTGTCTTACAGTTCAACGGTTTTTCACAGATGGTGGCGCAGGGCTATTATTTTACAGGGCCTACCAGTAACATCAAATTATCGTATATCTTTCTGATTGCGGCGGTACACATAGTTCACGTTGGAGCAGGAATTATTTCTCTTTTGGTGGTTCTGTTCAATCAATTAAAAGGAAAGTACACATCCGCAGAATATCTGGGCGTGTCACTGGGCGCTACTTTCTGGCATTTTCTAGACCTTCTTTGGGTTTATTTGATGGGCTTTATGTATTTCGTGGGATAATAAATTGAAATAAAGTTGGTTTTCATTACTAATCGATTTTCGTTTCAGACAAGAAAACTTTAAATTTGTGTAAATTATAACCAGACTTTAAAATATATGGATTCTACGGTAACAACTGGTACATCGGAAGAAAACGTTTGGGGAGGTGGAAATCGTCCCCTTGGAGCAAGTTATGGAAAGCTGATGATGTGGTTTTTCCTCGTTTCCGATGCCTTGACTTTCTCGGGTTTTTTGGCCTCTTATGGCTTTTCTAGATTCAAGTTCATCGAAACTTGGCCTATTGCAGATGAGGTTTTTACGCACGTTCCGTTCTTTCATGGCAATTACCCCATGATTTATGTGGCATTCATGACTTTTATACTCATTATGTCTTCGGTAACCATGGTTTTGGCCGTTGATGCCGGACATCATATGAAAAAGAATGCCGTAATCTGGTATATGTTCTTGACGATAATCGGAGGTGCAATTTTTGTCGGCTCCCAAGCTTGGGAATGGGCTACTTTTATCAAGGGTGATTATGGAGCGGTAGAGACCAAGGGCGGTAGAATATTACAGTTTGTAAATGCCGAAACAGGAGAACGCGCTGCCTTACGTGATTTCGCGAAGACCATACCGGGCGAACGTACCGAACATGAACGCAAAAACGGTATTTGGTATTATAATGAAGGTTACACACCAAGCTATTCCCTTGATGAGGTGACGGAAGGTTTGAAGGCCAACCCGAGCATCCTGATACGAACCGAGGTCATACTCCAGGAAGGTGAGGAAGAGGGCGAAAAGACGTTACTTACAAGAGACCAAACTTTAGAGAAAATTAACGATGCCATAATGGTAGTCGAAGGCGCGAATCTGGTACAGAACGAATACGGAAGCCGCTTGTTTGCTGATTTCTTTTTCTTTATCACCGGTTTTCACGGTTTTCACGTTTTTTCAGGTGTTCTTATTAATATCATCATATTTTTCAATGTGATATTGGGTACTTATGAGAGAAGGGGCCATTATGAAATGGTCGAAAAAGTAGGATTGTATTGGCACTTTGTAGATTTGGTCTGGGTATTCGTATTTACCTTCTTTTATTTGGTATAAATCATTGTCATTTCCGCGAATGTGGAAATCTGTTTAATAATTTGATTAGCATATGGCACACGAACACAAACTTGAAATTTTTAGAGGACTTTTAAAGTTCAAATCCAATACCCAAAAAATTTGGGGGGTACTTATATTTTTAACCTTAGTTACTATGGTAGAGGTAGCTTTGGGTATTATTAAGCCTCGTGTCTTGACCCATTCTTACTTCTTGGGAATGAAGGTCCTCAATTGGATATTCATCATTCTCACGTTAGTGAAGGCTTATTATATTGCTTGGGACTTTATGCACTTGCGGGACGAAAAAAGTGCTTTGCGCAGGGCCATTGTATGGACTCCAATCTTTCTCGTGTTGTATCTGGTATTCATACTTCTGTTCGAAGCTGATTACGTCTACAATGTCTATAAAGATGGATTTGTAAAATGGAATTTCTAAACAGGATAATTCCATAAATTAACAGCATACTAAGACGGTTTCATTACCGTCTTTTTTATTAGTGAAATCTTTTTTTAAGAATTACGCCAAAATCAAAATTCTCAAAAAAACAGGTTGAATTAACCCCGCCTTTCGGCGGGGTATTTTGTTTTGTGATGAAGGTTAGGTTGTACCTCGGTTATGAAAATGTTATGAATTCATAATACCCCTTTAACCGATTCTGCCCTATCTTTGCTAAGTGAAGCGAAGACTTCGATTTTAGTTTTTGTACAGTACAATTATTATGAAGAAAACGTTAGTATTGGTTACGTTGTTTGTCCTTCCCATTGTGGCCTATCTCTTTTTTGCCTCTGGGGTCAATAATTTCGGAAAGCTTCCTATTCTCACTGAAAATATTAGCGATGTAGCCCTTCTAGACGAGAATACTACCTTAAAGAACAAAATAACCATATTGGGATTTTTAGGTAATGACGTCGATCAAAAAAAGGGTAATGCGTTCAATCTTAATCAAAAAATCTATAAGCGTTTTTATGAATTCAAAGATTTTCAGTTTGTAATGATTGTTCCAAAGGGCACCGAGAATAGTGTTTCTGAATTGAAAGAAGAGTTGGGTAACTTGGCCGATGTCAAAAAATGGGAATTCATTTTTGCAGATGAAAGCCGAATTACCGATTTCTTCTCCAGCTTAAAAACCGATTTGAGCCTTGACGAGAATTTAAGTACACCTTATGTTTTTATCATCGATAAAGACTTGAATCTTCGGGGCCGCATGAATGATGAAGATGAAGGCACAAAATTTGGTTTCAACACGACCTCTGTTGCGGATCTCAATAACAAAATGGAAGATGATGTAAAAATTATTTTGGCCGAGTATCGGTTGGCCCTGAAAAAGAACAATGCAAATCGGGAAAAATAACTCCCATAAAGGAAGGAAAAAATCGATGCGCCACCTACAATTTTCTTAAAACACAGAAGGGCTCTAATCTTTCATGGGTTCGGCGTGTTGGTAAAGCTATCGATAACGTAAAAATGAAAAATAAATACACATATGTCTGGGTATCGTTGGTCATCTTGGTCTTCGGAATTATTTTCGTTCCAAAGATTATAGACCGCGTCAAAAGTGGTACCGTAGTCCAGAACGATCGAATGAATGTAAAGGATAATTCTGCGGAATTGTCTTATGTGCTTTTAGATGGTAAAAAGCGTCGCGTGCCTTCCTTTGAGTTCGTAAATCAAGACAGTTTGTTGATTAGCGACCAAGATTATAAGGGTAAGGTTTTCGTTGTAGAGTTTTTCTTTACGAGTTGCCCATCCATATGCCCCATTATGACGGAGAATTTAGTTGCCCTACAAAGTGAATTTGAAGGCCTTGAAGATTTTGGTATTGCCTCATTCTCAATTACGCCTGAACACGACACGCCCGTGGTTTTGAAAGCCTACGCTGAAGAAAAAGGCATTACCGATTTAGATTGGCATCTCATGACCGGTAACCAAGACAAAATTTATGAACTTGCAAACAATGGCTTCAATATTTTTGCAGCAGAAATGCCCGATGCCCCAGGAGGCTTTGAACATTCGGGTCTATTCGCTCTTGTAGATAAAAATGGGTTTATACGCTCTAGGGTTGACGAGTTTGGTAATCCTATTATTTATTATCGGGGTGCGATTACTGAGGTGCAGGGAGAAAATGATCATGGCGAAAAAGAACAGATGTCGATTTTGGAAGAAGACATAAAAAAACTTTTAACCGAGTAATGGGAAGTGTTGCGTCAAAAGAGAAAAAGTTCAATAGGCTGATTACACTAGTTTCGGTTGTGGTTCCGGTTGTTGTGGCAGTGTTGTTCGGTGTAAAGATACCCGATGTTGAACGATTGGGGTTTCTGCCTCCTATATACGCTTCAATAAATGGGCTCACAGCGGTGTTGTTGATTGTTGCAGTATGGGCCATCAAGAACGGTAAACGACAACTGCACCAGAACATCATGACCACCTGCATCGGTCTATCTCTTCTATTTCTTTTGATGTACATAGCTTATCACATGACCGCTGAATCGACGGCTTATGGAGGTGAAGGAGGTCTAAGATATGTATACTTTCTCATCTTGGTTTCACATATTGTTCTATCCATAGCAATAATACCTTTGGTATTAAAAACTTATACTTTTGCGTATTTGAAAAAGTTTGAAAGTCATAAAAAATGGGCGAAAATTACCTTTCCTATTTGGTTATATGTCGCCATTACGGGTGTTGTGGTCTATTTGATGATTTCGCCTTACTATTAAAAAAGATAACGCCAGTCCGAGAGCCCGCCTGAACAACGAAGCCGGACAGGCAGTCCAAGAAGTTTAAATGAGAAAACTAGCTTTCATAGTAATTTTTGCGACACTATTGCTATACCCTGAATTTGGAGAAGCCCAATGTGCTATGTGCCGTGCGGTACTCGAAAGTGGGGGAAATACCGATGTTGCCGAAGGAGTCAATAACGGTATCGTCTATCTGATGGCCATACCCTACATTTTGGTGGCTGTTCTTTTTTATTTTGTTTATAAGAAAATGAGACCCAAACCCGCCAAGGAAATTTAACATTTCTTTGGGTTTTTTACTGTAACAATACAGGTTTATAGCAGTCTTATAACCGTACGACTCCTCCGGGTCGTATTCATCAATCAATAATACCGACTACATGTTCGACATCGAAAGATGGCAAGAAATCTTTGATACTATCCGTAAAAATAAGTTGCGGACTTTCTTAACAGGTCTTTCAGTGGCCTCGGGTATTTTTATCCTCGTTATTTTATTGGGTTTTGGGCAGGGTTTCCGTAATGGTATTGCTAATGAGTTTGCACAAGATGCAGCGACTAGCGTCTGGGTATGGCCAGGTGTAACCACTAAAAAATATAAAGGGCTCAATCCGGGTAGAAATATCCAACTTCGTAATGAGAATTATGAATTTTCTGCCAATTTGTTGGAAGACGATATCGAGTATAAATCTCCAAGAATATTTGTTCGTAATGTCTCGGTAAATTATGGTAATGAAGCCTTGGTGTACGGTGTACAAGGTGTGTCTTATCAATTTCAACAAATTGAGAACGCCAAAATGTTCGAGGGGCGTTTTCTTAATTACCAAGATGAGGTAAATACAGCAAAGGTGGCCGTAATCGGAAATAAAATCGCAAAAGATGTTTTTGGGGAAGTGGAAACCCCGGTCGGGGAGTTTATAGATATTTCTGGAATCCCCTTTAAAATAATCGGCCGGTTCGGAGAGACGGAAGACCGCGAGGAAGAACGCATCTTCATCCCTAAAACTACCGCCCAGCGTGTGTTCAATGGTGGTGATCGTTTGGACAACTTGGGGTACACGTTACCACCGGCAGAAAATTTTGAGAAGGCAGTGGCCAATGCCGTAAAATTCAAGAACGATTTACAATCCTACCTTCAACAGGCGCATACCGTGGCACCGGATGATACTAGTGCCATAAATGTGTATAGTGCCATGGAATCAGCAAAAAGATTCTATAGCCTTACCGATAACATCAAACTTTTCTTTTGGTTCGTAGGCATCTGTACTATTATCGCAGGTGTAGTTGGCGTCAGTAACATTATGCTGATCGTGGTGCGCGAGCGAACCAAGGAAATTGGAATCCGCAAGGCGCTCGGTGCAAAACCGTGGTCGATTGTGGGCATGATCTTACATGAATCTATTTTTATTACCGCTATCTCTGGTTTTGCGGGCCTCATTTTTAGTATGGGCCTGCTGGAACTTTTGGGGCCTCATATCGAAGTTGACTATGTTTTGAACCCATCCGTCAATTTTACAGTTGCGATATCGACAGTGTTCGTTCTAGTTTTTGCAGGGGCCGTAGCAGGGTTTTTCCCGGCATGGAGAGCAGCAAACATCCATACGATAGATGCGTTGCGTGACGAATAAAAATGATGTGCGATTTTATGTTTACGAAGTTAGAGCTACGGGTTCAGGGTTATGAATTTGGGGCTAGAGGGTTAAAGAGTTAAAAAGCTGAAGTAAATAGATTTTGAGACGATTTGTAATAACTCCTTCGCCTTGGGGAAGGTTAGGAGGAGAATTTTTGAATTTCATTGACGAAATGAACAATGTTTAACAGAGACCGTTGGAAAGAAATTTTAGAGGTACTCACCAGTAATTGGTTCAGAACCATATTGACTGCTTTTGGGGTATTTTGGGGTATTTTTATCCTAATAATTTTGCTTTCTGCAGGGAAAGGATTGGAGAACGGCATCATGCAAGATTTTGGTGATATCGCTACCAATACAATGTTTATGTGGTCCAGGGCTACTACAAAATCATATAAAGGGCTACCCAAAGGAAGAAGTTTTCTCTTTAAAAGGGAAGACGTACAGGCCATTCGTGATAAGGTTCCGAACCTTCGCTTTATTTCCCCTAGAAACCAATTGGGTGGTTTTGGTGGGGCCAACAATGTAGTTCGGGGGCTACAAACCGGGGCTTACAATGTGTACGGTGATTATCCTGAAATTATAAAACAAGACCCGATGACGATTACTTCAGGGCGATTTTTGAACTACAACGATATCAACGAAAAAAGAAAGATTGCCATAATAGGTGATGGCGTCAAAAACGGCCTTTATGATAAAGACGAGGAGGTACTTGGTACGTATATCAGAATTCAGGGCGTGAATTTTATGGTGGTCGGTACCTATAAAAAGAAAAGCAACGATGGCGATGGTGAAGAGGGGCAAAAGCAGATTTTTGTGCCCTTTACTTCGTTCTCCCAAGCTTTTAATCGTGGCAATGATGTAGGATGGATGGCAATTACCGCGAATGATGGTACCTCGATAACAAGTATCAAAGATAAGATTATGGGCGTTGTGAAAGAAAATCGAAAGGTGCACCCTGATGATCAACGTGCCGTAGGCCATTTTGATTTGTACGAACAATTCCAAAGGGTTCAGAGTCTTTTCGGCGCTTTGAGATTTGTCGCCTATTTCGTAGGGATATTAGTACTACTATCAGGCGTTATTGGGGTAAGCAATATCATGCTTATCGTGGTGAAGGAACGCACCAAAGAAATCGGTATTCGAAGGGCTCTAGGCGAAAATCCATGGTCGATCAAACTACAGATTTTGATGGAATCGATTTTCTTGACAATTATTTCCGGTATGGCGGGCATTACTTTGGGCGCTCTTGTTATTTATGCGATAAACACCTTGTTAGAAATGAACGGTCCCGTAGATATGTTCGCAAATCCTAGTGTGAGCCTTGGTGTGGTAGTCGGTTCACTAATAATATTAATTGTTTCGGGTCTGTTGGCCGGGTTTATTCCCGCCCAAAGTGCCATTAAGGTGAGACCTATAGATGCACTAAGAACTGAATAATATGAAGTGCGAAGTAAAAAGGTAAATGATTATAAATAAAAAAAATGAAACAAGGGATTTCCCTCTTGAGGGTTGTATGGGGGTGTTTCCGGGATGCGAGATGTTGAACGTTTACAAATCTTCCTGAGCGAACTTTCATTATATTCAAAACAAGAAACAGAAAAACATCAATCAAAATATTTCCGCTGTAGTTTGTCGTAAGCGGGGCCGAAAGACGGAAATGGCAAGAAATGTAACTAAGTAAAAATGAAAAAAACAGTAACCAGAATCATCCTATTGTTCATCGTTGTCGCTTTTGGCGGTGCTATGTACTACCTATACCAAAAGAACGCCGAAGATCCTGTCACCTATGAAACTGAGCAGGCTTCCAAAAAGACTATAATCAAGAAAACGGTCGCGACGGGCAGTATTCTTCCTTTAGAAGAAGTACTCATCAAGCCGAATATTTCCGGCGTTATCGAAGAAATCTTTGTTGTGGGCGGGGATTATGTGAAATCGGGCGACTTAATTTGTAAAATAAAGGTCGTGCCCAATTTGAACGCGTTGAATGATGCACGAAATTCCATTGACGAAGCCAAAATCAATTTAGATGACCAGTTGCGAAACTTGGATCGTCAAAAGGGGCTTTTTGGAAAAGGTGTGATTTCGCAGGTAGACCTTGAACGTGCCCAGGTCAACTATGATCAGGCCAAACAAACCTATGTTGCGGCTAACAAGCGTTATGAAATCGTTAAAACAGGTACAACCAAGGGCTATGGTAATGCAGCTAACACGCAGATTCGGGCTACGGTTAGCGGTATGGTTCTAGAAGTTCCGGTAGAGGTGGGTAACCAGGTTATCGAGAGCAATAACTTCAACGAGGGAACCACGATCGCTGCAATTGCAGATGTCGACAAAATGATCTTTGAAGGCAAGGTCGATGAAAGCGAGGTGGGTAAAATAAAGGAAGATTTACCCTTGGAAATTACCGTAGGCGCATTGGAAGGCAAAACGTTTGATGCCGTTTTGGACTACATTGCCCCAAAAGGTAACGAAGAAAACGGTGCCATTCAATTTGAAATCAAAGGAACTATGAAAAAACAGGATTCCGTATTTATCCGCGCCGGATTAAGTGCCAATGCCTCTGTTATTTTGGGGAGGGCAGATAGTGTTCTTGCCATAAAGGAAGCCCTGGTACAATTTGATGATAAGACCAAAAAGCCTTTTGTCGAGATAGAGAATGGCGAACAGAAATTTGACCGCAAGGATATCGAACTAGGTATCAGTGATGGTATTTTTGTTGAGGTCAAATCGGGTATTTCCGAACAGGATAAAATCAAAGTTTGGAACGCTATTGAAAAAGAAGAAGGCGAGACGGAATAAATTATTTAACACAAAATTGAGAGGAAATCTTGTAACATTTCAGCAACTTACGTGTCTTATTGCTGGATTACTGGTAAAATCCAAATAGAACTAACAAAACCAACATGATAGAAATCAAAGACCTTCATAAATCCTATAAAATGGGTAACAATACCCTTCATGTTTTAAAAGGATTGAATTTTAGTATTAAAGAAGGCGAGCTGGTTGCTATAATGGGATCTTCCGGTTCTGGGAAATCCACATTACTCAATATTTTGGGGATGTTGGATGAAGCCGATACCGGTGATTATACCCTAGATGGTGTTCCGATAAAAAATCTTAACGAAACAAAAGCTGCCAAGTACCGCAACAAATTTTTAGGTTTCGTGTTTCAATCCTTCAATCTTATCAATTACAAAAGCGCCATGGAAAATGTGGCGCTGCCTTTGTACTATCAAAAAATGCCCAGAAAACAACGGGAAGAAAAGGCCCTAAAGTATCTAACGCAAGTAGGTTTAAAAGAGTGGGCGACCCACTTGCCCA
>RCNB010000188.1_pt1 | contig 55167 bp, 53 predicted proteins | sample 2041321 | NCBI WGS metagenome assembly RCNB01 (sample SAMN09708232, study PRJNA481090) | Marine sediment metagenome, whole genome shotgun sequencing project.
TAGGAGCCCGCCCAGCGGGCGATTGCGAAAATTACGAACAAAACCCGTCTAATTGATAGTCGATGTTTTTCCCGACCATTCGCGGCTGAAGCCGCTCCCACGACTCAACTAACTCTTCGCTAATTATTCTTTGCCAGCTCCTCAGCCAGCCAGCGATTCATACGGGTCTCCAGGATTTGCATTGGCAATGCACCGCCACCCAATAGCTCATCATGAAACGCTTTGATGTCGAAATTATCACCCAGGGCCTGCTCGGCCTTGTGACGCAATTCCAGCATCTTAAGTTGACCGATTTTGTAAGCGAGCGCCTGGCCTGGCCATGAAATGTAGCGGTCGATTTCATTCACGATATCGGCCTCGGTTTTAGCTGCATTGTCTTTGAAAAAGTCGATCGCCTGCTGGCGTGTCCATCCTTTGTAATGCATGCCGGTATCGACGACGAGTCGAACTGCACGCCACATGTCATAGGTAAGTGCGCCGAATTTTGAGTACGGGTCCTTGTAGAGCCCTATTTCGTAGCCGAGGCTTTCGCTGTAAAGACCCCACCCTTCTGTAAACGCGGTAAATCCTGAGTACTTGCGAAAGTCCGGCATGTCCTCAAGTTCCATTTGCAAAGCAATTTGCAAGTGGTGGCCCGGCACTGCTTCGTGCACCGACAATACTTCCATTTCATATTTGGGTCGTACTTCCGGTCGATAAAGATTTACATAGTAATAACCCGGTCGACTGCCATCCGCAGCGGGTCGGTTGTAATAGGCCGTTGTAGTATCTGGAGCGATGTTGTCCGGGATCGGTCTTAACCCGTATGGCATTCGTGGCAGCTTGCCAAATAGTTTTACCAATTCCGGATCGATGCGCTTCGCAACAGCCAGGTAACCATCGAACAGCTCTTCAGGCGTGTCGTAATAGAATTGTGGATCCGTGCGCAGGAAATTCAGGAAGTCGTTAAAGTTCCCGTCGAATTCCAGTTCGTCGATGATCAGCTGCATTTCACCCCTGATGCGTTTCACCTCGGTCAGACCAAGGCGATGCACTTCATCGGGTGTCATTTGCGTCGTTGTGAATGAGCGGACGCGATATTCGTAAAATGCCTCGCCGTCGGGTAGCGAAGATGCGCCAATACTGTCGCGACTCGCTGGCAGGTAGGTTTCATCGAAGTACCGACTAAAGCGGCGGTATGCTGGCACGATGGATTCGTCAATCAGTTCTTTCGCTGTTTGGCGGATGCGAGCCTGGTCTTCTGCGTTGATGGCGTCCGGCATTTCGGCGAACGCAATAAAGTACGGGCTGCTTTCAGGCTCCTCGGTAAGTTGTGAGCTGATCTGGTCGGGAATACGCTCCATCAGGATTTTGGGTGGCATGTAGCCGGTTTTTCGGCCTTCCTCCTGCAGCTCCATGGTTTGTTCGATAACCGACTCAACGCGCGACATTCTGACCAGCCAGTCTTCATAATCCTGGACTGTTGCCAGGCGAACCGTTTCCGCTGTCGATTCGAGCGATTGCACGCCACCACGCTGGCTCATAGGCATCAGGTAATTCTTGTATTGGTAGCTGTCGAGGTCGTTTTCCAAATCACGCCGGTAAAGGTCGTAATTCAGTTGATCGGCCGCAGACAATCGTGATGAATCGATAGCGCGCAATCTTCTTAAGAATTCACTTTGTTCTGCATGGCGTCGCTTATAGGCAGCCAGGCTAATATCGGTCCACTGGTCATTGTTGCGGCGATCGCCCAGGCGCGAGGCAAACTCCGGGTATTGCGTCAGTTGCCAGTTCCAGGTGTCTGCCATCAGGGTAGTGAAATCTTCACTCGGGCCAGCCTGGGCCGAAACGCCCACAATCAGTAGCAAAATGCTTGTGAAGGCTCTGATTCTCTGCATTGGTGGTCTCCAGATGTGTGGGCGCATTGTTGCCTCCCGGCAAGCTGCTGGCAACCTCAGGGTTACTTGGCTATCATTGTGCGCACTAATCAATAGCGTTCGCAGAAGAGACCTCTTTAGAAGAGGCGCCGAAGGCGCAACACGCTCGGAAACGCTCAGGCACACGGACTGCAAACGCTGATTAGCTCTGGAGAGCGGCCGTAAAGGCCCACCGAAGGGGTATGCGGCGCGAATCGCCAGCGATCTCTCAGGTATCAGGACAGAGGGGCGATCAGGTCAGCTTCGATGAGGCTGATCTGGTCGCCTTTTTTTTGTCACGCAGATGTGGATCGGCCGGAGCAAGCGAATGGGGAAACAAACACCACTGTATGCAAAACATGTCGCCGCGGGTGCGCGCATTGTCGATTTTGGCGGCTGGGATATGCCGCTGCACTACGGTTCGCAAATGGAAGAGCATCACGCGGTGCGCAAGCATTCCGGCATGTTCGACGTCTCACATATGACCGTAGTCGATTTGAGCGGAGCGGGCACTGCAGTATTTCTGCGTAAGCTTCTCGCCAACAACATCGACAAGCTGAAGGAGCCCGGTAAAGCACTATATAGCTGCATGCTCAATGCCGAAGGTGGTGTGATAGATGACCTGATCACCTACTACCTCGCGCCGGATCGCTATCGCCTTATCGTCAATGCAGCCACGCGCGAAAATGATCTTGCCTGGATAAATGCACAGGCAGAAGGGTATTCCGTTGCGGTCGTTGAGCGTCCCGAGTTGGCGATGATCGCCGTGCAGGGACCTGAGGCACGCGATATTGCTGCGGCGATTATTGATGCCGGGTGGCGTGATGCGGCCCTGGCTTTGAAACCGTTCTATGCACTGGAAGCCGGCGACAAGTTTATTGCCCGTACCGGCTATACCGGGGAGGACGGCTGGGAAATCGTAATGCCAGCGGCAGAGGCAGCAGATTTTTGGCAACAATCTATTGATGCCGGAATTCAACCCTGTGGGCTCGGCGCCCGTGACACGCTGCGGCTCGAGGCTGGCATGAACCTGTACGGCACCGATATGGATGTAACGGTTTCGCCGCTGGAAGCAGGCCTTGGCTGGACGATTGGCTGGGACCCTGAGGATCGTGACTTTAACGGCCGTGGGCCACTAAGCGACATGCGCGCGAACAAAAAAAGACAGAAATTTGCAGGCCTGTTGCTCGAGAGCAAAGGCGTGTTGCGCAACCACCAGCGCATCGTGGTTGACGGTCTGGACGATGGCGAGATTACCAGCGGCGGGTTTTCCCCGACCCTGGGACGGTCTATCGCGATGGCACGAATACCAGCGGGCGACTATGAGCGCGCGCAGGTTGAAGTTCGCGGACGACTACTCGACGTACGTGTCGTGAAATTACCGTTTGTGCGCAACGGGAAAATACGTATCGATGTGTAAATAGTCCGAGCTAAAGAAAAGAATTCGATTGAAAACACAAATGATCTTGTACAAGGGAGAAGAACAATGAGCGAATTGCCAGGCGATCTTAAGTATACGAATGAACACGAGTGGCTGCGCAAGGAAGAAGATGGCAGCGTCACAATTGGCATAACAGACCACGCACAGGGTGCCCTGGGTGATCTCGTTTATGTCGAGTTGCCAGAAGTCGGCCAGGATGTTGAGAGTGGCGGTGAAATGGCTGTTGTTGAATCAGTGAAAGCAGCGTCGGATGTTTACGCACCGATTTCCGGATCAATAATCGCGGTTAACGAAGTATTGTCTGACGACCCTGAAAAAATTAACGCTGATCCGTATGGCGATGGCTGGATCGTGCGCCTGCAGCCATCGGCCGACGACAGCGAAACGATGGATCCGGATGCCTACCAGGCATTTCTGGACGATCTCGGCGAATAATAATTTTTCTCTAAAAGACAGATAACTATCATGCCATTTATTCCGCATACGGAAGACGAAGTCGAAGAAATGCTGGGAACCATCGGCGCCAGAAGCATTGATGATTTGTTCGATGAAATTCCTCACGACTTGCTTATAAAAGACCTGGTCGGCGTGCCCGACGCTTTGAGTGAAATGGAAATTTCGCGTTTGATGCGGAGTCGAGCCAGGGAAGACCATGGCGCACTATGTTTTATAGGTGCCGGTGCATACGAGCACCATATTCCGACTGCAGTTTGGGATATTGCGACACGTGGTGAGTTTTACAGCGCCTATACGCCCTACCAGGCTGAAGCCAGTCAGGGTACTTTGCAGGTCATTTACGAATACCAGTCGATGATTGCCAGCCTGACGGGACTTGATGTCAGCAACGCGTCACTCTATGACGGTGCGTCCGGTCTGGCCGAAGCATCGTTAATGGCCGTGCGGGCAAATCGCAAGTCGAAGTCGAGGCGTGTTTTACTGGCCTCCGGCGTCAACAAAACTTATCAAAAAGTGGCACAGACAATTGCCGGTAGTCAGGGCTTGACGTTCGATCGTTTGCCACTGGACATCGCAAGCGGGTCGTCTGATCTGGGTGCTCTTGACAGTCAGGACGAAGCACCGGTTGCCGTCGTAATTCAGCAGCCGTCTTTCTTTGGCACGTTTGAACAGGTCGATGCATTGACAGACTGGGCGCATGAACAAGGTGCGTTGGTTATTGCAATCGTAAATCCAACTTCGCTTGCCGTACTGAAAGCACCGGGTAGCTGGGGCAGTGCCGGCGCTGATATTGCATGCGGTGAGGGGCAACCACTGGGTGTGCCAATGTCATCTGGCGGCCCCTACTTCGGCATCATGGCATGCAAGGAAAAAATCGTGCGACAGATGCCCGGCCGTATCGTCGGGCGAACCACCGATCTCGATGATAAGCCTGGCTATACGCTCACACTCCAGGCTCGTGAACAGCACATACGCCGTTCCAAAGCGACGTCGAATATTTGTACAAATCAAGGACTTATGGTCACCGCGGCAACTATATACATGTCCCTGCTGGGAGCAGAGGGCTTGTCCCGTGTGGCGCTCAGATCACAAGAGCAAACGAGTAAACTCGCCACACTGTTGCTGGAGATCGATGGCATCGACAATGTTTTCTCGGCAGCACACTTTCACGAAATCGCAGTCTGTCTTGATCGACCCGTAGGGCCAGTTCTCGAGGCACTTGCGACACACAGTATTATTGGCGGTTACGATTTGTCTGCTGAATATCCCGAACTTGGGAACGCATTGTTAATCTGTGCAACCGAAACCAAAACAGAAGAAGACCTGCAAATCTATGCCGCGAAACTGGCAGAGATAATGAACACTGCCGCGTAAACAAGGGAAACTGACGGATGCACCAGATTTCTTATGACGGAACATGTTATCGCACTTATGGTGAGCTGCCGACTCTCGGCAGCAGGGCGCCCGATGTGTCGCTGGTCAATACAGATTTGCAGGATGTGTCACTTGCAAATTTCATGGGCAAACGCAAAGTGCTGAACATCTTCCCAAGCATCGATACACCGGTGTGCGCAAAATCTGTCATCGTATTCAACCAGATCGCGGTGAATCATGATGACGTCGCTATGCTGATGGTTTCGTACGACTTGCCATTCGCGCATGCTCGTTTTCAAAAGCAGCATTCGCTGACACAAGTTATTGGCCTGTCCGCGATCCGGCATGCCGGCTTTGGTGAGAATTATGGCGTGCAGATTATGGACGGGCCGTTGTCGGGCATGTTTTCAAGAGCTGTCGTCGTTCTCGACGAAAATAATACCGTCGTATATCGTGAACAGATTGAAGATATCGGCGAGGAACCGAATTACATAGCCGCCTATCAGGCGCTTGGCATTGCCGTTGACGATCAAGAAACTGAAGTCTGACCGCAAAGCGGAATTTAAGGAATACTAATGGGCGAACAATTAATTTTCGAAAAATCTCGCAGTGGCCGGCGCGCATTCGCGCAGGCACCGCTAGCAGCATCTGTTGGCGAAATCCCGGACGAGCTGCGTCGCGACAGCGCACCCATGCTTCCGCAAGTCTCCGAGTTACAGGTCGTGCGTCACTACACCAGGCTGTCGCAGAAGAATTTCTCAATCGACACACAATTCTACCCGCTTGGTTCATGCACGATGAAATACAATCCACGTGCGTGTAATGCGTTGGCATTGCTGCCAGGACTTGCAGGGCGGCACCCACTGGGACCTGTGAGTCACGGCCAGGGTTTTCTAACCTGCATGTTCGAATTGCAGGAAATGCTAAAAGCGGTGACCGGTATGCAAGCGGTGTCGTTGACACCGATGGCAGGTGCGCAAGGCGAACTCGCTGGCGTATTCGTGCCTACCATGTCGCGCGTGGCGATCATGATCGTGATGAAATTATTTGCCCGGACGCTGCGCACGGTACCAATCCTGCCACGGCGACAATGTGTGGCTGCAATGTCCGGGAAATTCCGACCCGAGCCGACGGTGATGTTGATATCGAAGCGCTGAAGGAAGTCGTCGGCCCGAAAACAGCCGGAATTATGCTGACGAACCCGTCGACATTGGGCGTGTTTGAGCGCAGCATCATGGAGATAGAAAAAATTGTTCACGATGCCGGCGGACTGCTCTATCTGAATGCCATTCTTGGCAAGGTTCGGCCCGGGGACATGGGCTTTGATGTTATCCACCTGAATTTACACAAGACATTTTCTACGCCGCACGGTGGCGGTGGACCGGGGTCTGGTGCAGTAGGCGTCGGTGAACGACTGCGGCCGTTCATTCCAATTCCGATAGTCGGTAAGCAGGAAAAAGATGGCGTGGCCCATTACGACTGGCTGGACGAAAAGGATCTGCCACAAACTATCGGGCGCCTTTCAGCATTCATGGGCAATGCCGGCGTCTTGCTACGCGCCTATGTCTATATGCGTATGCTGGGTCGCGACGGTATGAAACGCGTTGCCGAATACGCCACACTGAATGCCAATTACCTGCTCGCACGACTCAGAGATGCCGGGTTCGAACTCGCATTTCCGGAACGTCGGGCGAGTCATGAATTTATTGTGACATTGAAAAATGAAGCGAAGAATTTGCACGTTAATACGATGGATTTTGCGAAAGCGTTGCTGGACAAGGATTTTCATGCGCCGACGACGTACTTTCCACTACTTGTTCCCGAATGTCTCTTGATTGAACCAACTGAGACTGAAACAAAGGAAACTCTGGATCGCTTTGTCGCGGCCATGGTGGAAATTGTGGAGGAAGCCAAGGTGGATCCGGAGCGCACCAGGGGTGCGCCATACAGCATGCCGGTACGCCGGCTGGACGATGTCAAAGCTGCGCGGCAGCCTGATTTGGCGTGGAAACCCACGTCCTGAACCCGTATTCCATTGAGCGGACCCGGATTGAAAATATCGGCCGTTGAGGCACCACCCATTTTGTGGACACCGGCTGCGTAATCTGTTGCCGGAATCCGGCATAATTACGCATGACTCCCATGATTCCGCACTAAAATATGTTCGCGGAGGGAACCGTGAGCCATTCTGTCAGTCCGAACTGCGGGCCCTGAAATACGGTTTCACATTTAACTTTTCCTACGGAAGTAAGAATTAATGCTGAAGATACAACGTCTGGCGCTACTTATCGGATTGATGGTCACACCGCTCGCGCATGCCCAGGAGTCGGAGTGGGCCGGAACGCTGGAGCGTATTTCCACCGGCGTCGTATCGATACGCATTGATATTACGCGGGCCTTCGACACTGAATGGAATGCATCCAGCCAGGCGACAGGATTTGTAGTTGACGCCGAACGTGGAATTATCCTGACCAATCGACATGTCGTTACACCCGGGCCGGTGGTTGCAGAAGCGATTTTCCTGAACAACGAAGAGGTTCGCTTAACGCCGATTTATCGCGACCCAGTACATGACTTCGGGTTTTTCCGCTACAACCCTGACGATCTCGTCTACATGGAACCCACTGAGTTGCCGTTGGCACCTGATGGCGCAAGTGTCGGTCGGGAGATTCGCGTCGTTGGTAACGACGCCGGCGAACAGTTATCGATTCTTGCCGGCACGATCGCACGTCTTGACCGCAAGGCGCCGGAATATGGTCGCGGCAAATACAACGACTTTAATACTTTCTATTTCCAGGCTGCATCCGGTACTTCAGGCGGGTCTTCGGGTTCTCCGGTCCTCAATATTGATGGTGAAGTCGTCGCATTGAATGCCGGTGGTCATAACACAGCAGCGAGCAGCTTTTATTTGCCGTTATATCGAATTGAACGGGTATTGCATTTGTTGCAGGAGGGCGAGCCTGTTACGCGCGGAACATTGGAGACCATCTTCGAGAGCAAGGCATATGATGAACTACGCCGTCTTGGCCTGACCCCGGAAACGGAAAAATTGATGCGCTCCGAATTTCCAGACCAAACCGGAATGCTGACTGTAGAGCAGGTTATCCCTGACTCCCCGGCGGCCGGAAAACTGGAACCCGGTGACATACTGGTACGTATCAATGGTCAATTGATCGCAGAATTTGTGCCGATGGCGAGTATTCTCGACAGCGAAGTTGGCGAGACGATCATGATCGAGGTTGAACGCGGTGGTCACAGCATCAGCGAAGAAATACCGGTCACTGACCTGCACGAGATTTCTCCAGATGAGTTTCTGGAGTTTGGTGACTCGATTGTCAACGATTTGTCTTATCAACAGGCGCGCCATTACAACCGCGCGCTAAGCGGGGTGTATGTTGCAAACCCAGGCTATATGCTGAGTCGATCGGCGATTCCACGTGGCGCTGTCATCTCCGAAGTTGGTGGTGAGCCTGTGGCAGACATTGCGGATATGGAAAACCAGCTGGCGAAACTGGCTGATGGCGACCGCACTACATTCCGTTACAACACGATCGAAGACCCACGCAACAGTATTATCCGCTCCGTCGAAATGGATCGTACCTGGTTCCCTGCACGCCATTGTCGGCGTGATGACGAGTCCGGTGTCTGGCCGTGCCGGGAGCTCAATGCCGGGCCGGAACCGTCAGCACCAGAGTCGGGCAGTACGCGTTTTAGAAAGAACAGTGATCCGCAAGTCAACAAGATTGCGCCATCACTTGTCATGGTGACATTCGACCTGCCATACACCGTTTCCGGCGTTTCAGAGCGCAATTATTATGGCACCGGTCTCATTGTCGACACGGAACGTGGCCTGATCATCGTGGATCGCAATACTGTACCGGTCGCCATGGGGGACGTCAGCATAACTTTTGCAGGATCATTGCAAATTCGCGGCAGTGTCGCTTACGTTCACCCATTGCACAATCTTGCAGTGATCGCTTACGACCCGGCGCTGATCGGTGATACACCCGTCAAAGCGGCGACGTTTTCCGATGATGAACTGGAGCCAGGCGATGACGTCTGGGTTGTTGGTCTGAAAGGCGACCACCAGTTAGTACATCAGGAAAGTACAGTTGCCTCGGTTGACCCGATGACATTGCCACTATCAAGAACGCTACGTTTCCGCGATACGAATCTCGAGGGGATCTCGCTGGTCAATGCGCCCGGCGACATAGACGGCGTCATTGTCAACAAGCGCGGTGAAGTAATGGCCAAGTGGGCCAGTTTCGCGTTTCAGACTGGTGGTGAATCCGGACAGTTCAATCGTGGTCTGTCCAGCGAACTTGTCAGCGAGTTCGTGGATATCGTGCGCTCGGGCCGCTCAATTCACTCCCTTGAAGCGGAGATGGGTTACACACCATTGTTTGCCGCGCGAAAACTTGGCCTTGATGAGGACTGGTTGAAGCGCCTTGAAATGCACAACCCGGCTGGACGCCGCGCGCTCAGCGTCTCACGACTTGTGGCTGGTACACCAGCGGCTGACGTTCTAAAAAATGGCGACATGATCCTTGCAGTGGACGGGCAGGTAGTAACGACATTTCGCGAGCTGGAGCGGGCTGTGCAAAAGCAGGAAGTCGATTTAACAGTCTGGCGGGATGGTGCAGCACTGGAACTCAAAACTGGAACCGTTGCACTGGACGGCGAAGGGATTACGCGGGCAATATCGTGGGCAGGCGCATTACTACAGGACCCACACCGCGCAATGGCGGCGCAACGTGGCATTGAACGCACCGGAGTATACGTCGCGTTCTTCAGTTACGGATCGCCGGCAACGCGTTACGGGTTGTGGGCCGGGCGACGCATTGTCGCAGTTGACGATACGGCAACACCGGACTTGCAATCGTTCGTGGAAGCCGTACGTGGCAAGGAGGATCAGACATCGGTTCGCCTCAAGACAGTTACCTGGAATGGTGCGGTACAAGTTATAACTTTGAAACTGGACAACCAGTATTGGCCAGCTTATGAGATTCGTCGCACAAAAGATGGTTGGCAGCGTACGTCGATCGGTTAGCCGAATAACTGATCAAATTACTCTGGCCGACTCAGCCACGTCCGGTAGCGCTAGATTAATCAGTGCGCTCTTTCTTCTGATATTTAGCGGCATAGTGTTTGCACAAGCCCTGTATAAGTATCAGGACGCGGATGGCACATGGATTTACACTGACCGGCAGCCACCCGATCAACAGCAAGCCGAGATATTCGATTTACCAACCGGCACAAAAGATCCTGCCGTATCAGTATCAACTAGCCTGGTTGGACGAGAGGTTAGATTTACCGGCTTCAACGAATTTGACGCGCCGGTAGAAATAATTGTTGCACTGGACGCCCTGCACAATGTCGAATTGCCAATGCCCGACCAAACAATGCGTTGGGTACTGGCGCCACGCAGTCGGCTGATCCTTTTTGAGTTGTCAGCACTCGAAGACAACATCGCACCACAAGTTGATTATCGGTATGTCTGGTTGCACGGTGACCCGGCGAGTGAGCACAATCCGACACAACCCTACCGGGCGCCTTTTGCGGTCGCCAGTGATTTCCCGATTACCCAGGCGTTTCCGGTAAGCAATACGCACAATACAGTGGATAGTCGTTATGCAGTGGATATCGCGATGCCGATCGGTACCGATGTGCACGCGGCACGGGCCGGTATCGTGTTTGAAGTAGCCAGCGCCAATTTCCGCGGCGGTGTTGATGCAGAACGCGACGCGAAACTGGCAAACATCGTTCGAATTCTGCATGACGACGGCACGCATGCATTGTATGCCCACCTCAACTGGAACGGCATCCGGGTTCGTCCAGGTGACCGGGTGGAGCGGGGCGAATACATTGCAGACTCCGGAAACACGGGATTTTCCACTGGGCCACATCTGCATTTCGCAGTCATGAAAAATTTCGGAATGCGGCTCGAATCAATTCCGATTGATTTCGAGGGGGCAAACGGACTTGCGGTTACGCCCATTGCCGGTGACGCCTTGTTCGCTTACTAAGCCCGTCATCTGACCACAGACCGTTCTGAAAGTTCACGTCGCATATTCAATGTGATGTCATTGCAAAAATCATTCAACACGCAATCGGATATAACAAAAAAATAGTTACATTGAATAGCAATTGTTTTGTTATGACGAATATCTATATCGCAACTCGTTTGTAATGTTTTTGTGTTTTACGGGTCAAATCATCCATACAGATAATAAAGTTTGCAACGGTATTGCAATCAGCTGCATCGAATTACTAAACGGAAGTGAACTAATTTCAATCTGGATAGGTCACTTTCCTATGAGTGGTTGGCATCGTCATGAAAGTAAGTCGTGAACCCAAGTGTTCATATTATTGAGGATCGAAATAATGAAAGAGTCGAAAATTGTAAAAGGTTTGATAACCGCAGTTGCAGTTATCGCATTTAGCGCACCTGCCATCGCGTCCACCGGTGCAGACAATGGGCTGAAGGGCGAGGCAGTCAAAGTGTCCTATGCGGATCTTAATTTGCAGAAGGAAGCTGGTGTGAAAGTTCTATATCGTCGACTGCAGCAGGCATCAAAGAAGGCTTGTGGCGTCGTATCGTACAGGAATATCAGATCGATCAGTGAATCTGCCAAAATGCAAAATTGCTACGAGAGTTCGCTGACTTCATCGGTTGCGAAGGTCGACAGCACGTTGCTGACGAAAATTCACGAAGGTTAATTCATACTTCCGGGCATCGTAAAGCGGGTGTCGGTGAGTTAGTTGTTTTAACTTGTTGTCACCCGCTCCTTTTTCTGTTCGACGGGCATCACGTCGACTGAGCGAAAAGAACTACGCAAACAATTGCTTATAAATCTGTACGAAATACCTCATTTCTTCTGGCTTAGCCATGCTGATTCTTGCCCATCGCGTAAATGGCGGAAATGTACGGCCTGTTAAAATGCCATGTTTCTTCATTCTTTCCTGGAAAAGTTCGTTCTTGACTCCGGTCTCTATGAATGAGAAATTTGCTGCGGACTTGATATAGCGTATTCCCAGTTCGTCACACATACCTTCTACGATTCCCAGCGACTCCCTTATTTTTCGAATGGTGAAATCCTGAAAATCCTGATCCTGGTAGGAAGCGTGAGCGGCCTTCAGGCCGATAATATTCAGGCGTCCGGTTCTTTTTAGTATCATCTGTCTCGCCAGATCCGGGTGCGCAAAACCGAAGCCGATTCGCAATCCAGCCAGACCATGAATCTTTGAAGACGTGCGTGAGACAATTACATTTTTTTGCCCCTGTTCGATCAGGTCCATGCTTGAAGCGTAATCCGGATCATTGACGAACTCATGATAGGCCTCGTCGACATATACAATCCGTTTCTCCGCGACCTCCAGGATAAACTCGCGCAGGGCATTTTTCTCGATTACGGATGGCACAGGATTGTTTGGATTCACCAGGTAAACAAGTTTTGTGTCCTTCTGTATGGCGCTTTTCATGGCAACAAGATCCATTCCCAGATCTTCTTTCACCGGAACCCGGATGATTCTCGCGCCAGCATTCCCCGCATAGCGAACCAGCGCCTGATAAGTAGGATCTGCACAGACAACTGATCCTCCCGCCATACCGGCGAGCAATCCGGCTACGTTAAGGACCTCGCTGGATCCTGATCCAACCATGATGTTTTCCGGGGCCACGTTATTCAATTGTGCCAACAGGTTCACAATGTCGGTGGGATCGTCTGCATACAGGTTGGTGAGATCGATCGATTCAACGATCGATTGAATCGCAACGCGGGATGGTCCATACGGGTTTTCATTGAAGTGCGCGCGAACGATGTGATCCGGGAGTGCGATGTCGGCAGCCAGGGCGCTGCGCATCAGTTTCATTGACGGTGTAAAAGGCGTTGACGGGATCGCCGAAATAATTCCTGTACCTGCCAGGGCTGTACCACCCAGTAAAACCTGTCTTCTTGTTACGCTGCCCATCAGTATTTCCCCTATCTATTTCGTCGTTGTCGGTGGTGGTTCGTCGTTCGCTGCAGTCGGTAATTCGGTGCATACACATTTCGGTTTTCTGACTCGGACACTAACCAGGTCGACATTGTTGCCCATATAGTAGTCCTGCTGAGTCTCCAGCGGCTTATCGTTGTCGCGTTGCCATTTTTCCTCGAATTCGAGAGTCTGAGAGTCCCCATTATCATCCCTGAATTTGACCGCCACGGCGTAGCTGCCACTAGAGGCTGCGCAATCGGGATTGTCCAGTGTCACATCAACGATTACTGATGCATTCTTTTGCAGATATTCGATGCCCACGGATACGTGGCAGTAATTGTTTCGCGGCGATGCAGGCTCGAGCTCAATAACGTAAGTTTTCTCCACATGACCCTCATATTTCATCGACTCCTGCTGCGCGGAGCTATTGATGAAATCGTCCTGAGCCAATGCAGATGAACACACGCATGCCAGCAAGAAGCTGGAGTAGAGCGTGTATCGACGTATGGGTCTCATACTGTTCATCTTCAACATGCCGCTAGTCCAAGTCAACACCTTTGACCAACGCAGTCCGAGCATGCCGGGCACTTTCTACGACATCGAGCAGGAATCCAGCCTGATGAAGGGAGTTCGTTTCGATATCAGTCAGCCGGGGATGGTCGTGAATCATTCTCAGCCGCTCGGGCCAGATTTTCATGTGTTCGGCGAATATCGAAAATTTGACGGACTGGCTTTACCGACCTTCTAAAAGTCCTACGGTGCCGGCAGCGCCAATGGCAGCAACGCCTACCACTTTGCCTGGAACGTCCATCTGGACCAGCCATTCGACGGGGGTCGACCGGTCGCGCCTGCGGATGCGGTGCAAGTCGCAGTGTCAATGAAATGGTGGCAGTCCAACAAACAATAATCGCGCAATTGCGATTGATCCAATAGCAGCAGGTACCCAAGGAGGCGCAAGATGAAATCGTCCGCCTGCCTATATATTTCGGCAATACTCTACTTTTTTGTGCAATTGTCGCTATGCGCAGCAAACTCCAGCGCCTGACTTTTTGTTGTTCTCCAATTGCTCAGTTATTCTCAGCTTCAACGGATGCAAAAAAATCGCGCAAGATCTGCCGATATTGATCTGGTTTTTTGCTGAGCGTTCCGTGTCCCGCATCCTGAATGATTTCAAATCGGGAGCCGGGTATCAGTTTTTGAAATTTGCCGACGGTCTCCGGTCTTGCTTCGTCAAACTCACCCGTAATAAACAACACCGGCACGTCGATTTCATGCAGTCGACCGGTGACATCGAAATCAAGCAGATTGCCGGTAGCGTAGAATTCGGTTGGGCCCCACATGTGCTCGTAGATGACTTTGCTCCAGGGTGCACCTGCACAGGTAACGGACTGTTCAGGCCGTTCCCCGGCATATATGTGGCGTCTGTAAAAAACCTGGGTCGCCTCGCGGTATTCCTTGGATTCCGTGGTGCCGGCCCGCTCATGTTCGGTCAGTACCTGCTGAACATCCTCTGGTAATTGCTGCCGCAGGTAGTTGGCATCAGCAATCCACAATGGTGTGCTAAGAAGCGGTGAAGACAGGGTTACAGAGGCGATGCCTTGAGTGCCCTTCGCAAGAACGTAGGCAGCCGCGAGGGAACCACCCCAGGAATGACCCAGCAAGTGCATTTTTTCGAGCCCCAGTTCTTTGCGAATCACGTCCAGCTCTTCAACGAAGTTCTCAACATCCCACAGAGACGGATCTTCGGGTCGGCCGGAGCGACCGGTGCCGAGTTGATCATAGCGCACCACTGGTCGTGTATCGCCCAGTGGCTCGAGCAGCGCATATCCACAGGATGTGCCGCCGGGGCCACCATGCAAAACCAGCAGCGGGATGCCGGGCCCGTTGCCCGCGACCCGATACCAGACCGGGCCACCGGGAACATCGATAAAACCCTGCCCAGGCAGCGGATTTTCCTTGCTTAGAACCAAAGAGCATAGGCTCAGGAGCAGTGTAAACAGCAATATCTTTTTCATCCGCAGAACCTTTTGATCGTCAGGGGATGAATTCTAACAAGCTGAATCCACAGACAGTATTCTTTCTTGGCTATTCAGACAGTCACGTCGATGACGACGATCTGGATTCACGGACAATTACTGACCGTACGCCGTTTATGAAGATCGGCTACGCCTGGATGCCATAAACAAGTCGCGTCTTATTCCGCGGACAGTATACTTAGTGATCGGTTTCGATCCGGATTCAAACCGGTCAACAAGTGTACTGTCCCCGGAAAAACTGCCGATGAACGTATTATTTTTGTGCACAGGTAATTCGTGTCGCTCACAAATGGCACAAGGCTGGGCAAATCAGTACGGTAACAAGTGGCTTGAGAGTCATTCCGCAGGTATCGAGTCGCACGGCAAGAATCCCCGCGCTCTGGCAGTGATGCGTGAGGCTGGTGTTGACATTTCCGGGCAGGAGTCGACCCGACTAACAGATCAATTACTTGCCTCGGCAGATATCGTCGTTACGGTTTGTGGCCATGCGGACGAAAACTGCCCGGTCTTGCCGACAAAAACTCGCAAAGAACACTGGCCACTCGATGACCCGGCGAAAGTGACCGGATCAGACGATGAGATAATGGCGGTGTTCAGAGCAAGCCGTGATGAGGTCCGTCGGCGAGTCGAAGACCTGATCGAGCGTTTGCAACAAGAGCGCGAGACGAAAGAATGAGTGACAAACATAAAAAGGCGAGAGTGAATTGAGTCTCTTCGAGCGCTACCTAACCCTGTGGGTCGCACTTTGCATTGTGATTGGCGTCGGGCTTGGGCAACTGTTGCCGGAAGTATTTCAATTCATAGGTCGGGTCGAGGTGGCACACATCAACCTGCCGGTTGCTGTGCTTGTCTGGCTGATGATAATTCCAATGTTAATCAAGATCGATTTGCGGCAGCTGGGAGGAGTACGGCGATACTGGCGTGGAGTTGCTGTGACGTTGTTTGTCAATTGGGCGGTTAAACCATTTTCTATGGCATTGCTTGGCTGGTTTTTCATTGGCTATGTCTTTCGTGACCTTCTTCCAGCGGAGCAAATCGATTCTTATATTGCCGGGCTAGTGATACTCGCTGCGGCACCATGCACCGCCATGGTCTTCGTCTGGAGCAACCTGATGCGCGGCGAGCCGCACTTCACATTGTCGCAGGTGGCCTTGAACGACTTGATTATGGTGTTCGCGTTCGCGCCGATCGTCGCACTGTTGCTTGGATTGTCCGCAATCACAGTACCGTGGGATACGCTAATCTTGTCGGTGCTTCTGTACATCGTCGTGCCGCTGATCATCGCGACTCTCTGGCGTCGCAACGTGCTGGGCCGCGACGACGGTGAAGCAAGACTCGATCAGCTTATCGCTCGCCTTGGTCCGATGTCTCTCAGCGCGTTGTTAGCTACGCTGATTTTGCTTTTCGGTTTCCAGGGGAAGCAAATAATCGCCGAACCGCTGATTATTGCATTACTGGCTGTCCCGATTCTGATCCAGGTTTTCTTCAATTCAGGGTTGGCTTACTTGCTCAATCGTCAAGTTCGATCCCCACACTGTGTTGCCGGACCGTCCGCACTGATTGGTGCAAGCAATTTCTTCGAGCTGGCTGTGGCAACTGCCATCGCGTTGTTCGGCTTTGAATCCGGTGCTGCACTGGCCACTGTGGTGGGTGTACTGATCGAGGTACCGGTAATGTTGGTTGCTGTGCGAGTCGTCAACCAGTCGAGAGGTTGGTATGAGAGTCGCGCGGGCATCGCTTCTTTCGATGAATGTTGTCCCGAGGCAGTGCCGCCGGATTCACAGCACCGCTAGATGATTTTCGCACAAATAATCGCGCTGCTATTATTGACGGTTCTTGTCTGATTTGATGATGCAGTGCGCTCCGGTACTGTTGTACGGGTCTCCGCCAATATCAAAGTCGTCCGCAATCGTCAGCCCTTCGTCATCTTTGATCGATGACCGCAGAACCTGAACATCATGAAGATCCGTGTTTACCTGAACCGGCGCTTTGCTAGCTGCCATCGCCAATTTTGCATTATGTGAATTCATATCCGTTACTCAGTACCAATACGTGTGTGTACTTATATTGACGCATCGCAGCGATTTGCGTTCTGTTTTTCGTCAGGTATTTCCTACCGTTCGTCGGAATATTGCCTTGTATCGTCCCGCAGCAACCGTTGGTCGGGACCGTCGCAATTGTGATCAGCTCAGCGCGTAGTCCATGGCAGCGTTTGCATGTAACACGGTCGTGTCAAAAGCAGGAATTTCGAGGTCATCCTGGGCAATCAGGAGGCCAACCTCTGTACAACCGAAAATTACTCCGTCCGCCCCGGCGTTAATGGCATTGCGGACAATCTCAAGATAACGTTGCTTCGATACGGACCTGATCTCACCCTGGCAAAGCTCCTGGTAAATTATTTCGTGTATTGACGTGCGTTCTGCCGCGTTCGGCACCAGGACATTGATTCCGTGCTTGTTTTCCAGGCGCCCCTTGTAGAAATCCTGTTCCATCGTGAAGCGTGTTCCCAGTAACAAAGGCTTTTGCGCACCGGCAGCTTTAATTGCCGCGGCGGTGGCGTCCGCAATGTGTATGAGCGGAACAGCAACTGCATCCTGAACTTCCTGGGCCATTTTGTGCATTGTGTTTGTACATATGACGATGCACTCGGCGCCGCTTTTTTCCAGGCTCCGGGCCGCATCAAGCATACAGTTTGTAGCTGCTTCCCAGTCACCTGCTGCCTGGTGTGCTTCGATCTCGGCGAAATCGAACGACCATAACAACAGCCTTGCCGAGTGCAGCCCGCCGAGGCGTTGTCGGGCGAGTCTGTTCAGGAGTTGGTAATAGACGACGGTACTTTCCCAGCTCATGCCACCAATCAAACCGATCATTTTCATCCGCTTTTCCCTCATTAATCGTTTGGTGGTGGCAGATGGCCGAGGACATGCTCAATAGCCAGTCCGATGCCGAGCAATTCACGGTCCGACCCTTCCGGACCATCGATTTCGAGAGTGACGGGAAGTCCGTCGGAGTTGAGATCAGCCGGTATGACCAAACCGGGCAGTCCGGCTGTACTTCCTGGCGAAATGTTACGGCTAATTACGGACTGGAATGGCACCGTCTCGCCATTGAGTTCAGTTTCAATGTCGTGACCTATTGGTGGCGCCGCTATCTGTGTTGTGGGAAAAATCATTGCGGCAAGATCATTCGATACAAAATAATCTTTGAGCGTTTTCCTCAGTGCCGGCCTGTGCTGATCAAGCGCCGCAATAAAGTCTGCCTCCGGGATGACGAACTCTCCCCCGGGGAGTACATAGTGTGTAAATAGTGCCTGGATGTCCGGGCTCGATTGCGCCACCAGGTCATCGAATGAAACACCTGTATTGAACGCCTGCAAATACTGGATAAGCATTGGCATCAGGTGGTAAAGCTGCACCTGGTCGGTGGTGAGTGCGATTAATTCGCCAAGTTGCGGGACGTCGGCCTCGATCAGGATGGCACCGGCATCCGCCAGTCTTTTCAGTGACTCATTAGTTATGCGTTCAACTTCCGTATCAAGGGCGTCAAAAAAATACTGCCTCGGTACACCGAGTCGCACACCCGCCAGGGACGGCAACCCGGTAGCGATCGGTTCGCCGCTAATGACACTATCGAAAAGTGCGATGTCTGCCACGTTCCGCGCGTGTGGCCCAACCTGGTCAAACAATGGCGTAATCGGAATAACACCGTTGTTTGGATAGCGTTGCGTTGTTGGTCGAAAGCCGTATATGCCACACATCGCCGCGGGTACCCGAATCGATCCCTGGGTATCTTCCGCAATGCCAAGCGGGGCCATACCGGCTGCGACGGCGGCGGCGGTACCGCCACTGCTGCCACCTGGAATTCGGCTGGTGTCATAGGGGTTATGCACCGCACCATATGCCTGGTTGTTGCTGGTCCAGCCAAGTGACAGCTCATGAATGTTGGTCTTGCCCATCACGATCGCGCCTGCTGCGACGAGTTGCTCCACCAACGGCGCGTTATTTGCCGGATGGAAGTTACCCAGTGCGCGCGTGCCGCCAGTCGTTGCGTATTCTTTTGTATTAACGCTGTCCTTCACCGGAATTGGCAGGCCATGCAAGGGCCTAAGTTCTGCACCAGTCGCACGCAGTTCGTCAGCGGCGGCTGCGGCGTCGAGCACACGCTCGGGTTCCAGCATTATGAATGCATTCAGGTGTTTGCCCGTCTCGCAACGTTGTAAAAGGGCGGCTGCGTAATCCACCGCGGATATTTCTCCCTGTCGCATGGCGGCGATGGCTTTTGTCGCACTCAGGTCTGTTAGTGATTCCGTCATGTTGATGCTCGTACTGTTATCTGCCTTGTCGCAGGCGGTTACTCCAGAGGCCAGCGCGACACTCCAGGCAATAAATTCACGCCGCGATGTTCCATTACAGCTATTTACGGGGTTCTTCCGCAGCTGATTCGCTCAATTCTGTCGCGAGCGCTTCCCAGCTGCTAATGGGCAATGAACACTGGCTGCCAGTGCAGCGATAAGCAATGGTCTCGCCATCGAGTGCTTTGCGCTCATTGAGGGCGCCAGGCAGGTTTTTGGTATCCGCTGGAATCGCGAATATCAGGCGTCGAGGAGCATATAGTTTTGCAGCGCTGGTCAACCAACGGCCGATTTCTGCTTTTTCCCCACGCATGATAATCGTTTCCGGGTGATGCAGGTATTCCTCCAGCGCCGTTATCAGGCTCACATGGCCATGCGGATATTCATCTATTGCCTGCCACGCAAAGCGCAGTGTTTTCTCCGCCGCATCCAGGTAACGCGTATCACCAAGAATAAAACCGAGCCTTTGCAATGCAAATGCGGCGACACCGTTGCCGGATGGCATGGCTTCGTCCGCCAGCGGTTTCAACCTGTGCATGAGTGTTTCGTGATCATCTGCCGTGAAATAAAATCCGCCAGCCTCTTCGTCGTAAAAATGCTTGAGTAACAAATCGGCCAACGTAATTGCAAACTCCATGTAGCGACTGTTCCATTGCGCTTGCAGAAGTTCGAGTAGCGCATCAAGCAGGAACGCGTGGTCATCGAGATAAGCGGCAAATTTCGATTCGCCGTTCTTGTGACTCGCGAGGAGTCGACCGTCGCGTAACAGGTTTTCGTCAATAAAATCGGCAGCTTTCTGCGCAGCCCGCACAAGATCAGGCCGGTCCAGCGCTCGTCCGGAAATAGCGAGGCCACGAATCGCAAGCGCATTCCATGAGGTAAGTTGCTTCTCATCTCTGTCGGGCGAAATTCGCTGTGCGCGCGCCTTTAGCAATGCTGCCCTAGCTGCATTGATAACATCTGTCAGCTCGGCCTCTGTCCTGCCAGTATCCCCGGCAATGACATTGAGGGAGTCATGAACAGTCAGATGCCATTTTTCTTCAAAGTTGGCCCCAACATTCAAACCGAAGTGGCGAGCGAAGATTTCGTACTGGTCGTCAGCCAGGAGGGTCTGCACTTCTTCCGGTGTCCAGACATAGAACAAACCCTCGCCACCTTCTGAATCCGCATCGCGGCTGGAATAAAAGCCACCTTCCGCTGACTGCATATCAGCAATGATCCAGTCGGCAGTTTCGGCCGCGATGCGTGCAAACGTTTCTTCACCTGTCGCAAGATATGTTTGCGCATAAAGTGCAAGCAGGGGTCCATTGTCGTAGAGCATTTTTTCAAAATGTGGAATCTGCCAGAAGCGGTCGACCGAATAACGGCAAAATCCGCCACCAAGCTGATCATAGATGCCGCCCTCGGCCATGCGTGTAAGACTTAGCGTGACCATGAACAACGCGTCAATGTCAGGTTCATCGCTATGTGCACTGTCCCGCCAGTGACGCAGGATCCGGTCAAGCGTAGTGGGGTGCGGAAATTTTGGTGCATCTCCGCTGCCGCCATATTCCCGGTCGAAATCCCGGGCCATTTTCTGTTGAACTGATTGCAATGGTGCCCCGGTCAATTTCAGCATGCCCGATGGCGGATTCGGTTCCAGCCGGGCGAACACACCCACCAGTTGCTGTCCCTGGCTCCTGATTTCATCCCTTTCGTCATTGAAGTAGGTGGCTACACGGGTAATGAGATCCGTGAAAGCCGGCATCCCGTAGCGGGCCTCATTCGGGAAGTAGGTGCCGCCGAAAAAAGGTCGCTGCTCCTCCGGATCGATGAACATGGTCAGCGGCCAGCCACCAGGACGCTGGGTAAGCAGTTGGTGCGCTTTCTGGTAGATCATGTCGAGATCCGGGCGCTCCTCGCGGTCTACTTTGATGTTGACGAACAGTTTGTTCATCAATTCAGCTGTGGCCTCGTCTTCGAAGGACTCGTGCGCCATGACATGGCACCAGTGGCAAGCCGAGTAGCCGACGGAGAGCAGGATCGGTTTACCGGTTTCTTTCGCGAGTGTGAGCGCTTCCGGTCCCCACGGGTACCAGTCAACGGGATTATCCGCATGCTGCTGAAGATAAGGGCTCGATTCAGACAGAAGTCGGTTGTTTTTTTTGTTGTTCATAGACTTGCCGTTTCGGTCCGGGGGCAAACTATAACCCATCTCCAAACGAACTCTCGCGGTGGATGCCGTCAATGATATAGACTATTGCGCATGCTGACTTACCCTGAAATTGACCCGATCATATTTTCGATCGGCCCGCTTGCTGTGCGCTGGTACGGGCTGATGTATGTCATTGGTTTTGTCGCTGCCTGGATGCTCGCACGCCAGCGTGCACAGCAGAGCTGGTCAGTCGTCAAGCCCAACCAGATCGACGACCTTATCTTCTACGGCATGCTCGGCGTCATAGTCGGCGGACGCGTGGGCTACAGCCTCGTTTATGGTTGGGAGTACTGGCTCGACGATCCACTGTACGTTTTCAAGATCACCAAAGGCGGTATGTCATTCCACGGTGGACTGACCGGTGTCATGATTGCTATGTGGTTATACGGTCGCAAGCTTGGCAAGGGCATGTGGCAAATGAGTGATTTTGTAGCGCCTATTGTTCCGATAGGCCTCGGAACCGGTCGCATTGGCAATTTCATAAACGGAGAGCTATGGGGCAAGCCGACTGACGTGGCGTGGAGCTTCAACATCAATGGAGTAGGACTACATCCATCACAGCTTTATGAAGCGTTGCTTGAAGGCCTGGTTCTTTTCATCATCCTGTGGGTTTACTCGGCGAAAGAGAGGCCGAGAATGGCAGTCTCCGGCATGTTCCTCCTGTTCTATGGTCTGTTCCGCTTTTATGTTGAGTTTTACCGGGTGCCCGACGCCGATCTTGGTTACCTTGCACTTGGATGGGTTACGATGGGACAAATACTTTCAGTGCCGATGATTTTGCTCGGCGCTGCGTTACTGGTTCTCGCGTATAAAAGAGATCACGCAGAGGGAGTTACAACCTGAGATGCAGCAGTATTTGTCGATGATGCGCCATGTACGTGACCATGGCGCGCGTAAGGAAGATCGAACCGGGACGGGGACGTTAAGCGTATTCGGTTACCAGATGCGCTTTGATCTTGGCCAGGGTTTTCCACTGGTAACAACCAAAAAAATACACCTCAAGTCTATCGTGCACGAACTCTTGTGGTTCCTGAGTGGTGATTCGAATATTCGTTATCTCAAGGATAACGGCGTTTCTATATGGAATGACTGGGCTGACGAAAACGGTGACCTTGGGCCGATTTACGGTGTTCAGTGGCGCAGCTGGCGCACAGAATCCGGCAAGACGGTTGACCAGATCAGCGATGTTGTGAAAACACTTCGTGAAGATCCTGATTCCCGACGCAACCTGGTTTGTGCATGGAATGTCGCGGAAGTACCGATCATGGCGTTGCCGCCTTGCCACTGCCTGTTCCAGTTTTATGTCGCTGATGGCAAGTTATCCTGCCAGCTTTATCAGCGTAGTGCTGACGTTTTTCTCGGTGTGCCCTTCAATATCGCATCCTATGCCCTGTTGACGCATATGCTCGCGCAACAGGCGAATCTCAAGGTTGGTGACTTCGTTTGGACCGGTGGCGATTGCCATCTTTATCAGAATCATATCGAGCAGGCAGACAAGCAATTGACCCGTGAACCAATGAGCCTGCCACGTCTCGCGATCAAGCGCCGGCCCGAGACTATCTTCGACTACAAGTTTGAGGATTTCGAAATTCTGAACTATGAATCTCACGCACACATAAAGGCCGCTATCGCGGTCTGATCCGATCATGCGTGTATCCGTAATTGTCGCTGCCTCGGCGAACAATGTAATTGGCATTGATGGCGGATTGCCGTGGCGACTGCCAGAGGATCTAAGGCGCTTCAAAGAATTGACGATGGGAAAACCGATGCTAATGGGCAGGCTTACCTTTGAATCTATCGGCAAAGCGTTACCTGGCAGGCGCAGCATTGTTCTTACCCGGCAGGTCGGTTTTCGGGCTGAAAATTGTGAAGTCGTTACGACCGTGGATGCGGCGATTGCCGCAGCTGGTAATGCTGAGGAGTTGATGGTTATTGGTGGTGGAAATATATACGAGCAACTACTACCGGAGTCTGAGCGTATTTACCTGACGCGGGTGCATACACAAATCGAGGGTGATGTATTTTTCCCGGAAATCGACCCAGCCGAATGGCGATCGATAAACGCAGAGAACTTTCCGGCGACTGCAGATCGTCAATATGGTTTTACTTTCGAAACGTTGGAGCGGTTATCCTAGAAATGCGTTTTGACGCTTGCAGGCAAGACAAGGTGTGGGAGCGGCTGCCTAAACAAATATACTTAGTTGCAGTGCGGAGAAATGCACGAAAGCGAAGACGCGGCGAATGGAAGCCGAGCATTCGCGGCTAAAGCCGCTCCCACACCTTATCTTGCTTCTACAGGGGGGTACCAGAGTCAGCCCTAATGCAACGGCGGCAATCTCTTCTCAACTTCGGTTGCGGCGCTATCAAGATCAATTTGCTCAATCGTGTCCACGTTTTCCGTTAATTCTTCCAGTAATTTCTGCTGCACTGCGCCGCGTTCCTGCGCTATGGCGTAAGGAATTTCATCGTGAAACATAACCATTGAGTAGCGCGGGATGAATCGATTCGGCAAGCGGCGCTCCAGCTCAAAGGACAGCTGTTTACGCAGCACGTGTTTGGGATTCCGGACTGTGTCACGCATTTCGACGTAGTTTTCCAACGCCATGTCCGCGATTGCATTGGCATTGGCAATTTGCTCCGCCTCGTAGACTTCAAACACTGTTGTCCAGTCCGCATCAGGGTTTTCCAATACCTGATCGAGAACAACACAATCCTCAAATGCCAGGTTCATGCCCTGGCCATGAAACGGCACTACAGCGTGAGCAGCGTCGCCGATCAGCAGCATTTTCTCGCCGTCGTGCCAGTGCTTGCAACGAACGGTTCCCAGTATGCCGACGGGGTTCTGGCTGTAATTAAGGATGAGATTATCGATCAGTGGTACGACATCCGCGAAGTTGCGGTCAAAAAATTCACTGACTTTATCGTCGCTATCAAGTTCCACAAAACTATTCGGACCAGTACTTGGGAGGAACAGGGTCAATGTGAAGTCGCCGCCCGGGTTCGGCAGTGCGATCAGCATGAAACCGCCTCTCGGCCAGATATGCAGGACGTCCGACTCGAGCTGGAAACTGCCATCCGCGTTGCTGGGGATAGTCAGCTCTTTGTAACTGTGTTCGAGCAATGTTTCGTCTGGTCCGATTGTCTCAGCATCTGTGAATGCTCGACGAATCAACGATCCTGCACCGTCGGCACCGATAATTGGCTTTCCCTTGACATCATAGTCGGCGGATTTTTCGTGATCCCTGATACGCAGAACGGCTTCTTCCGGATAATATGAAACTGCTTCCTGCTGAAAACGAACGCGAACGTTGTGATCTTTTTCCGCCTTTTCAATGAGGATACGATTCAGCTCTGCTCGTGAAACAGAGTAAATCTGTTCATTTTCTCTCTGGCCGTAAGATTGCATCTCGGTCGTTCCATCCTCGTGGTGTATGAGACGACCTTTCATTGCTACAAGTAATGGTTTGACGTGCTCAAAAATGCCGGCGTACTGCAATGCACGATTGCCGCGTGCCGATAACACCAGATTGATAGACCGTCCGGCGGCGACCTGCATTGTTCTGGGGTCTGCCTGGCGTTCCAGCACGGTAACTTTGATTCCGCGGCGGGCAAGAATGATCGATAGCAGGCTGCCACACAGCCCGGCCCCGATGATGTTGACGCTACTTCTGTTCATTTTTCTCGATTGCCATTTCCATTCGTTCCGAGAAATCGTATACGTCCTCGAAGCTGTTGTACAACGGAACCGGTGCTACACGAATAACATTCGGTTCACGCCAGTCTGCGGTTACATTCAGCGCCTCGAGAGATTCAAATAGGGCTCTCGCGTTGAGCGCGTTGTCACGCACTACAAGCGACATTTGGCAGCCCCGTGCATCCTCTGGCGTCAATGACCCTATGCGGTCAGCAAAACGTTTCTGCAGCATGAAGTCGAGAAAACCGGTCAGCTGCAATGACTTTTTCCTCAGGTTCTCAATACCGGCTTGCGCAAATATTTCCAGCGATGCGATAACTGGTGCAAGTGAAAGAATCGGTGGATTGCTAAGCTGCCATAGCTCAACGCCTTTCGCGGGTTCAAACGTCGGCGCCATTTTGAATCGAGTTGACTCCTCGTGGCCCCACCAGCCGAGCAATTGCTCTGTTCCATCCGCATCCAGGTGTTTTGCATGTACGAATGCACCTGCAATCGCGCCCGGACCGCTGTTCATGTATTTGTAGCTGCACCAGGCCGCAAAATCCGGTGCCCAGTCGTGTAATTCAAGTGGAACGTTGCCAATAGCGTGTGCCAGGTCGAGCCCGATGGCGCAACCGGCGTCGTCAGCCAGCTGGCACAGCTTCTCCATATCGAGCACCTGGCCGTTGTAATACTGCACGCCGGGCAACAGCAATAATGCGATCTCTCCGTCATGCTCATTGAGAATTTGTAGCAGATCATCAATATGCAGCTTGTCATCGTCACGCGGTTGCCATTCGAGCAGGGCATCGTCCGGTTCGAAGCCATGCAGTCGAATTTGTGACATGACAGCGAACCGGTCGGACGGAAACGCCGTTGACTCAATCACTATTTTGCTGCGCGTTGCGTCGGGCCGGTAAAACGTAGTCATCAGAACGTGCAGATTGACGGTCAGCGTATTCATCGCCAGGACTTCGTTTTCCTGTGCGCCCGTCAAACTGGCAAGACCCTTGGTGGCGATACGGTGATAGGGCATCCACGGCCGCCGTGCGCTGAAATGACCTTCTACACCCAGCTTGCCCCAGTCATCAAGCTCCTCCTGGACGTATTGCACGGCGAGTTTCGGCTGCAGCCCCAGTGAATTTCCGCACAGGTAGATATTTTTGTGTCCGCCTTTCTCGCCAGGCAGATTGAACTGGTTACGAAAAGAGCGCAGTGGATCGGCAGCGTCAAGTGATCTCGCGAATTCGCGCGTTGCCTCGAATGTGCTCATTCAAAATCCCGGCGCTGCAGTGCCAGCCATTCCAGCGCCGAATCCGCAAGCAAATCAGAACTTGTTTTCGTATCGAGTTGCATTTCTTCAATCATTTTCCCCGGGTGATGCTCGCCGAGTGGGAAGGGATAGTCGCTGCCGAGCGCTATTCGGTTTGAGCCAAATAGTCCAAGCATGTATTCAAGCATTGCTGGATCGTGTACCAGTGAGTCGACGAAAAACTTGCCAATGTATGCACGCGGATTGCGTTCGTTGGCCGTGGCGACGATGTCCGGACGAACATTGAAACCATGCTCCAACCGGCCGATGATGCCGGGAAATGCGCCGCCGCCATGTGCAAACGCGACCCTGAGATGCGGCAGTTTCTCGAAAACACCACCGAATATCATTGAGCACACAGACAGCGCCGTTTCTGCCGGCATGCCGACCAGCCACGGCAGCCAGTAGAGACCCATTCGTTCTTTGCCAACCATTTGCCATGGATGTACAAAGACGGCGGCGCCAAGATCAGCCGCTGCTTCGAGAATGGGGAAAATGCGTGCATCGTCGAGATTCCAGCCGTTGACGTGAGAGCCTATCTGTACGCCAGCCATTCCCAGGGATTTTTGGCAGCGTTCCAGCTCCTTAATCGATAGATCGGCATCCTGCATAGGTAGTGTGCCGAGCCCGATAAATCGTTTCGGATATTCGTTGACCAGGCCAGCGATATGATCATTGAGAATCTTCGCAAGATCCGCTGTGTCTGCTGGCCTGGCCCAGTAGTTGAACATGACCGGAACCGTCGATAAGACCTGTACGCTGACATCGGTTTTGTCACAATCGGCAATGCGTACCTTGGCATCCCAGCAGTCTGCTTCGATTTCGCGGAAAAGCTTGCCATCCTGGAGCATTCGCGCGCAGCCTGGACCATGATGTTCGAGCTGGATAAAGCCGCCGTAACCGTAACGTTCCTTCAGGTCAGGCCAGTTTTCCGGGAGAATATGTGTATGGATATCGATCTTGAGCATAGGTGGCCTAGGTCTTGTCCGGTGCGGCCATTACTGCCTGACATTTCTCGCAGGACCTGTTTTCTTCTGATTCGAAAAAACGCTCAAAGATCGGTGGCAGTTGGCCAACAATATCGCTGATATACAGGTATTCCTCATACAGCTTGTTATTGCAGTTTTCGCAAAACCACATAAAACCGTCGAGTTCATCATCCAGTCGCTTGCGCTCGACGACGAGGCCAACCGTATTGGCGAAACGTTGTGGAGAATGCGGTACTTTTGGCGGCAGCAATAATATCTCGCCTTCCTTGATCGGAATATCGACGGCTTCACCGTCCTGCATTGTTTTCAACAGCATGTCGCCTTCAAGCTGGTAGAAGAATTCCGGTCCTTCGTCGTAATGATAGTCCTTACGAGAATTCGGGCCACCAACGACCATAACGATGAAATCGTTTTCAGCAAAAACCTGCTGGTTGCAGACCGGTGGCTGCAACAGATGGCGATGGTCGTCGATCCATTGCTGAAAATTGAATGCCATCAGTGATTGCATTTTTTCCCTTATTCGTTTTTAGCGATGGCGACACACTTCAGTTCAATCGCGATTGGCGTCGGCAGGCGATTTATTTCCACTGTCGTCCGACATGGCCCATCATTTGAAAAGTACTCGGCATATATATCATTGAACGTCTTAAAATCACGTTTGATATCGGTCAGGTAGACCGTCAAATCAACGAGATCGTCCCACTCCGCATTGGCGCTTTCAAGAACGACGCGGACGTTGGCGAATACGGCGTGGCACTGTTGAGCGATGTCATACGTCGTGACTTCACCGGAGTCATCCAGTGTTACGCCAGGAATCGGGCCACCTCCTGCTGGTCTCGGTCCTATCCCGGACAAAAATAGCAAATTGCCGACTCGCTTTGCATGCGGGTACGCGCCGACTGGCTGTGGTGCGCCGGTCGTCTTTATTGTTTCCTTGTCAACCATGCGTTCTTCTCAATCCCCGCAGCAGTGTACCCCGTCTTGTCGTGCGGGAACATGCTGGCTGTATTCGCGAAACGCACTTTTCGATTAATTATTGCACTTAACCTTAGTGACCTTTGGCTCTTTGTTCAAGCGGACTGCGGTCAACTGCCGCCCCCAAACACAGCCGGTGTCAACCGCTATCAAGCCGCTCTCGACAATCAGGCCCAGGGCACTCCAGTGACCGAAAACGATTCGTGTCCCGTGCCATTTTGCCGTTTTCACGTCGAACCAGGGGGTCAATCTATCGGGTGCGTTTTCCGGCGGTCCGCTAAACGTGAACTCGAGTCCGCCATGCTGGTCGAGCATGCGCATTCTGGTCAGTGCATTGACGATATAGCGCAGTCGCGCATTGCCATCCAACTTGCCCGACCACTGCGCGGGTTTATTGCTATACATTTCTTTCAGGAAACTGACATAGTCATCGCTCTGCAGCGCCGCTTCGACTTCCGCTGCGCGCGCCAGTGTTTTTTTGACGCTCCATTTTGGCGGCACACCCGCATGCACCATAAGAGTATTCAGTTTCTTGCTGTAGTGCGCCAGAGGCCGAAAGCGGAGCCAGTCAATTAGCTCGTCGCAATCTTCCTTGCCGAGAATTTTCCACAAGGAATCGAAACGATTGTCAGAAAACCGTATGTCGTTGGCCAATGCAAGCAAATGCAGATCATGATTACCGAGTACTGTCAGAGCCGATTTGCCGAGACTCTTGACGTAGCGCAGAGTCTTGCGTGATTGAGGACCGCGATTGACCAGGTCGCCGGTCAGCCACAAACGATCTTGCGCCGGGTCAAACGAGATTTTGTCGAGCAGGCGGCGGAAAGGGTCGTAGCAGCCCTGGAGGTCGCCAATCGCGTACTGGGCCACTATTCTAGCCCGGACTAATGCAGGATGCCGGGCACGGCTAGCGTAAACGGTGCAATCGGCGCACTAAAATCAGCGCCGTTGTCGGTCAACATGTGATAGCTCCCGTACATGGAACCAACTGGTGTGTCCAGCACAGCGCCGCTCGAGTAGCGGAAAGTCTCGCCGGGATTCAGATGCGGCTGCTTGCCGACGACGCCGTCACCGGATACTTCCTGAACTTTACCGTTGGCATCTGTAATTACCCAGTGACGGCTGAGCAATTTGGCGGAAACTTCACCAATGTTTTTGATTGTGATTGTGTATGCGAACACAAACCTGCCGAGATCGACATCAGACTGGTCGTCAACAAAATTTGTTGCGACTTTAATCTTTATTTCGAGGTTGTCATCATTCATTTGCGGACACGGGTGAGCTGCGGCTCTAGGTATTCTACATGAGTTACAGAATTATGGACTATCCGCAAGGCGGTTCGCCAGTCTGACCCAACCCTCAATTGGAATCTGTTCCGGTCGTTGCGATGGATCAAGGCCGGCCGCGCCAATTTCCTCAGCATCGGCAAGGCCATCCAGCGCATTACGTAAAGTCTTACGCCGCCTGGAAAACGCCTGTTTGACAATTTTCTCGAGTAACCCGGCATCCTTTATGTCGAACGCCGGTTGTTGAATGGGCCGCATCCTGACGACAGACGACGTAACTTTTGGTGGCGGGGAGAATGCGGACGGCGGGACATCAAAAAGGTGTACGACTTCCAGATGACATCCCAACATGATGGTTAGTCGACCGTATCGCTTGGTGCCAGGTACAGCAGCCATGCGTTCGACAACTTCTTTTTGCAGCATGAAGTGCATATCTGCGATTACATCTTTATAACGCAACAGGTGAAACAAGAGTGGCGTTGAAATATTGTATGGAAGATTGCCAACGATGCGCAGCTTCTCGCCCAACGCGGCGTAATCGAAATTGAGTGCGTCCGCTTCATGAATGATTACGTTTTGTTGTGTGGAAAAACGATTGCGCAGTGTCGACACCAGATCGCGGTCAAACTCAATGGCATGCAATGTAGTTGCCAGTCCGGCCAGCGGAGTGGTAATTGCGGCCTGGCCGGGGCCAATTTCGACGATGGTTTCGCCTTCCTGTGGCGCTATTGCGGCTACGATCTGTTCAATCGTTTCATGTGCGGTCAGAAAATGCTGGCCAAAACGCTTTCTTGGACGGTGTTCACTCATCGTTTCGCTGCAAGCTCTGCAGCCGTGACGACCGTGGCGGCCACACTGCTTATTGCCACAAGTTTTGCGGCCATACCGACGGCGGCGATCATGCTGCCATTGTCAGCCTTACCGGTTCCGGCGATGTCCAGCGCTGTGCCATGGTCGACGGACGTTCTGATTAGTGGCAAACCAAGCGTTACGTTGACGGCATTGCCAAAACCGGCGAACTTGACGACCGGCAAACCCTGGTCGTGGTACATCGCCAAAATAGCGTCTGATTTTCCTGCGGCAGGTGTGAACGCGGTATCCGCCGGTATGGGGCCATGGACATTCATGCCATTGGCCCGGCATGCAGCGATTGCCGGCGCGATGATCTGACTGTCCTCGGTGCCGAGGTGATCGCCTTCTCCAGCATGAGGATTCAGGCCGCAGACCAGGATGCGTGGGTCAGCAATAGCAAATTTTCTCTGCAGGTCATGGTGCAGCACTTCGAGAACAGCCAGCAAACGCGGCTGCGTCAGGTAATCCGGCACTTCTCTCAGTGGCAAATGCGTACTTGCCAGCGCGACGCGCAGCTCACCGGCGCTGAGTAGCATAACCGGAACAGGTGTCTCGGTAAGCTCTGCGAGAAATTCGGTGTGCCCTGTAAAATTCACACCAGCATCGTTTATTACGCTTTTTTGCAGCGGTGCTGTAATTAATGCGGAAAACTCGCCAGATAAACAACCGCTGACAGCCCGTTCCAGTCCTTCCAGCAAAACCCGGGAGTTGGCGGGGTCGGGTTTTCCACATACAGCAGGCGTCTCAAGCGGCTGTGGCAGAATTTGTAACTCACCCTTGTCGCCAGTCGAACCGGCGCTGTATTCGCGCAGTTTGACTTTTCTGTTGAGTGTTTTCGCACGCTCCGCCAGCATGTCGGGGTCAGCAATGATTACGAGCTGCCCGGCCCAGTCCGTGTCAGCTAATGACAGGCATATTTCGGGGCCGATACCAGCGGGGTCGCCGGCCGTAACAACCATAGGTTTGGATAATTGTATTTTTGTCACCGACTGGTCCGGTGTAGGAAATTATTCGTGGATTAAATCAGATGCGTTCTTCGACGAACGCCTCGTCTCTTATTCGTCGCACCCAAAGTTCCGATTCGTTGGCAAGTTTGCCGTTACGGACTCGTTGCACGCAATTGCTTTCTTTTAAATCTTCTGTGTTGTCGTATATGCGCCTATCCGTGACTTCAAGAATGTGCCAGCCAAATCTGGAGCGAAAGGGTTCAGAAATAACTCCGATCTCAGCATTGTTGGCGACTTCTTCAAACTCCGGAACAAACGTACCTGCGCCGGTCCAACCTGTATTACCACCGTCATTTGCGGAGCCCGGATCATCGGACAGCAACTTCGCAATTTCGCCAAAGTCCTCGCCGTCCCGGATCTGTTGCAACGCATCTTCAAGGCGTTGTTGGGCTGTTTCGTCATCGATGATTTCGTTAGGCGTAACCAATATGTGTCGTACCAGCATCTGATCAATTTCACTCTTCTGCGTTACGCCACGTATTTCGTTTACATTGACCAGGTGGAAGCCGCTGATGGCGCGAATAGGCTGCGAATAATCTCCCGGCTGCATGTCGCCGACAACAGACGAAAACAATGTTGGCAGCTGGTCGCCTTTTCGCCAGCCCAGGCTGCCGCCCTCAAGCCCTGTTTGACTGTCCGAATAGCGAACCGCAAGTTCACTGAAAGCGACTCCGTCCTGCAATTCCGAATACACCAGGTCAGCTTCGGCCTCAGCCTCAGCAAACTGCTCCGCGGTGGCCGACTCAGGTACCGAAATCAATATGTGTGAGAGGTTATAGTCGGAATTAACGACGGCGTTGTCTTCGAGGTCGCCAATGCATTGTTGAATTTCCCGGGGCGACACCGAAATTCTTTGTACCACGTCAATGCGGCGAAGTTGTTCGAGGATCATCTGTCTGCGCATGTCGCGTCTGTATTCGCCGTATTCGACCCCTTGTTCTGCAAGAATTGCGGGCATGTCGTCGAGCTTGACGTTCGCTTGTTGCGCAATCTCGCCGATTGCAGCGTTAAGCTGCTGATCTGAAATCTTGATTCCGACGCGCTTCGCACGCTGCATCTGAATCTCTTCGACAATCAGTCGCTCAAGAACCTGTTCCTGCAGTACATCAGCGGACGGTAACGTCATTTTGGCTTCCGTCGCCCGCACAATGATCAGGTCAGTCTGCCGGTTGAGTTCACTTTTCAGTACCACACCCTCATTGACGATTGCCGCTACACCATCGACAAACGTTCCCGTGGTCGACATTTCCTCAGCAAGCGAGTTTGTAGCCACCAGGGTGAATAGCAGTGATATCACTAGTATTTTGAATTTATTCATAAAAATGGTCATAAATATTGTGCTCACCAGGTCTGGCCAGCAGTTTGTATGGGTCGAATATCCACCGGCTCCACGCCGGTCAGTCCATCAGTTTACCGTAGACGAATAGCCAAGAATACCTTGCTCGAGGAGTTTGTCTGCAGCGGTGCCGACGCTCATCATTCCTTTCAATATAAACTGCAGACCAATCGATGAGTCGGTGGTTCCATCGCGGGTTGAAATATATCGCCGGGTTACCAGCCGGAAGCCCCAACAGCAGCTCTCATACTCGAGGCCATAGAATTGCTCCAGGGTCCGTTCGTCGCGGAAAGAGTAATTGTAGCGACCGACGAAATTCCACTTATTCGACAGCGGCCAGGACCACGACACATCTCCCTGCTCGATGGATTGTTTACGGAAGCGATACGATAAATTTAGAATCTTGTTTGATTGTGGACGATACTGGAGTCGCGCTTCCGAGCGTGTTGTGCCGTTCTGGCCGCCGCTCCATTGGTGCCCGATGTCGAAATTAAGGTTTTCATAGACCAGAAATCTCAGCTGCGCAATGTAGTCGGATGAGTTCGCAAGTGACATCGGCTGGCCGGGAAGGGTGACTATCTGATCACTCAAATACAACGCCTGCCCAATCGTTGCTGACATTAGTTCACGACCGGAATTCGCGTCCATAATTCGTGATGTAATGCCGACGCTTAGTTGATCCATATCGGCAATACGATCAACACCGAGGAATCGATTCTTACGATAGAGCTGAACGAGATTAAGGTCGGGAATAATAGTGTCAAACACCGGGAAATCAGACTGGTCCTCAAATGGTACATGGACGTAAAGTATGCGCGGTTCCAGCGTCTGAATTCGACCAGACGAAGACTTCATTATCCTTTCAAAATTCAATCCGGCGTCGAGGCTTGCGATAGGCAGCGTTCGGCTCGGTGTCTGTTGCTGCCCGAGTGCAGTATTGGCAAGATCGTATCGCGTGTGATCAAGGATGACGCCTGGCACCACGAACCAACCAGGCCGCTCCAGCGGCAATTCGATTTGCGGTGCTGCGTTCAGACGCCAGCCAGTGACACCTGCGTCGCGATCGAAGTAAACCAGTTCGCTGTCGAAACTGAGATCCAGGCCCAGCAGCTTGTCCGGCCAGTAGCCGCGCGCACCGAACTGTGGCAGGCGCTGATATGGCTCGTCCGTGGGTGCGATTGCATCGTCAATGGTTTGGTAATCCTGGACTCGGCCGAGCAAGGTCCAGCTTTCGCCATAGTAGTCAAACAGCAAACTGCGATTCAGGTGCGTGATGCTGGAAGCGCTGAGACTGCCACCGAGATCCTCGAAATACCGATTATCGGATACTTCACGAAAATCTACCTGGTTGCGCCAGCCATTTTGAAACAGCGTCTGGTGATTGAACCCGATCGTGTGCCTGTCATCACCGAACTTGCTGTCGTTCGGTAAATACTCGACAAGCGCACTACCGAAACTGTTCCTGGACAGGTAGCGGAACTCTGTGCCGACTTGCAATCCACGATCGGTCAGCAAACGCGGTGTGAATGTGGCGTCATAATTATCGGCGATGTTCCAGTAGTAGGGAACACTGAGTTCGTTGCCGCTACGACCAGTACTGCCGATCTCCGGTGCCAGCACACCGGATTTTCGTGCGTCGGTCAGCGGAAATGAAAAGTACGGTGCATAGAGAATTGGCACGCCCTTGAAGCGCAACTTAGCGCCGCGTGCCTTGCCGACACCGGTTTTGCTATCCAGCTCAATTTCACCGGCTTCCATTATCCAGTCATTTGAGTCCGGTGGGCAGGTGGTGTAACCGACATCCACCAGTTGCAACCTTCCTTCCTGGTTAATTTCCAGGACGCTCGCCGAGCCGCGGGCGTTGTTCTGACCGACCAGAAATTCCGCACCTTCAAATCGGATGCGACCCGTCACATACGCAAATTCTGCCGAGGTCCCGGATACCTGTGCATTCGGAGCCTCGTAGCGTACGTTGCCATCGAAAAGTAATGCCTGGGTCACCGGGTTGTACGTGGCCTTGTCAGCGCCTACGAGTTTGTCGCCTCGCCGTACCAACACACCACCGGACATCGATGCTTGCGGCACATCGCCAAACGAAGCCTCGATCTCGCCTACCAGAAGTTCGATGGCCTCCGGATTGCCGCTGCCGAACTCCGATTGCAACGACTCATTGTCCAGCTGCCCGGTTCTTGGCGTCGCACACACAAGACTTTCCTGCGCCATCGTTGGGGAAAGCGCCAGTATCAAGGTTATGCTTGCTGTGAGGAGAGCGTATCTGAACAAATCGCTGCTTAACTGTCGGGTAATTGTGAATAGGGACAAGATGTTACGAGGAAAAGATGTTATCACCTATTACGATTTGCTACCTTCGCATATCTCAGGACAGCCTTCAACGCGATACGGAGAGCCGACATAGCAGTACAAGACCAAAAAACGGATGATCGTTTTGCCGAGCTTACAACCTGGCTGGCACAATTCGATGGATTCAGTACAGCAAAGCTCGAACCGGCGTCTGCCGATGCGAGCTTCCGCCGCTATTTTCGCGTGTGCGGTGAGGAAAGCTATATCGTTATGGATGCACCGCCACCGCAAGAGAATTGCCGACCATTTGTACAAATAGCGGCCTATTTCGAACGCATTGGACTGAATAGTCCACGGGTTTTGCAAGCCGACCTTGAGCGCGGATTCCTGTTGCTGACGGATCTTGGATCGACTATGTACCTGGCTGAACTCGAGAAGGATCCGTTGAGTGCTGACAGGCTCTATGGCGATGCAACAGACGCACTATTGGTATTGCAACAACGGGGATTCGCGTTTCAAAAAGAACTGCCGCCATACGATGAAAATCTTCTGCGTTTCGAACTCTCGCTGTTCCACGACTGGTTGTGCGAGCGCTACCTGGGACTCAGCTTGTCCGACACTGAGAAAAAATCCTGGAAGACATGTTGTGAAGCATTGATCGAAAACGGGCTGCAACAGGAAAAGGTTTTTGTGCATCGAGATTATCACTCCAGAAACCTGATGGTTACCGACCTTAACAACCCGGGGATTCTCGACTTTCAGGACGCCGTTGAGGGGCCGCTTACTTATGACCTCGTCTCTCTTTTGAAAGATTGCTATGTGAAATGGCCTGAGGAACAAATTGAACAATGGGCATTGTCATTTTATGATCGTCTGCCAGATGACTTGCGAAACAATCTCGACGCGACAGCGTTTATAAGACAGTTCGATTTAACAGGTGTGCAGCGTCACCTGAAAGCAGCCGGTATTTTCGCACGCCTTTTGCGCCGCGATGGAAAGACCGGCTATATGCAGGATGTGCCACGAACCCTGAGTTACATTGTTGATATAGCGCCGCGATATAAAGAGTTGAGTTTTCTTGCTGACCTGATAGGCGAGCGCATTTTGCCGGCCCTGGAAAAGGCTGACGGATGACTGCGATGATTCTTGCCGCCGGTCGGGGCGAGCGACTTCGGCCGCTGACAGACACAACGCCCAAAGCGCTGATAGAAGTGCAGGGTGAACGCCTGATCGATCGCCATTTGCAGATGCTCGCAGAAGCCGGCGTGAAAACTGTCGTGATAAATCTGGGCTGGCTGGGTGAGCAAATTGTTGAACATGTCGGTTCCGGGCAGCAATTCGGATTGCAGGTCGTTTACAGTCCGGAGTATGACAACGTATTGGAAACTGGTGGTGGCATTCACCGGGCACTGCCAACTTTGGGAAATGCCCCGTTCTGGGTTGTCAACGCAGATATCTACACTGAAATGACGTTGCCTGAAATAGAACTCAAGGACGACGAACAGGGACACCTCGTGCTTGTTCCAATGCCAGCTTACAAAACCAAAGGCGATTTCGATTTGGTAGACGGCAAAGTAGCAAAGGTTAGCGAACCGTCGCTAATGTTTGGTTGTGTTGCGCATTACCGCTCAGAATTTTTTGCGGGATCGAAAGACGGACGTTATTCATTGGCGCCTTTGCTCTTCGCAGCTGCCGCAGAAGGCAGGCTTGGGGGCAGTACTTATGCAGGCGTTTGGGAAGACGTCGGCACGCCGGAACGTCTTCACAGGCTCAATAATCGCTGAGGACCTGTTTGTCCTGCAAATGCAGATGACCTAACAAGTGCTCCTGTACGCGAGCCTGGATATCATCCCGCCCTTCTGTAATGCCGATTGACTTAAGATCGGTTACTTCCAGGCCACTGAATCCACAGGGGTTAATTCGGGAGAATGGTTCGAGATCAACATCTATGTTGAGTGCCATGCCGTGATAGCTGGCGCCGCGACGAACTCTCAGACCGACACTCGCGATCTTTCTGTCCTGTACGTAGACGCCCGGAGCATCGCTTCGGCTGCAGGCCTCTATGCCAAAGTCAGCGCTGAGATCGACAACGGTTTGTTCCAGCGCGGTGACGAGGCTGCGCACACCCAGTCGGCCACGCTTAAGATCGATCAATGGATAAATCATGAGTTGGCCTGGACCGTGATAGGTGACCTGTCCGCCACGATCAATCTGGATAACGGGAATATCGCCGGGCGCCAGCAAATGATCGCGGCTCGCGTTTAGCCCTAGTGTGAAAACCGGCGGGTGTTCGGTGAACCAGATTTCATCCGGCGTGTCCGCTGTGCGGGTATCCGTGAATTGTTGCATTGCCCGCCAGAGTGGTTCGTATTCTTGCAGCCCCAGCGAACGAACGACGATCACTTCTGTTGCCGCATTGCTCCTGGCAGGCAGTGTCATAGCGCGACCAGTACTGCTTCGTGATTGCTCAGATCATTGTAGATGTTGTCGAGTTGTTCCTGATCCTGCGCCTGGATCGTAATCGTAATTGACAGGAAATTGCCTTTGCTGCTCGATGATGTAGTTATCGCTTCATCCGCCAGTTTTCCAGCATGCTGTTCAACCAGCAGCACTGCCGTATGACGAAAACTTTCCTCGTCGCGTCCCATAATCTTGATCGGGAAACTGCAGGGAAATGTTAATAGTGATTCGTTTTCACTCATTTATTCGAACCAGAGTTTGACCCCATCTCGTGTACGCTGCCAGAGCGAGCCTTCGGGGTTGTCACCAAGAGCGCGTAGTGATGTATTGACGAGGTTTTTGCCATCCAGGTTAACCTGTAATTCGGCGAGCGGCTGACCAAGTGCGACCGGTCCTTCGAGAATAGCAGGAATATTCAGTACGGACTCAACCTCGTCGTAACTGCCGCGCGGGATAGTAATGTACAGATCTTCCGGCAGACCCAGCTCTGTGAATTCATTGCTGGCTTTCCAGATTCGCGCTTGCGTGATTGTTTCTCCGGCACGATAGAGAAGTCGCGTTTCGAAAAAGCGAAAACCGTAGTTGATAAGCGCCTGGCTACCGTCAATGCGAACTTTTCCACTGGCTGTTCCCAGCACGACAGAGATGATGCGCATTCCGTCTCGCTTTGCTGATGAAATCAGGCAGTAACCCGCATCATCCGTGAACCCGGTTTTCATTCCATCGACACTTTCATCGCGCCATAACAGCGAGTTACGGTTGGGTTGCTCAATATCGTTGTACTTGTAAGATTTAACCGAATACCACTTATAGTAGTCAGGAAATTCGTTAATGATTGCACGGGCGAGTATTGCCAGATCACGAGCCGTCGAATAGTGCTCATCGTTCGGCAGACCGGTTGCGTTCATGAAATGACTCGCGGCCATACCAAGCTGGCCAGCATATTGATTCATCAATTCGGCAAAAACTGCTTCACTGCCGGCAATATGTTCTGCGAGCGCGACGCTTGCGTCATTGCCGGATTGGACAATCATGCCAAGAATCAGGTCCTCGACAGGCACCGTCGTGCCGACCTCGATAAACATTCTCGAGCCGGGTGTTCGCCATGCTTTTTCGCTGACGTTTACGCTGTCGGCAAGAGCAATCTGATTTTCGTTGAGCGAGCGAAATACCGCATAAGCAGTCATCAATTTTGTAAGGCTGGCCGGTGCCAGGCGCTGATCGGCCTCTAGCGCGCCGAGCTCGGCGCCCGTATCGGCGTCGATCAGCAGAAAACTCTTCGCACCAATTATTGGTGGTTGTGGTACTGGCATATTTTGCGCCATGGCTGTGGCGGCCACGAATTGCAGGCATATAGTCAGGAAAATCAATGAGGTGCGTGTTTTCAAAAGCATGGGCTCAGGTTGGGTTGGCGTCAAAGGCGCGTATTGTAGCGCCTGTGGCGAAAAAAGGGGATGTGCTACGCGTGGGCACTCCCAATCGCTGGAGGCGGCGAAATAATTGTTATCGACGTTAGTCGGGCCTTTCAATAGTATTGTGCGACCAATTTCGGCTTTGAGATCACAGATAAAATGACATTCAAACTGACCTATTCGACCATGTTCAGCCCGCCTGCAGAATTGCACGAGCGATTCGAATCAGCGCTGACCAGTATTCACGAGAATCTTGGTAAGACTTACGGCCATTTCATCAATGGCGAAGACGTATCAGGGCTAACGCTGAGCGAGGATAGCAGCCCGATCAATACGGAGTGGCTACTCGGACGATTTCCGCTTGCCGACGCACAGCATGTCGATGCTGCGGTGGCTGCAGCGCGGGCAGCATTTCCGGGTTGGAGAGCAACGCCGTCTGCGGAACGCATTCGAATGCTGCGGCGCGTGGGTGAACTGATTGAGGAGCGCGTCTATGAAATTGGCGCGGCGGTTGCACTTGAAGTTGGCAAGAATCGTATGGAGGCCCTGGGAGAAGTGCAGGAAACCGCCGACTTCTTTTACTGTTACTGCGATGATTTTGAAAAACAAAATGGTTTCGATCATGTCTTGCCGGATGATCCTCTGGCAGATTTCAAAAGTCATAACCGATCGGTGATGAAGCCCTACGGTCCGTGGGCAGTCATCGCGCCGTTTAATTTTCCTTTCGCGCTGGCAGGTGGGCCGGCTGCGGCTGCGATGGTCACCGGCAATACGGTGGTCGTCAAAGGCGCCCCTGACACGCCGTGGGCAGTGCGTCTGCTCGCGGATTGTGTGCGTGATGCGGGAATCCCGCCAGGTGTCTTTAATTACCTGTCCGATCCCGACGATTCTGCAGGGCCCTTACTCACTGACCACCCGGACGTGGCGGGCGTAACCTTCACGGGTTCTTATGATGTCGGCATGCAAATCAGTCAGAAAATGACTGCGGGGCCGTACTCACGACCGTGTATTGCTGAAATGGGCGGCAAGAATGCCTGCATCGTAACGGCGAATGGCGACCTCGAACGTGCAGCACTCGGTATTCTCCGTTCATCTTTCGGCTTGAGCGGAGAAAAATGTTCGGCATTGTCCCGGGTTTATGTCGAGGATTCTGTCGCGGATGCGTTACTTGAAAAATTAAAGCCGCAGATCGAGGCGATCAAGGTTGGTGATCCAACGAAAGTTGAGAATTATCTTGGCACGGTCATCAATGACGAGGCTTACGAGAATTATCAGGGTTACCTAGAGGAACTGCGAGAGTCCGGTGCAACGATAATCGCCGGCGGTAATGTGCTCGCCGATGGAGAATCTGCGAAAGGCTACTTCTGCATGCCAACATTGGCTGAAGTTTCTCTTGAACACAGATTGTGGCAACACGAAATGTTCGTGCCCATAGTCATGCTCGCCAGGGTGCCGGACAAGGAAACCGGCATGCAACTGACGAACGACACCCATCTTGGTTTGACGGCCGGCTTTTATGGAGATGAAGCAGAAACCGAATGGTTTTTTGATAATGTCGAAGCGGGTGTCACATACGCAAATCGACCACAGGGTGCGACGACCGGGGCATGGCCTGGATACCAGCCGTTTGGCGGCTGGAAGGGCTCCAGCAGTACCGGTAAAGGGATTGCATCCTTTTATTACCTGGCGCAGTACCTGCGCGAGCAATCACAAACTTCGGTGGAATAAAATCAACGTCGCGCCACACAATAACTGTCTGCAAACGGTATGACGCTGTCAGAGTTGGCCGAGTTTGGCTGGGACTCCTTTTTTCAACAGCAAATAACGGATGAGCAATCAGTGCCGGTTGTGCCGGTGCGCGTAATGAACGTGCACAAATCAGGATTGCAGGTCGCTGGCGTTAATGTTGACACGCAGGCAGAGCAATTAACGGACAATGATGGCCGGGCGACGGTAGGCGACTGGTTGTTATTTAATACCGAAACGCAGCGCATCGTTCGCCGGCTCGATCGAAAAAGCATATTTAAGCGACGGGCACCGGGAACGGACAGGCGTGAGCAATTGATTGCGGCTAATGTCGATACGCTGTTCATCGTTTCGTCGTGCAACCAGGACTTTAATGAGGCTCGCCTGGAGCGCTATCTCAGCATCGCTCGCGATGCAAAAGTCATGGCGCTCATTGTCCTGACGAAAGCCGACCTGACAGATGAGCCGCAGGTATTCGTACAAAAAGCGGCGAAACTTGCGTTGGGAATTCATGTGGAAGCTGTCAATGCGCTGGATGAGGAGGATTTGCGATGCCTCGACGCCTGGCTTGGCTATGGTCAAACCGTTGCGCTGCTTGGGTCTTCCGGTGTTGGAAAGTCAACGCTCTCAAATACATTGCTGGGGCGCAGCGACATCACAACGCAGGCTATCCGCGATGACGATGCGAAGGGCAGGCACACCACAACATCACGAACAATGCATCATTTACCAGGCGGTGCGTGGTTGCTGGATACGCCCGGCATGCGCGAGCTACAGCTGACCGATGTCAGAACGGGTCTGGATGACGTGTTTGCGGAAATTACAGAACTGGCCGCAATTTGCAGGTTCGTGGACTGTACTCACGAAGCAGAGCCGGGCTGCGCTATTCGACGGGCGATTGATGATGACGAAATAGATGTTGAGCGGCTTAATCGCTGGAGAAAACTGATTAAAGAGGAGGCGTACAACAAGGAGAGTATCGCCGATCGTCGTGCGCGCGGTCGTGCGCTAGGGAAGTATTATAAAAGCGCAATAGAAGGCAAGAAGTCGCGAAAGGAATCCTAGCCCGCTGTCGTTCCACGACATTGTCACCAGCATCAAAATGATGCCATTTTTGTGAATAATCGCGGCAAGATGCCGCTCCCACGGAAGTAGCGCAGATCTCGTGGGAGCGGCATCTTGCCGCGACTGAGTAATGCTTTAGTCTGCTATTCGGTAACCAGGTGTGTTTCCGTAATCCCCAGCCGCTGCAGTTTAGCGACAATAGAATCATATTCGAGCACATCGGCGATCGGACCAATTCTTACCCGATACAAGCGCGGTGAACTGTCCTTGTCCTGATGCACGAATGCCGGACCCAGGCCGCTGTCGCGGACCAGCGCAATCCTTTTGCGCGCGTTCTCTGCTTCACCAAATGCGCCGACCTGAACAAATATATTTTCTTCCGGACCTTCTTCCCGAACCGCAACCTGTGCCGCTGGTTGTTTTTCCCTGCTCGGCTGGTCGTAACTGATTGCCGTTACTTCGACCAGGCTCGTACCACTCTGAACCATGTCGAGTTTCAACGCTGCCGAGTAGGACAGGTCGATCAGACGGTTGTCCACGAATGGGCCGCGATCATTCACGCGCACCACCACGCTTTTGTTATTACTTAAGTTGCGGACCCGTACGTAGGTTGGCAATGGCAGCGACTTGTGTGCCGCTGTCATTGCGTACATATCGTAGTCTTCCTGGTTCGAGGTTTTGCGACCGTGGAATTTCTTGCCATACCAGGATGCAACACCTCGCGCCTGGTAGTCGTAACTGGAATCCATCACTTTGTATGTTTCGCCAAAAACCTCGTAATACGGGCCATTGCCGTAGCGACTTTTTGTTTCCTGGCGCGGTGTTGCATCATCCGGAAGCCGGGCGGAAGAGGTTCCGCTGTCCGGCGCACTGTCGCGCGTAGAGGTCGAGACACATGCATACAGGGACAAAAGCGAAAGCAGGGATACGAACAGCGAAAATCGACTACCGAGGTTACGATTCGTCACTGTTTACCTCGAGCGCAATTTCCTGGCCGAGCTGGTGTACGGCAAGCGCGTACATCACACTGGTGTTGTAGCGGGTAATTACAAAGAAATTGTGAAAGGCGACCCAATACTCTTTGCCGTCTTCGCCATCCAGCGTCTGCAGGTGGCTTTTTTGATCACCTGGCAGGTCGGTCACGAACAAAATGCCCTGATGACTGAGCGAGGTGATGGTTTCTTTGGGTTTAATGGTGTTTTTCGGCGTCTCTCCCCGCCATTGCTCGCCAAGCTTCGCCTGCGCGACCACCTGGGCATCTGCAACCCAGCCGTGCCGGACAAAATAATTGGCTACACTGCCGATAACATCCGTCCAGTTCGACCAAATGTCACGTTTGCCATCATCATTTGAATCAACCGCGTATTCACGAAAGCTCGAGGGCATAAACTGTGGTCGACCCATCGCTCCCGCGTATGAACCGGTCGCATCCGTTGCGTCCATCTCTTCTTCACGGACCAGCAGCAGGAAGTGTTTGAGTTCGCTGCGAAAGAACTTTGACCGCGGCGGGTAATCGAAAGCAAGTGTCGACAATGCGTCAAGCACCCGATAGCCACCGGTAATTCGGCCAAAATACGTTTCAACACCAATGATGCCGACCAGTATTTCAATCGAGACGCCGGTCGCGCCACTAATGCGCTGCAATTCCGCATTGTGCTCACGCCAAAAAGCGGCGCCGGCCTTGATGCGTTCGTCTGTCAGAAAAATGTCCCTGTACTCGTGCCACTTCAGGGTCTTTTCCGCTGGTTTGCTGATTGCCTCGAGAATGGATTCCTGGATTTTTGCGTTTTGCAGGACTGCTTCGAGCGTTGCCCGATCGTAATCGTGCTCGCTCACCATCGAATCAATAAAAAGACGGACATCGGCGCGATCTGTGTCCAGCGCGCTTGCTGTATGACTAGTGAGTATCAGTATCAGAAGTAGCAGAAGCCTGGATTTCATAATAAATTTCATTGGTGAGACAAGAATTTCTTGTGGTTGTGTATAGACATGAGAATACCGAATCCTGCCATCAGGGTCACCATTGATGTGCCGCCAAAGCTTACCAGCGGCAATGGTACGCCAACGACCGGCACCAGGCCCGTTACCATCGCCGTATTGACGAAGACATAGACAAAAAAAGTCAGGCTGATGCTGCCTGCCAATAGCCTGGAAAACGTATCTCGTGCCTGGACCGCGATATACAGCCCGCGACCAACGATAAAAAGGTATAAGCCCAACAGGCTGAGGACACCGAGCAAACCGAGCTCTTCACCCATAACAGCGAAAATAAAATCCGTGTCGCGCTCCGGCAGGAACTCGAGTTGTGCCTGGCTGCCGTTCGTCCAGCCCTTGCCGAACATTCCACCTGAACCGATCGCAATTTTCGACTGGATAATGTTGTAGCCGGCACCAAGCGGATCGGAATCCGGGTTGAGCAGGGTTAGCACGCGTTGTTTCTGGTAATCCTGCATGAAATTCCACAGCACATAAGCACCAGGTATCGCACTAAGGCCCAGCATAAGCATAACCCGAATCGGCAGTCCGGCAAGGATGATGACCAGCACGCCAGACGCAGCGATGAGCAGGGATGTGCCGAGGTCGGGTTGTTTTGCGATGAGTACTGTCGGCACAGCGATCAGCGTTGCAATAACCACCAGGTCCATAAACTTCGGCGGCAGTTGTCGATTGTGGAAATACCAGGCTGCCATCATCGGTACAGCGAGTTTCATAATTTCAGACGGTTGAAACCGTATGCCAATATCGAGCCAGCGCTGTGCTCCCTGGCTGACTTCTCCTTTTACCAGCACCATGATGAGCAGCACCAAGCCAAACAAATATCCCCAGGGTGTCCAGCGGCGCATCAGGTCGGGCGGCAATTGCGCAATGATGACCATGCCCACCAGTGCGACCAGCAGACGCACGCACTGCTGCAACCACAGGTCAAAATTCTGGCTCACCGCGGAGTACAAGACGACCAGGCCAAGGCCGCTGGTCAGGAGCAGAGCGCTAAGCAAAGGGCCATCGAGATTTGAGCGGCGCACTATGCCCGCGAAATTTCTCAACGGCACGGCGTTGCGTTCAAATAGTGGTGACGTGTCGCTAAAACTCATCGGCATCCATCCCCAGGTACTCGTCCATTATGGCCCGTGCAATGGGCGCAGCGACACCGCTGCCGCTTGAACCGTTCTCGACAATTACGGCCACTGCAATGCGCGGTTGCTCGTACGGTGCGAATGCAATGAACAAAGCGTGGTCACGGAGTCGTTCAGCAATTTCATCTTCATCGTACTCTTCCTCCTGCCCCACGGAGAAAACCTGTGCTGTGCCACTTTTGCCGGCCATTTCATAAGCGGCGCCCTTAGCAGCAGCGCGTGCGGTGCCGCGCGGGCCGTGCATGACATCGTGCATCCCGGTCAGAACGTTGTCCCAAAAGAATTCATTCGTGATCTCTACGTCCGCGAGTTGCTGCGGTCTGATCGTTGTTCGCTCACCGGTCAGCGGATCCTCGAATGCCGCTACCAGGCGCGGTTTGAAGCGTGTTCCACGGGACGCCAACGCCGCAGTTGCATTCGCCAGCTGCAACGGTGTTGTCAGCAAGTAGCCCTGGCCAATAGCGGCAATCACGGTCTCGCCAGGAAACCATACCTGGTCGGCGCGTTCTCGAAACGCCGTTTTCTTCCAGGCTCGTGAGGGGACGAGTCCGTTTGACTCCCCGGTCAAGTCCAGACCCGTCTTTTTCCCGAGTCCGAACTGGTCAAGGTAATAATGCATGCGATCGATGCCGATATCGCGACTGATCTCGTAAAAATAGACATCACAGGATTGTGCGAGCGCATCGTGCAAATCAACCTCGCCGTGACCACCAGGGCGCCAGTCGCGATAGCGATGGGTGCTCCCAGGCAAGCTATACCAGCCGATGCAAACAGAGCGTCGTGTAACGTTGGTAGCACCGGTTTCAAGTGCGGCCAGCGCCAGCATGGGTTTGATCGTAGAGCCAGGCGGATAGGTGCCAACTACAGCGCGATTGAAGAGCGGCCGGTCTTCGTTATTTTGCAGTGCGTTGTACTCGCTTGGACTCATTCCGACCGCAAACAAATTAGGGTCAAATGCCGGTGCGCTGACGAGCGCGAGGATATCGCCGTTGTTCGGATCAATAGCAACAACCGAACCACGTCGACCTTCCATGGCTTCTGTAGCCACTCGTTGCAAGTCGAGATCCAGGGTCAGATAGAGATTAGAGCCGGGTCTGGGGGACTCACCTTCCGGCAACGAATCGGCAGAGTCCCTGGCACCAATGGGAACCTGGCGGCCGCGAGCATTCGTGACCACCTGCTGGTAACCGACTTCGCCGTGCAACAGTTCTTCATTGAAATGTTCGACGCCCGTTTTGCCGGTGTGTGATGTGCCGGCATACGCTGCTTGCTCAAGCCGCTGCAGGTCCGCCGTACTTAGTGCACCGACATAGCCGATCGCGTGCGATATCAACTCGCCGTGCGGGTAATGGCGCACCAGTCGTGGCTGAAAATCCACGCCGGGAAATTTTGGCCGCCGAATAGCGAAGTCGGCAATCTCGTCGTCGGAGAGGAAAAAACGCAACGTGACCGGCTTGAATCGCAGTCCGTTCTCGCTCAGGCCGTTCAGGCGAGGAATGTCTTCTTCCTTGATCAGACCGATATCGGCCAGTCGCGCCAGTGTGTCCTGGATGTCCGGTACCTGTTCCGGAATCAGTTCAAGCTGATACGCAGGAAGGTTTTCTGCAAGAATCCGGCCGCGGCGGTCGAAAATAAGTCCACGCGTCGGGGGTAATGCCTCTATGCGTACACGATTGCCCGCCGATTTTTCGGCGAACAGTTCGTAGTCAAAAACCTGCAGCTGCACCAGGCGCGCGACGACGACACCGATTAAAACTACAGCAATCACAGATGAAAGAATTACACGTGAGACGAACAGCCGTTGTTCGGAATGATGGTCCTTGATGGGTGCTATCAGGCTCATCGGTTCATTCAGGCCCGGGCACGCTCACGCAGTCCGGATAGAATGAGCATCAAAATGGGCCAGACCACGGTACCGCTGACGACGGGTCCCCAGTAGACGACTGCCGGAGGATTGATGCCGACCACGCCGTTGACCCAGAACAGTATGAATTGATAGAGCGCGAGCATGGCAAAGATGGTCGCCGTTAGCTGCAGTGGCGGAAACTGGCGCAGTTGCAGGTGAAATTTGACGCTGACGTAAATGGTGAGACAAAGCGCCAGCGCGTGCTGCCCGAGCAACGTACCAGTGGCGACATCAAGTATTAGACCCGTCACCCAGGCACCACCAATACTGTAAGTCCGTGGCAAGCTCATGGACCAGTATATAAGTGTCAGTGCAACCCAATCCGGCCGGTAGAATTCAGCCCAGTCCGGCATTGGCGTGATGGAGAGCATTAGCGCGAAAACGATGCTGATCACAATCGGCATATGCCGCATTGCGTGGTCTTTACTCATTCACGGGTTCCTCATCAGCTACCGCGGCTTCTTCAACAGCAGCTTCTGGCGCAGTCTCGACGGACGACCAGATCAACATGACCTCACGAATCTGATTCAGGGCAGCGGCCGGTTTTGCCGTGACGACCGCAAATGGTTCCTGTGGGATTCGCGTGATTGAATCGATAATGGCGACCGGATAGCCGGCAGGAAATGCGCCGCCGAGGCCAGACGTAACCAGCAAGTCTCCTTGAACAATATCTGCGTTGTTGGGCAGGAATGGCAAATCGAGATGTTCATAGTCGCCGGTGCCTACCGCGATCGTGCGCAGACCGGTCCGGTTTACCTCAACGGGTAACGCGTGATCAGGATCGCTGATAAGAATGCTCTGCGATGACAATACGCCGGCCTCAATAATCTGGCCGACAACACCATTTGCATCTACCAGCGTCTGGCCGTCATACACTCCATCACGCGTGCCTTTGTCTACAACGATTACGTGGCGAAAAGGATTCGAACTCGCCGACATGATTTCGGCTACGCGTACCTGGTCACGAACCTGCGTTCTGGCCTCGAGCATTACCCGTAGCCTGGCGTTCTCGGCCTCGAGGGCAGAATAGCGTTGCAGCCGGGCCTTGGTAAGCAGCCGTTCGGTATTAAGGCGGGCGTTTTCCACCTGTAACTGGTTGCGGCTGGCCGTTGAGTCCTGTGTCCAAAGCCACAATGACACCGGTGCATCGACAACGACGCGCAATGGATAAACCGTTGCGCCGATGGCTTTGCGCAGGGTGTCGAGGTGATTGTCACGGTGGTCAATGACCAGCAGTAAAATGCTCAGACCGGCAAGCAGTAGCAAGCGCAGGCCGAGCGCGGGCGAGTTGGTCGAGTGAATTCGTTGGTTGGATTTGGCGGCGGCCATCAGCGTAGTTTAGCAGGCTGCTGATCGCATTATGTGTTCGGGTAAGCTCTTTACTGCTTATTCCAATCCGAATACTGCCGGGCCGTGCTCGTCGATCAGCTCGATGACCCGTCCACCACCGCGGGCGACGCAGGTCAGCGGATCATCGGCGATAACTACTGGCAATCCGGTTTCTTCCATTAGTAACTTGTCGATGTCGCGCAGCATCGCACCACCGCCGGTCAGGACTATGCCACGGTCTGCGACATCGGCACCGAGTTCCGGTGGTGTCTGTTCCAATGCTTCTTTGACAGCGCCAACGATGCCCTGCAAGGGTTCCTGCAGCGCTTCCAGTATCTCGTTGCTGTTCAGTGTAAAGGCGCGCGGCACGCCCTCGGACAAATTGCGGCCCTTGACAGATATTTCCCTGACTTCCTGCCCCGGAAACGCAGAGCCGATTTCATGTTTGATCCGCTCGGCAGTCGCTTCACCGATCAGGATGCCGTAGTTACGGCGTACGTAGTTGGTGATTGCCTCGTCGAAGCGATCGCCACCAATCCTGACGGAGGCGGCATAGACGATACCGTTCAATGAGATCACTGCGACCTCCGATGTGCCACCACCAATATCGAGCACCATCGAGCCGCGTGCTTCATGCACCGGCATGCCGGCGCCGATTGCCGCCGCCATTGGTTCAGGAATCAGATGTACTTTGCGCGCACCGGCGCCCTCGGCAGATTCGCGAATAGCACGCCGTTCGACCTGGGTCGAACCGTACGGTACGCAAACCAGAACGCGGGGACTCGGGCGAAAATATCGGGTGCCGTGAGCTTTGCGGATGAAATGCTGCAGCATTTTCTCGGTCACGGTGAAATCGGCGATGACGCCGTCTTTCAGGGGACGAATTGCCGTGATATTGCCGGGCGTTCTGCCCAGCATGTTCTTGGCCTCAGCGCCGACGGCCTCGACCACACGACCGCCACGGCCGGAGTCCTCCCGGATCGCAACAACCGATGGCTCGTCGAGCACGATGCCGTGCCCACGTGAGTATATAAGGGTGTTTGCAGTCCCGAGATCGATCGACAGATCGTTCGAGAAATAACCTAGAATGTTCTTGAGCATGTGGGGGTAGGGTCCGGCAAATAGTAGCGACGACGCAATGTAACAACGGACACGACATTGCACAAGACGGCGTGTATTATTGCTGCCCGAAACCCGCCGCAAATCTCGCCTGACGCGAGAATCCGGATCATCTCGTGTCGCTAAGCAAAGAACAGGTTGAATACATCGCAACGCTCGCCCGGCTGAAGCTGCAGGACGACGAAATAGCCGATGTGGTCGAAAAATTGTCCAGTATTGTCGATTTTGTCGATCAGCTCCAGGCAGCGCCTACTGACGACGTAGAGCCGATGGCGCACCCGCTCAACATGTCCCAGCGCCTGCGGGCGGACGAGATTACCGAATCTGACCAGCGTGACCAGGTGCAGAAAAATGCGCCTTCCGTGGCGGATGGTTATTACCTGGTCCCCAGGGTGATCGAGTAGCGATGAGCGCGACTCACAACGAACTGCACCAGCAATCGCTGGCAGATCTTGCACGAGGACTCAGCACAGGTGATTTCTCATCGCGGGAACTGACCGAAGCTTTACTGGCGCGCATCGAAAAGCATCAACAGCAATTGAATGCATTCATTACGATTACCCACGAGGAAGCGCTGGCGAGTGCCGATCTCGCCGATAAGGCCCGCGCCAGCGGTGATGCCGGGGCCCTGAACGGACTGCCTATCGTCTACAAGGATCTCTTCTGTACTAAGGACGTCCTTACCACCTGCGGTTCGCGGATCCTGGAGAAATTCGTTTCTCCGTACGACGCCACCGTTGTTGAACGGCTGAAATCTGCCGGCACTGTAATGCTCGGCAAAACCAATATGGACGAGTTCGCAATGGGGTCGTCCAACGAGACCAGTTATTACGGGCCTGTTACCAATCCGTGGAACACCAAATTATCTCCGGGCGGATCGTCCGGTGGTTCAGCAGCAGCTGTGGCGGCAAGACTTACTCCGGCCGCGACCGGCACAGATACCGGTGGTTCGATCCGGCAACCCGCAGCACTGACGGGAACTGTTGGCCTGAAAGCCACCTACGGTCGAGTGTCGCGTTTCGGCATGGTCGCATTTGCATCGAGTCTGGACCAGGCCGGCGTTATTACAAGAACAGCCGAAGACGCCGCCATGCTGATGGGCGTGATGGCCGGTTTCGACAAACGCGATTCGACCTCGGTGGATCACCCGGTTCCGGATTACGTTGCCGGTCTTGCACGCCCGGTCAAAGGACTGAAAATCGGCATCGTGCGGCAACATTTTGACGAAGGACTCGATGCCACTTGCGCCGAAAAGGTCAATGCTGCCCTGGCTGCATTGAAAGCAGAGGGCGCCACGCTGATCGAAATCGATTTGCCGAATATTGACCTTTCGGTTCCCACTTACTACGTGGTCGCGCCCGCCGAGTGCTCATCGAACCTGTCGCGCTTTGATGGCGTGCGCTTCGGACGTCGCAGCGAAAACCCGGAAGACCTCCTGGATTTGTACAGTCGCAGTCGCGGTGAAGGATTCGGCGCAGAAGTAAAACGCCGCATAATGACCGGCACTTACGTCTTGTCGGCCGGCTACTACGATGCGTATTACCTGAAAGCACAAAAGGTTCGCCAGTTAATCAGTCAGGATTTCAAAAACGCGTTTGCAGATGTTGATGTCATTGCAGGTCCAACGGCGCCGACCACAGCATTCGCCATCGGCGAGAAGACAGACGATCCGATCACCATGTACCTGAATGACATCTACACGATTGGCGCGAACCTTGCCGGTCTGCCCGGTTTGTCGGTACCTTGCGGATTCGCGGATGGCTTACCGGTCGGCCTGCAACTGGTAGGTCCGCACTTTGCTGAAGAAGCTATCCTCGCTTGTGCGCATCAGTATCAACAGCTTACTGATTGGCACAACCAGGCTCCCGGGGACTTCGCGTGAGTGCCGGCTGGGAAGTGGTCATCGGGCTGGAGGTACATACGCAGCTCGCCACCAAAAGCAAAATCTTCTCCGGATCATCGACAGCTTATGGTGCGGAACCGAACACCCAGGCTTCCCTGATCGATCTGGGCTATCCGGGCGTATTGCCCGTGTTGAATGGCGAGGTCGTGCGCATGGCCGCCAAGTTTGGTCTTGCGGTTAACGCAACCGTTGCGCCGCGCTCGATATTCGCCAGGAAAAATTATTTCTACCCCGATCTGCCAAAGGGCTACCAGATAAGCCAGTTGGAGTTACCAATCGTCGAGGGTGGCGAGATGTTTATTCGTGACGAGGAGGGTGCCGAAAAACGCATCGGCATCACACGTGCGCACCTCGAGGAAGACGCCGGGAAGTCACTGCATGAGCGATTCGACAAGATGTCGGGAATTGACCTGAACCGGGCCGGTACGCCACTTCTCGAGATCGTATCCGAGCCGGAAATGAATTCCGCGAAAGAGGCCGTCGCCTACATGCGCAAGATTCATTCCATCGTGCGCTACCTCGAAATATCTGATGGCAACATGCAGGAAGGCTCATTCCGCTGCGATGCGAACGTCTCTGTTCGGCCGCGCGGCCAGGAAGAGCTGGGCACAAGGACCGAGGTAAAAAACCTGAACTCATTCCGCTATGTTGAGAAAGCAATAAACTTTGAAGTCGAACGACAAATCGAACTTATCGAAGACGGTGGAAAAGTTCGCCAGGAAACCCGTTTATACGACTCGGTTAAAAATGAGACCCGGCCGATGCGCAGCAAAGAGGAGGCGAACGACTATCGCTATTTTCCTGATCCGGATTTGTTGCCAGTTGAACTCGACGCAGAATTTATCGAGGCTGTACGCCAGACGTTGCCCGAATTACCCGATGCCAAACAACAGCGATTTGTCGATCAATACCAGCTTAAATCTGCTGACGCAGAAATCCTGACCGTTAGTCGTGCATTGGCGGATTATTTCGAGACTGTTGCTGCCAGGAGTGCTGCAGCTCCACAAGTTGCAGCCAACTGGATTGTGGGTGGTTTGTCTGCTGCGATGAACAAGGATGGTATCGATATTCAGGACAGCAGAATTGCTGCCAATGAACTCGCCGGGCTACTCGATCGCATCGAAGACAAGACCATCTCCGGCAAGATCGCAAAGGAAGTATTTGATGCGATGTGGGCGGGCGAGGGTAGTGCAGATGAAATTATTGAAAAGAAAGGTTTGAAGCAGATTACCGACTCGGGAGCGATCGAGGCAATCGTGGCAGCCGTCATCGAAGCAAATCCGTCCCAGGCGGCTGACTTCCGTGCCGGCAAGGACAAGCTGCTCGGATTTTTCGTGGGCCAGGTAATGAAGGAAACCGGTGGCAAGGCTAATCCGGGCCAGGTTAACGAGATCATCAGGAAGATGCTGGCGGGTTGACCCGGACAGGTTGTTGTAATGGCCAGGACTCGACCGTTCTCCGGGAAGGGTCAGGTTCGATCGTTTCCGAATGCCTGTTTTTTTTGCCAACTGAAAGTGGCAGTCTATTCCCGATTTGTTAAAAGCACGCCGGATTGCACGTGACCCTTCCTGTGCGACCACCTGGAAGACGCTGGCCGGGAATATTGCCAAAACCGCCAGTTGTTGGGTCAGATACTTTTTCTCCGCCGCCGCTGGCACCGCCGCAAGATCTTTCCCCAATTGCGTATACGAATCCTCTTTCATAAATATGTGGTATCAATACGCCATATGAATAAAAGAGTACGAATATACGGGCTAATAATCGCAAGTATGGCTCTGATCTACCTTTTCGGTGCAAGTGCGCCGCAGATGGATGATTCTCTTAGCTCGAGCGCGGCAAATACGAAAATGGAACCTGCCAGAGAGGTTTTCCCGGCGCAATCCAGCAACGGTGCAGCAGACGGTTTTCTGGACGAGAATGCCGACCGAAAGGACAAAGCTGCAGTCGACGAACGGTGGAGCACATTTGGTGTCTTGTTGCCCGATCCCTGGCTGGTTTATTCAGGAAATATCGTTTTGGCGCAGGAAGGTGACGCTGGCGCTCAGTATGAAATCTCACGCGTACTGTTCGAATGCAAGGCAGTTACGTCGCAGCGACTAATAGACAAATATGCTGCGGAAGGCATTTTCACCGAAGAGACTGCCCAGGACGCGCAGGAGCAATTGGACTGGTGTCGTGAGCTCAACGACAATATCGGTTCAGACCTGATGAGACAGTCTCTCGACTGGCTGGACGCGGCGGCAGAACAAGGTCATGTGCTCGCTCTTGGTCGACAAGTCGCTTTTGCTCCCTACGACTACTCTCCTGACGAGGCAAAAGAAGTAATGATGGGTGTAGTGCGCAGTGGTGAGCCCGAAATGTACGCGATGATGATGTCTTACTACGCCAACTATCGGGATGACGAATTCGTCTCCTATGAGGCGTGGTCGACATTGATGTGTCAAAACATTACGGGTTGCGAAATGGAGGAGTATCGACGGCGAAATGATCTCGCTTCGCTACGCCCTGGAGAGCAGGCACAAGTTGACGCTGCAGTCGAACTTATTGCGACGGCCCTGGACGCCAATAATTGGACCCCGATCGCCGATTTGTTATGAGCTCCTATTCGGCGCAATTACCTTACTGTCGATTGTCCATAAAGTGCTTCAGCATATATTTTCCAGGTCCGACCAGATAAACAACGATACAGCTGAGGAAAAGGAAGATGCCGTATTCCCAGCCGCCGTCAGGTTTGCTGGTGTAGTTCCAACCGTTTTCAAAATGTATGGCACCGGCACCGAAAGCCACTGCGCCCAGGAGTGGAGTGATCAGCCGGGTTTTAATACCGACAATAAGCAGTATTCCGCCCGCCCATTCAATGACGGCAGCGGGTGGCGCGAATCAGCCTGGAATCATGTTGATATGCCAAGCCGTGTGCGCTTCGAATTCGTCCATGGCGTGTTTGATTCCAATGGTGAATACCTTCAGATAGCCATGGGAAATAAATGTGATTCCCAATGAAACCCGCAAGATAAGTAGACCAAAATCAAGTTACTTTTCTTCGCTCATAGGTTGCCCAGGAATGGTTAGTTGAATAGATTTTGATCTTACCAGCAGCGATTGAATTTGCACGAATGAGTCCGTGCTGTATATATGCTTGTTTTTAGGGAAATATCGCGAGTATCCGTTTTCGTCCACAAACGGACATCGACTGCGAACGAAACGCCAGGTCAATGCCGATGATCAGATTCTAACGATGTACAGATATCGGCGCAGCTTGCCTGCCTCCGCTGCCGGCAGATAGTCCTCATCTGCATCGAGCATGAAACTATCGAATATCACCTCATTTCCCTCTGCGACGAAGTCATCTTTTAGTTCGAGTGCGACCTTTTTAAGTTTCGGCCAGAAGCTCAAAAATCTTTCCGTATAGTCGTAGACGTCGTAGTTGAGGCCAAGTTTTTTAAGTGCTATGGCAATCCAGTTGCTATTTGGCTCATTGGCGGCTGGCGAGTCATCCAGCAAAGTCGTATTTGCAATGAAGATTCCTATTCGCCCTCCGGGCTTGACTAATCGACTGATTGAGGCCAGCGCTTCATTAATATCAGCGACCCAGTAAATCGTGTCGATTGACACCACTACATCGAATGCACGTTCGGCAA